>WNGA01010572.1_pt1 | contig 25905 bp, 33 predicted proteins | sample 5400061 | NCBI WGS metagenome assembly WNGA01 (sample SAMN13153366, study PRJNA577476) | soil metagenome | isolation source: 100 cm soil or saprolite under grassland replicate 2 | place: USA:California | collected 2016-06-15 | reverse complement strand
CCTGCCTTTGGGTTTTGGCTTCGGTTTCGGTTTGAGTTTTCGTTTGGTCTTCCCGCGCTTGGGCATGGATGACTCCCTCGCAGGCGTAAGTATTGCTCTAGGCCACAGAAGAGTCTAGCGTCCAACGTCGCAGCCGTAGCCCGGCATCCCCGTGGTTTCCTTCTCGAAATCACTCCGGGGAACAAACTTGATGTCGCGATTGGACAGACACTTGCTCAACGATGCTCCTAAATTGCTCTGATGCATTAGCCAACTGCTTGATCGCCACGTCTCGATGAGGCACGAAGCTAACTTGAAAGCAACTAGCACGTGCGGGAGTACGCGGCCCGCATAAGCTTCGCTCGCTCGCGAGACGCGTCAGTCGCGCCGAGCAGGTTGTCCTCGCCACATGCGTAACTCCACAGTCGACCAGCCGGAATTCCCGGCAGCCCTTGCGTGACACCGAGGCTCGCTGTCAGCCAGCGATCGCGCATCGGGATGCCTTTGATGCCAGCGATCACGAAGTGCAGCGGTCCCAAGGATCGAGTCTCACCGGGCGAGAGGCTCGGTGCAACGATCTGCGCAGCGGTGTCGTGGATCGTTGTCCAGCCCTTCGTCGTCTTCTCGCCGAGCCCAAAGGCGATTTGTACATCCCGAGCAATGCCCTGCTCGCCAAGGTACGCCGGAATCGCGCTTCGTATTACCCCACTGCGAACCTCGATCACAAGTGAGTCGCCCTGCAACTCCATGGTGCCTTGAAGACGCATGACGAATGGATAGGTGCTCTTTGTCGAATCCAGATCGAATGTGGCTGGGAGAGAGCCGGCCGACATGACAGCGTCTGCACCGCCGATGATCAGCAGCCCCGCGAACAACGCAAAGACATGACTTGCCTTCATTCGGATCTCCTTAAATGCACCGCGCGATTCAGTCAATTCTACCGGTTTGTCCCAGCGCGGCACTGCTTGAGTTCGTCCTCCACCTGCGGATTCGTGGGACGCAGGGCGAGGCTTCGCTCAAGCCACGGAATGGCCGCCGGACACTCCCGGTCGGCGAAGTGCGCGTATGCGAGCGCTCCCGGCGTCCACCAATCGCCGGGATCGAGAGCATATGATTTCTCAAGCCACTTGAGCCCTTCAGCCTTGCGGCCTACCCGGGTCAAGGCGAAACCGTAGAGAGCGTATATTCCCGGGTCGGAGACTCGCGCAGCCTCGGGCTCCAACAGTCTAACCGCCTCCTTCCAGTGTCCGATGTTGTATAGGGGCTCGATCAGGTACTTAGGCAGGTCCGTGTCGTTCGGATAGAGCCGGAGGTACTCGCTGGCCGCCGCAACCATTTCGGGCCACTGGCGGCGGCGGTAGTAGTGCACCGCGAGGTGCTTCCAGACCCAGCCCGCCCTCGGTACTTGCTTAAGTACTCGGCGGCTCCATTCCACCTCATCCCGGACTACCGCCGACACCCAAGGCACCTGAAAAAATCCATCTCTAACCCGAACGACGATCAGCTCTCCGCCATACAGATGCCTCCGCTCCCCGTCCGTAACAATCAACCGCTCCGTGGTGCCAGGTTTCTGCCATGAGTGAATGTTGGCCCACCAAAAGCTGATAGGGAATCCAACATCGACCGCTCCGCCCTCGAAGGACTTGATCTCCGACTGGTACTCCGTCGGACGTGAGACGTCGAGAGCCGCGTTAAGGGTTAAGAAAACACCGTACATGAAGAACGCGAGCACAAGGCCGCCGCTGACCAGCTCGACCCGGGCGAAGATCCGACGCCAGCGCTCGTCGGTCCATCGACCCCACACCGCATGATTCACCAAGAGCGCAAGGCTCACGCAGGCCAATGCGACGCCCACGAGCGGTAAGATCAGGAAAACGAAACCTCCTAGGATGCGGTGGGTGAGCTGCGCCCACACCCCGAACACCGAGAGCAGAAAGAGCAAGACATGGAGGGCTACGGCGCCTCGCCACGCTGTCACTGCTGCCCCTTTCGTATCCGCATGTCTTCGAGATTCTCCCGTCGCATGCGAAAGGTGTTCAAATCGTCCGGATCCCGCGCAAGCGCTTCCTCGAAGCACCGGGCCGCGCGGTCAAAAGCCTGATTGAACCGGTACAGATTGCACAGCCTGCGAAGCTTGTCGAGACCCCATCCCCCCAGCGCGAAACCCCTCTCATACTCCCCAAGCGCCTCTGCGTAACGCCGTCGGACAAGGTATTCGTCGCCGAGCCCGAAGTGAGCGCCCGGCCTCGTGGGATCAAGCTCGATCGATCGCCGATAGGCGCCGATGGCTTGTTCGTAGCGGCGGACCCGCCTAAGACTGTCGCCCATCTCCTCGTACAGCCCGGCATCGGTCGGCGCGGCCTGCGTGGCTCGCTGATATGCCTCAATTACTTGGGCTTCGTCGCCCAGAAACGCCGCGACGAAGCCGAGCCGTCTGAGGACCGAGACGTCTCCCGGCTTGCGTGCCAAGAGGCGTCGGTAGAGGTCATTTGCCTCGAAGTAGTCTCCGAGCTTGTCAACCAGCACGTCATCCAGGGCGAAGACGTAATAGGGATCGTCCGGCTCGGCCCCCTGGGCGGCACGGAGGAGGCGGCGCTCCTGTCCCAGCTCGCCTTGGTCGCCGTACGCGCGGGCCGCCCAGCGAAGCGCCTCCGCGTGGCCGGGCTCAATCTCGACGGCCTTGAGGAAGGCCAACAGCGCCTCCGTCGGGCGCCGGCGGTCCCCGTAGATGACGACCCCTTTGATCAGGTACGCGTCGGCCGGGTGGTCGCCGCGTTGAATGGCCAAGTCCGCATAGCGTCGCGCCACCCTCCCCTGGCCTGTGTCGACGATTCGCAGGTAGCGGTGGTATTGGGCCAGGAGACACAGGGACTGCTGCAGACTGGGAAGGGCGGAGAGTTCTCCCATCGTCTCGAGCGCAGTCAGGAAGGATGTGACACGGCTCTGCACCCGATCGTGGCGCAGAGCACGGTTCAGGGCGCGGATCGCCTGCCCGTAGTCCCCGTCCCTCGCGTAGACTGTTGCGGAGAGCAGCAGGGCATCAAACTGATCCGGTTCGGCCTCAAGGACCCGACGGAGGATTTTCAAGGCCTCCTCGGTGTGTCGTTCCTCGACGGCCACAGCTCCTAGCGTCAACAGTGCTGAGATCGAGCGGGGCGCGAAAGCCAGCTGGCGCCGAGCCCACTGCTTTGCAGCTGGAAGGTCGCCGCGGACGAGAGCATCCAGCCCCGGATCGGACACGGCACCATTGCCAAACGGGATCTCGCGGATATGCTGCCGGTAGGCCATCGCGGCCCGCCGATAATCCTCGAGCAGGTAGTGCACCAAACCTCGCGCACCTGGCCAAGACGGCGCGAAGAACCGGCGGTCCAGCTCCGAGAACCGATGAAGCGCGAAGCCGACGAGGAAGAGTAGCGCGGCGGCAATCGCGACGCGAGCCCAGACGCCGCGCACGCTCTCAGGCGCAATCATCCTGCGCCCTATTTGTGCCCGTACGCTGCCGCGAGACGCATCGCCATTCGCAGGGCCCCCTACCTCGGCGCCGACACCCGCCCATTGGCAACGGAGTCCAGTGCCAACGTCCGCGCGAACCGGCCGGCGAGGTCCACAGAGAGCTGATGCCGTCGCGCGAGGTCTCGGATAACGTCGAGGAGCTCTGAATACCGGACGACGATGGCCCGGGGCTTATTGATCTCGAGCCGACAGAGGGGATTAGTGAAGACGATCACAGATTCCACAAATCGTAGCGCCAAGGCCGCCTGATCTGGATACCACTCCCGGAGTTTGTCCTTGACTGCCACCGCATTGGCGTTGACCTGGCGACTGAAGCTCTTCCGCCGCCAGCCCCTCACATACCAGTCATCTCCGTTACAGCGGACGCCGCCGGCGATCCGCTTCGTCTCGATCACGACGACGCCGCACGGTCCGACGAGCACATGGTCCACGTTGCCAAGGCGACCAAGGGTCACGTCATTTACCAGGTAATAGTGATCCGAGAGCGACCGGAGCAACTCCGTGACGGCTTCTTCTCCAAGGCGTCCGGTCCGAACGCGGCGCAGTGGCTCAAGGATCTCGCGCGCCCATAGGCTCAAAGGAACGAGCGCCAACACACCGATCAAGGGGCTCCAGACCAGGAACAGAACCGCCGCGAGCAGGACTAGTCCTGCGAGGCTCGTCCAACCTCGCAATTCCCGGCCCGCCAAGTACTCCCCGCCGTTGCGTAGGATTCGCATCGTTTCGCCTGCACTCTCCGTGGCTCCCGGTGAGCCCGTCGTGGGACTCGGCCGCGCGCCGGCCAAGGTGCCACCCGAGCCGACAGAGCGAGTACTCTCCGTCCTGACGAAGTCGTAGCAAGCGCTCTGCCATTCGACTCTCGGGCCAAGTGCTCGAGGAATATGCGATTCTTCGTTCAGGGCCGGGTGCTCTGAGCTCTGGGCGACACTCAGCGGTGTCGAAACTTTGTCCTCCGATTCGCGGCACTGCCGCCGCCCCGAGACGAAGGAGGTGGGAGAAGAGAGCTGTTTAGCCAGCGCAGTCGGGTACTGATCGAGAGCCGGACCTTTGGATCACTGCCCCAACGGGTCGGGAGATTCAAAGAGCGAGCGACAGCGCTGAGGATTGTCAATCTCGCTCTCAATCGGAAGAAATGCCGGGCAACTGCTTAGAAAAAAATGGTGGGCAGGGACGGGATTGAACCGCCGACACCAGGATTTTCAGTCCTATCTCCCGGTCCATCTAAGTGCGCGTAACTGCTTGGTCTCGAATGAGAGGGTGGCGACGGCGGCGGGCGCTGGAGTGTGCTGGAGTGATCAGGAATGCGCTGGAGTTGGGCACAGTTTGGGCACAATTACCTCGATCGTGCCTGTAGCCCTAGCAGGGACGCCTGCGAGTACTTCTTCAGCCCTCTGACGTGCCGACTAGCGGACGGCGCGCTAGCGTTCCCAGGCCTCCACTCCGGCCACAACGACCCCTAAGTTCGTCCCCTCCGCCAGCGAGCAATCGCAGATAGTAGCACTGACCAGCCCAGTATTGCCCAACTCGCGGACAGCACCAGCACCAGCAGCCCCGTGAAGGAGTAGAGACCGGTATCGGAATGAAAGCCTCCGATCGCGATAATCGACGGGAATAGAATCGTCATCAGCATCGCGACCAGTGGCGCCGTGACGAGTTCTATTACTAACCACATAAGCCCCCTTGAGGGAAGACCGAACACCTCGGATACGAATACGAACCAGAACACCAGGAACACTACAGTTGCGTAGATCACGTAGGCCCAGCCTACCTGTCGGGCAGTAGAATTCTCGAGAAGGCTTTTGAACCTCTCTCGAAACTCGGCTAACTGTCGAGCCACAGTCCCCTTAGCAACGCCCAACTTAGCCACAGATCCCAAGTTCTACGGATTCAGTCTTCCATCATTCCCTGCTGCGAATCCACGTGTAATCCGTTCAGCGGTACCTGTCCAATTACAATTCTTCATCAACGCCGCACGCGACAGGATCTCGGATTGCGAATGCATCCGTCATCTGCTCCGCGGAGGATCACGCCCAAGTCACTCCAAAAGACGCGCTTGGCAAGGATCTGGTCGTAGATTTTGATGATCTTCCCCGACGGGACCCCTATCTCGTAGGCTCTGAACGTTCCGAAGCTATCACATACGGAATGCGAGATCGTCTGCGCCGCGATCAGCGCTCGAGAGGATCCCGACATCCACCGAATGCCAAAGATGTTTGGGTCCTCCGGCCAACTGCAGACAATGCCCTGTTTTTGCCGGTACGCAAGGTAAGCCTGGCGCACGTTCTCAGTGAGGGGCACCGTAGCGACGCGTTGGTCGTGAAAAGAGACCAACTTTGTGCTATATAGGCCGTTCGCCCCGCCCTCACTGACCGTGATGAGAAAAGCCGAAGAGTCTGGAGCCCACAGAATGTACGGTTGCACGTTTCCATCCAGATCGAGCGAAACGACCTGCGCTTCAACTCTCACAAACGGCGGCTGCTGATTACCGTACGGCGGAAATGTGACAACTACCTTTCCGTCCGGCGAGCGCACTTCGACCGGACTATGCTTTTGGAAGTTCGGATCCTCCCAGACCGCCTGCGCGCGAGTGGAAAAGAGTGGCGGCCTCGAAGGTTGGGTGGATGCGATGGTCGACTTCAGAACCAACATCGCGAGAACGACCGCCAGAACGAGAATCCCTCGTGCTGCGCGTTGCGAGTCCGCCGTCGGCATCACAGTGGCCAGCCCAGTCCCGGAGATCGCCCACCCTCATGGGACCTATCCGGCAGTTCGACCTGTCTCACCCCGCAGCCCCCATTTCCACTCACGTCAAGCAATCATAAATTGTCAGGCCTTGGGAGGCTGCCCCGGATCTTCGTGCTAGGAAACTGCCGACCGCACAGCCAGGCGCGAATGAGGCCGCAATCCCTACCGCAACAAACTAGGGAAGCATAACCTTACCTTGCACCTCAACCCGATCTATCTTCCACCGTCCTCGCTCACGCACCAGGACATACTCCTGATAGGTCAAGAACGGGAGGCCTTCGTTCAGCCCCGACACCAGAACTCGGAGGGTCACCGTCGCGCCACTACGCTTCGCATGCAGCAGGGTCAGCCTAAGGTCTGCGTAGTCATTCCGCAACTTCTGTTCTTCATATTCGTTTGAATTCGTGACTCCACGTTGTTGTGTCCACCCGCGTCGCGCGGCGGCGGAGAGAAGATCGAAACAGGGACGGTATGTCAGCGTCTCTTCGCAACGCGTGTATTGGTCCCACGCAACTAACGCGCTGCGCTCAACGTCTGTTGTTAGCCCGCGTCCGTATGCCGGAGAAACAGTCAACAATCCGCAGGTCACGAGAATTGAGACAATCACATTCACTGGGCAAAGTCAGCTGTGTGACGGCATCGCATCATGTCATCATGTAAGAGGATGCTACGTGGCGATTCCTCGAGGTGTCAAGATTCGCATTGCCCTTATTGGGTAGTCCGGCCATGCCACGACGCACGGACAATTTCTTAGCTAAGGCGACATTCGCCGGAATGGTGGGCAAGGAGGAAGACGTACGAGGATGGATCAGGCCGTGGACTCTCCTACTCCAGAATCTTTCGTTCAGCCCGCAGGGAGTGAGCCCGGATAGCCATCGGGTTGCGCCGATTCAGCCACTCTCTGGTTGGCACGAGCCGTGCTAGCCTGCCGTATAGGGCTATGAACCTCCTGGAACTTGAGCGTCGAGATCACGGCGATGGGCCTCCTTATCTGACAAGCAGCCGCAGTTGGCTGGAAGCTATCTGGCCCCTGCGCTCTGGCGCATCCGTGACCCGGCCGCACATCTCTTGGGCCGGCCCGACTCCGTCTATGGTACAGACGGTTGGCTTGAGGTCCTCTCCTGCGCCCATTGTGAGGAGCCAGGGTGCTGGCCTCTGAAGGCCCGCGTCGAAGTGACACATGACCGGGTGCGGTGGTCAGACTTCCGTCAACCACACCGGCCACATTGGCGGCACGAGGGCTTAGGTCCCTTCGAATTCGATCGACTGCAGTACGAGGCAGCGGCCGCTCGTCTAGTTCGCCAGGGATGGTCTGCGCCACCTGCCGCTCAAGGGCAAGAGTGAGCATGGGATGAGAGACGTTCTCATCGCCCTTCCCTCTGCCGTCTTTGTCGTTCTGTGGTTAGTCGCCGTGCTGTCATGGTTCGCGATCGTTACCTACGGGTTTAGAGCCATGCTGAACGCCAAACCGGGCGTCCGTCTCTGGAGCCGCATGACGCTTTGGAATCCAGCAAATATCTTTCTTCGACCGAACCTTCTCACCGAGGAAGGCCGTGCCTATCGCCGGAGATGCTTTTTCGCCGTACTTGTCTTCACCATTTCGATCGGCTTTGGTCTCATCACGCTTGCTGTTACGGGAAATCTGGACTGGTGAACGCGGCGAGGACCGATCCTATGACACCCTGGAAACGGCGCGTGAGAATGGCCGCCGCCCTGTTTCTCGCCACTCTCGCCCTCTGCGCCGGTCCTGCTTCAGGCCGGGAAGTCAGCTGCAAGGACGACCCGGAACTGGTCGGTCCTTGTTTCAGCCTCCATGGCATGCTGTTCATCGCAAATGGGAGCCCGAGTGCGAGGATTCTCCGCCTCGGTACGAAGCGCATCCTCGGGATCTCTGAGAATTCTGACGCCTATATGCCGGCGGCCTTGGAGGAGCGCCTTACGTGGGACGACATCGTCTATGGAGACTTCACCGTGTGTCCGTTCACGCAGTCCCGGCCGGGCGTGATGCAGTTCGTGTGTATCGAAGCGGCCTCGCACCTGGTCCTCCAACGATACGTCGCCGGTAAGCGGACCCTCTCGAGGCTCCCAGATTCTGTAGGTCCGTAATGCGAGTAAATCTGCTGCGGCTTCTGGCAGGTGTTACCGGCCTGCTGATCCTCTCGGGAGCTGCAGCCGGAGCTCTGTATGTCCATGAGCACAACCTTCAGGATCAGGCCTTCGAGAGCATTCGAGAAAGTGCGTCCGAGGAATCAATCCGAACCACATTCGGGCAGCCGGACCAGATCCAACGTTGCGGTGAAGCGCTATGGTGGGGACGTGATGACACGTATCGTGGGAAGAACGACGGGCGCTGTATCAACTGGATGATCTATTGGCACTTCCTGGGCGGGTATGGCGTTGGCTTTGATGCTCAAGACCGCGTGGTCTCGAAATATCAGTATATTTCGCCCTGAGCCACGGGGATCCGCTCGTCGGCGTCACTCATGCTCGGCACCCCCCTGAAATTGCGCAGTCCGGCCCTTGTGTGAAATGATGGCCCAGCACGATAATAGTGGACATCCAATCAAAGCGGCTGGCCCCGCGTGCGGCTGCCGGGCTACCTGGCGAGGAGGACGGCGTGAGTTGGTGCGTGGTTTGTCATTCGACCCAGAGACTACAGAGGGCGCATCTGGTAGCGCGCTCGGAGAGCGGAAAGATGGCCCGATGGTCCGGAAACGTCGTCGTTCTATGTCGACGGTGTCACCTGACATTTGACACCATTGCCGTCTTCAAGAGCAACATTGGACGGTGGCGATGGCATAACAGGCAACGGTGGCGGCGGTATCGAAAGGGCTTCCGTCGCTTACTTGAGCATCGAGCGCTCATCATCGCGGTGGGATCGCTGAGATGAATAACCAGCAGCTCGTTCTCGCCCGCTTGGCGGCTCGGGAGGAAATGGCGTAGTCTATGACCGACGATCAACGCTGGCAGCAGTGGCGGGAGTTGGCGACGCCAGTGCCCGCAGCTAGAGCTCCAATGGCTCGCAAGGGGCCGTCGTCCGCTTGAATTCCGCGCTAAAGACCCACCGCGCGTCTACCTTCCGTGGATGATTGCCCATGGGGCCTCCCGCCGCATCTTACGTCCCCACGGTGCGCACAGGCGAAACACGGACGACAATTTGTGACGAATGCCCAAGGGCAGTCGTATCATCTAGCGCTGTGGATCCGATCTCGAAGCAAACCAGGACAGCGTTCCGCGAGCATTTGGTGAGCACCACACTAGGTTACATCACCGATCTCTTCGATAGCGCCGACATTCCTCGCGGCACCGCTTCTCCTAGGATATCCGGAGCCCGTCGAGGGCTTGTCGAAGAGTACTACGCCGGCGTTGATTGGACCTCGCCAATCGATCTCCGAAAAGTCATCAACGCCTACGAGCAAGTCCTCAACCAGGCTCAAGAGCTCCAATCAGACCCCTACTATGAGAAAGAGCTCAAGAAACTCACGGCCCTGCTGCATCGCGACGGCTACGTCTTTGAGGGCACACGGCTGGCCCCGTTAGCCGGAATCGATCTCAAGGCCCTCGAAGCTGCTCCCACTGGCGTGGATCGAGCATCACTCCGCGACCACATTAGGCGTATCGAACAGAATGTTGATGCTGACCCTGCTCAAGCGATCGGGTCTGCCAAAGAACTGGTGGAGACTGTAGCGAAGCATGTACTTGTACAATTCGGCGAAGATCCGGAACAACACGACAATGTACCGCAGCTGGTGAAGCACTCGATGAAGCTCTTAGACCTCTCTCTCGAGAATCTGCATCAAGCCAAGAAAGGCGCCGAATCCATCCGACAGATTCTCGCCGGCCTGGGCCAGATTGTTGGAGGGACGGCAGAGCTTCGCAATCTCTATGGTACCGGCCACGGCCGGACGCACAGCGGAGGCCTCCAGCCCAGGCATGCACGCCTCGTTGTTGGTGCTACGGGAACGTTAGTGCGCTTCCTCCTCGATACCCTCGAGACCCGCAAACGACCTAAACCTTAGAGCCCTAATCCCGATACATTCGTGCGCTGGAATGCGCCAGAGTGTGCCCGACTTGGGCACAAATCTAGGCACAAACTCAGGTTAAGAAATTTTTGATGATAGGCAACTTGTTGAAGAAAATGGTGGGCAGGGACGGGATTGAGCCGCCGACACCAGGATTTTCAGTCCTAAACCACGACGCGTGCAAGTCCGCAAAAATGTTTACCGCGTAAGGAAAAGCTCAGGACGGCGTCCTGCGCTGGAATGCCCTGGAATGCGCCCGAGTGCGCTGGAGGTGGGCACAGTTTGGGCACAACGCCCGGCTCCTCTTTACGCCAAAGACTTCCACTCCTCCTCCGCCTGCTCCAGCCAGAACCGCATATCCATCTCGCGGTACATCGTCGTCGCGGTTAGAGCTTGCCGAGACCGAGGTGGCAGTGGGCGACGAGGGGGCGCATGCCGAGCTGGCCTGCGAGCCCCTGGGCCATCTCGAAGCGGCGAGTGGCCGCGTCACGCTCACTGTGCTCGGCCATCGCGTGGCCGAGCAGCCAGTGGATCCAGGCCTCGTTGCCTCGCTCACCGTGCCGTTGGGCGAAGCGCAGCGCCGTTTCCGCTGTAGTCTCCGCTTCGCTGAGGTTTCCGACCCGCAAGTACAGCCCGGCCAGGACGCGAGTCCAGAGCGCCCGGTCGACGAACGCGCCAGCGGTCTCTTGCAACTCGATGGCCTCTTTAACGAGAGGAATCCCATCTGCCGGGCGGCCGACCAATCCGTAGGCTTGCCCCAGGACGGTGAGCGCGCGCATCGTCTGTCCGGCGAACTTCTTCTCCCGGCAAGTGGCCACTGCGGCCTCTAGCGGGACGATAACATCGTTGGGGTTCTGGCGGAGGAGCACCCGGCTTCGTGCGATGGCGAGGACAACTTTACTGTAGAGATGGTCTGCCGCGTTGGCCACGTGCTCGCCGCGCCGGATGAGCTCCAGTGCCCGTGCGGAGTCCCCCAGCTCACTCAGGCACTCGGCCGCGAGTGCACAGGCGCCCGAGTAAGGGAGCCCTGACAGTCCGAACCGCTCGATCGCCTTGGGTCCCTCGAGGCGATCGATGATCTCCTGAAAGCAGGCGAGGGCGCGCCGTAGGTTCCCTTGCGCCTGGTACGAGGCGCCCAGATAGTACAGGCCCGTCACGCACAGGCCAAGATCGTGGCGCCGGTCGGGCGCCTCCAGGCAATGTTGCCCGTAGTCGATGGCCTGCTCGTACTCCGCCTTCGCCCAGTGGTACTGGACCAGGAACGAGTAGATGGCGTCCAGGGACTCCGTCTGCTCGAACCGCGTCGCCACGGCCTCCGCCTCCTGGAAGATCTCGCGCAGCCGCTCGAGCTGGCCCTGCCGCCAGAGCGGTGCTCGGAGCGCCAGGCGCAGATCAATCCCGATGCGGGCCGTTTCGGGGGTGGCCGGAAGCCGCCCGAGTGCCTCGAGCCCCCGGGTGTAGGCCGCAACCGCTTCCGGGTCGGCGCAGAGCGCCACCGCTCGATCACCGACCTGCCCGGCATAACGGGTGGCGGTCTCCCAGAGCTCACCGCGGAAGGCGTGGTGGGCCAGCCGATCGGCTTGCTCGAAGAGGCGGTCTCCATACCGGGCCTCGATCGCCTCCACCATGCGACCGTGCAGGGTCCGACGGCGCTCCTGAAGCAGGCTGCCGTACGCCACCTCGTGCGTGAGGGAGTGCTTGAATGTGTATTCGAGATCGGGGAAAAGTCTGGCCTCGTACAGGAACTCGGCGGCCTGGAGTCGGCTGAGGCCCTGGCGCAGCGCGTCCTCGCTCTCGTCCGCGATCGCCTGGAGGAGCGTAAACGGCACGTCCTTGCCGATAACGGAGGCAGATTGAAGAAGCCGCTTGTCCTCCGCAGGGAGGCGATCGATTCGGGCAGCCAGAATCGCCTGAGCCGTTGCCGGGATCTGCACGCTCTCGGGGGCCTTCGCCAGCCGGTACGCCCCCCGCTCGCCGGTGAGACCCTTCGTCTCGACAAGCGTCCGCACGCTCTCCTCGAGGAAGAAGGGGTTCCCCTCTGTCCGCTCGATGAGCAGCCGTTTGAGCGGCGCCAGCGCAGAATCTGGGCCGAGCAGCGCCGCAAGCATCTCGTCAGCGCTCTCGGGCGGCAATGGATCGATGCGCAGCTGGCGATAGTACGTCTTGCTCCCCCAGCCGTGCTGGTACTCGGGGCGATAGTTCACGAGCACGAGCAGCCGCGCCGTCGGGAGGCTTTCAACCAGGCCGTCAAGCAGGGCCTGGGTCTCCGTGTCAATCCAGTGCAGGTCCTCGAAGAGAACCACGAGCGGCTGGACTTGACTTTCGCGCAAGAATAATCGTTTGACCGCGTCCAGGGTGTGCTGGCGTCGGTGCGTGGGATCCAGCAGAGCCCATTGGGGATCGCCGGCCGGCACGTCCAGCAGCCAGAAGAATGCGGGAAGAGACGCTTCGAGCGCGCGGTCCAGCGAGAGCACCTTCCCAGTCACCTTTTCGTGAATCTTGCGCGTGTCATCGCGCGCCTCAATTTGAAAGTAGCTGCGCAGGAGGTCGATGATGGGAAGCCACGCGGTGGCTTTGTCGTATGAGACGGAACTCGCTTCGAGGATCAACCACCCCTGTGTGCGATGGGAGTGGGTGAACTCCCAGTAGAGGCGGGACTTGCCGACGCCCGGCTCGCCGACCACTGCCACGATCTGCCCGTAACCGGCTCGAGCCCGCTCCAGCGCCTGCGCCACCTGGGTTATCTCCTCGGTGCGGCCAACGAACTTGGTCAGGCCACGGGCCGCGGAGGCCTGGAGGCGAGAACGCACGGTGCTGGCGCCCATTAGCTCGTACAGTTCAATGGGCTCGCTCAGCCCTTTGACCGTTCGGGTCCCCAGCGAGTTGACGACCACGAATCCTTCCGCGAACCGGAGAACGTCCGCCGTAATCAGGATCGAGTCAGGCTTGGCCATCTGCTCCATGCGGGCGGCCAGGTGCGTGGTCTGGCCTACGGCCGTGTAGTCCATTCGCAAGTCGCTTCCAATCGAACGGACGACAACCTCACCGGCATTGAGGCCGACGCGGATCTGGATCGGTACCCCCTCGGCCTTGTGTACCTGCTCGGCGTACCGCCTGACGGACTCCAGCATCCGGAGCGCCGCGTAGCAGGCCCGGATGGCGTGGTCCTCGTGGGCCAACGGCGCCCCGAAGAGGGCCATGATTCCGTCACCCATGACCTGGTTCACAGTGCCTTCGTAGCGATGGACGGCCTCCATCATCAGCTCCAGAACTGGATCGAGGAGCTTCCGGGCGTCCTCCGGGTCCCGGTCGGCAAGCAGCTCCATCGAACCTTTGAGGTCGGCGAACAGCACCGTCACCTGCTTACGCTCGCCTTCGAGAGCGGCCTTCGAGGTGAGGATCTTTTCGGCTAAGTGCTTCGGCGTATATGAGTGCGGTTGAGGCAAGCGGTGCGGCGCACTCCCCACAGAACTTCATGGTGGAGAGATTCTCGTGCTGGCACCGGGGACATTTCATGCCGAGGCCTCCCAGCGGACCGGCCGCTGAAGGTCGAAAGTGGCCCGAGCTTAGCCCGGCGCCGTCAGGGGGTCAAGGACGGGCACAATTCAGGCACACGACGAATACGGCGGTTCAAGAAAGCGGGGAATTCGATCAGTTATGAGGTAGGAGGCTGAGGACTAGAACTCCTGTGCTCCCGACAGCATTCAGCTCCCGACGCCGGCGACCGAGAGCGGGCTGAACTACCCGTTCTGGAAGGAAAAGCGCTTGATCCCGTGTGCGCTGGAGTGTGTGGAGTGATCAGGAATGCGCTGGAATGCGCACGAGGATTTTCAGTCCTAAGCCCGAGTCCGTGGAAGTGCGCGTAAATACTTGAGGTCGAAAGAGAGGTGCAACACAGGATCGTGCGCTGGAGTGTGCTGGAATGCGCCTGAGTGCGCTTGAGTTGGGCACAGTTTGGGCACAATCCAGTCGGGCTCCTACTGAATGACCTCATCCACCTGCTGCAAGAGTGACTGCGGGATCGTCAGGCCGAGGGCTTGAGCGGAGATGGGATGAAGCAGCTGATCCCCGCACGCTTGCGAGTGTGAGGCTTGCGCGCCGTGGTCTCTTTGACCCGGCGAGCGAGTAACTCCTTCACCTTTCGCTTCCCCAGGTTCCATCGAGCCACCAACTACCCACGATCCCGCGCCGCGGGGCGCCATGACTGAGGACGGGTTTTATGTTATCTAGGCTCCTGCACCCGCCGGCGGTTCGATCGACAGTCGCGACCCGCGAGGCTTGCTGATCGCGTCGGAATGGACACGAGTTGCTTCTCAAAAGGTGCCGCTAAGACACCGCGCGTGGAACGATGCTGACAGATGATGAACGGCAGCGGATTCGGTTCGAAGAGGTATTTCGTAGCGAAGTTAGACAGGAGCTTGAGAAAAGGAACAGGCGTGGGTCGCGGCGTACAAGATGGGTGGCTTTCTTGAATACCGGTCTTGGGTTGTGGATCCTGTCCACCCTAGCGGTGGGGACGATCTCGTGGGGCTACGGAGAGTGGTCTCGTTACCAACAAGGCAAGGAGGCCAAGCAGGAGCTAATCCGAAAAGTGGACTTGGAAATTGCTGTCAGGCTCCGCTACTTTGACTCTCTAATCAGCAATGCGGATAACCTGAGAGCTTTCTACGATGCTCTCCGGGGCTTGGAACAGCCTGCATGGCTGGTTCGAGGACTCCCTAACACCGTCTTCCCAGAATTCTCCGAGCGAAGTTTTCGCTCTTTGCTATGGGAGCTCTATACGGTAGTCCCATCAGCAGAAAAGGATCCCGTTTTGGGCGCCCTCAGACAAGCCCAAAAGTTGGCGGAGAGACTGATGCCGTCCGAAGCTAAAGGAATCGGCAGATTCCCCGGAGAAAAAGAGCGAATTCCGCTCGGCGATCTCGAATTAGTGAAGCTCGCACTCAGTAGAGATTTTAGTCTGAAGCGATGGGCATTGCCATAACCTAGGCTGTCCTGGTCAGCCGCCGGGCCAGCAGCAAGCCGCCTGGATCCGCGTGCAGGGATTCCCGGGAGTCTAGGCGGACCTGGCAGCCCTGTCAAAGGGTCTGGTGCCTTACTGCGTAGCTGGTCGCCGAGCGACTTATGCAGAACTGCATGCCCATCACGATTCTCGTTGCGCCTTTCGTTTCAGCCGTATTGCCATGCGACCCAGCTGAGCTGTTTTGCTCCTTCCGGCCGAGCGGGACTTCGCCAGGGTCATCGATCCTGGTTGACGCGATCACGTACGGACGCGCATAGTCCCGCCCATGGTCCTTGAGGTTAGAAATCTGTTCGACCAGTATGAGCAACCAGAAAACCGCCTGTCCTACGCCTTGGCGGTCGCGCTTGCCGAGGATCATCGGCTTAGGCGAAGCTTCCTACGCCGCTTCGTGAATTCCGCTCGCGACATGCCTGCCAAGATTGACGTGGCCGAGCAGCGACTCCCGGGGGAGTCGGACACGAAAGAGGAAGAAGCAGACCGCCGGGGACTCCCAGACATCTGCCTCTACAGTGATGACGGCTGGGCCGTCGCGATCGAGTGCAAGGTGGAAGCCAGGCTCTCGGCCGCGCAGCTCGTTCGGCATCGAAGGACACTCGAACGGCGAGGCTTTGACCATGTGGCCGTCCTGGCCGTCACAGGCAAGAAAACGACCGTTCGCATACCGCGGACTATCATGTTGCACAAGTGGACTGACTTCTATGATTGGGCCTGCGCCGAGAGATCGAAGTCGAAATGGGCAACCAAGTTCGCGGAGTACATAGAAACTGTCGAACGCAAATTGGAGGAGGATAAATATTTGACCGACGCGAAGCTGACCCATTTCTCCGGAATTCCGTTTAGCTCAGATCGACCTTACACTTATCTCGAAGCAAAGCGCGTGCTTCGGCTCGCAATGGACGAGCTTCGAACAAGGCGTGTGCTCGAGCGGGCCGTAGACGCGGACCTCAGAGCCGATAGCCGACCAGCAATTACGGGGAAGAGGGGATTGGGCGTGTGGGACTTTATTCGTCTTAGAGTGGCTCGGCGTGCGAGTGTGTTCACCGAATATCCGCATATGACACTCAGTATTAGCTCCGAACGGTTCTACCCACATGTCACCATCCCAAACGGTATTAGGGGACCGCTCAGACAGAACCTCCTGGACTTGAAGTGGGAAGGCTTTCCGCTAGCATAGGCACGGCATGGAGACAGTCGCGTCCGCTCCCCGCCGCTCCCGAGCACTTTGCCACCTCACCTTCTTGCCCGTCGCCCGTCTTCTCGCGTTCAGCCTGACGCTCTGCTTGGTCGGTCTCCAGCCTGGTCCTGCCCGCGCAGCAGACCTGCTGATCACCCTCATCTCGGTCACGTCGCCGGCTGCCCCGTTCACCGATGCCACCCTCACCATCAGCACCACTCCCAGGGCGAACTGCTCAATCGTCGTGCGCTATAAATCAGGCCCATCGCGGGCGAAAGGCCTCATTCCGAAAGTGGTAGGCGGCTCAGGCCGCGTGAGCTGGACGTGGCGCGTCGGCTCCAACACCACCCCAGGGCGCTGGCCCATCGTGGTGACGTGCGAGAAAGGTATGGATCGCGGGGAGCTTAGAACGGCCTTTGAAGTCGGATAGTTCAATTCCTGCGTGGCGAGTGCCGCTTGCGTCATGCATTTGCTCTCCTGGAGTCGCTTGATCGTCGCACCCACCCGCTTCGGCGTAGTGAACTAAACATCACTCCATGTCATCCGGCGTATTGGCTGAGATCACGTATTGTCAATGCTGTATCGCTTCAGAGCCGCCTTTGCGTTCCTCAGCTACCCAGGCAGCATGGTGAGTCGCGTAGTCGTCCAGGCGGCACCACTTCAAGAACTGTTGAGGTTCGTGGTGAAAGTTCGATGGCTCGAAGGTATGGCTCTCATCCTGAAAGGCGAGGTAGTAGTCGGCCAGCACTTCGGTTGCGAACACCAAAAAAGTCTTGAGTTCGTCCAAGGGGACGTCCAGGTCTGGATGCCCGACCTTTGTCATGTCTAAGTGCGCCAGGTAGCCACTCCGCAGCATCGCGAGGCGACCGTCAGCCTCTCTGATTCGGCCGAGCCGCGCCGGGATAGCGTCTTGAAACTCCGTGCGCTTGGCTTCCCATCTACGAGGCAGGTTGTCGCTTGGGCCTTCCCCGGATTGAATCCGGCGAAGGAGGTTCGCGAGTGAACCTCGTTTCCGGTCCTCCCTGAACTCGAGGATTCGGCACAGTCCGAGGAAAACACTCGACCAAACAGCGGCCCACAGCCCATGCAAGAGGGCTGGGTAGTGCTCCCAGATCTTTTCCTGCTTGACGAGCGGCAGGATCACTCCCTCGAGGAGCGCCCGATCGGACGTGGCCTTGACCACCTCCATGTGAACCGCTTCTCGGAGCGCCGCAAAGGGGATCTTGGCTGCCACCCCATCCTCCTTTCCCGCTCACAGCCGGCAGATCGCCTCGGCGTGCGCGAAGATCTTCCTGTTCTTCACACCCCAACCCGCCTCGCGACGAGCACGGCAGGACTGTCGATCCGTCCCTCACAATTACTCTCTTTCGTCTCTGCTACTCCTCGGTTGCTATTTCTTCGAGGTAAATATAAGTGATGCCGCCAACCCAGCGCCGGTCAAGTCCAATTGCTTCCGGATCAGCTCCCGTGCTGGTCGCCAATCATCGCTCCCGGGCTTGATGTCACCCTTCTCTAGTCGGGCTCTCACCGAGTCCGTAAGCACGATCGCCACACGGATCAATTCGCGCTCGGTTTTCGGCTGCGCGATCTTGTTCGAAGGCAATGTGTACTTGAAAAAGATCTCGATCGTTTCCTTCTCGAAATCGCTCCGCGGATCAAGCTTGATGCCGCGATTGGACACTTGCTCAACGATGCTCCTAAATTGCTCTGATGCATTAGCCAACTGCTTCATTGCCACGCCTCGATGACGCTCGAAGGTTGCGCTGTCATTGCGTTCGAGCGCGGCGTACATCAAGTGCAGCGAGGATAGCGCTTCATTCAAGGTCGCAGCCGCTATCGCACCCCTCTTATCCAACGACGGATCGAGGGGGTTATAAAACGTACCCCCGAGAGCAGGGGCCGCCAATAGTATTGTCAGCAGGCATAGCACTAGACGCATCGCTTCCTCCGTTCCGCCATGAAGCTCACGAATCCCTGTGCAAAGAACTTTTGATTTCGTTGCCAATAGTCGTCGAAGTTGCTTTGTGATCTTAGAAACTCGCAGACTTCTTCGCGGAACGGTCTCCACAATTCATCATCGTAGGTTCCAAAGCGATGCTGGTTCCACACTGAGTGCATGAAATTGACGACCGGACCAATCTTGTCCGGGCTCATATTGGCGGTGATCGTCTTCGAGATTTCACGTCCTTCGTGGCTTATCTGATAAACGGTGTTGCTCCTTATGCTCGCCCCGGTCGTTCTCAATTGCTTTGAGGCGACAATAATCGAGGTCAAAGCGATCACAGCGGCGCCGATGGTGAAAAGGTCCTTGACCGCCGCTATCACCTCCTTGCGTGATTCCAACCATGCACGACACCTACCCAAGAACACTATCCTCCAGCACCCAGCGGCACTAAGAGGAGAGTGACGAGAACTGCGCGAGCGGACCGGCGAAAAAGCCATGCCCTTAGTTCCGGTTGTAACCACCTCCAGGAGATAGCCTCCAGCCCGGCGAACCCGAAGTTAAGCAGGAGGACAGTAGGTTCAGGGCCGACGACACTGAACGTGAGATTGTCAACAGCAAATTGGGTCGCCGACTCCGACTCACTGAAATCGAGGGGCGCTCGCCGAATGGCTGGCGCACCAGGATAGGTAAATCGGCCCTCCGAAAAGCTAGCGCGCGAAGATGTATTGACTGGTGTAATGCCGAGAGACATCAACCTTTGATCAAAAAGCTCAACCGCCACACGAGGGGTCCTAATTCTCACGCTATCGCACCGCCTTCGCGACCTTATCAGCCTCCTTCTGAGCCGCCTGAATCTTGTCCACCGCATCCTTCATTGAGCGAGCAAAGCCCATAAGAGCCTCAAAGGCGTCCTCCGCCGTGACTTCGCCGCGGGCGAGCTTCACGAGATGTTCTTGCGCCAACCTCACGTTCTTGAACAGCTGCTCCACCGGACCACGCGTAGTGAGAATGTCAAACTCTGCAAGATGCCCGTGGATTCGATCCGCCGCAGCAAAGAGCTCAGCTCGATGTGCCGCCCCCTTTGTCCCAGGACTCTGTATTGCCTCTCGCAGCGCAAGGAACTCATGATACGGAATCGAAAGTGCTGCCAGTTTGTGCTCTCGCAGCACGAACGTGAGATTCGTGACAGACAATTGCTTGTCAAAGAGTTGCGTGACCGTCTCCTCGCTCCCGGCCACAAACTCTCGAAGTTTTTCCGTGCGCACCGCCTCGTCTGTAATCTTGAGGATCGCAACTGCGGCCGCTTCAAGGGCCTTCAGCAACGCCGGTAACGCGAGTAGGGCTGCTCCAGGGACAACCTTGATCGTCACCGTGGAATACGGAGGCAACAAGCCTTCAGCGTCAAACTGCTTTCGACATCGCTCTGCTGCAGCCCATCTCGCTTTGGCCTTCTCCTGTTCTCGCTCCTGGGGCGACTTCAGATGTCCGTCCTTATCTGGTTTCTCGACTTCGGGCAACGCTGGATTCGCACGCATCCATTTCCCAATCGATCCAAGTAGAGGGCCTATGTCGTCCTTTGGGGCTGTTGCCATTTCATTGATCGACTTCCCGTACGCCTTCAGCACTTCCATACCTTCCTTAACGAGTTCAGGCTGAAGCTGATTGACGGCTCGTATCGCTCCCGCGCATACGTAGTCAATAAAAAGGGCCTTGTCATCCTTGCTCGAACTACCCGCATAGATAACTGCCGTGATCATCTCCAGCCGTGCGACCCGCTCATGCTGTTGAAGGTCAGTACTAACCACGGCAGCGGTCGACTCCAGGCCCTCCGAGAATGCTTTCCCGGCCTTTGCGTATAGGCCACTGCACCCGACGAGTAGAACGGCAAGCGTAAGGGTGCCACATAGCGCCCGGAGATAGATCATAGGAATCTCCCCTCGAACGTGTGGGCCATCTACGGAACTCCGCTCAGTTGTTCCGGGCGTCGATCTTTGGGAGGTAGGCCAGCTCATTCAGCCGCCCCAGCATTCCAAGATGGAAGAGCGTCGCACCGCCTGAGAGGACGAGCCCTGTGAGCCTGTCGTCGATGCCCTCGCTCCCAAATGGCATCCTTAATCCATGATCCCGTCTCGCAGCACTCCCGCACAGACTCCCCGAGCCTGAGCCGAGGAACGTCACGAGAAACCGCAGGTCACTCCTCAGTAATGCTGTCGCGGCCTGCTATCGAAGAAATCCAACTCGCGAGGCCTTTGATGGCCCGCGCGAGTCGGACCTTTAGGCGGTGGGAATTTGCGACGGTAGGCTAGATGCCCATGAGGTAGCTGTCAAGGCAATTCATGTCCTTACTGCGTACGAGAACCTAGCGAGAGTCGCGCCGTGAAGTTGTGGCAGTCGGTCGCGAAGGCCACCGAGAGGACCTCGCCGCTCCAGCAGGGGATGAGGAACACATCGGAGCACCAGCGTTGGTTCGATGCCGGCTGCTGGATTTGACCGAGATGCGGGCGACCGTGACGCCGGTGGACCTGCGGCAGCAGCAGGGAAACCAGAAGCATCATGCTTCATTCGATCCCGGACGGTCATGCCTCCGGGCTGAGTTCACTGCCGATTCTTATGTGTTCCCTATCCGAGTTGCGAATTCTCCCTTCAGGTACTCAGAGGCTCCGCACGTTGCGTACTCGACCTTGACACTACTCATGGCAGCGAACAGGCGCCTATACTTGTCACCTTCGAGCAAAACGAGTGTCCGTCGTCAGCACCCTTGGGACTTCGTGAGGCGGGACGAAATCGATAAGTCACGAGTCATCTCGCCCCCGGGTGCAATGCATGGCCGTGGTTAGATTGTAGCCAAAACGCTGCATCCCCATCTGATCTTCCGAGAAAGCGAAGCCTGGGGACGCAGGATTAACGCTTGGGCCCAGACCCTTAGAAAGCCCAGTCTCCCGACCTACAAACTTCAGCCAGCAGCCCCTGCCTTCGCCGGGCAGGTCTGTGGTGGGGACTGCCTGGGGCACCCTAGCCGGACGTTTCCTAGTCAGCTACCATACGCGCGGTATGGAGCCAGCCGGGTCCGCCCCCCGCCGCTCCGGACGACCTTCCCACTTCTCCTGCTCGTCTGTTACCCGTCTTCTCGCGCTCAGCCTGACTTTCTGCCTGGTCGGGCTCCAGCTTGGCCCTGCCCGCGCAGCCGACCTCCTGATCACCCTCATCTCGCTCACGTCGCCGGCCGCCCCATTCACTGATGCAACTCTGACCATAAGCACCACTCCAGGGGCAAGCTGCTCGATCGTGGTCCGCTACAAGTCAGGCCCGTCCCGGGCCAAGGGCCTCATTCCGAAGGTGGCCAGCGGTTCAGGTCGCGTGAGTTGGACATGGCGTGTCGGCTTCAACACGACCCCAGGCCGCTGGCCCATCGTGGTGACGTGCGACAAGGGCGGCGATCACGGTGAACTGAGGACGGCGTTTGAAGTGGGTTGATGCCGACTTCTCGAGGCGCTCCTAGAATTCCGCAGTCGAGTGGAGGCCCGGATTAGCGTCGCCCTGCACGTTGAGCGCCCATTGACCCAATCTGACGACATCGGCCGTCAATACCGCGAGCCTAAGCTCGAATACGCCGAATCCTCGCATCGATAAACCGACCCTCAAGAAATCGCTTCATAAGTTTCGAGGTCGGTTCAGCAAGACCCAGTAACCTCCTCGAGAACTCGAATCGGCCCCTAATATCCGCCAAGCATGGCTTTGTGAGCTGAAAGCGCTTTGATCTCCTCGTCTTAAACATTTCGTTCTGAAGGGATCCAAGGTGAGGATAGGGTATGAGTCCTAGATCGATCTCACTCCCCGCCGAGTGCTCTGACCAGTGCCATATTCCCCAGTCTCTGAGGCCGTCAATCAAGTACTTCCGAATCCTATGCGGCAACCACTCGCTACCGTCAGAGAGCAGCCAGATCAAATAGTCAATCGCTTCGTACGCCTTGCATGGTGGCCCGCCGATGTCGCCCTGGACGAACTGGCAGGCAACTGACGCCGGTTCGTAGTCCCCAAACGTCGGATGTCGCAGCGCAATGTAGTCGTCGCACACCGGGGGCCTCTTCGTCCTCGTTAAAGCGCTGCCAAAGGTCGGACTGTTGCGGCGAAGCTGCTCATGCCGCGCAATCGACTCAGCTAGTAGTCTATCGAAGGTCTCTTCAAACTCAGGGGCGAATCCAGGAATCGTCAGCTGCGGCGCATAGGTAGCGAGAAATTGTGGGTGTTCGAGGCACATGAACTCTAGGCCTGGCTGCGATCGGATAAAACTTCGCACTGCCTCAGGCTTGCTTACTTGCGTGATTCGTAACGTCTCAGCTTCTTTTTCCCATTGCATCTGTAGGGCGGTCCACGCAAGGCGTTCGCCACGTTCGGTGGGGCCCCCTCCGTCATCGGGAAGGGGAAACGTCCAGCGACCCCATCCTGGTCGCTCCGGCACAAAACCCCAACCCGGCTCCCGACTAGACGCCTCTACCACATTCAGCCACCATTCATCACTTATCACCGGAACTTTCACGCCGAACCCGAGGAGCCGCTCCCTCGCCACTATCAAAGGACTGCCCTGCGGTCGAACGACTCTAACGATGCTACGAACAACCTCGTCGAGTCCCTTCGCTGATGAGACGGCGAAGATGTCAGCTAAGGGTGGGGAGTATTCGCAGATGGTCTCCTTAGTGATCTTATGCCAGATCGGCAGAATTATCCGGTCCCCGGCCAGTGTCTCTCTCGCCACGAGTCCATCGAGCTCACGCTGTGGCCACTGCTTCTCAAAAAAATATGGGCTCAACACTACGATGCCATATCTTGAACGGGCCAATCCCAGGTCAATAGACTGTCGGAGGCTATCCCCGACTCGAAGGGACAATTCGTCATACCAGACCTCTATGTGTTCTTGGGCCAGGCGACTAGCCAGCGGCCTAACAAATTCCTCCTTATCCTCACCTGCATGGCATATGAACACGTCATATAGGTTCATGTGAAACTTCTATCCGCCCCTCCACCCATGACGCCATCCCCGCCTCCTGCAATCGGGGGGGTTTGGCCGAACTTTCGCATCGATGAACAGAACATCTCCTCAGGGCAGGGGAATTGCTGAACTATATTCTCCAGTTTACCTTCTCCCGGCTCCGCGCGTCCTCCAGCCAGAATTCAGCCTCAAACTATGACAGAAGGAACCGGCGCACGAACCACTCTGTCTCCCGATCATCCACGCAGTGGTAGCCTCGTCGAATCATCTCAACCAAGGAAGGTTCAACCCTTGAAATATCAACTTGGCTAATCTCCTCATCCGTTATTCGCTCGTCGCGCAAGGGGTGAACAATCCAGATATCCTCTAATCGAATGTTCATTATCTCCACGCCCTTCGGCTTCACGGGAATATTTGACAGCCGATACGCCCTAACCTCAGGATGGTACGTGCCGTACAGGTGAGTCGCAAACTCACCTGGTAGCGTGCACTCAAGGTAGCGTCGTCCGTCAAGTGTCGTCAGATCGAACTTCGTTTGATGGAGGTTGCAATATGTCAAGAGCCCGACGAGATGGTCCTCACGCAACTCCGACTCAGAGTCAACCTTCACGCTGCGGCTTTTCCTAGCGAAGAGCTGCTCATGCTCCGACGCGGCCTCTCCTGGGCGCTCATCCAGTAGGCCAAGAAAGCCCCCAAGCGTCTGTCGATGGACCATCACGTCGGCCTTTCTGCCGATCTGTTCTACGATCCGTTTCTTTACTTCTTCAGGATGCGGCTCGACCACCTCGATAAGCTTGCGGCTCCTGCCTGACACGAACGCATCCAGCAAAGAATAGGCATGGTCATCAGTAACAGGAAATGAGTAGCCAATGATTATGAGGCGATCCGCGTCCTTTAGCTCCTGCCTTGCTGTTTCCCACACCGGTTGAAAGATGCTTGCATATTCCCCGAAAGCCTTCTCCTCCTTCGGAGGAATTATTACCGGCATTAGCGGGAGATCGGCTATTGGATCATTGGGTGCAAAGAAATAGGAGTACGGAGTGTAACCGGGGCGCCAGCGATCCTTATACGTCGCGAACCACTTGCTGCCGTCCACGAGACACCAGTGTCGGGCTACTGTCGCTGGCGTCGCTACCCAATCCCGTCTCCCCGTCTGCAAGTGACGTGTCACGTATGGTCCGAACCAATTCGTAGACCCATGAAGCTTCAGAAGCTTATAAGCTGACGTAGAATCCACCGGTTTACGCCACCACACGTCCAACAAACCGTCGAAAGCCACGCAGTAGCCATCGTCGGGAAACCAACGTCCAGTTGAAGAGAGAGCACGGTCTAAGATGGTGTCCCAGTTGAATGTAATGAATACCCCATTCGCACCGGCTTCTTCGATCAACCGTAAGTAGATCTCGCACGGACCTCCATTTTGGATCTCGTTGAGCACATGAGAAAACCAGAAGACAAACTGGTCGTAGGCCCTGCTCAGATTGAATCGCTGGAGGACAGCCTTTGATCTCAGCTCCGGCCTGGCTGGCAGAGAAGATTCGTCAAAGGCGGCTCGGAGTTCCCGGTCTATCTCGGAAAAGACTGATTCGATATTCTCGTCAAAGTCTGTGGGTTGCCGCTCAGGAGGGATTCCTCGCGTGTCCCTGACGTAGTTGACTATCCACCCAATTTTCACTTCAAAATCTGCCGAAATTCCTAGCTTAGAGAATGTCGAGAAGTAGTCCTTTCCAAGAGGCGGGACAATCCCTGTTCGCGAACCCCGATAGCCCCGGGATGCACCTGCTCCTAAGAGGTAAACTGTTTTCATGTTTGCCTGGAAGAAACTCTACCTCCATGCGCCGGAGTGTGCTGGAATGCTCTTGAGTGTGCCCGAGTTGGGCACAAATCTGGGCACAAACTCAAACCTGGAGAAATTCTCTGATGGTCAACTACTTGAAATTAGTGGTGGGCAGGGACGGGATTGAACCGCCGACACCAGGATTTTCAGTCCTGTGCTCTACCAACTGAGCTACCTGCCCACCACGAGCAAACGAGGATATCAAACCGCCTGGGGGGTGTCTACTGAGCGCCCCTCACCCTGCCCTCTCCCCAGAGGGGAGAGGGAATCGAAGCCGAGCCCTCTCCCCCGCAGCGGGGGAGAGGGAGAAGAGCGTGCGAGAGGGGAGCGAGAGGGCTAGTTCTCGGGACCGAGGTCCGAGCCGATGTCGGACTCGAAGACGATGTGGTCGTCGTCGTCCACGGTGAAGGCCTCGTGGAGCACAAAGGGCACCTGATGCTCGACGAGGAACCTGGTAAGCCGGGCCACCGCGACCGGATGGGCGTCGAGGTGAAAGGACAGCGCCAGGTCGCCGATATCGTCGATGGCGAAAAGGGCCCAGTTGCCGACCACGAGGGCCGCCATGTCCTCTTCGAAGGTCACTCCGCCGTCGAACTCATCGGAGCCCTGCGCGAGATCGTGGAGCTCCTGGAGCTTGGCCCGGCGCCGGGCTTCGTCCATTTCCCCTCACCCTGCCCTCT
>WNGA01002913.1_pt1 | contig 25919 bp, 24 predicted proteins | sample 5400061 | NCBI WGS metagenome assembly WNGA01 (sample SAMN13153366, study PRJNA577476) | soil metagenome | isolation source: 100 cm soil or saprolite under grassland replicate 2 | place: USA:California | collected 2016-06-15 | reverse complement strand
CCGGCCGCCGCCAGCTCGAAGCCCTCGAGCTGCTCGATGACGCGGGAGAGCCCCTCGCGGCCGTGGAGCCGCAGCCCCGGGCTCACGTGCTGCCAGGCAAAGAAGAAGCGCATCAGGTCGGCCGCGCTCACGGGCTGGATATCGCGTCGCAGGCGGTCGAGAGTCCGCCGATGGATGCGGGCGAGGAGCCGCCGGTCGCACCACTCCGTGATGTCGGAGGCCGCGCCGGGCGTGAAGCGACCCCGCAGAACATTGCCTTCCCCCTCCACGCGAGCGAGCGCCGAGTTGACCTCGGGCTCGGTCAGGTCGAGCGGCCCGGCGAGTGCTCCCGCCGAGGTCGGGCCGACGAGGCCGAGCCGGGCGCGGATCACTTCGACGAGGGCGCCTTCGCGGTCCGTCCACGCGGGTGCGCGCCGCGCGGGCGGCTCGGCCACGTCGGGCTCGAAGCTCCCCTCGGGCCAGATGGTGCCGGCAAGTGAGCGACGCTCGGCGGCGACCCACAGGACGTGGCGGCCCGCGCGGAGGCGCGTCGCCCGACCGGCGGTAATCAGCTCGTCGAGCCAGCTCGTCCATGTGCCGGCCTCCGCCTCGGGCAGCGCGCCCAGGTCGAGAAGAAGGTCGTGCAGCTCGTCGGCGTTGCGGAGGTCGGGCCGCGCCTCCTCCACCACGGCCTCGATGGCCTCGGCGTCGAGCTTCCCGACGTCGTTGGCGATCTCGGCGGGCAGCCCGCGCCGGAGCGAGACGGCCCGCGCCCGCCGCTCCTCGAGGGGGGCATCGTCGAGATAGGCGTAGGGGTTGGCGTTCAGGATCTCGTGGGCGAAGACGGACGGCTCCGGCGTCTCCCGCGCCACGGCCCGGATCTCGCCCTTGAAGAGCGCCTGGAGCCGCTCCTTGAGCCCTTTGGCGTCCATGGCCTCGGTGAGGCAGTCGCGCAGCGTCTCGTTCACGAGCGGGTGATCCGGGATCTCGATCGGCCCCACGGCGTTGTCCTGGCAACCGAGCTGGGCGGGAAAGACGGAGGCGAGGAGATCTTCCGCGCGCATGCGTTGGAGATACGGCGGCACCCGGCGCCCACCCTGCCAGCGCACGAGGGCCAGCGAGCGGGTGGCGTTCCACCGCCAGCGCGTGGCGAACATGGGCGCCTGGAGCGCGGCATCGGTCAGCAGCTGTTCCAGCCCACTCGGGTGCACCATCTGGAAGACGCTCTCGAGGGGGAAGCTGTGCTGGGGGCCGAGGGAGAGGAGGACGCCGTCGTCGGTGGCGGCGGCCTGCAGCTCGAAGTCGAAGCTCTGGCAGATGCGCTTGCGTAGGGCCATGCCCCAGGCGCGATTGATCCGGCCGCCGAAGGGCGCGTGGATCACGAGCTGCTGGCCGCCTGCCTCGTCGAAGAAGCGCTCGGCCACGATGGTGTCGCGCGTGGGCATGGCCCCGAGCGCCGCGTACCCCGCAGCGACGTAGTCACGCGCGAGCGCCGCCCCGCGCTCGTCGAGGGCGCACTCGTCCACGAGCCATCGCGCGGCGCGGTCGGGCGCGTCGAGCCGCCGCGTCACCTCGTCGCGAAGGGTTGCCACCTCCGCCGACAGCTCGAGCGTGCGCGCGGGGCCCTCGCCCAGCCAGAACGGAATGGTGGGCGCCGCCCCGCCCGCGTCCTCGACGCGGACTTTGCCGCTCTCCACCCGCCGGATGCGCCAGGAGGTATTGCCCAGCAGCATCACGTCGCCCGCCATGGACTCGACGGCGAAGTCCTCGTCCACCGAGCCGATCAAGGTCTCGTCGGGCTCGAGCACGACGTCGTAGTTGGCATTGTCGGGAATGGCGCCGCCCGAGGTGAGGGCGGTGATCCGCGCCCCGCGGCGGCCCTTGAGACGTCGGTTGACCGCGTCACGATGCAGGCGCGTGCCCGCGCGGCCCCGGCGCGTGGCCATGCCCTCGGACAGCATGTCCACCACCGCGTCGAAGTCCGCGCGCTTCATCTCCGCATAGGGGGCGGCCTGGCGGCAGAGCGTGAAGAGCTGGTCCTCGTCCCATTCCTGGGCGGCACAGGTCGCGACGATCTGCTGGGCGAGGACGTCCAGGGGGGCCACGCGCATGGCGATGCGGTCGATCTCGCCGCGGCGCGCCGCCCGCACGAGGGCCGCGCACTCGATGAGCTGGTCGCGGGTGAGCGGGAAGAGCCGGCCCTTGGGCACGGCGCCGAGGGCGTGGCCGGAGCGGCCGATGCGCTGGAGCGCCGTGGCGATGGAGCGCGGGGAGCCGAGGAGGCAGGTGAGATCCACCGCACCCACGTCGATGCCGAGCTCGAGCGAAGCCGTGGCCACCACCACGGACAGCTCGCCGGACTTGAGCCGCTGCTCGGCGGCGAAGCGCCGCTGCCTGCTCAGGCTGCTGTGATGCGCTGCCACCGCGTCCTGGCCCAGACGCTCCGCCAGGTGCAGGGTCACGCGCTCCACGAGCCGCCGCGTGTTCACGAAGACCAGGGTCGACCGGTGGGCGCGCGCGAGATCGGCGACGCGATCGTAGATCTCGGCCCACTGTTCGTGGGTGCACACCGCGCCCAGCTCGTCCCGCAGCATCTCCACCGCCAGGTCCAGATCGCGCCGCTGGCCCACGTTGACGATGGCGGGCAGGGGACGCGCCGCCCCCACCAGAAGACGCGCCGCCGTCTCCACCGGCCTCACGGTGGCGGAGAGCCCGATGCGCTGAGGCGGCACGCCCCCCGCCTGGGTCACCAGCGCGTCGAGGCGCTCGAGCGAGAGGGCGAGATGGGCGCCGCGCTTGTCGCCGGCCACCGCGTGAATCTCGTCCACGATCACCGTGCGCACGCCGGACAGTCCCCGGCGGCCCGACTCGGAGGTGAGGAGGATGTAGAGCGACTCGGGGGTGGTGACGAGCACGTGGGGCGGGCGCTTCGCGCCCTTACGCCGCTCGGCGGCCGAGGTATCTCCGGTGCGGACGGCGGTGTGGATGTCGAGGGCGCCGACGCCCATCTCCCTCGCCAGGGCACGGAGCTCGCCCAAGGGTTCCTCGAGGTTGCGACGGATGTCGTTGGAGAGCGCACGAAGCGGAGAGACATAGACGATCCCGGTGCGGTCTTCCAGCGTGCCGTCCGCGGCCTGGCGCACGAGAGCGTCCAGGCAATGGAGGAAAGCGGCGAGGGTCTTGCCCGAGCCGGTGGGTGCGGTGAGGAGCACGTCGTGGCCGCCCGCGATGACGGGCCAGCCCCGGGTCTGAACCGGCGTGGGCTCGACGAAGCGCCTCCCGAACCACGCCTCCACCACCGGATGGAACATGCCTTCAGTATAGCCAGCGCGGCAAGGCCTGCTCAGGCGCCCGCCGATTGACCGGGCGATTTCCGGGCGAGACGCCGCATCAGCGCTTCGCTGCCCTCGTCGGCGGGGAAGAAGCACTCCACGCGCAGCTCGTCGAGCGTGATGTCGTAGGGCACCCCGAGGCTGGTCAAGGTCGAGAAGAACGTGAGATGGATATCGTCCCTGGCGAGCTCGACGGCGAGAAAGGGCGCGGCCGGCGCGTCGAGATCGAGCGTCCGCCACTCGCGCGGCACGTCCGGATAGGAGAGCAGCTCCTCGAGGAGCCGGGCCGTCTCCGGGTGCCCGCGCAGCATGTCCCGGTGCAGCCACTGGATGAGGGCACCCGCGGTGGCCTTCCAGTTGACGATGAAGGGCCGCATGCCCCGGGGATGATAGAAGAGCCGCATTGCGTTCGGTGGCCCGAGCGTCGCGATCTCCGCCGGATCGAGGAAGAGGCCCATGAGGCGCCCCGAGCCCTCGTTGCTCATGAGGATGTTCCAGCGGCCGTCTACCACGAGGGCGGGATAGGGCTCCTGCTGGCGCAGGGTGAACTCGAGGGCACGCCGCACCTGGGCCATCTCCGGGGCGTCCAGCCCACGCTCGTGGTAGACGGGCGCGTAGCCCGCGGCGAGGAGCAGCTCGTTCCGACCGCGGGGCGGCACCTCGAGCACCCGGGCGAGGAGCAGGATCATGTCGCGGCTCGGATTGGCGCGGCCCGTTTCGAGAAAGCTCAGGTGCCGGGAGGAGATCCCGCCGTCGAGGGCGAGGGTGAGCTGGCTCAGCCGGCGGCGCTCACGCCACTGGCGGATCAGCCCGCCCACCGGGCTGGCCGCAGCCGGCTTCTTCTTGCCTCGCGCGAGAACCTTCTGCGCCATGCCGGGAGTCTACAACTTCCGCCGGACATGAGACATTACCTCGCGGGTAATTGCCATGCCGGCCCCCGCCATCGACCATGAGACCGTGGCCAACCACGCAGGCAAGGAGGGAGCCGATGAGCGAGGGCACGATGGATCCGCGCGCCATGACGGATCGATGGAGGGGAACGCTGGGCGAGCACCTGGGGGTGGAGTTCGAGGAGACGAGCCCGGAACGGGTCGTGGCCAGGCTCACCATCCGCGATGAGCTCCGCACGGTCGGCGGCGCGCTCCACGGCGGTACCCTGATGGCCTTCGCCGATACCGTGGGCGCCGTCGCCACGGTACTCAACCTGCCGCCGGGCGCGGGCACGACCACGCTCGAGTCGAAGACGAACTTCTTCGCGGCAGGGCGAACCGGCGTGGTCCGCGCCGAGAGCACACCGCTTCACCGTGGCAAGCGGACCATGGTCTGGCAGACCAAGGTGACCGACGAGAGCGGCCGCATGCTATCGCTGACCACCCAGACCCAGATGGTCCTCGCGTGAAGGTCGCCTTCGTTGGCGCCTTCGCCGTCCGGCTCGCGGACCGGGTGAAGGCCCACCTGACCCTTCCCTGCGACGTCATCCTCGCCGACGAGGCCGCGATCGTCTCGCAGATCGCCGAGGTGGACGCGGTGGTGACGCTGGCCTTCACCCGACAGATGGGGACGGCGGCCCGCCGGCTCAGGCTCGTGCAGGTGCCCGGCGCCGGCCTCGATCGGATAGACCGGTCGGCGCTGCCGGAGGGAGCCTCGCTCGCGAACGCCTACGGTCACGAGACGGGCATCGCGGAGTACACGCTGGGCGCGATGCTCTCGCTGCGGCGGAACTTGGGTGCCCTCGATGCCGCGCTCCGACGCGGGACCTGGGAAAGCCAGTGGGCGGTGGGGGTGCCCGCACCACCCGTGTGGCCGGAGCTGGCGGGGCAGACGCTCGGCGTCCTCGGCTACGGACGAATCGGCCGGCGCGTGGCCCGGCTGGCTCTCGCCTTCGACATGACCGTCCGGGCCATACGGCAGAGCCCCACAGAGCACGACGGATCCGAGCTCGCGTTTCTCGGAGGCGCCGGCTCGCTCGATGAGATCTTGCCGTGCGCGGACTACCTCGTGGTCACCCTGCCGCTCACGCCGGCCACTCGCGGCCTCTTGGGCGGGCGCGAGCTCCGGCTCATGAAGCCGACGGCCATCCTCGTCAATGTCGCGCGCGCCGAGATCATCGACGAGGACGCGCTCTACCATGCGCTTGCCCGCGGGACCATAGCAGGCGCGGCGCTCGATGTCTGGTACCGGTATCCCACCGCACCCGGCCCGATGACGCCTTCGAACCGTCCCTTCCATGAGCTGTCCAATGTGCTCATGACCCCCCACATCGCCGGCTGGACCGAGGGAACGTTGAACGCGCGCGCCCAGCTCATCGCGGAGAACATCAGCCGGGTCGCGCGGAACGAAGCTCCGCTGAATCTGATTCCACCGCCTGTCGGTTCCTGATCGCCTCGCCGTCGGTCCGAGCCAGATTCCTCCGTGAAGACAAAGTGAGATGGCGGCAACTGTTTGACAGGTGACGTGACCGCTCCTGTTTGACACATCAGTTGGCCGCCTGGCCGAGGCAGCGGGGGGCCCACCAGACGGAGTGATGGCCATGGCGACCCCATCGAGGGGCGGTGGTCCCTGTTCAAGATGACGGAGACGGTTGCGATCGCTGGGCGCGCGGGTGGAGCACATCGATCGCCCACCCCACATCCAGGCGCTCCCCGAGCCAGCCAGCGCACGCCGTCCGAGCGTCGAGACGAAGGCCTCGCGCTTCATGCGCCACCCGGAGAGCCTCCACGGGCTTCTCCGGGACTGCAGCAGGCAACGGCGCCTCGGGCAAAGGTTGGCCATCCGGCCGCCGGAATCGCAGCGCTCCGTCGGGCCCGCGCGCGACCTGGTAGCCCTCCTCGTGCACGGCCCGGTGATGCCGACGGCAGAGCAGCGCGAGGTTCGAGAGCGTTGTCGGACCGCCGTGCGCCCAGTGGCGGAGATGATGCCCCTGCCCGAAGCGGACGCCGCAGCCAGGGAAGCGGCACCCCCGGTCCCGAGAGTGGAGCGCCCGCCGCAGGGCAGGAGGAATCGTCCGGGTCCGGGCCCCGATCTCCAGCAAGCGTCCGTGGTCGTCGTGGCGCATCACCACCCGACTCGCGTCACACGCCAGGCGCTGGGACGTTTCCGAGGAAACGCGCGCGCCGTCCTCGAGCACGGACTGCCCCGGCTGATCCGGATCGGCCAGCACCTGGGCATCGACGTGGACCACCACCTGGTAGCGCTCGCCCGGGGCGCCGGGATCGAGGTGGCGGAGGGCTGACTCCGCGAGCAGGGCCAGGGCATCGGCCTGCTGCTGGGCCAGCGTGGGCGTCTCCGCGGAAACGTCTCCGGAGGTGGCGGCCCCTTCGTCCCGTGCCCGGGCCCGCAGGTACAGCACCTCGCGCGCAGCGGCCAGCGCCTGCGTCAGCAGCGCCCCGACTTCCGGCTCGAGCCGCCCGCTGACGACGACCGTGCCGTCCTCCTCCTGATGGAGGTGAAGCGCTCGCTTTGCGTGCCGTTGCGCCGTCTCCCGCGCCTCGGCCCGCCGATCTAGCAACCGCCAGCCGCGCACGATCGGCTCGACGTGGGCGGCGGTGCCGGCGCGCCCCACCGCGAGCAGGCGAACTTCCGTCTCCGGCGTGGCCACGCGGGTGAGGGCGCGGACCTTGGCGTAGGAGAGCTGCCCGCGGGCCAGGGCCTGAGCGACGAGGGGCAGCGTCTCGAGGGCGCGTGCCACCCGGACCCGCTCCCGGGCCGCCCCCAGATCCATCCAGCCCCACCCGCCAGGAGAGCCAGGCGGCGCAGGAGCGGAAGCCCGTGTTCCAGCCGCCGCGGGCGTCGAACTCCCGGATCAGGGTGAGGAGGCGTGCGGTGGCGGCGTCGAGGTGCGCGGACAGCTCGGCGATCTCGTCGCCGAGACGATCCAGCTCCGAGGCGTGATGCGCAGCAAGCGAATGGATCGGCATGGGAGAGCCCTCCTTCTGTTGAGGGGACTCTACACCCCGAGTTTCGAGCCCTCGGAGAGCGTCCAGGACGGGCGATCAGGAGGCGTGAAATGATTTTTTGCTCCGGCCCCGCTCGACTCCGCGCCGGTGGCCCGGTGCGTGGCGCTGAGCCGAAAGGAATTGGAGCTGCCACCGCTCGATCGACTCACGCGACGGAACCTGTCAAGCGGAAAGTGTGCTCGAGGCGACGTCTCCAGGATACCGCCAGATGTCGCGCCCGGCGGCAACGTGAGCCTCCGCCTCCCGGAGCGCCAATCCCCAATCCCTGTGGGAGGCGAGAACACCGGGCATACCTTCACCCTGCGCTGTTCATGGGCGCTGGTGGTGTGATCCTGCTACGAGGGAAGCGGACTGTACCCGATCGAGCGCGTCGTTGCGTCATGTGCCGCAAGGGATGGACGACCTCCGTTCCGGCTGTCGCGCAATCTACCTATGCATGCGGGGCGGTCGAGCGAGGCGCCTCCACGATCTTCACCTTGAGGCCGTCGTCGGTCAGGAGCTTCACAAGGGTCTGCCGAATGGTGGCAAGCTCCTGCTCTGCCTGACCGTGCCCTACCGGGGAGTACACTTGGCGTTTCAAGTCATCCGCTGTGAACTCATATCCAACCGCTACCGCCATCGCCTGAAACAAATCTACCTTCAGATCGAAGTACCGATCAGTCCACTCGAGATTTGTCGTAGGGGTCGCGGCATGCTCCAACACCCGCCGCCACGCTTCGCGGATTTTCTGATCGCTCCGCCGATTGAACACCACAACGATCGTGTTGAGCGCCCGCACATGATTTTGGGATAGGAACTCGGCACGGGTGGAGATCAGGGTCATGAACAACCTCAATCGCTGCTGCCTCTTCTCCCGGAGGTGGTCAAGGACCCGCTGGGCAAATAGCGCGAGGACTGGACCCAGAATGATAGCGACCACCGTGATGATCTCGATGGGCTTGGGCATCGTCGGGTGTTCCCTCCCGCGCTACCTCTACTCCAAATAGAGGGGGCCGATCAACCTTTGCGCTAGACCGTCCACCCCCTCCCCCAGCTCCCCGCCCGCCTGACCCCGCTGAGCCCAAGGGCCGGGCCTCAACCCGTCGGCAGAGGTGCCCTTGCCTCTGCTGCCTCTGCTAGACTCCCGCCCAGCCGGTAAGGAGGGCTACGCTTTGGACCGAACTGGTTGCCCCACACCCCGTTCCGAAGGGACCCATTGATGGATCGGCGCGCGTTCCTCACTGGCACCGGAGCGATGCTCCTCGCCGCGCCGCTCGCCGCCGAGGCGCAACCGGCGCGGAAGGTCCACCATGTCGGAGTACTCCAAGCCGGTGCCCCGCCTGAGCCGCTCGTTGAGGCCTTTCGGGAGGGATTGCGAGATCTCGGATACGTCGAGGGACGAGACATCGTTCTTGAATATAGATGGGCGGAAGGAAAGCTCGACCGACTTCCTGAGCTGGCAGCGGAATTGGTTGGCTTAAGAGTGGACGTTATCACCACTCTCAGCACGCCCGCGGCAATCGCGGCAAGGCATGCGACGACGACCATTCCGATCGTCTTCACTGGCGTGGGCGATCCGGTGGGAACCGGGGTCGTAAGCAGCCTCGCCCACCCCGGGGGGAACGTGACGGGCCTGTCCATACTGGCCACGGAGCTGAGCGGGAAGAGGCTGGAGATCCTACGCGAGATGGTCCCCAAGGTATCGCGCGTGGCCATGCTCTGGAATGACACGAACCCTAGCATGGTGCTCCGGGTCCGTGAAGCGGAGGCAGCGGCAGCCACGCTGGGCGTGACGCTGCTGTCGCTCGGGGTCCACGACCTCATTGCCTTCGACCCCGCCTTTGCCGCGATAGTAAACGGTCGCGCCGGGGCGCTGCTAACGCTGGTAGACCCGTTTACGCGGCAGCACCGTCAGCGAATCGTGGACTTCGCGGCCCAGCGACACTTGCCCGCCCTGTACGAGGCGCGAGAGTTCGTGGAAGCCGGAGGTCTCATGTGCTACGGGCCCAGCCTGCTTGTCATACAACGACGGTCGGCCGCCTACGTGGACAAGATCCTCAAGGGTGCGAAACCGGCCGATCTTCCCGTTGAACTACCCACCAGGTTCGAGCTGGTCATCAACCTCAAGACCGCCAAGGCCCTCGGCCTGACGATCCCGCCATCACTGCTGGGGCGGGCGGATGAGGTGATCGAGTAGTCTTCTAGCGCCCGGTGGGATCCCTCTGAAGCGCACTTGCCCACCGCAGACACCGCTCCACAAGAAGGCCACTATTCATGGGAGCCTGGTTGGAGCTCTGCCTACCAAGCTGGCCTATGCGTTGTGCACCATCCCTGTGGGAGGGCAGTGGATAAGCCGGTGAGTGAATCGTCGTCCACCAAGACATTCCGCGCACTAAGAGCAGATTGCTCGATCGGAGGGCAGCACCGCTCTGCCTACTTGAGCGTGGCGTCCTGGAGCGGCATCCACTGGTCGGGGCGCGGCGTCCAGGGGAGGCGGTCGCGGCTCGCGTAGATGTCCACCTGCTGGAGAAGGAAGACCCAGGTCGCGTCCTCGATCATGGCACGCTGGAGGTCACGGTAGATCTGTCGCCGCTTGGCCTGGTCCATGGTGCCGCTGGAAGGTGAAGCGCACCGAATCGGCATTGAAGGGCTCGCCGTCGTGGAAGACGACGCCCCGGCGAAGCTTGAGCTGCCACGTGACGTCGTCGACCAGGCGCCACGACTCCGCCAGCTGGGGCACGATGCGGTTTTCGGTGTCACGGCCAACGAGCGAGTCGAACAGGCTCACCCCGACCATCGCCCTGAAGGACGAGAGGTTCATGGTCGGGTCCAGATTCTCGGGCGTCCACGGTATGGCCACACGCAGCTCGCCCTGAGGCTGGGCGGGAGCGCGGGCCGGCATCAGCGCCAGAAGTGCCGCGACGGCGAGCCAGAAGTGCCGCGACGGCGAGGATGACAACCCGTGTCACGGGTGTGCTCCCCTGACCCCATTGACCACCGCTTCGAGGCTCTCGTCGGGCACGGCGAGAGGCAGGACGCAGCCCGGCGCTACGATCACCCCGGTGCCGCCGCTCTGACGGATCGCATCCGCGACCTGGGCTGCCACTGCCGTCACGGGACCGTTCAGCAACGTGTCCTTCTCGCTGAGCCCGCCGACGGCTGCTCCCCGGAAGCGCTGGAGCGCGTCGCCGAGCGACGGCGCGGTGAGCCGGTCATGCCAGTTGATCGAGGCCACCGGCAAGCCCGCCATCTGGTCGAAGTAGTTGTGCTGCCCGTGGACGTGGAGCATGGTGAAGAGTGGGCGGCCCTCGAGACTCGCGAGGACGCGACGGGAGTAAGGCATCCCGAATCTCTCGTGGTCCTCTTCCGTCATGACATCGCGGCTCGCGTCCTGCGAGGCGTAGAAGATGCCGTCGACCCCGGCTCCCGCGACGGCACCGGCATAGCGGATGACGGTCTCCGTGATGACGTCGAGCGCGCCCTTGACCGCTTCCGGATGATCGCGGAGATCCTGGGCCAGCCGCTCGCCGGCCAGCTTGCGCGCTATGGTGAGCGGCGCGAAGACGGTGTGGAGCACCGGCACATCGTCGCTGCGCCCGGCCAGGATGAGCCGGAGCGCCTCGAGCTCGCGTCCGAGCGCGCCCTGCCCCGGGTCGAGGGGCTCGAGCTTCGCCCAGTCCGAGACCTCACGGACCGCGTGCCGAGTGCAGGTCTTCGCCCCGTTCGGAGAGCCCTGATAGGCGACCCGGCACCCCCAGTCCTCGACGCAATAGACCCCGCTCGACATGACCTTGAGGAGATCGAGATCCCAGCGGTCCTGGAAGGTGAGCATGGCGTCGGCGAGGCCGCGCGCGGTGTGGTCCACGTCGGGAACATGCCGCCAGAACGAAACGGGCAGACGGTCCACTGCCTTACGGCCCAAGGTGGCCAGCACGCGCTCTCGCTTTGTCATAGGCAGCGGAGTCTATCATTTTTGCCAGGCGGAACTTTCGCGGCGCGCTATGGTCTAACTGTGCGGGAAGGAGAGGCCGCCGATGTCCCTGCATTTCTCGAACGGCTGCGGGCGGGCGACGCGCGGGCCTTCGAGCAGCTCGTGGCCACCTATCAGCATCGCGTCTTCGGCGTCGCCCTGCGCATGCTGGGCAGCGCCGCCGAAGCCGAAGAAGTCGCGCAGGAGGCGTTCCTCCGCGCGTATCGGAGCCTCCCGGAGTTCCGCGGCGACGCCAAGCTCTCGACCTGGCTGTACGCCATCGTGTCGCGGCTCTGTCTCAACCGCCTGGCCCTGGGAGAGCGCAAGGCGGTGCGCCATGGCGAAGAGATCCTGCTCCGCGTGGCCGACCCGCACGGAGGGCCCGACGCGGGTGCCGAGCGCGGCGAGATGGAAGCCGCCCTCCATCGCGCCATCGCCGAGCTGGCCGAGGACCGCCGCGTGGTGGTGATTCTCCGCGATCTCGAAGGACTATCCTACGAGGAGATCGCGGCCGCCCTGGGGATCGATCTCGGCACCGTCCGTTCGCGACTTCATCGGGCGCGCATGGATCTCAAGGACAAGATGGAGCGCTTTCTGCCATGACCTGCTCCGAGACGCGCGAGCTGCTCTCCGCATTGCTGGACCAGGCGCTGGATGCTCGCGAGCGCCAGCAGGTCGAGGCGCACCTGGCCGACTGCCCCGACTGCCGCCGCGAGCTGAAAGGGCTCCGCTCGACCGTCTCGCTTCTCTCCCGCCTCGAGCACGTGCGGGCCCCCGTGGGATTCGTGGACAAGGTAATGGGCGAGGTCTATCCCCCGCCGTGGTACCGGAGGCTCGGCCGGGTGGTGTTCCTGCCCCTATCGGTCAAGCTGCCTCTCGAGGCCGGGGCCATGGCGCTGATCGCGATTCTCGGCGTGTACCTGCTCCAGAGCACTCCCGAGATGAAGGATACCGCCCGGCCCGATGCTCCAGCGGTGGCATCGCGCCCCGATGCGCCGCCGGAGGCACCACCAGCGGCTTTGCCGCAGGCTTCCCCACGGCCTCCCTCCAGAAAGGGCGATGCCAGGATCGAGAGCAGAGGATCGCCGACGTCCGACGGGCAGCGCGAGCGTCCCCACGACGCCCCGCCGACGGACCTCAAGAAGGAGGCCGCACCCAAGGCTGCGCCGCCCGCGGCAGAGCCCGAAAAACCGGAGGCGCCTGCGGCGCGATCGGCCGCCCCGAAAGCCCTCTATTCCCGGGAGGGAAGTGCCGATCGGGCCGAGAAGGACAAGAAGAGCGCCCCGAGCTCCGCGCCCGCCGCTCCCTCCGAGATGTCGGCGAACCGGCAGGCCGCCGCGCCCATGGTCTCCGGGGTGCTGACGGTGAAGGACAGACCGCAGGCTGAGCGGGCTCTGGCGGACGCGATCACTAGAACAGGCGCACGCGAGACCGGGAGACGCCAGGAAGGTAACGCCACGATCGTGGACGTGGTTGTGCCTCAGGCGGCCTATGCGGACTTCACGCGGGAGCTTGGCGAGCTCGGCTCGGTACGGTTGGAAGGGCAGCCGGAGGCCACGGCAGCCCTCGTTCGGCTCAGCGTTCGCATCTCTGAGTAGCTCTCCGCTGCCCAGAGTCCCGCGCCCGGTCCCCCTCCCTACAGGGGATCCGGAACTTTTCCGTCGGGAAGCGGTCTAAGCCTTCAGTCGCACTCGATGGAGGGTGCACAAGGAGGCTCTACCCATGATCAAGCGATCGGTTGCGCTCACGCTGGCCGCGGCGTTGTGGTGGGGCCAGCTCGCCCACGCCGCGCCCCAGGCCATCACTCGCGATGACCAGAAGGACGTGATTCTCACCATCTATAACGGCAACCTGGGGCTCGTGAAAGACACGCGGGAAGTCCGGCTGGACGCGGGCACCCTGGCCGTCCAGTTCGCCGACGTGGCCGCTCTCATCGACCCGACTTCGGTACATCTCAAGTCCCTGACTGATCCGGCCGCCCTCAGGATCCTCGAGCAGAACTACGAATACGATCTCCTCACCTCGGCCAAGCTCCTGGAGAAGTACGTGGGCAAGAAGGTGCGGCTGTATCAATCCAACGGGACCTACCAGGAGGCCACGCTCCTCTCGACCAATGGCCCCATCTACGAGATCAATGGCCAGATCCACATTGGCCACTCGGGCCAGGTCGTCCTACCCGCCCTGCCGGACAACCTGGTCTCCAAGCCGACGCTGGTCTGGCTTCTGCGCAATGCCAAGGCGGCGGCCCAGCGCGTCGAAGCCTCCTACCTCACGGGCGGTATCAGCTGGAAGGCCGACTACGTCATGGTCATCAATGCCGCCGACACGCGCTCCGACCTCACGGGCTGGGTCACCATCGACAACAAGAGCGGCTCGACCTATTCGAACGCGGCCCTCAAGCTCGTGGCCGGCGACATCAACCGCGCCACGGACCGACGCCGCGACGGGCGGCTCATGGAAGTCGCGGCCAAGGCGCCGTCGGTGGACACCGCCGAGCGGGACTTCAAGTCCGAAGGCTTCTTCGAGTATCACCTGTACACCCTGGACGGCCGCACCACCGTCAAGGACAACCAGACCAAACAGCTCGCTCTCATGTCGGCTTCCGAAGTGCCGGTGGACAAGCACTTCATCTACCACGGCGCCGCGGACTACTACCGGACGCAGTACGGGGTGCCCGTGTCGAACCAGAAGGTCGGCGTCTACCTCGAGCTCAAGAACAGCAAGGAGAATCGTCTCGGCCTTCCCATACCCAAGGGACGCGTGCGCGTGTACAAGGCGGACACCTCGGGCAGCCAGCAGCTCATAGGCGAGGACTGGGTGGACCACACGCCCAAGGACGAGAAGATCAAGATCAAGATGGGCGACGCCTTCGACGTGGTCGGCCAGCGCACCCAGAAAGACTGGAAGCGCATCGCCTCGAGCCTCTACGAAGTGGAGTGGGAGATCTCGCTGCGCAATCACAAAAAGGAAGCGGTCACGGTAGAGGTGGTCGAGCCCATGCCCGGCGACTGGGAAGTTCTTCGGGCCAGCCACCCCCACGAAAAGACTCAGGCCTTCACCGCACTGTGGAAGATTGCCGTGCCCAAGGACGGAGAGACCAAGCTGACCTACCGCATCCGGGTGCGATTCTGATGCTGGTCAGCGGCCGGAGGCCTGTTCTCCACGCAAGGTCATGCACGTGCTCACGCCGTGCGCCACGAGCTTGCCTCCGGACACCACGTCGCATTCCACGAGGGAGACGTTGCGTCCGGTACTCTTCACCCGCCCTCTCGCCTCGAGCCGTCCCGCCCAGACCGGCCGGAGGAAATTGATCTTCACCTCGAGGGTGGTATAGGACTCGTTCTCGCCCAACGTGGTCATGAAGGCCCAGCCCATGGCCGCGTCCGCCACCGCGGCGAGGATGCCTCCCTGCACGGTACCCATAGGGTTCGCATGGGCCGCCGTGGCGTCGAGCGCGACGAGGGCCTCGCCGGCCGCGAAGGACTCGAGCCGCATCCCGATCAGCGTCGCCGCCGCGGGCATCGCCGTCTCCCCCCGCACCATGCTCTCCATCCCCTCCAGCATCTTCGCCATGTGCCGTCCGCTGATCGCCGCTGTTACTTCGAGGGGGCGGAAGGGGCGGGTCCGAACGGGCTCTTCGGATTGATGGTCACGCCTCGTCGGGCGAGCTCTTCGATGATGAGGGCAGCGCCCGCATTACCCTGCTGGGCCAGCTCGAGCGTCCCCTTGGTGATGGTCTCGAACTGCCCACGAACTTTCTGGGCATGCCCGATCGCCGCCTCCTGCGCGGTTCTCACTGCCTGCAGTGCGCCTCGCTCTCTGATCTGCTGAAAGGTCTGGAACGAAAGCCAGACGACGAAGGCGAGGGTGAGGAGGGCCACTGCCCGCCACGGATCGGAGTGCCTCTGCTCCAGCGGGCTTTCCGGCTCGTCGGCGGTCATCGGCGACCTTCGGGCGACGGCCCGGCCGGCGGCGGCGCCCCTTGCCCGGCGCCCATGTTGATGGTGATGCCCTGCTGGGTCAGGAGAGCCCTCAGCGCGTCGTCCCTGTTGCGAACGGCCAGATTGGCGATGGCGTTGACGATCTCCCGGTTCAGGACTTCGAGCTGAGTCGCCTGCTGGATGTACTGGGCCCGAGCGCTGACCTCCGCCTGGAGGGAACGGTTCCGCTCGAAGAGGACGATGTTCGTCAGGACCAGGATGATGGTGATGGCCGCGAGCGGAGTCACCCAACCGTGCCAGGGCTTCGGCGTCATTGGGCGCGCACCCGTCTCCAGAGTCGCATTGGCGCGAACACTAGCACGCCGGCGAGCACAGGGACAAGCGTGACTAGTGCACCAAGACCATATAGAGATCCAGCAAGTTGGTATTGGTGGGCCCGGTGACCACGAGGTCTCCCGCTCCCCCAAGGACGGCATTCGAATCGTTCTCGGCGAGGCCGGCCTCCGGGTCGAAGCCTCGGGCGCGGGCCCGGGCGACGCTCTCCCGATCTGCCATGGCGCCCGCCGCCTCCGTCGGTCCGTCGCTGCCGTCGGTGCCGGCGGCGAGGATGACGACATCGCCGAGGCTGTCCATGGCGAGCGCGGCGGTCAGGGCGAACTCCTGGCAGCGGCCGCCTTTGCCCCGACCCCTGATCGTCACCGTCGTCTCGCCCCCCGCGATCACGCAGGCGGGCGCCGCAACGGGACCGCGACCGGCCCGGATCGCGCGCGCGAGCTCGACGAAGCGTCCGGCCACATCTCTCGCCTCGCCTTCGAGGGCCCGTGTCAGCACGTGGGGGGTGAACCCGAGCTCGCGTGCCCGTGCGGCGGCAGCATTCACCACCAGCGCATTGTTGCCGATGACGCTGTTCCTGACCCGTGCAAAGAGCGGGTCGCCCGGCTTGGGCGTCTCGGGCAGCTCTCCGCGGGCGCCTTGCTCGAGCCTGAGGACGATGGATCGCGGCGCCCGCTCGCGCAGGGTGAAGCGCTCGAGGATGTCGAGCGCCTCCGCGAAGGTGGACGCGTCGGGAGCGGTCGGCCCGGACGCGATGACGTCGAGTGGGTCGCCGACCACATCCGACAGGAGCAGGGCCTCGACGCGCGCGGGCGAGGCCGCGCGGGCGAGCTGGCCGCCCTTGAGGAGCGACGCATGCTTCCGGATGACATTGAGCTGATTGATGGTGGCGCCGGCCGCGAGCAGCCATCGCGTCATGGCCTGCTTGTCACCGAGCGTGATGGGGGGCACCGGCGCCGGAGTGAGCGCGGAGCCGCCGCCGGAGACGAGAACCAGCACGAGATCCTCGGCTCCCGCGGATCTTGCCAGCGCGTGGATCGCTCGCGCCGCGGCCGCTCCCCGCTCGTCGGGCACGGGATGCCCGGCCTCCAGCAGCCGGATCCTCCGCGTGGGCACGGTGTAGCCGTCCTTCACCGCCACCACCCCCTCGGCAATCCTGTCGCCCCAGGCCTCCTCGACGGCGGCCGCCATGGCCCCCGACGCCTTGCCCGCACCCACGACGAGGACGCGCCCCCGGGGGGGACGGTCTAGGCCGGCGAGGGCCAGCGTGACGAGCGGACGCACGTCCCCCGCAGCAAGCGCGGCATCGAAGATGGAGCGGGCGGACTCTCTGAGGGTCACGTCCGGAGCATCAATGGACCGAACAGGGTCAGTGGGCCAGCTTTTGCAGCCGCCGTCCCGCCTCGATCAGCATGTCGTCGGTCTTGGGGAAGCAGAAGCGGATCTTGGTGCGCCCGAGCTCCTTCGTCGAATAGAAGGACGACCCGGGCACCGTGGCCACGCCGATCTCCTTGACGAGGAACATGGCGAACTCCTGGTCATCGGCGCACTTGTATTCGGGTAGCCAGTGCGCGACGTCCGTCAGGATGTAGTAGGCGCCCCTCGGCTTGAAGGCCTTGAAGCCCGCCTCCTCGACCTTGGAGAAGAGCAGGTCACGCCGGGCCTGGTAGCTCTCGCGGAGGTAGACATAGTAGGCATCGGGCAGGTTCAGGGCGGTGACGGCGGCTTCCTGCAGCGGGTGCGGCGCGCCCACCGTGATGAAGTCGTGGGCGCGGCGGATTCCCAGGGAGAGCTCCGGGCTCGCCACGGCATAGCCGACCCGCCAGCCCGTGACCGAATACGACTTCGAGATGCCGGAGATGGTGATGGTTCGCTCGGCCATGCCGGGCAGGGTGGCGATGGGGGTGTGGGTGGCGCCGTCGTAGAGGATGTGCTCGTAGATCTCGTCGGTGATGGCGAGGAGATCGTGCTCGATGCAGATGTCGGCGATGATCTGGAGCTCGGCCCGCGAGAAGATCTTGCCCGTGGGATTGTTCGGGCTGTTGAAGATGATCGCCCGCGTGCGCGGCGAGACGGCGCGGCGGAGCCGCTCGGGATCGAAGCCGAAGTCCGGCGGCTCGAGCGGTACGTAGACGGGCTCGGCCTGGGACATGATGCAGCCCGGTCCGTAGTTCTCGTAGAACGGCTCGAAGATGATCACCTCGTCGCCGGGATTGAGCACGCCCATGAGGGTCGCCAGCATGGTCTCCGTCGAGCCGCAGCACACCGTGACGTGGCGATCGGGATGGATGTCCATGCCGTAGAATTTCCCGTACTTCTCGGCGATGGCCTGGCGGAGACGGGGCGTGCCCCACGTGATCGCGTATTGATGAAAGTCGCCGTCGATGGCCTGGTGCGCCGCCTCGAGGATCTCCTTGGGCGGTGGGAAATTGGGCATGCCCTGGGCGAGGTTGATGCCGTCGTACTGGTTGTTGACCCGAGTCATCTCCCGGATGACGGATTCGGTGAAGCCCTGCACGCGCTTGGAGATCACGACAGCACCACGTCCCGCTCGATGGGGTCCACCTTGATGCCCTGCTGGCGGAGCCAGGCCACGCCTTCTTCGAGCTTTTCCTGCGGCGCCTCGAGCTCCAGCACGATCCAGCCGTGGTCCGCGCGCACGTCCGCCCGGCGTATGTTCGGCACGATCCCGAAGTCCTTCACCAGGTGATAGACGAGGGGCTGCTGGATCAGCTCGGTGGGATAGGTCAGCCTCACGCGCATGCGCGCCATGCGATCGGCTCCAGGCGATTCCGCTCAGCGCCCGCCGGCGATCGCGGGGACGATCGAGACCTGGTCGCCCGTCTTGAGGGAGGTCTTGGCGCCCTGGAGGAAGCGGATGTCCTCCTCGTTGACGTAGAAGTTGATGAAGCGGCGGACTTCGCCCCCCTCGTCGACCAGGCGCTCCTTGAGCCCCGGATACTGCTTCTCGAGGTCCTCGATGAGCCCGCCCACGGAATCGGCGGCGGCCTGCACCTCGGCCTGGCCCTTGGTCAGCGACCGCAGCGGGGTGGGAATGCGTACGAGCACAGCCATAGAGCGTCTCCTTGCGTCCCGGCTCAGGCGCCGGCTTTGGATTTCAAGTCGGCCAGCGCCTGGTCGAACACGGCCAGCGACGGGCGGATGGTCACGTCCACCGAGAGGCGGTCATAGAAGACGTCGGGCGTCTTGAGCCCATTGCCCGTGATGCAGATGACGATGGGCTCATCGCGCGGAATGCGCCCCGCCTCGATGAGCTTCCGGGTGGCGGCCACGGTGACCCCACCCGCGGTCTCCGTGAAAATGCCTTCGGTCCGGGCGAGGAGCTGCATCCCCTCGATGATCTCCGGGTCTTGCGCGTGCTCGCCATAGCCACCCGTATCCTTGGCGACGCGATAGGCATAGTAGCCGTCGGCCGGATTGCCGATGGCCAGCGACTTGGCGATGGTGTTGGGGCGCACGGGCTCGAGGACGTCCGAATCCTTCTTGATCATGGTCACGATGGGGCCGCAGCCTGCCGCCTGCGCCGCGTACATGCTGGTCTTGCCCTCGGGAATGAGCCCCAGCATGCGAAGCTCCTTGAAGGCCTTGTGGATCTTGGTGATGAGCGAGCCGCCGGCACAGGGCACGACGACGTGAGCGGGGGCGCGCCAGCCGAGCTGCTCCGCGATCTCGTAGCCGTAGGTCTTGGAGCCTTCCGCGTAGTACGGGCGGATATTGATGTTGACGAAGGCCCAGCGGTACTTGTCGCCGACCTCGGCGCAAAGACGGTTGACCTCGTCGTAGGTGCCCTCGACGGCCACGAGGGTGGGTCCATAGACGAGCGTGGTGATGACCTTGCCGCGCTCGAGGTCCGCGGGGATGAAGATATAGGACTTGAGCCGGGCTTCCGCCGAGTGCGCGGCCACCGAGTTGGCGAGGTTGCCCGTGGACGCGCAGGCCACGGTATCGAAGCCGAACTCCTTGGCCTTGACGATAGCAACCGCCACCACGCGATCCTTGAACGACCAGGTGGGATGGCAGACCGAGTCGTTCTTGACGTAGAGCTCGCGCACGCCCAGCTCCTCGGCCAGATTGCGCGCCCGAACAAGCGGCGTGAAGCCCACCGCCTGCCCGACATGCGCCTCGCCTTCCCCCAGGTTCAAGGGGAGGAGATCGGCGTAGCGCCAGATGCTGGGAGGCCCCGCTTCGATGCTCTTCCGGCTGACGAGGCTACCGATCACCTCGTAGTCGTAGTCGACCTCGAGGGGGCCGAAGCAGAACTCGCAGACGTGGACGGGCGAGGAGGGATAGTAGCGGCCGCACTCGCGACACTTGAGACCCTTCAATCGCTCCATGGCTTCTCCATCGGTAGGGGATTTGAGCCCCGGAATGAATTGCACGACCCGGGCTATCTCTTCCCGGATCACCGACCGAGCCAGCAATTGCCCTAGTAAACAGGCGATCGCCGCGAATGTCAACGGAACTTCGAGCAAATCCGCCTGACCCGCGGAAATCGTCTATGATGCGCAAGCGTGAGCCGCGCTGCCGTACCCGCCCTCCTGCTCCTGGTCTACGCCCTGGCCTTCGGTCTGGCCGCGCTCGGCAACGGACTTCCCGCATTCGACGATCATCCCGGCCAGCTCTACCGCCTCCATCACGCCATCGAGCTCGGCTGGGCGCCCTGGCGTCTGAATCCCGGGTGGTGGGCTGGTTACGCTGAGCTGCAGTACTACCCTCCGGGTGCGGCATGGCTCGGTGCCGCCATTCACACCGCGTCCCTGGGCACCTTCAATGTCCCACGGGCCTACGAGACGGTGCTCTGGATCGCCTGGACGCTTCCGGGCATCACCACGTTCGCCCTGCTCCAGCGTGTGCTCGGCAACGGGTGGCTGGCCTTGCCCGGCGCCTTCGTCGCCCTGACCCTTTCGGCCGGCTCGCGGAGCGGGGTGGAAGAAGGCCTGCGATGGGGACTCGTCGCGGCACGGCTCGCATGGGGTCTTCTCCCGCTCGTGGCGCTCTCGCTCGTGGACTGGCTCGAAGACGCCCCGCGCGCGCCGCTGCTCGCCGCGCCCCTCCTTGCCGCCATCATCCTCGTCCACCCGGCGCATACTCCGGCCGCGCTGGCTCTGCTCGGCACGGGCGCGTGGCTCGGCCACGGAAACCGACGGCAACGCGTGAAGCAGGCGGCGATCGTGGCCACCCTCGCCCTCGGTCTCAGCGCGCTCTGGCTCCTTCCCCTGCTCGCGCACCTTCGCATGGCGCTGCCCCTCGCCTGGGGCGACGGCTCGCCTCTCGGCCTGCTCAGGCAAATGGGCCATCCACTCGTCGGGGTTCTCGCCCTCGCTCAGGTCGCGGCCTGGATCTCGACGCGACGCTCGGGCGACACCACCATCCGCTGGCTTCAGGCCTTCACGCCCGCGGTGGCCGCGGTGATCGCCCTCGACGCCCTCATGGCCGCGCCGATGGGCGCGCTCTGGCTCCCCGCCGATCGGCTCGTCGACAGTCTGCTCCTCGCGCTCGTCATCGGGGCGTCGCTTGGAGTCCCTGGTCTGGCCGAGCGCCTGCCGCGCCTGCGGCCGGCCGCCCTTGCCATCGCCCTGATCGCGGGAGCGGTCCTGCTCTCGCCGGGAACGCCCGAGCCAGCCCTCACGCTCTGGCCGAGGCGGGGGCAATGGCCGACGTACGACGAGGTGGTCCGCGGCGACAGGCTGGATGCGCTCTGGCAGACCCTTCGTGACACGCCACCCGGGCGAGTCCTGTTTCTCCGCTCCGCCGTGCGCCTCGACTATCGCCCCGAGTGGTGGCGGCCGCACAGCCACATCATCGCGCTCACGCCTATCGAGACCGGGCGCGGAATCATCAACGGCACCTTCACCCACCCCTCACCCGTCGCCGGATTTCTCTACACCGGCTCCGCCGGCAACCGTCCTATCACCATGCTCGTCGAAGGGCGGGATGGAGTCAGCCTCTTCGGGCGCCCGCTCGAGTCGCTCACCGCCGAACGCTTCCAGGCATGGGCGGACGAGCTCGCGATCTCGGTCGTGGTAGCTTCCGACGAAGATGCCGGGCGACTGGGCTTCCTCGAAGCAGGGGCGGATTTCTCGCCGCCCCGCGCGATCGGTCCATTCCGGGTCTATGTCGCGCGCGCACCGCGCATCCTTCCCCAGCGCGTGGGACGCCAGACCTGGCGTCTGGCTCCAGGGTCCGGCGCGGGCTGGCGCGCCGCTGGCTTCGCCTACTCCCCTCTCTGGAGCGCCGAGTCGGGAGGACGAGCACTGCCCACTCGACACGACGCGGCCGGAATGCTCGAGATCGAGGGGCCCGGGGGCGCGTCGGACGTCATTCTTCATCACACCCCGGGCGGCGCCGAGCGGATCGGGGTGCTGATCTCTGTCCTGTCCGTGTCCGCGCTGGCCGTGGCGGCGGTCAGGCGCCGCGGGCGCCGCGACGTGGGCGCGGCTGCCCCTCGCTCCGCTCCGCCCCATCCTCGCCCGTGATGGAGGAAGAGGCGCGGCAGCCCGCCCACTCGCACAATCCGCTCGTTCGCTATTTCCGGACACTCGGACCCGGCCTGGTTACGGGCGCCTCCGACGATGACCCGAGCGGCATTGCCACCTACTCCATCGCGGGAGCGGCCCACGGCTATCTCTTCCTGTGGACGGCGGTGATCACTTTCCCCCTCATGGCCGCCATCCAGCTCGTCTGCGCACGGATCGGGCTCGTCACGGGCCGGGGCCTCGCGGGCACGGTGCGGCAGCACTATCCGCGGCCGCTCATCGTCGGCGCCTGCTTCATTCTCCTTGTCGCCAATGTCTTCAATATCGCCGCGGACCTCGGCGGGATGGCCGAGGCCGCCGCCCTGCTCACGGGGCTGCCCGCGTTGCCCCTCGTCGTGGTGTTCGGTGTGGGGATCACCGCCATCACGATCTACATGAGCTATGCGACGTTTGCCCAGACCCTCAAGTGGCTCACCGCCGTCCTCTTTGCCTATGTCGCGGCGGCCTTCCTGGCCCGGCCGCAGTGGCCGGCCGTGCTGATGGCCACGGTCGTTCCCAATTTTCATTGGAGCCAGAGCTCGGTGGCCACGCTCGTGGGGATTCTCGGCACGACCATCTCGCCCTATCTGTTCTTTTGGCAGGCGACCCAGGAGGTCGAGGAGGAGAAAAGCCTGGGGAGAAAAACCCTGACCCAGCGACGCGGAGCTACCCTTCACGAGCTGGCCGACGCCCGTCTCGACGTCAACACCGGCATGTTCTTTTCCAATCTGGTGATGTACTTCATCATCCTCGCCACCGCCTCCACCCTGCATCGCGCCGGCCTGCAGGACATCCACACGGCCCGTCAGGCCGCGGAAGCGCTGCGCCCCCTCGTCGGCGACGCCGCGTATGTCCTCTTCGCCATGGGCCTGATCGGCACGGGTCTGCTCGCCATCCCCGTCCTCGCCGGCTCCGCCTCCTTCGCGGTGGCCGAGCTCTTCGTCTGGCGGGCCGGTCTCGACCTCGAGCCGCGCCGCGCGCGCCGCTTCTATCTCGTCTTCGCGGGCGCCATGGGCGCCGGCATCGTGCTCGGGCTCTTCGGCACCAATCCGATCCGGGTCCTCTTCTTTTCCGCCGTGCTCAACGGCCTCCTCGCCCCTCCGCTCATGGTGCTGGTCATGCTGGTGGGGGGCAACCCCAGGATCATGGGGGAGCACGTCAACGGCTTCTGGCTGAGGCTGCTCGGCTGGACGGCCACCGCGGTCATGACGGCGGCCGCCCTGGCGTTTTTCCTGACGTGGAGGAGCTAGCGCCCGATCCGGTGCTCGCCCCTCAATATCCGATGGTCGCCCGAGCTTCGGCGATCTGCCCGAGATGCTCGAGATCGTGATCGACCACGTGCGTGGCGTATTCGATGAGGGTGACCGGACCGAAATAACCGGAAAGACCGATTCGTCCCTCGGCCTCGGAGGGCAGGGTCTCGAGCAGAGCGACCGTCTCGGCCCGCGCCGCCTTGAAGCCTCGCCATTCGTGGTCGAAATCGCCCTCGCGGTGGTCCCGCTCGCGCGCCCATGCATCAGCGTCGAACGAGGGAAATTCCGCCCGGTCCGCCGAGGCGAGCTGGGTGAGCCGCGGGAGGAAGAGGTCACGCTCGACCTTGAGCAGATGGGCCATGACTTCCTTGATGGACCAGTCGGCGGGCCGCGGACGCTGCTTCATCCTCCCCGCCGTCAGCCCCTCGGCGGCCCGGCGCACGTGCTCCGGTCCCTGAGCGATGGCCCCGATGATCTCGGCCATGGGTAGCGGCCGCTTGGCCTCGGCCCGCTTGGGTTTGAGGCCGAACCCCTGGCGCAGATCATGGATCTGGCGCCGGTGCTCGATGTCGTGCTCGGCCACGATATTCGCGTAGGAGGCCACGCTCACGGGGCCGCGCGGGACCACGCCTTCGCGACGCCACCCCTCCGGGTCCAGGGGCTCGAGCAGGCTGACCAACTCTCCGCGTGTCGACGTGAAGGCGTCGAGGAGCGGCGCGAGGTCGCGGCCGGCCGCGAGCACGTCCTCCACCGAGGCGAACGTCGGTCGCGCCTCCGCGAGCATGCGGCCGAGGCGGGGGAGGAACACGCGCTGCTCGGCGGCGAGGAGGTGCCGGACGACATCGCCGATGGACCATTCGCCCGGCTTCGGGGAGGCCCACACCTGGTCGGGGGTGGCGTCGTCGCAGAGGGCGCGCAGGAGACGCGGCGTGACGGCGAGACTGGGGACGACGAGCGACTGGTCCATGGGGAGCCTCCGCTCAGACCATCGGGTCGTAGTTGAAGTACTGGCCAGAGGTCTCGAGAGGGACCAGGTGATGCCGGAGCGTCCCCGGGAACATCTCGGCCAGCCGCTCGGGAGTCCACCCCTGATCGTGGTGCATGTTGCGGATCGGGCGCATGTGGTTGAAGAGCATGATCTCCTTGCCGCGCACGCCGAAGATCTGGCCGGAGATCTCCTTGGCCGCCTCGCTCGCGAGGAAGACGGCCATCGGCGCGATGTGCTCGGGACCCATCTTCTTGATCTTCTCCACGCGCGTCTTTTGCGCCTCCGTCTCGGTGGGGATGGTGCCGATCATCCGCGTCCAGGCAAAGGGGGAGATGCAGTTGGCGGTCACGTTGTAGCGCGCCATGTCGAGGGCGGTGACTTTGGTCAGGCCCACGATACCGAGCTTGGCCGCGGCGTAGTTGGCCTGGCCGATATTGCCCACGAGCCCCGAGGTCGACGTCATGTTGACGATGCGTCCCCACTTCTTCTCGCGCATGTGCGGCACGGCCGCCCGCGTCACCGCGAACGTGCCCTTCAAGTGGGTGTTGATGACGCCGTCCCACTCTTCTTCCGTCATGTTGAAGATCATGCGGTCGCGGAGGATGCCGGCATTGTTCACGACGATGTCCACGCCCCCGAAGCGGTCGAGCGCCGTCTGGACGATGGCCTGGCCGCCCGCCATGGTCGCCACCGACTCGTAGTTGGCGGCGGCCTCCCCTCCCTTGGACTGGATTTCCTCGACCACGTCGTCGGCGGGAGCTTTCTCGCCGCCCTTGCCGTCCGCCGCCCCCCCATAGTCGTTCACCACCACCTTGGCGCCGTGCTGGGCCATCAAGAGCGCGATCTCGCGGCCGATCCCGCGGGCCGCGCCCGTGACCACCACCACCTTACCCCCGAGCATCGGTTCTGTCGCCATCAGGCTCTCTCCTCGTTGAGAACGTTTCAGATCACGCCGTCGGCGGCGAGGGCGTCGATCTCGGCCGTCGTCAAGCCGGTTTCCCGCAAGATGTCGCGTGAGTGCTCGCCCAGGGCGGGGGCTCCGGTACGTATCGTGCCCGGCGTCTTCTCGAGCTTCACGGGGGTGGCCATGGTCGTGATGCGGCCGGCCCGGGGGTGCTCCTGCTCGACGATCATGCTCGTGGCCAGCACCGCGGGGTGGCGTACGAGCTGCGTGTAGTCGTTCACGGGCGCGCAGAGCACGTCGATCGGCGAGAGCGCGGCCATCCAGTCCTCGATCGTCCGCCCCGACATGACGCTCTCGATCAGCGGCTCCAGCTCTTTCCGGTGCGCTACACGATCGGCGCTGGTCGCGAATCGCGGATCGGTGGCGAGATCGGGCCTGCCGATGGCCGCGCAGAATGGCGCCCACGTGGCGTCCCGCCAGACCGCGACGAAGATCCACCCGTCGCTCGCGCGAAAGGCCTGGTATGGGACGAGATTGGGATGCCCGCTCCCATAGCGACCGAGAGGCACGCCCGTCTCGTGGAACACGGACAGCCGCGCGAGATGGGAAAGGAGGACACCGTCGAGGAGCGAGACGTCGACCTTCTGCCCCTGCCCGGTGCGGGCGCGGGCGAGCAGCGCGAGCAGAATGCCCTGGGCGGCGAGGAGGCCTCCGATGGTGTCGACCACCGGGGCGCCGACGAGCGCCG
>WNGA01002912.1_pt1 | contig 25921 bp, 36 predicted proteins | sample 5400061 | NCBI WGS metagenome assembly WNGA01 (sample SAMN13153366, study PRJNA577476) | soil metagenome | isolation source: 100 cm soil or saprolite under grassland replicate 2 | place: USA:California | collected 2016-06-15 | reverse complement strand
CCAGCGACGCTGTTCGACGGCACGGTGAACACCCACGCGCTGCATCGGGCGGTGGTCACGTTCCTGGCCAACCAGCGCCAGGGCACACACGCCACGCTGACCCGCCCCTTTGTCTCGGGCGGCAACCAGAAGCCGTGGCGGCAGAAGGGCACCGGGCGCGCGCGGCAGGGGTCGATCCGGGCGCCGCACTGGCGGCACGGCGGCGTGGTCTTCGGGCCGCATCCCCGGGATTACCGCCTGGCGATCCCCAAGAAGGTGCGGCAGCTCGCCCGCAAGTCGGCGCTGAACGCCCGGGCGGGCGAGGGCGCCCTGCTGGTGATCGACGAGCTGGCGTACGCGAGCCCCAAGACGAAACCGCTCGCCGAGCTGCTCGAGAAGCTCGGGGTGGCCGGGCGCAAGGTGCTGGTGCTGACGGCGGGCGGGGCGCACGCGCACAACGTGTACCTCTCGGGCCGCAATCTCCCGCGAGTGCGCGTGGAGCGGTTCGCCGACACGACCGCGTACGACGTGTTGTGGTCGGACGTCGTGGTGGTCGAGGCACCGGCGCTCGAGGGCGCGGTGGCGGCCGCGGCGGCGACGCCCGACGAGGAGGCGACCGATGCCTGAGCTCCATCAGGTGATCGTGCGTCCGCTCGTCACCGAGAAGTCCTCGGCGGCGTTCCAGGCCAACAAGACGTACACGTTCAAGTGCCATCCGGAAGCGACGAAGCCGCAGATCAAGGCGGCGATCGAGACGCTGTTCAAGGTGACGGTGACCGACGTGCGCACGCTGGTGATGCGCGCGAAGCGGCGCACCTACGGGCGCTACGCGGGGACCCGCGGCCCGTGGAAGAAGGCGCTCGTGTCGCTGAAGGAAGGCGACGCGATCCAGGTCTTCGAGGGCTGAAATGGGCATCCGACAGTTCAAACCGGTGACGAGCGCCACGCGCTTCCGGTCGGTCTCGGACTTCGCCGAAGTGACGAAAACCGAGCCCGAGCGCTCGCTGGTCGAGCCGCTCACGAAGTCGGGCGGGCGGAACAACAAGGGCCACATCACCACGCGCTGGCGGGGCGGGGGCCACAAGCGCCAGTACCGCCGCATCGACTTCCGCCGCGAGAAGTTCGGGGTGCCCGCGAAGGTCGCGGCGATCGAGTACGACCCTAACCGGACGTGCCGCATCGCGCTCGTCGTCTACGCCGACGGCGAGAAGCGCTACATCCTGCACCCCAAGGGGCTGAACGCGGGCGACACCGTGGTGTCGGGACCGGGGGCAGACATCCGGATCGGCAACGCCGTGCCGCTGCACGAGATCCCGCTGGGCACGGCGGTGCACAACGTCGAGCTGAAGATCGCGCGCGGTGGCCAGCTGTGCCGCGCGGCCGGCACGAGCGCCCAGGTCGTCGCCAAGGAAGGCAACTTCGTGACCCTGCGGCTGCGCTCGACGGAGATGCGCATGGTGCGCGGCGAATGCCTCGCGACCATCGGCGAGGTGGGCAACGCCGAGCACGAGCTGCTCTCGGTCGGCAAGGCGGGCAAGAGCCGCTGGCTCGGCCGCATGCCGCGGGTGCGGGGTGTGGCGATGAACCCGGTGGACCATCCGCTGGGCGGGGGCGAGGGCAAGAGCTCGGGCGGCCGGCCGCCCACGAACCCGTGGGGCAAGCCCGAAGGCCGCAAGACCCGACACAAGAAGAAGGCGTCCACGAAGCTCATCGTCCGCGGCCGCAAGCGCGGGAAGGCGACCCAGTAATGGCACGCTCGGTAAAGAAGGGCCCGTACGTGGAGCCGTCGCTGCTCAAGAAGCTCACGGCCCTGAACGACAAGAACGAGAAGAAGGTCTTCAAGACCTGGTCGCGGCGCAGCACCATCACGCCCGACTTCATCGGGCACACGCTCGCCGTGCACAACGGCAACAAGTTCATCCCGGTCTATGTGACGGAGAACATGGTGGGGCACAAGCTCGGGGAGTTCGCGCACACGCGGCTGTTCCGCGGCCACCACGCGCGCGGCTCGGCGGAGAAGGAAGGCGAGACCGGAACGCCGGAGGTCAAGGAGTAAGCCATGGAAGCGCGCGCGGTGCAGCGGCACGTGCGGCAGTCGGCGCGGAAGATGCGCCTGGTCGTGGACCTCATCCGGGGTCGGCCGGTCCCGGAGGCCTACGCCATCCTGCGCTTCTCCAAGAAGCACGCCGCCATCCAGATCCGGAAGGTGCTCACCTCGGCGGTGGCGAACGCCAAGCAGGCGGCCGACCGGCAGAACGAGCGTCTCGATGAGGACCGGCTGCGGGTCGAGTACGCGGTCGTCAACGAAGGACCGACCCTGAAGCGGTTCACGATGGCCGCGATGGGCCGGGGCACGCCGATCAAGAAGCGCACCAGCCACGTCGAGATCCGCGTGGCCGGGACGGCGGCGCCGGCGGAGCAGCCGGCCGGCCGCGCCGCGGCCGCCAAGGCGGAGACGGCGGCGCCGCCGCCCAAGGCGAAGGCCAAGGCGCCGAAGAAGACCAAGGCCGCGGCGGGCACGGCGAAGCGTCGCACCACGCGCAAGAAGAGCGAGGACAAGTAACGTGGGACAGAAAACGCATCCCTACGGGTTCCGGCTCGGGATCATCAAGCCGTGGCGGTCGCGGTACTTCGCCCGGCGCGATTTCCCCGAGCTCCTCAAGGAAGACGACCTGATCCGCAAGTACCTGAAGGCGCGGCTCTCGCACGCGGCGATCGCCGAAGTGCACATCGAGCGCAAGCCGGGCAAGGTGACGGTGACGGTCCACACGGGGCGGCCGGGAGTGGTGATCGGCAAGCGTGGCGCGGAGGTCGACAAGCTGCGCGACGAGCTGGCGCAGCTCACCGGCAAGGAAGTCGGCATCAACGTCGAGGAGATCAAGCGCCCCGAGCTCAACGCCCAGCTGGTCGGCGACAGTGTGGTGCACCAGCTGAACCAGCGCATCTCGTTCCGCCGCGCCATGAAGCGCGCGGTGCAGAGCGCGATGCGCATGGGCGCGCAGGGGATCAAGATCAAGTGCGCCGGGCGTCTGGGCGGCGCCGAAATCGCGCGCACGGAAGGGTACCACGAGGGCCGCGTGCCGCTGCACACGCTGCGCGCCGACATCGACTACGCGACGTCCACCGCCAAGACCACCTACGGCACCATCGGCGTGAAGGTATGGATCTTCACACGCGAGATGACCGAGGAGCTGGCGGGGCGGACCTACTCGACGGGAGCGTGAGGCGATGCTGGCCCCCAAGCGCGTCAAGTTCCGCAAGCGGTTCAAGGGCCGCACGTCGGGGATGGCCACGCGCGGCAACACCGTCGCGTTCGGCCAGTACGGGCTGATGACGCTCGAGCCGGGGTGGATCTCGAACCGCCAGATCGAGGCGGCGCGGGTGGCGTTGACGCGCGAGATGAAGCGCGGCGGCAAGGTGTGGATCCGGCTGTTCCCGGACAAGCCGATCACCAAGAAGCCGGCCGAGACGCGGATGGGGAAAGGCAAGGGCAACCCCGAGGGATGGGTGGCGGTGGTGAAGCCCGGCCGCATCATGTTCGAGCTGGAGGGGATCGAGGAGCATCTGGCGCGCCAGGCGCTGGCGCTGGCCGCGGCCAAGCTCCCGGTGAAGTCGAAGTTCGTCCGGCGGGAGGAGCGCTAGCATGCCGAGGCAGCGTCCCGACGACCTGCGCCAGCTCTCCGTCGAGGAGCTGGAGCGCAAGCTGATCGAGCTCACCGACGAGCGGTTCCGGCTGCGGTTCCGTTCGGCGACCGAGGCGGTGGAGAACCCGCTCCGCTTCCGCACGATCCGCCGCGACCTCGCGCGGATCCGCACCATTCTGCGCGAGAGGAAGACCGCATGAGGGGCAGACGCAAGGTCCGCACCGGCGTGGTGGTGAAGGACAAGATGCAGAAGACCGTGACGGTCGCGATGGTCCGCCGCTTCGCGCACGCGCTGTACGGGAAGCAGGTGCTCCGCACCAAGCAGGTCGCGGCGCACGACGAGTTGGGCTCCAAAGCCGGCGACACGGTGCGCATCGTGGAGACGCGCCCCCTGTCGAAGACCAAGCGGTGGCGGGTGGTCGAAATCGTCGAGCGGGCGCGGTAGGGGAAGGGGAGGCGAGCGTGATTCAACAGGAGTCGATCGTCCGGATCGCGGATAACTCGGGGGCGCGCACCGCCCTCGTGATCCGCGTGCTCGGCGGGTCCAAGCGGCGCTACGGCGGCCTCGGGGACATCGTCGTCGTCACGATCAAGGACGCCATCCCCACCGGCCAGATCAAGAAGGGCGAGGTGGTGAAGGCGGTGATCGTGCGGACGGCCAAGGAGACCAAGCGCAAGGACGGCTCCTACATCCGCTTCGACGAAAACGCCGCCGTGCTCATCACCGACCAGGGGGAGCCGCGGGCGACGCGCATCTTCGGCCCGGTGGGCCGCGAGCTGCGGGAGAAGCGCTTCATGAAGATCGTGTCGCTCGCGCCGGAGGTCATCTGAGATGAAGCCGCTCGTCTACAAGAAGAGCCGCCGCGTGCGCGGTACCGAGCCGGCGCGGTACAAGCTGCACCTCGCCAAGGGCGACCGCGTGCGCGTCATCAGCGGCGACGACCGCGGCAAGGAAGGGAAGATCCTGCGGGTCTTCCCCAAGAAGTTCCGGGTGGTCGTCGAGGGCGTGAACATCGTGAAGAAGCACAAGCGCGCCACGCAGGCGGGCGACGAGAGCGGCATCGTGGAGATCGCCGCGCCGATCGCCGCCGCCAAGGTGATGCTCCTCGACCCCAAGTCGGGCGAGCCCACGCGGGTGCGGCGGCGGCGCGACGAGGACGGCACTATTGAGCGGATCGCGGTCAAGTCCGGCCAGCCGATTCCGCGGGTGAAATGACGATGGCGGAGACCAGGGAAAAACCGGAGAAGAAGGACAAGAAGGCGGCGAAGCCGCCCAAGGGCGCGCCCGAAGTGGCGGCGGCCCCCGCGGCGCCGGCCGAACCCGCGCCGCCAGCCCGGCTGCGCGACCATTACGTGCAGCGGGTGCGGCCGCGCCTGCAGCAGCAGTTCGGGTTCGGCAACGCGCACCAGATCCCCAAGCTGGTGAAGATCGTGCTCAACGTGGGGATGGGGGACGCCATCAAGAACCCGAAGGGGCTGGAAGTGGCGGTGGCCGAGCTCGCCGCCATCACCGGCCAGCAGCCGGTGGTGACGCGGGCCAAGAAGTCGATCGCGAACTTCAACCTGCGGCAGGGCGCGACGATCGGCTGCAGCGTGACGCTGCGGGGCGCCCGGATGTACGAGTTCCTGGACCGCTTGATCACTGTGGCGGTGCCGCGGATGCGCGACTTCCGCGGGCTGCCGACCAAGAGCTTCGACGGCCGGGGCAACTACACGATCGGCCTCAAGGAGCAGATGATCTTCCCCGAGATCGACTACGACAAGGTCGAGCGCATCCACGGGATGGACATCACCTTCGTGACGAGCGCGCAGCGCGACGACACCGCGATGGCGCTACTCAAGGAAATGGGCATGCCGTTCCGGGTCGAGGCCCCCCCCCCGGTCACGGCGGCCTGAGGAGACCGCATGGCGAAGAAGTGCTGGGTCGAGAAGGTCAAGCGGACGCCGAAGTTCAAGGTGCGCGGCTACTACCGCTGCCAGCGCTGCGGTCGCAGTCGCGGCACGTTGCGCAAGTTCAAGCTGTGTCGCATCTGCTTCCGGGAGCTGGCCCTCCGCGGCGAGATCCCCGGCGTGCGCAAGGCCAGCTGGTAAAGGACGGACACCGAGAATGAACCTGACTGATCCCGTCGCCGACATGCTCACGCGCGTGCGCAACGCCTGCCAGGCGGGGCACCGCCGCGTCGACATGCCGGTGTCGAAGCTGAAGGTCGAGATCGCGCGGCTGCTCCGCGACAACCACTACATCCAGGACTTCAAGGTCCTGGACGACGGGCGCCACGGGCTGCTGCGGCTCTTCCTCAAGTACCACAACGACCAGCCGGTCATCCGCGCGCTGCAGCGGGTCTCGGCGCCGGGCTTGCGCCGCTACGTGAAGGTGCGCGAGATCCCGCGGGTCAAGAACGGCCTCGGCATGGCCATCCTCAGCACGCCGCGGGGCCTCATGACCGACCGCGAAGCCCGGTCCGCGCGCCTGGGCGGCGAGCTGCTCGCCGTGGTCTGGTAGGAGGCACGATGTCGCGCATCGGCAGAAAGCCCGTTCCGCTCCCCAAGGGCGTCACCGCGCAGGTGACCGGCCGCACGCTGCTCATCAAGGGCCCCAAGGGCGAGATCACCCGCACCTTCCACCCCGAGATGACGCTCGTGGTGGAGGAGAGCGCCGTCGTCGTGCGCCGGCCCTCGGACGAGAACTTCCACAAGGCCCTGCACGGCCTCTCGCGCACCCTCGTCGCCAACATGGTCGCGGGGGTCACGGAAGGGTTCCGCAAGCAGCTGGAGATTCAGGGCGTCGGGTACAAGGCGGAGGTGCGGCCGTTCGGCCTGCAGCTGGTCGTGGGCTTCTCGCATCCGGTGAAGTACGAGGCGCCCACGGGCGTGAAACTCTCGGTGGACAACAACACCATCGTGAAAATCGAAGGCGTGGACAAGGAGATGGTCGGCCAGGTGGCCGCGGAGATCCGCAGCATCCGGCCGCCCGAGCCATATAAGGGGAAGGGGATCCGCTACGTGGGCGAGCAGGTCCGGCGCAAAGCCGGCAAGACCGCCCAGGCGGCGACCAAGTAAGCCATGCGACCGATTCGCAAGATCAAGAACAGCGCGCAGCGCCGCGCCCGGCGCCACCTCCGCGTGCGCAAGCGCGTGGCGGGCTCGGCGGACCACCCGCGACTCGTGGTCTTCCGCTCGTCCAAGCACATCTACGCCCAGGTCGTGGACGACAACACCGGCACGACGCTCGTCGGCGCTGCGGACACGTCCGAGGGCATCCAGGTGGACGGCAAGGGAAAAGTGGCCAAGGGGTACGCCCTCGGTCAGCTGATCGCGCAGAAGGCGAAGGCGCGCGGCATCGCCAAGGTCGTCTTCGACCGCGGCGGCTACCAGTACCACGGCCGCGTGAAGGCGGTGGCCGAAGGTGCCCGCAAGGGCGGATTGGAGTTCTGATGGCGATCGATCAGGAGCGCGAGGTCCCGGCCGCGCCCGCCGCCCCCGCCGCCGCAGCGCCGAGCGCCGCGCCGGCAACCGAGGAGCGGCCGGCCGAAGTGGGTGGGGGTGGCGGTGGTGGTGCAGGCGGGGGCGGGGGCGGCCAGCGCCGCGGGGGCGGGGGTGGTGGTGGTCGCGGCCGCGGCCGCGGCGGCCGCGGCCGCGGCGGGGAGCGTCGCGACGACCGCTCCGCCCGCGAGGGCGACGGCATCCTCGAGAACGTCATCGCGATCAACCGCGTCGCGAAGGTCGTGAAGGGCGGCCGGCGATTCAGCTTCAACGCGCTCGTCGCCGTGGGGGACGGCCAGGGGCGCGTCGGCATTGCCACCGGCAAGGCCAACGAGGTGAGCGAGGCGGTGCGCAAGGCCGTGGAGGCCGCGCGCCGCCGCCTGACGGAGGTGCCGCTCACCGGCGGCACCATCCCCCACGAGGTCATCGGGCATCACGGCGCGGGACGCGTCCTCCTCAAGCCGGCGGCGTCCGGGACGGGCGTGATCGCCGGTGGGCCGGTGCGTGCCGTCCTCGAGTGCGCGGGCGTGCGTGACATCCTCACCAAAAGCCTGGGGTCCACTAACCCGCATAATATGGTCCGGGCGACGCTCGACGGCCTGCAACATCTGACCACGGCGCGACGCGTGGCCAAGGAGCGGGGCATCGAGGTCGACACGATCCCGTACAAGGCGCGCCAGGAGACGGTGGCCCGTGGCTAGAAACCCGCCGACTCGCAAGCGCCGCATCAAGGTTCGCTGGCGCGACCCCGGCAAGCAGCCCGCGGGCAAGGGCGAGGTCCGCGTGCGGCAGATCCGCTCGGCGATCGGCCAGCCGCCGGCGCTGCGCCGCACGCTGGAGGCGCTGGGCTTCAAGCACCACCAGGACATCGTGGTGAAGAAGGATCACCCCGCGCTGCGCGGTATGATCTACCTGGTGCGCCACCTCGTCGAGGTGACGCCCGTGAAGGACGGGAAGTGACCTATGGCGGCGACCAAGGCGACCAAGACGAGGACCCCGAAGCGGCGCCCGAAGAAGAAGGCCACGCGGGCGCCGGCGGCTCCGCATCTGTCCCTGCACTCGCTGGAGCCGCCGCGGGGCTCGCACCGCGCGCGCATCCGCGTGGGCCGGGGGCCGGGCTCGGGGATCGGGAAGACCAGCGGCCGCGGCCAGAAGGGCCACAAGGCCCGCACCGGCGGCTCGACCCGCCTGGGGTTCGAGGGCGGGCAGATGCCGCTCATCCGCCGCATCCCCAAGCGCGGTTTCACCAATCCCTTCCGGGACCCGGCGCAGGTCGTGAACGTCCGGCATCTGGCGCTGCTCGCCGAAGGCGTCGAGGTCACCCCCGACACCCTGTTCGGCGCGGGACTCGTGCGCCGGCCCGACAGCCCGATCAAGCTGCTCGGCATGGGTGAGGTGACCCGGAAGTTCGTCGTCCGCAGGGTCACGGCGTCCGCCTCCGCCCGGGCGAAGATCGAGCAGGCGGGCGGCACCATCGAGGGGTGAGCGCGTGACCGCACCGAAGATCCCCAACCTGTTCAAGGTCCCGGAGCTCAAGGACAAGATCCTCTTCACGCTCCTGGCCCTGCTCGTCTACCGCATCGGCGCGCACATCGCGACGCCGGGCGTGAACGTCCAGGCCCTGGCGGATTACGCTCAACGGTCGCAGGGGACGCTGTTCTCGCTGTACGACCTGTTCGCGGGCGGGGGATTGTCGCGGGCCGCGGTGTTTGCCCTGGGGATCATGCCCTACATCTCGGCGAGCATCGTCTTCCAGCTCGCGGGGCCGGTGTTCCCGGTCATCGAGAAGATGCAGCGCGACGAAGAGGGGCGGAAAAAGCTCACGCAGTGGACCCGCTACCTCACGGTACTGCTCTGCCTGTTCCAGTCGTACGGGTACTCGCTGTTCATCCAGTCCCAGATCCCGGGCGCCGTGACGATGAACCCGTTCGGCTTCCGGCTGCTCACCATGCTGACCCTGACCGCCGGCGGCGTGTTCATCATGTGGCTCGGGGAGCAGATCACCGAGCGGGGCATCGGGAACGGCATGAGCCTGCTGATTTTCTTTTCGATCGTCGAGCGCATCTGGCCCGAGACGCTGAAGACCATCGAGACCGTCACGACCCCGGGGAGCGACTTGACCATCCCGAAGCTGCTGGTCGTCCTGGGAATGATGGTGCTGGTTGTCGGGGCGACGGTGGCGGTCACGGTGGCGGCGCGGCGGATCCCCATTCAGATCCCGCGCAAAGTCATGGGTCGGGGCCGCATCCGCGAGGGGCAGAAGACCTTCATCCCGCTGCGCATCAACTCCTCGGGCGTGATGCCGATCATCTTCGCGCAGTCGCTGATCATCGTCCCCGGCACGCTGGCGCAGTTCAGCAACATCCAGTGGCTCAAGGATTTTTCGACCTACTTCAATTACACTTCGATCGCCTATCTCCTCACGCTCGCGGTGCTGATCGTGTTCTTCGCCTACTTCTACACGTCCATCATCTTCAATCCGGTGGACCTGGCGGAGAACCTGAAGAAGCAGGGCGGCTTCATTCCGGGGGTGAAGCCCGGGGCGGCGACCGCCGACTACATCGACGAGGTGCTGTCGCGGATCACGCTGCCCGGCGCGATCTTCCTCACCTTCGTCGCGGTGCTGCCGATCATCATCGGCAACGTGCTCAACATGCCGTTCGGCTTCGGGGGCACGGCCCTGCTGATCGTCGTCGGCGTGGCGCTGGACACCGTGCAGCAGGTGCAGCAATACCTGCTGCTGCGGCACTACGACGGCTTCATGAAGGAAGGCCGAGTCAAGTTCCGCGGCCGCACGCAATAGTGCCGTGTTCGTCCTGATCCTCGGCGCCCCCGGTTCGGGCAAGGGCACACAGGGCAAAATCCTCGCCGAGCGCCTGCAGCTTCCCAAGATCACCACCGGTGACATCCTGCGCGCCGCGGTCAAGGACGGCACCACACTCGGGCGGGACGCCAAGAAGTTCATGGACCAGGGGCAGCTCGTCCCCGACACCCTGATCCTCGAGCTCATCAAGGCTGAGCTGAGCAAACCCGAGGCCAAGAACGGTGCCGTGTTCGACGGCTTTCCCCGCACTGCGGCGCAGGCCCAGCTCGTCGACAAACTCCTGGGCGCCGAAGGCAACCGCCTCAACCACATCCTGCTGCTCGACGTGCCGGAAGAAGAGCTGGTCCGCCGCATGATCGGCCGCGCCCCGGTCGAGCGTCGTTCCGACGACACGCCGGAGGCGATCAAAACCCGCCTCGCGGTCTACCAGCGCGACACCGCCCCCCTCGTCGCTCACTACGCCCAGCGGGGGGGAGGCAGCGTGCACCGCGTGCCGGGCACGGGCACCGTCGACCAGATCGCCGAGGAGATCAGGCGGATCATCGGGCGATGAGCGTCACCATCAAATCGGCTCGGGAAATCGAGACGATGGCGGCCGCCGGGCGCATCGTCGCGGGAACGCTCGCCCTCGTCCGCCGCCACGTGCGGCCCGGCGTGTCCACGGCGGAGCTCGACCGGATCGCCGAGGACTTCATCCGCAGCCACCCCGGCGCCCGGCCCTCGTTCAAAGGGTTGTACGACTTTCCGGCGACGTTGTGCACCTCGATCAACGAGGAGATCGTGCATGGCATCCCCTCCCCGCGCCGGGTGCTCGGGGCCGGGGACCTCCTCAGCGTCGACGTGGGGGTGGCGCTGGAGGGGCTGCACGCGGATTCCGCGGCCACGTTTCCGGTCGACGAGGTCAGCACCGAAGCGGAGCGCCTGCTGCGGGTGACCCAGGAAGCGCTCGCGGCGGGCGTCGCCGCGGCGCGTACCGGCAATCACGTCGGCGACATCGGGTATGCGGTGCAGCAGGTCGCGGAGGGCGCGCGGTACTCGGTGGTGCGGGAGCTCGTGGGGCACGGCATCGGCACCAGCTTTCACGAGGAGCCGCAGGTGCCGAACTTCGGGAAGCCGAAGCGGGGCGCCCGGCTCACCCCCGGGATGACGATCGCGATCGAGCCGATGGTCAACGCCGGTGGGCCGGAGATTCGCACCCTCGAGGACAAGTGGACCGTGGTGACCGCGGACGGCTCGCTGTCGGCCCACTTCGAGCACACGGTGGCCATTCAGGAGAACGGCGCGCCGCCGCGGATCCTGACGACGACGGACTAGGCGCGGCCCAACCGCTCCGCCTCCTCCAGCAGTTCCCGCCCTTTCGCCGGATCCGAGAGCGCCGCCACGTTCACCCGCACATTCTCGACCGCTCCGGCCAGCGCCGCCCGCGCCAGGTGCTCCGCCACCTGCGTATCCGAGCGCGCGTTCTTGTTGCCGATCTCGCCGAGCTCGCGCGCCAGCGCGATGAGGCGCGCCGCGCCGCGCGCTACGGCGAGCGGGGTCACGGCCGCGCCGCGCAACGCCTCGTCGACAGCGGCTCCGCGCCCGGGATCGCCCTTGGGGATCTTGTAGGCGGCGCTCACGCGGCCGTACGCGGCGGCGTCGTCGTCCACCAGCCTCCGCAGCTCGGCGCGCAGCGCCTCCGCCTCGATGAGCATCTCGCGCGCCCGGCCCTCCGCGGCCGCGTAGGCCTTCCGCCCGATCGTCAGTCGGCAGACCATCGCGACCAGCGCCGCCGCGAGCGCTCCGGCGAGCGCGGCCGCGCTGCCGCCGCCGGGGACGGGCGCCGCGCCCGCCAGCTCGTCGATCCAGCGGTCGAGCGAGGGTCCTCCGGTCTCACGAATCTTCGCTTCGAGCAAGTGGTCGGCGGCGTCGGTGAGCTTGAGGTGCGCCGCGCCGGCGCCCAGAATCGCGCGCTCCGGTATCAAGCCCACCACCTCGCTCTTCGTGACCGCCACGCGGCGCGCCCGCGCCTCGGCCTCCACGGCTGCGAACACCGCCGCTGGGGGCGTCACGTCAATGTCCAGCAGGTTCATCGATACCTGGGCCTGCCCCTCGACCAGGAAGCCGCTCGCCTGCACGGCGGGGAGCCCGCCGCTCGAGGTCCGGATGCGCTTGGCGATCTCCTTCGCGACCCCCACATCCGTCGTGTCGAGGTAGATGTTGTAGGCGACGAGAAACGTCCGCGCACCGATCGCCGTCGCGCCGGCCGTGGGATGGATGCGCTTGGGGCCGACGTCGGGCTCGGCCGCCGGGTCCGTGCCGATGCGCTCGCGGAGGCCCTCGAACTCACCCTTGCGGATGTCGGGCAGGCGCTCGCGCTCGGGGCGGGTCGCGGCGCGCGCGTAGAGAAAGACCGGAATCGCGAGCTCGCGCCCGACCCGCTCGGCGAGCTGGCGGGCGAGTTGCACGCAGTCGTCCATGGTCACCCCGCGCACCGGGACGAACGGCACGACGTCGGTCGCTCCCATGCGGGGATGCTCCCCGCGGTGCCGGGTGAGGTCGATGCGCGCCGTCGCCACCTGCATGGCGCGAAACGCGGCCTCGAGCGCCGCGGCCGGCGGGGCTACGAACGTGAACACCGAGCGGTGGTGGGAGGCATCGGCCTGGACGTCGAGCAGGTTGACGCCCGGCACCGCCATGATCGCCGCGCGCAGAGCGTCGAGCACGGTCTGGTCTTTGCCCTCCGCAAAGTTCGGAACGCATTCGACCAGCGGCGTTAAGTTATTGTAATCCCGCACCTTGCGGCCCCCTACCTTTTTGCCTTAGGTTCTCCGCCCATGGCGCGCGTGTTCAGCGGCATCCAGCCCTCGGGCGAGCTGCACCTCGGCAACTACCTCGGCGCCGTGCGCAACTGGGTGCGCCTCCAGGATCAACACGAGTGCCTCTTCTGCGTCGTGGACCTGCACGCCATCACACAGCCCTACGATCCGGCGACGCTCGCCGAGCGCACGCTGGAAATGGCGACGGGCCTGATCGCCGCGGGCCTCGACCCCGACAAGTGCACGCTGTTCGTGCAGTCGCACGTCCCCGAGCACAGCGAGCTCAACTGGCTGCTCACCACCGTGACGCCGCTGGGAGAGCTCGAACGCCAGACACAATACAAGGAAAAAGCCCAGCGCCACGAGAGCGTGCCGGCGGGGCTGCTCAATTACCCCGTCCTCCAGGCGGCGGACGTGCTGCTCTACAAGGCCAGTCTCGTCCCGGTGGGCGAGGACCAGGTGCAGCATCTCGAGCTGATGCGCGAGATCGCACGCCGCTGGAACAGCCGTTTCGGCGCGGGCTTCTTCCCGGAGCCGCAGGCGCTGCTGACGCCGACGAAACGGGTCCTCGGGCTCGATGGCCGGGCCAAGATGTCCAAGAGCCTGGGCAACACCCTCGGTTTGTTCGAGGACCCCGACGCGATCTGGGCGAAGCTCAAGCCCGCGGCGACCGACCCCGCCCGCGTCACGCGCAAGGATCCCGGGAACCCCGACATCTGCAACATCTTCACCATCCATCAGGGATTCTCGACGCCCGCGCAGCAGGCGGATGTGGCGCACAAGTGTCGCACCGCAGGGTGGGGGTGCCTCGACTGCAAGCGGCTGCTCGCCGACAATATCATAGCGGCGCTGGCGCCGATGCGCGAGCGGCACGCGCAGTTGCGCGCCGAGCCCGAGCGCGTGCGCGCGATCCTGCGCGGCGGCGCCGCCCGCGCCCGCACGATCGCCCGGGAGACCATCGCGGCCGTCCGGTCGCGGATGGGTCTCCTTGAGGCCGCGGAGGACTGATGCGGGACTTCATGAGCCGGATGATCGAGGTGTTCCATCTCGAGCTGCTCCTGCAGCTCGGGCTCGCCGTGCTGCTCGGCGGCGCGATCGGCCTGGAGCGCGAGCTCGGCGGCAAGCCCGCCGGGCTGCGGACCAACATCTTGATCTGTATCGGCTCCGTGCTGTACACCAAGCTCTCCATGACGATGGGCGGGCCGACCTCCGATCCCACGCGGGTCGCGGCGCAGATCGTCACCGGGGTCGGCTTCATCGGAGCGGGGACCATTCTGCACGCGCGCGGCGCAGTGGTCGGGCTCACGAGCGCGGCGACGATCTGGGTCGTCGCGGCGATCGGCGTGGCCCTCGGGGCCGGCCATTATCCCGAGGCCCTTGGCGCCACGCTGCTCGTGATCCTCGTGCTGCAGGGGCTCGGCCGCGTCGAAGGCTTGGTCTCTCGCCAGTCGTCGCGGAGCCACCTCGTTATTCACGCGCGGCCCGACCCCACGGCGCTCGAGGAGCTCGAGGCGCTCGTCCGCCGCACCGGGCTGGAGGTCGAGCGGGTGGAGTCGCGCCGCGAGAACGTCGATCTGGTGATCGAGTACGATGTGCGCGGTCCCAAGCGCCTGCACGACCAGGTGATGATCGCCATCCTCCACCATCCCCTCGTGCGGACCGTCTCCACCGGGGAGTGACCCGCCGGCTCGTCGTCGACCTGCAGTCGCCCCGGGCGGCCTGGCGCGTCACGCCGGACGCCGCCCGGGCCATCCGGGACGCCCTCGGGCTCGGCTGGGAGGTCGTGGAGGTGGACGCCCTCGCGCCCTCGGACGGCGACGGCGGGGTGGGCACGCCGGAATCCACGGCCGCGGCGCGCGGCGCCGAGATTTATGTCGGATATGGGGTGGCGGCGGGCGTGGTCGCGGCCGGGCGCGGCACCCTGCGCTGGGCGCACAGCGGGACCGCCGGAGTGGGGGGCAGCCTGCCGGCGCTCCGGGGCAGTGGGATCGTGCTGACCAACTCGGCGGGCGTCCACGCCGAACCGATCGCGGACTGGGTCATCGCCGCCGTGGCGTATTTCGCGCGCGGCCTCGACCGGATGCGCGAGTTCCAGGCGGCGGGACATTGGGCCAAAGCGGCGTTCACCGACTTGACCGAGCCGGTGCGCGAGCTGCGCGGGCTGCGCCTGGGAATCTTCGGGCTGGGAGGGATCGGCGCCGCCGTGGCGGCGCGAGCGGCGGCGCTGGGAATGACGGTCGCCGGCGTCCGGCGGCGCCCCGAGCGGGGCGGACCGCCCGGGGTCGCGTGGGTCGGCGGGTTCGACGCGCTGCCGCGACTCGCCGCCGAGGCCGATGTGTTGGTCATCGCGGCGCCACGCACGGCGCTGACGGGAGCCGCGGTGAGCCGCGACGTGCTGGCGCGGCTGCCGGCGGAGGCGGTGGTGGTCAACGTGTCCCGCGGGGACCTGCTCGACGAGACCGCACTGCTCGAAGGACTCGACGCGGGCCGGCTGCGGGGCGCGGCGCTCGACGTGTTCGCGCGCGAGCCGCTGCCCGCCGGCCACCCCTTCTGGCGGCACCCCCGGGTGCTGGTGAGCCCGCACGCGGCGGGCGTGACGGGGCGTTACTGGGAGCGCGAGACGGGGCTGATCGTGGAGAACATTCGTCGCTATCTTGCGGGAGCGCCCCTGCTGAACGTGGTGGACTTGGAGGCCGGGTACTGAACGCATGGAAAAGATCATCAAGGCCGCCGTAGACCGGGGGGCGTCCGACCTGCACATCAAGGCGGGCGACGTGTTCCGCGCCCGCATCGACGGGCGGCTCGTCCCGCTCACCAAGCAGCGGCTCACCCCCGACCAGACGAAGGCGATCGCCCTGCGGCTCATCCCGAGCGAGGAAGACCGCGCCAAGATCGACCGGCTGCGCGATTACGACTGCTCCTGGGGGATGCCGGGGATCGGGCGGTTCCGGGTGAACATCCTGCGCCAGCGCTCGTCGTTCATGATCGTGATGCGCGTCATTCCCTTCGACGTGCCCACGTTCGAGAGCCTGAAGCTGCCGGCCGTGCTCACCCAGGTCGCGTCGGCGGAGCGGGGGATGATCCTGGTCACCGGCGTGACGGGATCGGGCAAGAGCTCGACGATGGCGGCGATCATCCATCACGTCAACCAAACCCAGCACAAGCACATTCTCACGCTGGAAAACCCGATCGAGTTCCTGCACCGCGACATCAACTGCTCCGTCACCCAGCGGGAAGTCGGTGTCGACACCGACGACTTCCGCATGGGCCTGCGGGCCGCCCTGCGGCAGGACCCCGACGTGGTCCTGATCGGCGAGATGCGCGACGTCGAGACCATCGACACGGCGATGAAGGCGGCGGAAACCGGCCACCTGCTGATCTCGACGCTTCACACGCCGGACACCGTCACCACGGTGAGCCGCATCGTCGCCATGTTCCCGCCCGAGGAGCAGGACATCGCCCGCATCCGGCTCGCGGAATCGCTGCACGCCGTGGTCTCGCAGCGCCTGCTGCCGCGCGCCGACGGCCACGGGCGCGCGGCCGCGCTCGAGGTGCTGATCTGCACCGGCTTCGCCCGCGATCTGATCAAGGACGTCAATCGCACGCCGGAGCTGCGCGACTACATCAAGGAATCGCGCGATCAATACGGGATGCAGACCTTCGACCAGCATCTGATGGACCTGGTGAGCGACGGCGTCGTGACCTACGAGACCGCCGCGGCCACCTCGTCGAACCCGGCCGATTTCGAGCTGCAGATGAAGACGCTGCGGCGCCGCTCCCGCGTCGTGGCTCCCCCTCCGGCCCCGGTCGGGGCCGCCGATCCGGGCAAGGACAAGCCCGCGGGGTTCACCGACGACCTGTCGAGCATGCTCCCGCCGTCGTGAGCGGACGTCGCTTCGGGGGCGTGCTCGCCCCCATCACCACCCCGTTCGATCCTGTCAGCGGCGACGTCAAACCGGGAGCGCTCCGCCAGAACATCACGCGGCTGCTCGAGGCGGGCCTCGACGGCATCGTCGTCGCCGGCTCGACCGGGGAAGCGCCGCTCTTGGACGCCGATGAGCAGCGGCGGCTGGTCGCCTGCGCGCGCGACGCCGTGCCGCGGGACCGCCGGCTCTTCGCCGGGACCGGCGCGGAGTCCACCCGCGAGGCCGTCGCCCGGAGCCGGGCGGCCGCGGCAGCCGGGGCGGACGCCGTGCTGGTGCGACCCCCCGGCTACTTCGCGGCGGCGCTCACCGAGGCGGCCCTCGTCGCCTACTACCGCGGGATCGCGGACGCGTGCCCCGTGCCGGTCCTCGTGTACAACATTCCCAAATACACGCACGTCGCGATCGCCCCGGCGGTGCTCGAGCAGCTCGCCGCGCATCCCAACATCGCGGGCGTGAAGGACTCCTCGGGGGACATCAAGAACGTCGGCGCCTACCGCGCGGCCGTGCCGGAGTGGTCGGTCTTCGTCGGCTCCGGTTCGCTCCTGTACGCCGCCCTGGAGCTGGGCTGCGACGGCGGCATCCTCGCGCTCGCCTGTTTCGCGGCCCGCCGCTGCGTCGACGTGTTCGCCGCCTTCCGCGCGGGAGACCGTGCTCGCGCGGAGGCCCTGCAGCAGCCTCTCATTCCCCTGAACAAGGCCATCGTGAGTGAGCTGGGCGCGGCGGGCGTGAAGGCGGCGATGGACGCCGTGGGCCTCGCCGGCGGCCCGGTGCGCGCGCCGCTGCCGGCGCTCGCGCCCGCCGATCGCGAGCGCGTGGCGCGGCTGCTCACGCCGGGTGACTGACCCCCCCCTTCCCCTCCACGCCCTGCTCGACCGGCTGGCCGTCCCGCGGCTCGTCGGCTCACCCAACCATACCGGCGTCCGGGAGCTGCTGCGCGCCGAGCTCGAGCGCCGCGGGTGCGTCGTGATGGAGCATTCCTTCACTGCGAGTCCCGTGCGCCTGGTCGCCGCTCAGGTCTGGGGCGCTGGCGTCGGCGTGGTCATCTTCGGCACGCTCCTGCTCGCGCCGAGTCGGCTCCCGGCGGTGTGGGCCGCGGCGTGGGCGTGCGCCGGCGCCGCGGTGCTCGCGGCGTACCCCTTCCTTCCGCTGCTGTGGCGGCTGCCGGTGCCCACCACCCCGGCGACGAATCTCATCGGCGTACGCCCGGGGGACCGGGTGCGGGTGTGGTTGGCCGCCCACTTCGATTCCAAGGGACAACGGCTTTCGATGTTGTCTCGGCTGCTGGCGGTGGCCCTGTGCGTCGTCGGACTGCTCGGCGTCGTCGCCATCGTGGGGCTCCGGACGGCGTGGGGGTGGCGGCCGCTCTGGGGAGCGCTGGCCATCCCGGGGGCCATCGGCGCGCTGCTGCTCGCGCGCTGCCGCACCCGGGACGACTCCCCCGGGGCCGTGGACAACGCCACCGGCGTGCTCACCGTGCTCGCGGTCCTCGACGCGCTCCCGGCGGCCTCGCCGGTCGGGGTGCTGTTTCTCGATGCGGAGGAGTTCGGCCTCGAGGGGGCGCGGGCCCTCGTGCGCGAGCGGGCCAACCTGCTGCAAGGGACCGCGGTCGTGAACTTCGACGGCGTGGATGACCGCGGCGGGGCGGTGGTGCTCGAGCACCGGCGCGGGCCCGTGGGAACCGCAGTGGCGCGCGCGTTGGGCGTCCGCCGGTCGCGCTTTCTCCCTGTGCTCGTCGACGGGATCGCCCTCGCGAAGGGGGCGGGGGAGTGCGTCACGGTCATGCGCGGGGACTGGGGGACCGCCCGCATCGTGCACACGGGCAACGACCGCCCCGAGCGCCTGACGCTGGCGGGCGTCCGGGAAGTGGCGGGCGCCGTCGTCGCCGCCTTGCGTTGACGCGCACCGGACTTGCTCCTAACTTTCCCCAGAGGATACCGCAGCCCCCACCGGGGGCTTTTTTATTGGGCGGGAGGGACGTCGATGTTCGGACCGAAGAGCCACTGCGTCGTCGTCGTCGGCGCGCAGTGGGGCGACGAGGGGAAGGGGAAGATCGTCGACGTGCTCGCTGAGCGCGCCGATCTCGTCGTGCGCTATCAGGGGGGCGCGAACGCCGGCCATACGGTGAACACCGGGGCCGGGGAGTTCGTGCTGCACCAGATCCCGTCCGGCATCCTCCAGGGGGCCGTGTGCATCGTCGGCAACGGCGTGGTCCTCGACCCGGAGACCTTTTTCACCGAGCTCGACGCCCTGGCGACCCGCGGCATCAAGGTCGACGGCAAGCTGTATGTTTCCGACCGCGCCCACCTCACCCTCCCGTTCCACAAGCTCCTCGACCGGGCCCGCGAGCAGCGCGAGCGCATCGGGACGACGGGGCGGGGGATCGGCCCCACCTACGAGGACAAGTACGGGCGCCGCGGTATCCGGGTCGGGGATCTGCGCCACCTCGATCGTGCGAGCCAGGTCGTCACGGCGCGGGTGCGGGCCGCGAACGAGATGCTGCAGCTGCTGGGCGCGGCCGACCGGGCCGACGCCGCCGAGCACACGGCGCTATTGTCGCGCCTGGCGCCCCGGCTCCTGCCCCTCGCCGTCGATGCCGGCCGCGTCGTGTACGAGGCGTTGGAGCGTGGGGAATCCGTGCTCCTCGAGGGCGCGCAGGGAGCGCTGCTCGACGTGGACCACGGCACCTACCCCTACGTCACCTCCTCGAACACGACGGCCGGTGGGGCGGCGGTGGGCGCGGGGATCGGGCCGACGGCGATCGACGCGGTCCTCGGCGTCGTCAAGGCTTACACCACCCGGGTCGGCAACGGGCCGCTCCCCACCGAGGCCGGACCGGAGCTGGCCCAGCGCATCCGCGAGCTCGGCGGCGAGTTCGGCGCCACCACCGGGCGGCCGCGCCGCTGCGGCTGGTTCGACGCCGTGGTGGTGCGCTACGCCGTGCGCATCAACGGCCTCACCGGACTCGCGGTCACGAAGCTCGACGTCCTCGACTCGTTCCCGGAGATCCCCGTGTGCGTCGGCTACCGGCTCGATGGGGAGGACGTGGACAGCATGCCGGCGGACGTCGAGCGCATCGACCGGGTCGAGCCCGTCTATGAGACGCTCCCGGGATGGAAGCAATCGCTCCAGGAGGTGCGACGCCTCGCCGAGCTGCCGCCGGCGGCGCGCGCCTACCTGGATCGTCTGCAGGATCTCGCGCACGCCCCCATTCGCTATGTGAGCGTCGGTACAAGGAGAGATCAGATCATTGAAGTTGGATAGAAACCGGGGATCAGACGCCGGTCTGACGACCGTGGGCTTGACCTCTTGTAACGAGAAATACAAACCCCCCAGGGTTACCCCTGGGGGGCTGTCGCTTGCCCGACATCGTGCGCCCTAGAACCCGATGTGAGCGAAGCGAGCAACTCTGATCGGGGTCCGGGCGCCGCGTACTCTGGCGGCCAGGCTATCTCGCATGCTTACCCGAGACCCTTTGGCTTTGCGCCCCGCCGTCGCCGGCGGTTTGCCCTTTGACAGAGATGCTGCTTCCATGCATTTCAGCAAGAATGATGCCCTAAGTGCAAGTTCTTAGGCGTCACTGCACTTAGCGCTCGCTCGCACGAGCTTGCTATAGTAATATGCAATAAATCGTGCACATTGCATTCAATAATGGAGGCTCGTGCCCCGCATCGTCCTAGTCGCCCCTACCGCCTTCAAGGGTACGTATCGGCCCCGGGAGGTCGCCGACGCGCTCGCGGCGGGCGTGCGGCGGGCGCTGCCGGAAGCAGTGGTGCTGAACTGTCCGATCGCTGACGGCGGCGATGGTTTGCTCGACGCCGTGCTCCCGCCGGGCTCCCTGCGCGAGCGCGTCCGGGTCACCGGACCGCTGGGGACGCCGGTCGATGCCGCGCTGGGCTGGATCGATCCCCAGACCGCCATCTTCGAGAGCGCGAGCGCCTGCGGGCTTGCCCTCCTCCAACCGGAGGAACGGGATCCCCTGCGCGCGACGAGCCGCGGCGTCGGCGAGCTGCTGTTCGAAGCGGTGGATCGCGGTGCCGAGACGGTGATCGTGGGACTGGGCGGCACGGCGACGGTGGACGGCGGCACTGGCGCGGCCCGCGGCCTGGGCTGGGCCTTCGCGGACGCCGAGGGGCGTCCGCTGCCCGAGGGCGGTGGGGCGCTCCTGATGCTGGGAACGATGGAGGGTGGCTGGGGGCTCGCGGCGCGGGTCATCGCGCTCACCGATGTAGCGACGCCGCTGGTGGGGCCGGAGGGCGCTGCCCGGGTGTTCGCGCCGCAGAAAGGGGCGACGCCCGCTCACGTCACCCACCTCGCGGCGGGCCTCGAGCGGCTGGCGGAGCGGTTCGCGCAGAGCGGCCGGCCGGAGCTGGCGACGCGGCCGGGTGGTGGGGCGGCCGGAGGACTCGGCGCGGGACTCGCGTTCTTCGCGAAGGCGGACCTGGCCCGCGGGGCGGAATGGGTGTTCGAGCGGGTGGGGTTCGACGCGGCACTCGCCAAAGCCGACCTCGTGATCACCGGGGAGGGCGTATTCGACCGGACCTCGCTCGTCGGCAAGGCGGCGGGCGAGGCGCTGCGGCGCGCGCAGGCGGCGCGCAAGAAGGTCGCCGTGGTGGCGGCGCGAGCCGACGCGTTCGCCGGGTTGCACATCGTCACCGGTACGGGGCCGACCCTCGATACGGAGGCCATCGCCGCCCTCGGCGAGCGGGCGGCGCGGGAGGCGTTCGGGTTGCCCGGCGCCTAGCGCGGCCTCTATCTTCCCGCCTCCTATGCCCGAAACCGTGATGGACAAACTCGTGTCGCTGGCCAAGCGGCGCGGGTTCGTATTCCAATCGTCGGAGATCTACGGTGGGCTGGGTTCGGTCTGGGATTACGGGCCGCTCGGCGTCGAGCTCAAGAAGAACATCAAGGAGCGCTGGTGGCGCTCGATGGTCCACGAGCGGGAGGACATCGAGGGCCTCGACGCGGCGATCCTGATGCATCCCAGAGTGTGGGAAGCCTCCGGGCACCTCGCCGGCTTCAGCGACCCGCTGGTGGACTGCAAGCACTGCAAGAACCGGTTCCGCGCCGACGATCCCCGCATCAAGGGGACGCCGGGGCAGCCGGACGCCCAGTGTCCCGTGTGCGGGACGAAGGGGTCGCTCACGGCGGCGCGCCAGTTCAACCTCATGTTCAAGACGTTCATGGGGCCGGTGGAGGAGGCCGCGGCCGTGGTCTACCTGCGGCCGGAAACCGCGCAGGGGATCTACGTCAACTACCTCAACGTGCTGCAGTCGTCGCGCCAGAAGATCCCGTTCGGGATCGCCCAGATCGGCAAGGCGTTCCGCAACGAAATCACGCCCGGCAATTTCATTTTTCGAACGCGTGAGTTCGAGCAGATGGAGATGCAGTTCTTCGTGAAGCCGGGGACCGAAGGGGAATGGTTCGAGTTCTGGCGGGCGGAGCGCTTGACGTGGCTCCACGGCCTCGGCATCCGTCCGGAGAAGCTGCGCTGGCATCAGCACGGCAAGGACGAGCTGGCCCACTACGCGCGGGACGCCTACGACATCGAGTACGAGTTCCCGTTCGGGTGGAACGAATTCGAGGGCATCCACCACCGCGGCGATTTCGATCTGTCGAACCACCAGCGGGCCTCGGGGAAGAAGCTCGAATACCTCGATCCCACCACCAACGACCGGTTTCTCCCGTCGGTGATCGAGACCTCCGCCGGGGCGGATCGCACGGCGCTCGTCGTGTTGTGCGACGCCTACCGGGAAGAGGAGGTGGAGGGGGAGAAGCGGGTGGTGCTGCAGCTCAAGCCGTCGCTCGCGCCGCTCAAGGCCGCGGTGTTCCCCTTGGTGAACAAGGACGGCATGCCGGAGCTGGCGCGGCGTATCCACGACGACCTGCGGGGGACGTTCAACGTCTTTTACGACGACGGCGGCTCGATCGGGCGGCGCTACCGCCGCCAGGACGAGGCGGGGACGCCGTTCGGCATCACGGTGGACGGGCAGTCGACTGAGGACCAGACCGTGACGGTGCGCGACCGCGATACCCTCAAGCAGGAGCGCGTGGCCGCCGGCCAGCTGGCCGCCTACCTGAACGCGAAGCTCGCTGGGTGAGACTGGATGATTTCCGCAGCCTCATCGAACGGCTGCTGAAGGAAGTCCCTTCCTCATATCTCGACGGCGTCGTGGCGGTGGAGGTGAGCCCCAAGACGATTCCCCACCCGGTCCGCGCCGACATCTACACGCTGGGCGAGTGCGTGCCGCTGGAGTGGAGTGGCAGCGGCGCGGACCTGCAATCGAACGTCGTCCTCTACCACGGCTCCTTCGCCGCCCTCGCCCGGCTCGCGCCGGGCTTCGATTGGCGCCAGGAGGCATGGGAGACGTTGTCGCACGAGCTCCGCCATCATCTGGAATGGCGGGCCAACGTCGCCGCGCTCGAGGCCTACGACTGGGCCGCCGAGCAGAACTTCGCCCGCCAGGAGGGCGAGGCGTTCGACCCGGTCTTCTACCGCTCCGGCGAGGAGGTGGCGCCCGGCGTGTACAAGGTGGAAGACGATGTCTTCGTCGAAGGGGAAGTGGAGAAGAAGGAGGGGGTCACGTTCGTCTGGCATGGCGGCCGCTACCGGGTGGCGTTGCCTCGCGAGGTCAAGCGCCCCGTGTTCGTCTCCGCGGACGGCCTGGCGGAGCCGCCGCCGGGGGAGGTAGTGGTCGTGGTGCCGCGGAAGCCGTCGCTGTGGGATGTGTGGCGCGCCACGCCGACGCCGAGCGTCGTGCGCGCCACCGCGGAGCCGGCGGGTGCCTAAACGGGTGTATCTCGCCGCGCGGGATCTCGTGTTTCGCGCGAAGTTCGGGGCGGCCCTGGCGGGCGCGGGTGCCGAGGCCACGCGGGACGAAGCCGCCTGCGATCTCGCCGTCCTGGATGCCGAAGCCCCGGACGCGCTGGAGCGCATCCGGGGCTTCGTCGCCCGCGGCGTTCCCGTGCTCGCCTACGGCCCCCACGTACGCGCCGAACTGCTGCGCGCGGCCCGGGAGGCCGGCGCCGTCGCGGTGCCGAACTCCCGGGTCGAAGAGACGCTGCGGGAATTGCTCTCCTAAGCCTTCACGGCCTCGACCTGAATCTGCCGGGGCTTCGCCTTCTCCACCTTCGGCAGGGTCACGGTCAGCACACCCTTGTCATAGCTGGCTTTGATGTGCTCCGCGTCCACCGTGGCGGGAAGGGTGAAGGTCCGCTCGAACGCGCCATAGGTGCGCTCATAGCGGTGCACGCGCTCGGTCTTCTCCTCGGCCACCTGCTCCTTCGTCCCCTGGATCGTGAGGACATTGCCCTCGACGGAGATCTTCACGTCTTCGGGCTTGACGCCGGGGACCTCCGCCACGATGCGAGTGGCGTCGGCCTCCTCGAGCACGTCCACCGGCGGCACCCAGGTCGCCGCGGCGCTGTCGCGGTAGCCCCAGTCGGCACCGCCCAGCACGTCATTGAACATCCGCGAGAGCCGATTGCCGATGGTGAACACGTCGAGCGCCGTTTCCATAGATATCGACCTCCTCTGTCAGAGGCCGCCATTGGCCTCGCCCGGGCGCCTACGCAACCAGTGTGCCCGGCCCGGAGGGACGATGTTTGTCGAATTGGTAAACGCTCCCGTTCACCCTGACACCTACCCTGCCAGCCCGGGCAGCCTACCTCTATCTTTAGGGCCCATGCGCTCCGCGTTCCTGCTGGCGGCGGTGGCGGCGGCCTCGATCGCTGCCCACGCCACCCCTCCCGGCTACCGCCTGTACGTCGTCAGCGAGTCCGGCGACATCGTCACCCAGCTGAGCTGGGACGGGACTGCCCTGCATACGGTGCGAACGGTTCCGGTCGGCATCATGCCGGTGGCCATCGACGGCCCGCACAACGTCACGATCTCCCCCGACGGCCGGTTCTACTACGTGTCGGTGGCGCACGGCACGCCGTACGGCTCGCTGTGGAAGATGGCCGTGGATGGAGACACGCTCCTGGGCCGGGCGCAGGTCGAAATGTTCCCGACGACCATCAGCGTGACGCCGGACGGCGACCTCGCCTTCGTGGCGAACTCGGATTTCTACGGCGACCACCCGCGCACCAACGTAGTGTCGATCGTGTACACCCCCACCATGACGCTGCTGACCAACCTCGCCGCGTGCGACATGCCGCACGGGGTAAAGGTCAATCACGCGGGGACGCGGGTGTACGTCAGCTGCATGAACTCGGACGAGATCCTCGAGCTGGACCGGCAGACGCTCGCGATCACGCGGCGGCACCGCACCGGTGTGGGGATGATGCCGCAGATGCCCATGAGGCACGGCGGGGCGGAGGGCGGGGCGGTGCACGACTCCTGCATGCCGACGTTCGTCTCGGTGTCGCCCGACGACAAGACGCTGTACGTCGCGTGCAACCACGCGGACAACCTCCAGGTGTTGGACGCCGGCACCCTCGACCTGGTCAAGACCATCCCCACCGGGCACGGGGCCTACAACGTTGAGCCGTCGCCCGACGGCAAATGGGTGATCGTCACCAACAAGAAGGACCAGAGCGTATCGCTAATCGACGCGGGCACGCTGGAAGAGGTGGCCCGCATTCCCACCGCCAAGCCGTTCCCGCACGGCGTCGCGTACTCGCCGGACAACCGCTACGCGTTCGTCTCACAAGAGAGCAAAGGCGTGGATCCGGGGGCGGTGGACGTGATCGACCTGGTGACCCGCCGTGACGTGGCGACGATCCCCGTCCCGCTCCAGCCCACCGGGATCACGATGCTGCGACTGCCATGATCCACACGGCGACCGTCGCGCTGCCGCCCGCCGAGGTGCTGGCGCGGGCCAAGGCGTTCTTTTCCGAGCGCGTGCCGCAGGCGGCGGCGTTCCCCGAGCGGGAAGGCCCGGGCTTCGTCGTGCTGCGCGGGCAGGGCGGAGAAGAGGTGGTAGTGAGCGCCGCGGCGGACGGGCGGGGGGCGGGGGGGGCCGCGAGTCGCGTGCGGGCGTCCACGTTGTTCTTCGATCAAGCGGTCGATCGCTTCCTGTCCACGCTGCCGCTCGCGTCCCCGGTGGAAGTGGCATGACCGCGGTGGGCGAGAAGTTCGCGGTGCGGGTGATGGTCACGCCGGCGTGGGATCAGGTGACGGTCGCCGTCGATGAGGCCACGCCGGCCGCCGAGCTCAAGCGGCGCGCGCTGGAGCAGGCGTTGCAGCGGCCGGTGCGGGCGGACGAGTACGTCGTGAAATTCCGCGGCGCCCAGGTTCTCGACGAGACAGTCTCGCTCGGCGCGCTC
>WNGA01004027.1_pt1 | contig 25926 bp, 23 predicted proteins | sample 5400061 | NCBI WGS metagenome assembly WNGA01 (sample SAMN13153366, study PRJNA577476) | soil metagenome | isolation source: 100 cm soil or saprolite under grassland replicate 2 | place: USA:California | collected 2016-06-15 | reverse complement strand
TCTACCAATTCCGAACCGGCGCCTCCGCTCGGAGTCGCTCGGGTCGCACACCTGTTGTGAGCCAGTCTGTGAATCGCTCCAGCCCCTTGCGGATCGAAATCCGGGCTTCGAACCCGAGCACCGTCCGTGCCTTCGTCACGTCTGCGTAGTGGTGGTCGACGTCACCTGGTCGCGGCTCGTCGAACTGGGGCTGGAGCTCCTGTGCGTCGAGGATCTCGAGCAATAGGGCGCAGATCTCGCGGATGCTCACGCCGCGACCGTGCGCGATGTTCACTGCCTCACCGATTAGATCGTCGCAGCCTGCCGCAGCGACGATCCCGGCAGCCGTCTCCTCGACCCATGTGAAGTCTCGCGTCTGCGTGCCGCTCCCGTGAATCACCGGCGGCCGCCCTGCAAGGATTCTCGAGACAAACTTCGGAATGACCTCGGCGCTGGTCCCCTCGAAATGTTCGCGCGGCCCATACGCGTTGAACGGCCGGACGACGATGATGGGTAGGCCGTATGTCTTCATGCAGCCATGGGCGTAGAGCTCACCGGCTGCCTTGCTGGCGCCGTACACGGTCGTCGGCTCGAGCGGGTGGTCCTCTCGCATTGGCAGGAATCGGGCGGAGCCGTACGCCTCGGACGACGAGACGTAAACGTAGCGACTGACGCCGGCTTCGACCGCGGCAAGGCACGTGACGAGCGTCGCCGTCGCGTTGATGTCATGCGTGTGCATCGGGTGTCCGATGGACGCCCGCAGGTTGTCGCATGCCATGTGGATGACGACGGCGGCGTCGGCGAAGCAACGCTCGACGAAGTCGCGGTCGCGGATGTCGCCGACGATCAACCGCGCGCCGGCCTGCTCAGCGGCAGCGAGGTTCTCCGGCTTGCCGACGCTGAGGTCATCGACTGCGACGACGTCGGCGCCTTCCTCGACGAGCCGATCCACGACGTGGCTGCCGATGAAGCCGGCGCCCCCGGTGACGAGGACTCGCTCACCGCGAAGGTCCATTACCGCCTAGTTCGCGCCGCGGCGACGGACGACGGCCGGCAACGTCTTGATAAGCAGGCGGATGTCCTGCCACAGCGACCAGTTCGTGACGTACAGGTAGTCGAGCTTGACCATCTCCTCGAATGGGATCTTCGTGCGCCCGAGCACCTGCCATAGCCCGGTGATCCCCGGCGTCAGATCGAGGCGACGGCGACCCCACCCGGCGATCTTCTCATCGACGTCCGGGGGCATCGGCCGCGGGCCGACGAGGCTCATGTCGCCCTTGACGACGTTCCAGAGCTGCGGAAGCTCGTCGAGACTCGTGTGTCGCAACAGCCGACCGACTCGAGTGATCCGCGGGTCGTGCTCGACCAGCAGCCAGGCCGGGTGCATGCTCTGCGACTTGAGCTCCTCGGTCAACTGCTCGGCATCGCGGACCATCGTCCGGAACTTGTGCATCCGGAACCGACGTCCGCCGCGGCCGATGCGCTCCTGCGAGAACAGCACGGGGCCGCGCGACGTGGTCTTGACGGCCAGCGCCATCAGGGCCAGGAGCGGCACGGAGAGCACCAAGGCCGGAACCGCGATCGAGATGTCCATCAGCCGCTTTAGTGCGCGCGAGGAGCGGTTGAGGACGGGCGGGTTCATCCCGAGGATGGTCACGCCTTCGACGTCGTCGACGGCGACCGACGGTCCGAGGACGCCCACGAGCTGCGGCAGGATGCTGATGCGCACATCCAGTCGCGCCGCAGCTCGGATCAGCTCCGTCAGCGTCTCCTCGTCGACAACCGGCGATGCGACGACGATGCGATCGATCGACTCGCGAGCGCAGATCGCGGGCAGGTCGCGGAGATCGCCAAGATACTGAATTTTGCGGCTCAGATCACGAGGCTCGGCGCCTCCGGCCTCGACGTACCCGATCGGCCAGAGCCCGTACTCGGGGTGTGACTGAACCTTCTCAATGAGAAGGCGGGCCATCTCACCGCCGCCGAGAAAGAGCACACGCTCAGGCGGGATCGCGACGCGGGCGAGCGAGCGCGCCGCCGCGCGCGCGAGGAAGATGCTCGTGCCGGCGACGACGAAAAACGTCAGGCCTTCGCGCAGGATCAGCCGGTGCGTCGGGAGCACGCGATAGAGAAGCCATAGGCCCAGCGATCCCACGATCAGCGCGTGGAAGATCCACGGCAGGTCGTCCACGGTCGAGTGGCTGACGCGTTTGACGTCACGATCGTAGAGGCCATAGCTCTTGAAGAGGACCACCCACGCCGGCAGCGTCAGGAGGCCCCAGAGGAAGTCGCCGAACGCTGCCGACCCGGCGGAGGCGAACGCCATGGCTCCTCCCAACGCGCCGGCGATGGCGAGGCCGTCGGCGAGAGCAAGCAGCCGCCGGAGCGTCCCATCACGATTGCGCGCGCGGACGAACGCGGCGCGTGCCGCGGGAGCCTCGGTGACGGCAGCTGCCTCGACGCTCTCGTTCACGTGAGCCTGGATTATGCGGGAAAATAGATTTCTTGTTCCGGAGGTTGTCACCCCGTGACCATCCGCAAAGGAAGATACGGCGACGTACCGGGGTAAGGCGCTTGTGCATGATCGTTCATGCGCGTTACCCGATCGGCGAGCCGAGGATTCAGCGCCAAGCGGCCGCGGCGCTCGATGGGGGTTTCGAGGTCGACGTCATCTGCCTACGCGAGCCCGGCGAGGCACCACGCGAGATCGTCGATGGCGTACGGGTCCGCCGCTTGCCTGTACGGCACGAGAGAAGCGCCAGCGCAGCCGCGATGGCCGCTGAGTACCTGCGCTTCATCGTGCTCGCGACATTCGCGCTCGCACGCCTCGACCGACGCCGCCGCTACGACGTGGTTCATGTCTCGAATCCGCCCGACCTCCTCGTCCTGGCGGGCCTCCTCCCGCGGTTTCGCGGGGCACGTCTCATCTTCGACGTGCACGACCTGACGCCGGAGATGTTCGATTGGCGGTTCGCCGGGTCTTTTGGGGGGGGCCTCGTACATCGCGTGCTCGTCTTTCAGGAGCGTCTGGCGTGCCGCGTCTCCGATCGCGTCATGACGGTGCACGATGGCTGTGCTGCGGTGCTGAAGGGCCGAAGCGTGCGTTCCGGCGAGGCGGTCGCGATCGTGATGAACACGCTCGACGAGCGTTTGCTGCCAGCGGCCACGCACGAGGTGCGTGAGGGTTGGCACCGCCCCGTACGCTTGGTCTACCATGGATCATTGACGCGCCTCTACGGCGTTCACGTCCTGATCGAGGCGCTCGCAAAGCTCGAGTTGGATGAGCCCGTGGAGCTCGCGGTCATCGGTGGCGGTGATGAACAGCCGCGGCTCGAACGCCTCGTCACAGAGCTGAGCCTCGAGGATCGGGTTCGCTTTTCGAAGGGGTTCCGTCCCATCGATGAGGCTCTAGAGAAGGTGGCCGCCGCCGACGTTGGTGTCGTGCCGCTTGTCAGCCTCCCGATCAACCGGTTCGCATTGCCATCGAAGCTGCTCGAGTACGTCGCCCTGCGGATCCCAGTTGTGTGCGGCCGCGCTGAAACGATCGCAGCCCATTTCTCGGAGCAGGAGATTGCTTTCTTCACACCCGGCAACGCTGACGAGCTCGCCCGCGTCTTGGTGACCGTCATTTCCGATCCAGCTGGCTCGAGAGAGCGAGCGCAGCGCGCGGCGCAGCGGTATGAGGCGTACCGATGGAGCACGAACCGCGAGCGCTTCCTCGATGTCCTTCGCTAAACGTCGGCCGGGTCCGGCCGCGATCGCGTCCGCGAGAAGCGAGCGAGCGGGGTTGCGCGACGGCTCCGTTGAGCCGTCGGCGCCCGTGGGCAGGCTCGGCGAGGCGACCGCATACACAGTCACGATGTATGGAGTCCGAGCCGTCGCGATCGCCAAGGGTGTCTTCCTCGCCTCGCTGCTCGGTCCGTCGAGTTACGGCATCGTGGCTGCGTTTACGGCATTTCTCGCGTACACCCAGTATTTCGATTTCGGCCTCGTCCATGGCCAATACCGCGAGGTGCCCATCCTCCGTGGCGGCGGACGGCATGCCGAGGCGAGGACGGTTGCGTCCGCAACTTACGGTGGTGCCCTGGCGCTCGGTGCTGCGGCGTTCGTCGTGTTGGCGATACTGGCCCTTCTCCAGCGCGCGTCGGCCGCGGTCATCGATCTCGTCGCGACTATCCTCGCCGGATTGCGTTGGGGCGCCGTCGGCGCGATCGCAGTCGCGCCGATTACATTCTTCGTCCAGTTCGCGCTTCTCTTCCAAGGTCTAGAGCGACCTTTGCCGCCGTCTTTTTCATGGAAGGTCTGGCAGCGGCTTGCTTTGATCGGCATTCCGATCGAGCTGATCTGGGCGGCGAATGCCAACATGATCACCGTCGATAAGATCGTCGCGCTCGTCGGGCTGGGACAACGCTCGCTCGGCCTTTATGCGTTGGCCGCCGCGGCCGGTACGCTCATAATGGTCGGGCCGACCGCGATCGCCGTCCAATTCACGCCGCGAATCCTGGAGAAGATCGGCGCGTCTCCCAAGGGCTCAGGTGCGCTCGAGACGATGGCGCGCGGACTCGACATTCTCGTACTGATCGCGGCGCCCGTAGTCGCCGCGAGCATCGTGCTCCTTCCCGCGCTGACTCGAGCGTTGTTGCCAGCCTACGTGCCCGCCGTGCAGGCGGCGCAGATCCTAGTTGTGGCAAGTGCCTTGCTTGCAAGCGGGATCCCGTTCGTCAGCTATGTCGTTGGGAGAGGGAGGCAGTGGCTCGTCGTATGGCTCTACCTCGGGAATGCCATCTTCAACATCGGGTTGGATGTATTGCTGCTTCGGGCCGGTGCCGGCATTACGGGCATAGCCATCGGATCGTTGACCTCGTACGCGCTGCTCGCGATTGCGATGCGGATGCTCGTCCTCCGGCTCGCAACGGGCCAAGGACGGCGATTCGCGCTTCGCCTCGCACTCCCACTTGCCCCGATCGCTTGGGGGGCGGGTGTGGGAGTCGCCGTCGCGACGAGCCTTGCCGCGCTGGGCTCTACGCAAGACCTCGGGCCGTCAATCATCGGTGCGTGCTGCGCAATCTTCCTCGTCGGGCCTGCTGCTGCCGTCTATGCGCGGCACACAGGTGTTATCCCGGTCCGGCGCTAGCGTGTTCTCCAGCGTGCGGCGCGCCGCGCCGGGATTCATCGACTCCCAGGTGCGCGTGCGCCTTGCTGCCGGCGGAGCGATGGCGATCGCGGCGGTGGCAGCGGCATGGGCAGGAGCAGTGCCTGCCACTGCCGCGGCGCTCGTCGTGTTCGGCGGTGCCGCGATCGCCGCGTGGGACCGCCCGGACCACGCCTTCCTCGCGTGGTTCGCGCTTGCGCCATTCCTGCAGAGCGTCGCACGGCATACCGAGCAGCCGTGGCAGACCGCACTGAAGGAAGGCCTGTACTTCGCGGCGCCGCTCCTATTTGGCTTGTGGATTGCGCAACAGGAGTGGACGGCGCCACAGCGGAAGCGAATCATCGACGCGCTGCCGCTACTGTTCATTGCGCTCGCGCTCGGGTCGATCTCGCTCGGGGCAGAGCGGTATGGGACGTACTCGCGAGTCGATCTCGTCCAGCAGCTCTACATCAGCGTTGTGGTCGGCGTGGCTGCGTACTTCTTCCTCGCGTTCGGCCCGATCCCCGCCACCTTGTGGCAACGCGTGACCGCTGTCTACCTGGTCACCAGCATCGTGGTCTCGCTCATGTCGATCGTGGAACGCCCGACAGGCTGGAACCTGTGGAACTACACGGTTTGGCAACAGAAGGACGTGCCGAGGATGACGGGGCCGCTATTCAACCCCGCCGCACTCGGGACGTATCTGGGCGCCGCGATCGTGCTTGCGCTTTCTGTACTCGTTTGGGCGAGCGGCCGGCCGATTCGACGGCTTGCGCTGGCGGCACTGGTTCTCGCCGCGCCCGCTCTGGTACTGACATTCGAACGCGCCTCCCTCATAGCCGCCGCGACCGCGACTCTCGCAGTCCTGTTCCTGAGCGGAAGAACGCGTGCTCCCGTCCTACTAGCAGTCGTCGTGGCGGGGGTCGGGCTCGCAGCGGCCTGGCCGACGATCCGAGACTCGCACATCTACAAGGAGCGGTTTGCCGCGGAAACCACCGTACGGACGAGAAGGGAATTGGCTGAGTGGTCTTTGCGGCTAGCCGCCGAGCGACCTCTTGTCGGATGGGGATATGGCTCATTTGAGTACGTGAAGGACACAAAACTCTTGCTCGGAGTCCGGCACACGCAGACGACAGGCTTCTCCGTTCCTGCGCTCGTCCTCGACGAGCAAAAGGGCTGGATAGCCCTTCGTGTGCGGATCGATTGGTCCTCGACGAAGGCGCCGAACGCCGGGCCGACGTTCTTCTCGTGGCGGGGCGCCGGAGGTGCGCAGATGATCCTTGCTTGGTTCCCGTCCCTTCACCGATTCCTCTTCGCCCGGGGCGGATCTAGCGCGTATGACGTGGCGGAGTCACAGCGGATGCGTTTCCCGTCCGGATCGATCCACACGCTCGTCGCACGCTGGACAGAACGTTCGATAGGGATCTCCGTCGACGGCTCGCCGTTTGACGAGGCGCGGTCGAATCGCGTTGGATTTTCGCTATCGACTACGACGTTTGATCTCGGCCGCCAGGCGGCACATCTTGGCACGGCCCACGCCGCTTTTCTGTGGGTCGAGGTCGGGCGAAAGCAGATCAACGATGGTGACGCCACTCGTCTCGCACGGATGCGGAATGCTCGAAATGGACTCAGGTCAGGGGCGCCGCTCGTGTTCGGCTTGTTCGCGTCGAGCCACAACACGTTTTTGACCGTGCTTGGCGAGCTCGGCGTCGTCGGCTTTGTGCTCCTTGTTACTCCGTGGACACTGCTGGTTTTCTGCACACTTCGCCGCGCTCAACGGAAGCCGGAGAACTCCTGGCTCCTCGCCGGCTGGATGGGTGTACTGCTCGTCTACGTCGTGAATGCTTCGTTCGTCGACATGCGGTTCTTCTCGTTGATCCCCGCGCTCCCGTGGATCGCAGCCGGGTTCATGCGGCGAGCCGTCGCTCGACGTGACGCAATGGAGAATTGATGCGTGTGCTTCTTGTCGCGCCGGAGCTCCAGGATGGGGGTGCCGAGCGAGCCTGGGCGGTTCTCGCGGTCTCCCTCGTCAAGCGCGGCCACAGGGTCTTGGGACTGACGCTTGCTGGTGAAGGGGGCATCTTCTCGGAGCTGCGCGCACGCGGCGTTGACGTCGTCTGCGTCGGAATGCACCGCCGAAGCGACGTCCACGGGTGGCGACGAGCGATACGGATCGCGCATTCCTTCCGGCCCCACCTCGTCGTTTCGCGTTCGGTCAGCGCGCAGGTCGTAGGCCAACTGATGGCTTGGAGGCTAAATGTCCCGCACGTCACTGTCGAGCAGGGTGGACCGCGCTTACCGCTCAAAGCTCACCAGCGCGTGCTTCGCCGCCTCGTCGGACGACGCGTCGACCGGGTCATCGCCGTCTCGAGCAGCCAATTGTCAGCCCTTGCCGCTTCGGGCTTTGGCCTCGACCGTGCCCGTGTCATTCCCAACGGGGTCGATGACAACAGGGTCCGTCCTCGTCGCCCCCGTGCACAGGTACGTCAGGACCTCTCGCTGAGAGATGATGACGTTGCTGCGATGCTGATCGCCAACCTCCGACCCGAGAAGCGAATCGAGGACTTCATTCGTGGTGTCGCAGCGGCGCGTCGCCGTGACACGCGGATCCGTGGATTCGTCGCCGGCGACGGCTCCGAGCACGCGCTTCTCGCGGCCGCGGCGGCGCGCACTGACGGCGCGGTGCAGCTGCTCGGCTTTCGGAGCGATGCGCCGGACCTGCTAAATGCTGCAGATGTCGTTTGCCTGACGAGCGAGACCGAGGGAATTCCTTTGGTGCTCGTCGAAGCAATGGCGCTCGGGCGCCCGGTTCTCGCAACGCGGGTCGGCGGCGTCGTTGATCTGGTCGTCGACCGAGAGACGGGCGTTCTTCTCCCGCCGTGTAATCCCCACGCGCTCGCGGATGCGCTGGTGGATCTCGCCAACGCGCCCGAGCGAGCTGTCACGTACGGCGAGGCAGGACGTCGCCGTCAGCGCGCATTCTTCACGGGCGATGCTATGACCGAGAGGTACCTGAGCGTGTTCGAAGAAGTCGTGCACTCACCTTGAGGATCCTCGTCTGCACGAACATGTTTCCGTCAGCCGCGCGGCCGTGGTCGGGTTGCTTCGTCGCGGAGCAGGTCGATGACCTTCGCGCGCTTGGCTGCGAGATTGATGTTCTTGATTTCGACGGTTCAGTCGCCGCGACAGAGTACCTTCGCGTCGTTCCGCGGTTAAGACATCGCCTTCACGCCTCGTCGTACGACCTCGTTCACGCGCACTACGGTTTGAGTGGCGCGGTCGCCCTCGCTCAGCGCCGAGCACCAATCGTAACGACGTTCCACGGCAGCGACACCGGCTACGTGCCGTGGCAGGCGCGCCTTTCGTGGGTCGTTGCTCGTTTGACCTCACCCATCTTTGTCAACAGCGATGGCGCGCGCCGGCTTGGCTTACCGAAAGCGCCCGTAATCCCGATGGGCGTAGATCTCGATCGGTTCGTCCCACTCAACCGGCAGGATGCCCGTCGCGGCCTCGGCTGGCCGAACAGGCCTACGGTTCTGTTCCCCGGAGCGCGCGCTCAACAAGTCAAGGGCGCCGATCTATTCGACGCGACGCTTGAGGACGCGCGCGGTCGCGTTCCAGACCTGCGCGCCGTCAGCCTGGAGGGCTATACGCGTGACCAGGTCGCGTTAGTTATGAACGCCGTCGACGTCATGCTGATGACATCGCGTTCGGAGGGCTCACCGATGACGGTGAAGGAGGCTCTCGCATGTGTGACTCCGGTCGTCTCGGTCGACGTGGGTGACGTCGCGCAGACGATCGCCGGCCTAGTGGGCTGCGCCGTAGCGCCGCGCGATCCGCGCGCCCTCGGAAGCGCGCTAGTCTTTGCGCTCGCGGCGCCACGGGACGAAGCTCTGCGTCGACGCGCAAACGTGTTCGCGCGGCCCGAAATCGCGGCGCGTGTACTGGCGGTGTACCGGCAAACTATCGACGCTTCTCGAACGCGAGCAACAGCGTCGGCGTGAAAGATGTTCGGGTCATGGCGCTGATGACCCTGAATGCTGTGCGCATCGTGCGCTTGAGCGGATGCGGTGCGCGCGTCATCGACATCTCGTACCACACGTCCGCCCAATGCCGGTCCCGCGGTCGCAGCGACGCCGCGCCAGGCAGGAGCCTTCGAATCTGTCCTTCGGTCCCACCCCGGATGCCCTGGCGCAGGAGCTCGGGCCAGGTGGCATCCCGGGGGACGCGCGGTGACAAACGCGCGAGTCGGAGCGCGAGCGGAGCCGGCACGTAATTCAGGCAGGGGATGCCGGTCGTGTGGTACTCGATCGGGTACCAGCGATGCGGCGTCTGATTCACGAAGAGGCGCCCGCCTGGAACAAGCGCCGTCCAGATCTTTGGAAGAAGCATCTCACGCTCATCCGGTAGGAGGTGCTCGAAGACGGCACTGAGCACGACGAAGTCGAACGGCTCCAGCTCGGCCGGGAGCTCGTCAGGACCGGGCGATGGGATGAACGAGACGTTCCGTAGGCCGTAGTGCTTCGCCCGAAGGCGCGCGACGTCGAGAAGCGTGCGGTCAAGGTCGACGCCCACGACGTAAGCGTCCGGAAACAATCGGGCAAGGATCACGCTCGACGCACCGCCACCGCAGCCGAAGTCCAGCATTCGCTTGCGATGAAACTCTCTCTCGTCCGAGAAAGCGAGTAGGCCGGTGCGGAGTGCGAGAGACACATACTTCTCGTCCTCTTCGCGGCGCAGTTCGTCGCAAACGTACGTCTCCCCCTTGACCGCGACAATGCGGTCGATCAATTCAGGCGAATATCCCGTCTCCCAGCTGCTCACGGTGCCGAACACGTCGGAGTCAACCGTGACGCGCCGCCTCCCGTCCGGAAGAAGATCGACGCGAACGGGCATGGCTCGCAAGGATACTGCGCGCCCGGGCGCGGTCGTATGCTCCGACTGTCATGGCCACGTCTCGAGACGCCGATCCGGGTACGCCGGCGCCGCTGACGAGCGGCGCCTTCTGGCGGGACTTCTGGGAATCGTCCGGGGCGTCACTCCACCGCGGCGGTATTGACCCCTTTCGCTTCGAAGGCCTTCTACGCAAAGCCATTGACGCTCGCGGCTACCGGACGTTCATCGATATCGGTGGGTTTCCAGGCCATTACGTGGCCCTTGCGCAAACGAAGCTCGGACTTGATCCGGTGCTTCTCGATACGTACGTAGATCGTAAGGTCGTGGACGCTCTGTTCACGGAATACGGAGTCGATGCGACCCGCGTCCGACTGATCGAAGGGGACGTCTTCACCCGCGATCCCGGGACGTTCGACGTAGTCATGTCGGTTGGCTTCATCGAGCACTTCGAGGACTTTGAAAAGGTGCTCGGCCGTCATGTTGAGTTGCTTGCGCCGAATGGTTTGCTGTTCATCACGGTCCCCAACCTGCGGGGCAGCCTGAACGGTTTTTTCCAAAGACATTACGACCCTGAGCTACTTGCACTGCACAACCTCGATGCCATGGATCCGCAGCGACTCCGAGCTAGTGCACTCACGCTCGGTCTTGTCGATGTTCAGGTCCTCTATCACGGCTCCTTCGGCGTCTGGCTCCACCATCCCGAGCGTTATCCCCGTTGGTTGCGGTTTACCGTTCGCGTCCTTAATTGGGGCGGCCGATTAATTCGCGCGACCCGCTTAAATGCGAAGATCACATCGCCGCACGTCGTCCTATTTGGGTATCGCCGACCGAACGCTTGAGCGGACATTCGATCATGAGGCAGGAGCGACATTCCGCGGCCGCAGCACAGTGAAACGGACCGCTTCCGGTCGGTTGGGCTGCAGGGACGCGGCCTCGAGCCATCGCAGGGACCAGAGTTCTCGCTTTGAAGCGAATCGCGTGATACTTCTCATTCGGCACACGCGATCGAGGTCGGCCCGGAACGACTCGACCGACTCATCGCGAGTGGACCCGCGGCCGCACGCCGCGGAGCCACGTGCGAAAAGCACTTCTACCGTCCCCCGCTACCAGCACACTCGTGCGTGAGGCTTCAGCGGCGCCGAAAAATGGATCGGGCGCGGCGGGGGTGTCGCTTCAGCGGTGTTGTCGGTATTGCGCGTTGTCGGCCGTGGGAGCCGCGGGCAGTCACGCCCGGAGTGTGTAACCGCTGGGGCGGGAGATCGTCCCACGTGCCGGGGGGACAGCCGGGGGCACACAGGCGCCCCCGGCTCCTCCCATTCCAACAGCTAGCGCCCTTGCAGGAGCTGCGTCGCGGGCTTTGGCCCTGTGGCGGCCATCAAACTGCGACCCGCTTCCTTGCCATAGAGGCGGGGGTAGAGGTACGTGCCGTTTTCCTTGCCGCGCTTCGGCACGACAACCTTGATCCGGTGTGCGTTTGCGTACGCGTCGCGACGGACGCCCGTCACTTGCCACGACACTTGCACATCCGGCTCATCCGTCCGCAGCGTGAACCGGTTGTTTGCGATCTCTTCCCAGACGATCGCGCGCGCGAACGTGCGCCCGATGACCGTTAACTGATAGCGGAAGTCGCGGTTCAGGGCCTGGAAGTACGACGGAAGCTGCACGGTGGCAAATCCGCGCACATCCGTCGTCACGTTGCCGTTGTAGACGTTGAGCATGTCGGGCGACTCAACGAAGGAGTGCTGGAGGTACTTGTGCGCCGGATCGAGAGGGTGGTCGATTTTGAAAGCGCCGCTTCCCTTCGTCAGCGTACCCGCTACGTTGAGATTACCGTCAACGTTGACGCTTCCGCTGAAAAACCCGGCCCACGTGCCTCCGAACCCCACAATCCCGGCAAAACTCCCAAGTCCCTCGACTCCGCGCGAGGCCGTCGAGCCCGTGGCTTCGGCGAGAACATTGACGAACCCGCCCGAGCCCTGGACGCCCCAGCCGCCAGAAGACGCATCGCTCCTGCCGAGCACGCCTGGACCCGATCCGCTCGCGGACGAGTGAATACCGAGGACGCCGACTCCGCCTGTCGAGATCCCGCGAAAGCCCGGGCCGACGCCAGAGTTGCCGCCGCCGATTGCCGGCGCGAGGCTGCTGTTGTTGTTGCCGACGATCCCGTAGGCGCTCGTGCCGGTGTTGCCGTTAACCACGTTCAGAACCGGCGCGTTCGGCGTTCCGGTCAGCGCAGTGGTGTTCGCACCGGCGTTGTTGGTGTGACCGAGTTGGAGGTAGCCAAGATGCGTCGCCCCGGCAAGCGAAGCCGTGATTAGCGCAGCGGCTACCGCCGCAAGCAGCGGCCAGCGGAGCCTGCGCAAGAACAAGATGAACAATTTTCCCCCTTTCCTGAAACGCCGCTGGGCCGCTCCGCGGCGCGTCAGATTGCTAGCGCAAGGAATCATCATGCATGTGACGGAAAAAGGGAAGAGCCCCGATACGGGCATGCTGTGCCAGCGACAACTTGGCGAATGCCCGGCCCGCCCATCGCCGCGGTTCTTAGATCGTGCGGAGCGACCGTGCACGCGTGCAGACCGCTTACGTTCGCCGGCGGCACGCGGCGTCTTGCTCGGCACGAGGATTGCGCTGCGCAGGCGAGTATTCACGGCGGCGGCGGCGGCGGTAGGCGCGAAGCCCGCGGCCGGCTCATGAACGCGTGCAGCGGCGGCGGCAACTCCTGCTCGGCCGCGTCTGCCTCCGGCTACTCAGCAGCAAGAAAAACGCCTAAGCAGCGATGATCAGGCGTGCCGCGATCGGGATGTCCCAGTGGAAGCCGCCTTCAGCGACCTGTCCGGCAACGGGCCATTTTCTGCCCGCTGAACAGGCGATTTTCTGAGCTTTGGTAGGTTCGCACGATGGCGAGAGCCCCGACTGAATCTGCTGCGCGGCTCGCGAGCCTCTTCGAGACCATTCTCGGCGTTCAGCTTTCGGAATACGATCCTTGGCTGTACCAGTACTGCGGCAGCGTGTGCGCCCCAGAACAGGCAGCTAAGTATCTGCAGTATCGGGTTGACCTGCTGGCCTTTGGCGGCGTCGACCCCAAGGACAAGCGTGTTCTCGATGCGGGATGCGGCTTCGGCTTCGAATTGATCGCCTTCACGCTGCTCGGCGCGAACGAGGCGTATGGGATCGATATCTACCGCCCGATGCTCGGCACCATTCGAGCGTACCTCGCTCTTCTTCCTCAAGACGTTTCGGGTGCAATTTCGATAGCCGAAGCTGACGCATCCCAGATACCCTTGGACGACGAGTCTTTCGACGTCGTCGTCTCGAACGAGGCGATCTCGCACTATGCCGACGTCGACGGCTTTCTCAACGAGGCACGGCGATTACTTCGTCGTGGGGGGACACTCGTGGTTGCGGACGGGAACAATGCGTTGAACCCCATTATCTGTCGAAAGACGCGCGAAGTATGGCGCGCCTTCGAGCTCGGCAGCCAGACGCAATGGCTGCATACGCACAGAATCGACAAGTCCTACCGGCGCCGGCGAGCGGAGATCATCGCGGAACGGTTCCCGCAGGCATCGGCGGAAGACGTCGAGATGCTGTCGGCGCGAACGTTCGCCATGACTGCGGCCGAGGTCGCTCGCGCGGCCGGCCGCTACTACTCGAACGGCGTGAAGCCTTCGAGTATCTTCACCGGAGCCGAAGTGCCGGCGGACCCTGACACCGGAATCGTGATCGAGCGTCTTTTCGACCCGTACGAGCTGGCGGCCCGGCTCGAGCAGCTCGGTTTCAGGGCCCGCGTCGCGGGATACTGGGGCGGTGCTGCCGGGAGGCAATGGGTTCGACTTGGCAACAAGGTTCTGACCGCAGCCTCGCGCATGACGATCCGGACCGCAAAGTCGTTCCGAATTGCGGCGACAAAGCTCTGACGAAGCGGCGCTCGCGGCTCAGTTATCTGAACCTCCCGTCGCTGATGCCGACGCCTAGGAAGTGCGGTTTTCGACGGTTAACTCCTGAACCGCCTAGGGCGGAAGCGTTGAAGGGCTTGTCGTCCTCCACTGGAGGTAGACCCCGCTAGCAAGGTCCGAGCCGGATCGATCCTCGATCGCACGGTCAGCGAGCCACGCTGCTCGGGACGAAGAGGCTCGCGGAGGTGTTCCGGCCAAACCGCCATTGGGTGTCGTCATTACAGGTCTTCACAAACACAGTACTAACGTGTCGCGACTACGTCGGAGGCTAGGATTGGCACCGTGAGCAGGGGTCGCTTCGTCGTTTCGATGTGTGCGCTCGCCGTCCTTGTTTGGGCATGTACGGCCGCGGCCGGAATTCCGAACCGGCCCCTACGCACGGCGATTTATTTCGACCCCGATGGTGCCCGCTGGGATCCCTCCTCCGAGTCCGTGGCACTCACCCGCACTCGGCGCGCCGGCGCAACGGCGGCCCGAATAACGGTCTACTGGTGGCAAATCGCCCCGCCGATCCGGCCTCGCGCGTGGGATCCCTCCAATCCAGGCGATCCGAACTATCGGTGGGGGAGCCTCGACTCGAGGATCCGGAACATCGTCCGGCACGGTCTCGAACCGCTCGTCACGATTCTGGCAGCGCCGAGATGGGCGCAGGGTACGAAACCAACGCCCCCTAACAACTCATACCTGCCGGACCCGGTGGCGTTCGGACAGTTCGCCAAGGCCGCGGCCATACGGTACAGCGGCACGTTCGCAGGACTTCCGCGAGTCCGCTGGTGGCAAGCATGGAACGAGCCGAACATCAGCCTTTACCTCGTTCCCCAACTGGAGAACGGCCAGCCGATCTCGCCGGGGTGGTACCGGCGGATGTTGAATGAGTTCGCGACCGCCGTGCATTCCGTCCATCCGGACAACCTCGTCGTCGCAGCAGGTCTAGCGCCGTTTCGGGACATAACCCCGAGCGTGCAGGCTCAGGATCCCGATTGGGGCCCCCTCAGTTTCATGCGGGCGCTGCTGTGCCTCTCGAAGTCCCTTCGCGCGACGTGCAACGACCGTGTCAGCTTCGACGTCTGGGCCACTCATCCATACACGTCCGGTGGGCCGCTCCATCACGCTGTGCTTCCCAACGACGTGTCGCTCGGCGACCTGCCGGAGATGCGCCGGACACTCGATGCTGCCGTTAAGGCACATCATGTCCAATCGCGGCGACCGATCCAGTTCTGGGTCACGGAGTTCAGCTGGGACTCGAACCCGCCCGACCGCTGCAGCCCGCCGTTGACGCTCCTCGAGCGCTGGATTCCGGAGGCGCTGTACCGGATGTGGGCGAACGGTGTCAGCCTCGTCGTGTGGCTGCAACTGCAGGACCTGCCGCTGAGTACGAGCTTCTACCAAGCAGGCTTCTACTTCGACTCCGTAAACCTCGCGACAGCGAAGCCGAAGCCAACGCTCAAAGGCTTTCGCTTCCCGTTCGTCGCGCTGCGACGTGGCCAGCGCGTCGCGGTCTGGGCACGGACGCCGTTCGGCCGGCCAGCGCGGCTGATCATCGAGCAGAAACCGAACGCGAGTCGCGCGTGGAAGAAGGTCGCCGTCGTGACGACGAATCGCTCGGGAATCCTGCAGGTGTTGGTCCGCGCGAAGCCTATCGGCCTCTTCCGCGCGCGCATGTTCCCGACGAACGAGGCGTCGCTCCCGTTCTCAATGAAGGTGCCACGCGACCACTTCTACAATCCATTCGGCCAGACGGTGCTGCTCGAGCCCACGAACCAGCCCCAGTGTCGAAGTGCCCCCGGCTAACGCACTGCCCACGTCCGCGAAGACCTTGCGAGCGGCATCTCCACGTAGCCCCGCCGATGACGGCGACGTCCGGTTTCATGCCGGCGAAAGGCTAACGAGAAGGCTGCGCGCGATCCGCTCGGAGGCGTGTCCGTCGCCGTACAGCAGTGGCCGCCCGGCCGGCATGCGCGCACTCTTGACGGCGACTTCGAGCTGGTCGGGATCGTCATCCGTAAGGATATTCGCCCCGACCTCGACCGTGTCGACCCACTCGGTCGACGGGCGGACGGTGACACACGGAACCCCGTACCAGTACGCCTCCTTCTGCAGCCCGCCGGAGTCGGTGATGATGACACGCGCCTGGGAGGCGAGCGCGGCCATGTCGAGATAGCCGACCGCGTCGATGACTTCGAACCGGCGCGGATTGATCTTTGCGACCGCGGCTCGCGTCCTTGGGTGGGCGGGAAAGACGATCGTTTCGTCGAGGCGATTGAGCCCTTCGACGATCCGGCGCAGTCGATCGGCACGAACGTTTGCCTCGCGGTGCACCGTCACGAGCAGAAAGCGGCCAGGGTCGACTCCAAACTTCTCGAGAGCCCCTGAGCGCGCCCTTGCGATCCGCCCGAACCTGAGACACGCGTCGTACATCACGTCGCCGACGACTTCGATCGTTCCCCTGACGCCCTCGACGACGAGCGTGTCCCGCGATCGATCATCGGGGCAAAGAAGGAGGCGTGCCATCTGGTCGACGGCGATCCGCGTGCGCTCCTCGGGCATGGAGAGATCGCCGCTGCGGAGTCCCGCTTCCACGTGCGCAATCGGAACGGCCGCCATGCGCGCGGCCTCGGCGCCGGCGAGCGTGGAGTTCGTGTCTCCGTAGACGAGCACCCAATCGGGCCGCTCCTGATCGATCGCGTCGCGGACGAAGGGCTGCATCGCGCGCGGGTCGGAGCTCCGCAGAGCGAGGCGGTACGCGGGTTCCTCGAGACCGAGCTCGTCGAAGAAGAGCTGCGACAACTCGGGATCGTAATGCTGCCCGGTATGCAGGACAAGGTCGTCGACTCCGGCTTCTCGTAGCGCGAGCGAGAGCGGTGCTGACTTGATGAACTGCGGCCGGTTCCCGAGCACCGAAAGGACCCTCATCCCATCTACACTACGCATGCAATGTGCTCGCGGACAGCAGCGCTTGTTCTGAGCCTCTGGCTCGCAGTTCCGACTGTCGCCGCCGCCGGCACGATTATCTCACCCGCCGCCACGCTACAGGCGGCGCCTCGGCCGGTCGCGACGAAGATCGACTCCCGGCTCCTCAAACGGCTGCGCTCCGTCCAGCGAGGTGAGCGGGTGTCGGTTTCGATCTGGGTGCGTCTGCGGTCGGCACCGACGTCCCAGCGGGGGGAGACGCGCGAGCAGTATCTGAAGGAGCTGCGAGCCGCCCTCGCCGACAGCCGGCGCGGCCTGCTCCGAGCACTTACAAGGATGGGCGTTCGCCATACGAGCGCGGCCATTGCCCCAGTCGTGTTCACTCGCCTCACACGGTCGCAGGTCTTTGCGATCGCGCGCCGGAGTGACGTGCGCAAGATTTACGGGCCCGACCGCAATACACACTTTGGCCCGTAGGCAATTCCGGGCTCGTGGCAGGGGAGTCCCCGAGTCGGTTTGCGGTGGTAACGGCTAGTAGGTCGCCAAGCGCGGCGCCTATGGCTAGAGAACCGTCACCCGGGGTCGACGCAGCCCTCAAGAAGTTGGACGAACCTCATGGCAGCGCCACGTAGCCTAACGGCGCGTCGCTCCCTGTCCGCGTGGTTGTGACTGTACGAGGCTACCCGGCAGCCTTCGCGCGAGCCTATGCTCGATGCTGCAATCCAAGAAGCTTAGGCAGTTGCTCGCTCACTTCCCGGAACTGTTCTGCTGCACCACGCCGGTCCTCCACAGGTCGCGATAGAACCGCAAGACGGGGTGAGGCTGGATCGAATTGAGCGCACACAACGAGAGCACATGGGCCGCCGAGTAGGGACCGAATGCGGACAGCGCCCTCTGTGGCGGGTCGAAAATGTGGCGCAGGTCGTAGTAGCTCTCGCCCCGCCCACCGTCATAGAGCGGAAGCGCGAAAATGAGCGTTCGCATGCCTTCCGTGAAGAGCCTCGGCGCTGCCGACCGTGGCAGCAACGTCGCCAGGTCGTGGAGGCCGAAGAGTGTGTACATGAAGCCGTTTAGGATGAACGTCGGCGGTTTGGTGGGCGCCTCCTCATAGAAGGGGTGCCCAAAAAGCATCGCGCGAACGCCACCACGCGCCGTCGACTTCTGCAGCGGCGTGAGAGCTCGCTGAGCGACTCTGAGGTAATCGAGCCGATGGGTTACTCGGTAGAGCCGAGTGAGCAGCGAGATTGCCTGCCCCTGCGCCATTCCCGAAACCCACGGCACATGTGGCGAGCGAGCATAGCGGCCGATCGTAATCGAAAACCGGTAGAACCATGCTCCGCTCTTTGACTGCGTTTGGACGAACCAGTCGCCCATCGCGATCGCTCTCCGGGCGTCGCCCCGCCCGAGCGCATAAAGACCGTTCTGGGCGATGAATACCGGGTTGTAGAAGAACCCTTCGCCATATCGCAATAGGGGAATTCCGGCGCGGTCGTATTGGATGCCAGCGGAGTGCGTTTCGGCGTAGATGAGCGGATCGGAGCCCGCTTCGATGTCCAAGTACGAACCCGCGGCGTCGTAGTGGTACTCATCACAGTTGAGCGCAGTCACTGGCGAGGCACCGGCAGAGGAAAGCGGAAGCATCGCGAAAAGAACCACCGCGAGCGCCATGAGCAGCCGCATGCGATTCACGTGTTCACCTTTCCCATCGAGTCGTTTGGACGGCATACTGTTCCCCAGGGGCCGCTGGCGCACGATACAGCCGCACCGCGTTCTACCGCTAGAGCGGAAAGCGCTCGACAGAAACGCGAGCCACTGAAGTTCCGCAGGGAACGAAACTGCTGTAACTGGCCTCACGCCAACGAGAACGCATGAGCCGCGTGGCGCTGACGCGTGGCAAAGCGCTGACTCCAAACGCTTCCGCCGATGCGACGAACGCTCACGCCGCCGCAGCTTCTTGTTCTGCCACCGGCACTGAGAAGACAGCGCAGCCGCGTCGGCATTGGGCTCGCGCGCGGTCTCCTCGCCTCTGGGGGCCTGACTCGCGCCGGCCAAACGTTGGTGTCACTGTCCGAGTATCCATTCTCTGCACGCTCGACGGAGACTCACTCTCCGACGCCGCGTTGGGCCTGAGAATCGTCAGACCTACGACCGGAGGCGAGGCGGCCCTCGACGACAGCCGAGTCGGCGCGGTTTTGGGCATAGAGCGCACCGCCCGGGCACCGCGCGTCCTGGCTGGAATTTCACTCATTTTCCTTGCCGCCGAACTCTATTTCGGGTTGGTACATCGAGTAGTCGAGAGTCGGAGCCGCTCTGCGGCACTCGAGGACCAAAGTCAGATTGAAGTTCCCCCGTTTCGATGGACAGGTTAGGGGTTGGTGATGGTGTGTCCGTCGTTGTGTTGGCTTTCGAACTCGAGCGGTGAGAGGTAGCCGAGCGCGGAGTGTCTGCGACGGCGGTTGTACCAGGTCTCGATCCACTCGAAGACGGCGGCGCGGACGTCCTCGACTGAGCGCCAGGACTGCCGGTCGAGCTTTTCGATCCTCATCGTTCCGATCAGGCTTTCGCACATCGCGTTGTCGAGCGCGTCACCGACGCTGCCCATGCTTCCGACGAGTCCTTCGGCGGCGAGGCGGCGGGTGAAGGCGAACGAGGTGTACTGCGAGCCCTGGTCGCTGTGGTGGATCGCGCCGGCGGCTCGCATCTGGCCGCGCCGCCAGATCGCCATGTCGAGGGCTTCGAGCACGAGCTCGACCGTCTTGTCGCTGCGGACCGACCAGCCGAGACAGAGGCGGCTGTACGCGTCCGCCACGACGGCGACGTAGGCCGTCCCCTCCCAGGTCGTGCGCTGAGTGAAGTCGGCGATCCACAAGCGGTCGGGGCTGTCGACGCTGAAGTCGCGCTGGACGAGATCCGGCGCGAGCGGGTGCTCCTTCGCCCTCGTCGTCGAGCCTTTCCGCTTGTTCGAGTAGATCGAGACCAGCCCGGCTTGCCGCATCAGGCGGGCGACGCGCTTCTCACCGATCTGCATCCCGCGGCCGAGCTTGAGCTCCTTGAACATCCTCGGCGAGCCGTAGGTCTGCTCGCTCTCCGTGAAGATCCCGCGGATCTGCTCGGTCAACAGCCAGTCGGCCAGGGCACGATCCGACAGCGGCTGGCGCTGCCAGTCGTAGAAGCCGGAGCGCGTCACGCCGAGCGTTCGGCACAAGCGGGAGACGGGCTGGCGTTCGCTCTCTTCGTCGATCAGCCGGTACAAGCTCACCGCCGATCGGTCTCCCGCACGAAGAAAGTCACGGCGCGTTTCAGGATCTCTCGTTCCTGCTCGAGCTCCCGCACCTGCTTCCGCAACCGCCGCAGCTCGTCGAGCTGGTCCGACGTCAGGCCGTCGTCGCGCTCACCGCGATCGAGCTGATCCTGCCGCAACCAGATCCGCAGCGACTCGTAGCTGACGCCGAGCTCATCGGCGACCTCCCGCACCGAGCGGCCGCTGACCTTGACCAAGCTGACCGCCTCACGCCGAAACTCCGGCGGATAGGGCCGCTGAAACCTCTGTGGCATAACGCTCCTCCTTCATCACCGAGCGCCATGCTGACCAAGCGCTCGGATGTCCGGAGAAACGGGGGAACTTCAGATGGGCCTGCGATCAAAACGCACGGCTCGGCCCACCGCTGACACCTGTTGACTTTGCCGCAGCAGCGAAGGATACTCGCCGCGATAGTACTCCGGAGGCTGGCGGCGGTCACCGAAGTTACGGCCGTTCAAGAAGGAGGAAAAGATGAGACGCAGGTATGTCTTCGGAGCCGTCGCAGTGATTGCATTGCTGTCGGCCAGCGTCGTCGTCGGGGCCACGTTCGTTACCACTGGCAAGACGGTCTCGCACGTCAATGTGACACGCGAAAACCTCGCCACCGTGTCGAACGCGACGTTCTTTAACAACGTCCCTAGCGCGTTCACGACAATTTCGGTGCCCAGCGGAGAGAATGCGCTGATTCTCGCACGGTTCTCGGCGGAGTCGGCGTGCTACGGCGGGACGGGCTATTGCAGCGTCAGGATCCTGATCAACGGCGTCGAGATGGATCCCGTAGCAGGCTTCGACTTCGCCTTCGACAGCACGGATTTGGGCCGGGAGACCTCCGGCTCGTGGGAGAGCCACTCGATGGATCGCTCGAGGGTCGTCGGCTCCGGCACGTACACGATCGTCGTGCAGCGGGCTACGACTTCCGCAAGCACGTTCTTGCGGCTCGACGAGTGGAGCCTGACGGTCGAGCGGGCGCAGCTCTAAGCGAGCAGGAGCGGCTTCCGCGAGGCCGCGAATGGCAGGTCGGGAGGAGAAGGCCCTCTCCTTCCGACCTTGCCGCCCTCAGGCTTGCTGCCAGCCGCAGGCTCTGTCTTAGGCTTCCCTCCTGATCTTCAGCGTCTCGGAACCTCTCTGAGAGCGTTCGGTTGCCGCCGGCCGCGGCGACCTTCTCATCCCGACGGCGGTGCCGGTGGCCTCCGCCAGCGGATGCGCCCGGGGCGCCTGAAACTGCGTTTCGCGGGGCGGGCGAGAGCGGAGGTCTCGTCGGTTCTATTGACGCCAGACGAGAGCAGGTGCACGGGGATCGTCGTGGGCTGTTCTCGGTTCCTGCCTCACTCGCAGTCCAGGCCCCGTCGCAGTCCGGGCCCTGGCCACGGTGGTGTGCACCACGGTGTCGGCTGGTCCCGGCAATCGGGGCACCGCTTTCCGGCGTCGAGGCGCCAAAATTCGCTCCCACCCCATTGGCAGGCTTCGACGCCACGCCCAAGGCGCGGGAGGCGCACGGGACAGCACCTGAAGGCGCTGAGCGTCGCATGGGTTGCGAGCTGGCCGAGCCTTCTGCAGGCCCACGCGCGATGCGTTCGGACGACAGCCAAATGGTCTTGCCCCGGGCTCATTGAGCCGGGGCCCGCCGCGAGGGCGGCGAGCCCCGCTGTCTGGTTTGGGATGTGGAGCGCTAGCCTGGTGGGCCGATCGTCACCGTCATGGTGTCTGCGAGCGCGCCGCCGCCGTTGCTGTCGCCGACGAGGAAATACAATCCCGCGGCCGCGTTAGGGATCACGGCCGAGTTCGATCCGTTCGCGCGCACCGTCGTGATGGGCGGCTGGCCCGCGCAGCTCGAGAGCTGCAGGATGTGGAGATCGACCGCCGAGCTCGTGTCCGTGAAAGTGATCCTGTGGGGGGTGCTGTTGAAGTAGGTCAGCACCTGCTCGCGCCCCGTCTGGGGGACCGCCCAACCCAGATACGAGTCGAAGTAGGTCGGTCCATTTGCCGTGTTGACGAAGAAGGTGCCGCCCGTGCTGGGAACGGAGATCGCCGGCGGTCGCGTGCAGAGATCAGGAATCGTCCTGATCGACCATGCCATGCCGACGAAGGTGCCGGGCCAGCCCACCTGCGCGCTGATCAGCGCCTCGCGGAATCGATAGGTCCCGGTCACCGGCGCGGGGAATGCGCAAGACTGCCAGGCATTTGCGAGGCTGCCAGCCGAGCAGAGGAGGCTCCCCTCCGGCCGGAACACCTGTAGCGCGATATTGGCCCCCAGGACATCGCTCGAGCTGCCGTTCGAGTTCGTGTCCCAGCTGATCGCGAGCTTCACGACCTGCCCCGCGGCCAGGGAGACGAAATGGTCGCGCGGGAAGTTGGCCGCCGTCATCGGCGCGCAGCCGGCCGCGCAGTCGTTGAAGAAGCGGCCGAGCCGGTAGGTGTCCTCGCTGTTCTGCATGACGACGGCGCCGAGGCCATCCTGGTCGGTGCCGGCGACGATGTCGTGGTACGCGGAAGCGAGCACCGCAGCCTTATTCGTCTCCGGCCACACATTTTGCGCCGGCCGGCGGGCAAGCATGTCAACGACCTGGCCCGCGACCTGGGGCGCCGCGAAGCTCGTGCCGGCATTGCCGAAGCTGATCGAGTTCTGGTCGGTCAACGCCTGATCGACGCCAACCGCAACCACCTCCGGCTTCTCCTGCCCCAAGTTCGGGAACACGGTCGGGTTCTGATAGCGCGAGAAGGCGGCCATCACGTCGTTGTTCCAGAAGCCGGTGTTGCCATCACTGATCGCGCCGACGGTGATGGGTCCCCAGGCAAGCCCAGGTGCCGAGACCTTGAGGTCGTTCGTCGAACAGCCACGAGTGTTGCCGGCGGCGATGACGAACGTCTGGAACAAAAACCTCTCGGCCCAGTCGACGTAGCGGCTCATAAAGTTCTGGCCACCGGTGGGACAGATTTGACCCCAGCTCATGTTCGTCGGGTCGCCCCCATTTCCGCGCGCCCACTCGTTCGCATCGACGTTCTTCGCGTCGCTGTTCAGGTCCTGGCTGTTCGCACTCAGGATGATCTGCGAGCTCGGCGCAATACCGCGGAAGAGCGAGTGCGTCGAGGCAACAGCTCCTGCGACCTTGCTGGCATGCGCAATTCCCGGACCCGAGGTAATGAAGTTCTTCCCTTTCGGACAGTTCGTGCTCACATCCGAGCAGAAAAAGATAACCGGATGCATCGCGTTGTTGAGAAACGGATTCGTGTTGCTGACTCCGTCGTCCTCGTGGATCACCGGCCGCGACGAGGTGGAGAAGCCGAGGTTGCCAAGTGCCCAGATCGTGTTCGCGCGCTCGGTCGTCGCCGAGTCGTCTTGGAACAGCCCGTTCTGATCCGCGCCGTAGATCGTGAGGACGTCAGGATGCTGCTCGATCTTGCGGATCTGACCCGGGTTCAGATTCGCGAACACGACTGGGCTGTAGGTGGGCTCGTGCGCGGGCACGCCCATCCGCGCGAGTTCCCGGGTGACGCCCCGCCGCTTGGGCGCCATCGCCGCCTCAAGGGTCGCAAGGTTCTCCGAGAGGCTCTTCCCCGCCGGCCGACTCACCGGCACGTCTGCCTTCACCCAGATCGAGACTGGGACCGCCTGACCCGGGGAGACTCCATCAAGCGTTGCCGTGAGACTCGGATCTAGCTTTCCGAAACGCGTCACCCTCGCACTCTCTTCCGCCTTCTGAGCAGCTCTGAAGTCGACCGGTCGGCCGCGGTCGTCGAGTGCGGCCTCGTAGATCTTGCCCGTGCCGACATCCACTGCTGTTGCCACTTCGAGCGTGACGCCCGAGAGCGGCAGCGTAATGGTCGCCCGATCGCCGACCTGGAGCCGATCGCGCGCCACGTCACTCTGTCTGGCGATCACGTCGAGAATCGGATCGCCGGCCGAGGCGGCCTTGCCGACGACCGCAGACGAGCTGCTGGTAGCTGACGCCGCCACGAAAACTACGACGATCCCGACGACCTTCCAGAAGATCCGAGTCGAGATGCGTCGGCCCCGTGCACCTGGAATACCTCCCATTCTCTGCCTCCTTAATGCGGGAATCGCGTCCGCGAGAGGGCGTGGAATCCTCGAGATGCCGCAGCAACGATGTTGAGCTCGGGCGCCGACACCTTCCTCACTCGCGTTGCCGTTGCGCTCGATGATTTCGCCCTAGGCAACTGCTGTCAAGTGAGGAGCTAAAGGAAGAACGTCTGGGCTCGCCGGAGAATGCGTTGGATGGCTCTCGCACTTCTGCCAGCGGGCGGGCCGCCCACCAGGGCATGCATCCTCTTTTCTTGATACCCGACGACTTCGCCCAGCCGATGCACTTAGAGCTTTACACGACGCTAAAGGTGTACCGCGTACGTTGGCGAGGCTAATCGCTCAAGTCAGCGACGTGCGAGGTGATGGGATGAGTTGGTTCAGACGTTTTCGCCCCTCTCCGGCTTTGGTCGTCGCGTCTCTGGCGCTGCTGATCGCGCTCGGAGGCACCGGCTATGCCGCCACGAGGCTGCCGCGGAACAGCGTGACGACGGTACAGGTGAAGGACTTCAGCCTGCTGGCACGCGACTTCAAGCGTGGCCAGGTCCCGCGCGGACCGGCGGGACCTGCGGGACCTGTCGGCCCTCAAGGACCTCAAGGGCCGGCCGGGCCGGCCGGGCCGGCCGGCCCGGCCGGAGGTGCGGTGATGCGGTGGGCGCTTGTGCGACGGGACGGCGGGATCGCGGCGCAGTCCGGCGGCATCGCGTTGGCAGCGAAGCCCGGCAGCGGGACATACATCTTCAACTTCGGGAGGGTCGTGACGGGAAAGGCAATCGCCGCCGCAGGCGCGTACGCGGGCGATGCCTCCGACCAACGAGGTGAGACGACCGCCGGTCCGTGCGGCGGCGGCAGTGAGGGGCGGGCGTGCAGCGCGTCCAACAACACCAGCAGCGTCTTCGTGCAGACCCGGAACAGCGTGGGCGTTCCGGCCGACCACGCGTTCTACGTGGTCGTGTTCGGCTAGCGGCGCTGTGACTGGCGGCCGCGGCTCGGTCACGCCGCGGCCGCCGTCGAATCGCTGTGCTCCTCGGTCCGTACCGGCTTTCGCCGTTCATGGAGCCCAGCAGGTCTCGGCCAAGCGAATGAACATGTCGCGGACGTGCAGGTCCTGAATCTCGTCCGTGTTTGCGTGCTTGAGCGTGTTACAGAAGGTCTGATAGCGACTTTGCAGGAGGTTGTGGCGAAACTCGAGCCGCTTGAGCCTGGTAGCTAGGCTCGCCTGCTTCGCGGGTGGGCCAGAGCTCCCGCGGCAGTTGCGAGGATCACCCCAACCAAGAACACCGCTAGGTGCGAGGCGAGGAGACGCATGGGTCGGGCTCCTTCGTTGTGGGTCGTCCCGGAATGGTTACTCCAACGAGCGAGCTGCACAAGCAGACCTCCCCGGTCGACTCGCCCCGTCACCCTCCTCGTTTACGCGCCCCGCACGCACGCACACGAGGGTCAGCGTGCGACTGCGAGTCTCCCGACTCCCCGTAAGCGCCTTGGTTAGGCGGCTGGGCCCGGCAGCGCGAGGGCGAGTGAGCCGATGACTGGCGGGGCTGCCCGATGGCGGGGGCGCTCCGAAAGCCCCACTAGCGCAAATCCTTGTTCGACTCCATGTCGAACCACATCGCAAACAGCGTGAACTGGGACCCGAAGATCAGCAGCAGCGCGACGAGGACGACCGTCCCGACCGAGACGGCGTTCCCCATGATCCGCAGGACGACCTCCGCGA
>WNGA01002908.1_pt1 | contig 25929 bp, 20 predicted proteins | sample 5400061 | NCBI WGS metagenome assembly WNGA01 (sample SAMN13153366, study PRJNA577476) | soil metagenome | isolation source: 100 cm soil or saprolite under grassland replicate 2 | place: USA:California | collected 2016-06-15 | reverse complement strand
GGGCGCTACGCGGCGGGGACCTACCCACCCAGGGCGGGGAGAAACCCACCCTCATCCTCACCCTGGACTACACCAAACTCGCCGCCGAAGTTGGCACCGGCACCCTGGACACCGGCGACCACCTACCCGCCGGCACCGTGCGCCGACTCGCCTGCGACGCGAAAATCATCCCCGCCGTCCTCGGCGGGCCCAGCCAACCCCTGGACCTCGGCCGCGCCCAGCGCACCGTCTCCGCCGCGCTGCGCCGCGCCCTGGCCCTGCGGGATGCGGGCTGCACCTTCCCCGGCTGCGACCTGCCCCCCGGCTGGTGCGACGCCCACCATTTGCGCCACTGGGCCAACGGCGGCCCCACCGACCTGCTCAACACCGTCCTGCTCTGCCCCCGCCACCACCACACCGCCCACCACCAACACTGGACCATCCGCATCGCCGGCGACGGCCTGCCCGAATTCATCCCACCCCCCTGGATCGACCCCGAACAACGGCCCCGCCGCCAACACCGCCACAAACCCCCACCCCACCCCCGACAATAAGCCGGTGAACCGCGGGTGAACGCCGACCCGCGCCCCGATAACACCGCCGGCGAACCGCGGGCGGACCAGCGCCCCGCCGCCTCCACGTCGATAGTGGCGCGCCGGAAACCAGGAACGGGAAGGTGCCAACCACCCAGACAGACCCGCGGCGGCATCCCGTACCTAACTCGACCCGGTACCCGCCCGGCGCCGGCACCGCCGCACACCAACCGCCCTCAGAACCGGCGTCAGATCAGAACGCCGGCCGTACAGAAACCGACCCCCCCTTTGCGAAAACCGGCGCCCGGCCGTACCCGGGGCCGGTACCCGACCACGAACCCAACCACGCCACAACCGCAACCCGGCGACCCAATCCACCCACCAACCAACCCCTCCGCCCACCAACCCAACGACCGCCAAAGCAACCACCACCCAACCGGACATCGACATCCCAACCCCAACCATTCAAGTCGGGCACCGGACCAAGCCGCCATTTATGCATTTCTCCGGTGGCAAGCCTGCCGCCGAGCGCCAGCGAGGCGGTAGGCGCGGCAGTAGCTCAAAACGCAACCACCCACCCAACGACACACCGACGACACCCCAACCGCCGCAGCCGGCAAGCCGCCGCAGCCGGCAAGCCGCCGCAACCGCACCAGGTCGCCGCAACCGCACCAGCAGGTAACGCAGCCCCACGGCCCACCACCCCGAACCAGCCGCAGGCACGCTGCGCGAGCCGCCGGCCCGCACCCTCACCACATCCCAGCGTTGCCGGGCACCGACGCGCTGGTACGGATGCGACCAGCCGCAGCTACCATCACGACGGACAACTGAATCCGCGCCCGTACGGGGGAAGTCCGGTCCGAAGCCGGCGCTGACCCGCAGCGGTAGGCCGTCGAGGTCGACGGCGAGCCCGATTACCCGGCGGGCGCGGCAAGAGCTCATCACACCCGTCGAGGTCTGCGGGTGGAGCCCTGAGGCGCGCCTTGCCTGACCGCGAGCGCCTTTCTGGGCCCCAACCTGTCTGGTACCGGAAAGGCGTCACCGATGTTCGTACTGAGAGTTCTTGTCGGCTCGGCCGCGTTAGGGCTGGCCGTGCTCGGCGCAGTGCCCGCGGCCTCGGCCAAGACCACCACCACCGCGCCCGCACCCGCGGCTGCCACCTGGCTGGCCACCCAACTCGTGGACGGCAACCACCTGGAGACCTCGTTCGACGGCACTGCGTACCCTGACGCGGGGCTGACCGCGGACGCGGTGCTCGCCTTCGACGCGGCCAAGGTGGAGCAGGACGCCGCCGCCAGGGCTACCACCTGGCTGGCCACCCCGGACGTGCTGACCGGCTACATCGGCAACGGCGGCACCGAGTCGTACGCGGGCGCGCACGCCAAGCTCGCGCTGGTGGCGGAGGCGCAGGGCGTGGACCCGGCCGCGTTCGGGGGGCGCGACCTGCTGGCCGAGCTGCGGGCTCTGCAGGCGAAGACGGGGCGGTTCCGCGACAAATCGCAGTACGGGGACTTCAGCAGCGGGATCAGCCAGGCGCTGGCGATCCTTGCGCTGCACCGGGCCGGCGCGGGCACGACGCTGGCCGCCGCGGCGAACTACCTGGTCGGCAGCCAGTGCGCGGGCGGGGGCTTCCCGTTGAACTTCGGGCAGTCGGTCTGCACGCCGGACGTGGACACCACCGGCTTCGTCGTGCAGGCGCTGCTCGCGGTGTGTCGGACCATGCCGGCCCGCGCGCTGGACTGGCTGGAGTCGGTGCAGAAGCCGGACGGCGGGTTCGGCGGCAGCGGGCCGACCGCGCCCGAGAACTCCAACAGCACCGCACTTGCCGCCCAGGCGCTGCGGGCCGGCGGGCGTATTGAGGCGGCGGACAGGGCGGTGGCCTACCTGATCGCGAGGCAGGTCGCCTGCACCGGCGAGACCGCCGACTGCGGCGCCGTCGCGTACGACGAGAGCGGCTTCGACGTGGCCACCGCGGTGCGGGCCACCGCACAGGCCACCCCGGCGCTGGCCGGAGTGGGGCTGGCCGATGTCTCCGCGACCGGCGCCGTACCGACCGGCCCGCAGCTGGCCTGCGCCGCGCCGACCCCCACTCCGACGCCGACGGCGACGGCGACGGCGACGGCGACGCCCACCGTGGTACGGCCGACCCCGACGCATACCAGCACCCGGGCCGCTCCGGCCGGTGCCGCGGGTGGTAGCCCCCTGCCGGCCACCGGTACGCCGACCGGTGCGCTCACCGGCGCCGCCGTACTGCTGCTGGCGGCCGGCGGTGGGCTGCTCGTGCTCGGCCGGCAACGACGCTCGCTGCGGCGGGCCGCCGGCCGGTGACCGGCCAGGGCCCGCTCGCGGCGGCGCCCGGGGGCGTGTCGCGATCCCGGCCCGCCGCTGGGCTGCCCGCAGCGCTGCGAGCCGGGCTGGTCGCGGCGGTACTGGCCGCCGGCTGGCTGGTCAGCGGCCTCGTGGCCGCCCCGGCGGCGGACGCGTCCGGCTGCGCGAACGCCAACGGGGTGACGGTCGTCGTGGACTTCGGGTCCCTGGGCGGCGGCATCCGGGTGGGCTGCGCCGCCGGCCAGCAGAGCAGCGGGCTGGGAGCCCTGGCCGCGGCCGGGTTCAGCTACTCCTTCGTACCGCGGCAGCCCGGGTTCGTCTGCCAGATCAATGGCCTGCCGAACCCGTGCAACGGCGCGCCGACCAACGCGTACTGGGCGTACTGGCACGGCCAGCCGGGCGGCTCCTGGACCTACAGCACGCAGGGCGCCGGCACCTACGTGCCGCCGCCGGGCAGCGTCGAGGGGTGGGCGTTCGGCGCTGGGCAGCCGCCCGGGATCGCCCCGCCGGCGCTGCCCGCATCGCCGCCACCGCCCAGCACCACCCGGTCCAGCGCCACACCGTCCAGCAGCGCGCCGACGCGGGCCCCGGGCGGCGGTGGCTCGACGACCGGCGGCAGCGCGTCCGCGCCTGGCGGTACGGCGGCGCCGGGGGGTTCGGCCTCCGGCGGCGGAACGAGAGGCGGTGCCCCGGGACCGACGGCAACGGCGTCGGGCGGTACCGGGGCGGGACGCCGGGCGGGCGGTTCGGTGACCGCGACGCCGACCGGATCGGGCACGGCCGGCACGCCAATGGTGGCGGATCCGCAGCCGGCGGCCGCCCGGCAGTCCGCGGGCGGCATCAGCGCCGGGCTGGTGATCGGCGTCGTGCTCATCGCCGTACTCACCGGTCTTGCCCTGCTGGCCCGGCGGCGGCGGGCGCGCGGCCTACCGTGACGCGCACGCTGCACCCGGGCGCGTGGTGGCTGTGGGCGATGGGGCTGGCCACCGCGGCGAGCCGTACCACCAACCCGCTGCTGCTCGGGCTCATCCTGGCGGTGACCGCGCTCGTCGCGGTGCACTGCCGGGAGGACACCCCGTGGTCCGGCTCGTACGGCGTGTTCCTGCGTTTCGGCCTGGTCGTGATCGCCATCCGGGTGACTCTTCACATCCTGCTCGGCGGGGTGGTCGGGCCGACCGTGCTGTTCAGCCTGCCGCAGGTGCCGCTGCCGGACTGGGCGCACGGCATCCGGCTGGGCGGGCCGGTCACCGCGGAGGGGCTGGTGTACGCGCTGGACGAGGGCCTGCTGCTCACCGCGCTGCTGGCCTGCGTGGGCGCCGCGAACGCGCTGGCCAACCCGCGGCGGCTGCTGCGCACCCTCCCGGCCGCGCTGTACGAGGTGAGCGTGGCCGTGGTGGTGGCGATGACCGTGGCGCCGCAACTGGTGGCCAGCGGCCGGGCGGTGCGCCGGGCCAGGCTGCTGCGCGGCGACACGTCGCGGGGCTGGCGGGCCGTGCGGGCGGTGCTCGTACCGGTACTCGAGGACGCGCTGGACCGCTCGCTGGTGCTGGCCGCGGCGATGGACTCGCGCGGGTACGGCCGCAGCGCGGGGGTGTCCCGGGCCGCCCGCCGGGTCACCGGGGCGCTGGTGTTGGGCGGCCTACTCGGCATCTGCGTCGGGACGTACGGGCTGCTGGACGACACCTCGCCGGTGCTGATCGGGGTGCCGCTGTTCGGCGCCGGGCTGGCGCTCGCGGTGGCCGGCCTGGTGCTGGGCGCCCGGCGGGTCAGCCGCACCCGGTACCGCCCGGACCGCTGGCGCGCCCCGGAGGTGGCCATCGCGGCCAGCGGGCTGGTGGCCGCCGCGGCGACGCTGCTCACCGGTGCGCTCGGCTCGGTTGCGCTGGGCAGCCTCGACCTGGTGCCCGCGGTGGTGCCGCTGCAGGCGCCGCGGCTGCCGCTGCTGCCGGCCGCCGGCATCCTGCTAGCGCTGGCCCCCGCGCTGATCGCTCCGCGGCCGGAGCGCCTCCCGGCCGGGGCCGCCGCGCGGCAGGAGGTGCCGGCGTGATCCGCTTCGACGGGGTCGGCGTCACGTACCCGGACGCGGGCGCGCCCACGCTGGCCGGGGTGGACCTGGAGGTGCCCGAGGGCGAGCTGTGGCTGGTGGTGGGCACCACCGGATCAGGCAAGTCGACGCTGCTGCGCGCCGTCAACGGGCTGGTGCCGCACTTCACCGGCGGGACGCTGTCCGGCCGGGTGTTGGTCGCCGGGCGGGACACCCGGGAGCACCCGCCGCGGGAGCTCGCCGACGTGGTGGGCATGGTGGGGCAGGACCCGCTGGCCGGGTTCGTGGCGGACAACGTCGAGGAGGAGTTGGCATACTCGATGGAGTCCCTGGGCCTGCCCGGCCAGGTGATGCGCAAGCGGGTCGAGGAGACGCTGGACCTGCTCGGGCTGGCCGACCTGCGCGGCCGCCCGCTGGCGGCGCTGTCCGGCGGGCAGCAGCAGCGGGTGGCCATCGGCGCCGCGCTGACCGCCCACCCGCAGGTGCTGGTGCTGGACGAGCCGACCTCGGCGCTGGATCCGGGTGCGGCGGAGGAGGTGCTGGCCGCCTTGCAGCGGCTGGTGCACGACCTGGGCATGACTGTGCTGGTGGCCGAGCACCGGCTGGAGCGGGTGGCGCAGTACGCCGACCGGGTCGTGTGGCTGCCCGGGCCCGGGGTGCCGCCCGCCGTCGGGGCGCCCGCCGAGGTGCTGGCCAGGTCGTCGGTGGCACCGCCGGTGGTGCGGCTCGGCCGAGCCGCCGGATGGCAGCCGCCGCCGGTGTCGGTACGGGACGCGCGCCGGTTGGCCGGGCCGCTGCGCGAGCGGTTGGCCGGTCACCTGCCCGACCCGGCCGGTCCGGCGGGCGGTCGGGCGTCGGGTTCGGCGGGCGGCCTTGGTTCGGCGGGCGGCCGGGCGTCGGGTTCGGCAGGCGGTCCGGCGGGCGGCCGGGCGTCGGGCGGTCCGGCGGGCGGTCGGGGGTCGGGTTCGAAGGTGGGGGCAGACGCCGGGGCGGAGACCGGGGTGGAGGCGGGAGAGGTGCTACGGGCTACCGGGATCGTGGTGCGGTACCCGGCGCAGGTGGCCGTCCGCGGGGTGGACCTATCGGTGGCGGCCGGTGAGCGGGTGGCGCTGATGGGGCGCAACGGGTCGGGCAAGTCGAGCCTGCTGTGGGCGATGCAGGGCAGCGGACCGCGGCACGGCGGCACCCTTGCGGTGGACGGGGCGGATCCGGCGGCGCTCAGGCCCGGCCCGCGGCGTGCCCGGGTGGGCCTGGTGCCGCAGCAGCCGGCCGACCTGCTGTACCTGCCGTCGGTCGCGGCCGAGTGCGCGCAGGCCGACGCCGAGTCCGGCCGGCCCGCGGGTACCTGCCGCACGCTGCTGGACAGGCTGGTCCCCGGCGTGCCCGACGGCAACCACCCGCGCGACCTGTCGGAGGGCCAGCGGCTGGCGCTGGTGCTGGCCGTCGCGCTGGCCGCGGCGCCGCGGGTGCTGCTGCTGGACGAGCCGACCCGCGGGCTGGACTACCCGGCCAAGGCGGCGCTAGCGGGCACCCTGCGCCGGCTGGCCGCCGAGGGCCGGGCGATCGTGCTGGCCACCCACGACGTGGAGTTCGTGGCCGAGTTCGCCACCCGGGTGGTGGTGCTGGCCGACGGCGAGGTGGTGGCCGACGGGCCCACCGCGGAGGTGGTCACCGCGTCGCCGGTGTTCGCGCCGCAGGTTGCCAAGGTGCTGGCCCCGCAACCATGGCTCACCGTCGAGGCGGTCACCGCGGCCCTCGCCGTCGAGGCGCCGGCATGAGGCAGGCGGCCCCCCGGTTGTCAGGCGAAGCGCCGGCGAGAGCGCCCGCTTCGCCTGAGAACCGGACCCGGGCGGTGCGGATCCGGCCGCGCGCGACGGTGGCGCTGGCCGTGGCGGGCACCATCGGGGTGGCCGCGGTCGGCTGGCCGTTGCTGGTCGCGCCGGGCGCGGTGCTCGGCCACACCGGCGGCGCGCCGTGGATCTTCGCGCTGCTGCTTCCACTGGTGCTCGCGGTGGTGCTGGCCGAGCTGGCCGAGGGCGGCATGGATGCCAAGGCGGTGGCCATGCTCGGCGTGCTGTCCGCGCTGGGCGCCGCGATCCGGCCGCTGGGCGCCGGTACGGCAGGGGTGGAGACGGTGTTCTTCCTGCTGGTGCTGGCCGGGCGGGTGTTCGGGGCCGGGTTCGGCTTCGTGCTCGGCAACACGATGCTGTTCGCGTCCGCGCTGCTCACCGGCGGGGTGGGCCCCTGGCTGCCGTACCAGATGCTCGCCGCCGCCTGGGTCAGCCTGGGCGCCGGGCTGCTGCCGCGCTGCCGCGGCCGGGCCGAGCTGGCGCTGCTGGCGGGCTACGGGGTGGTGGCCGCACTGGTCTACGGCATCGTGCTCAACCTGTCGTTCTGGCCGTTCGCCATCGGGTCCGGCTCGTCGCTGTCGTTCGTCCCCGGCGCGCCGCCGGCCGACAACCTGGTCCGCCTCGCCGCATTCACCCTGGCCACCTCGTTGGGCTGGGACGTCGGCCGCGCGGTCACCACAGCGGCGCTGATCCTGCTCACCGGCCCGGTGTTCCTGCGTACCCTGCGCCGGGCCGCCCGCCGCGCCTCGTTCGCGCCGTGAACGGGGATGGCCGTGTGCATCCGAACGGCCGTGTGCATCCGAAGGGCCGTGTGCATGCGAACGGCCGTGTGCATGCGAACGGCCGTGTGCATCCGAAGGGCCGTGTGCATCCGAAGGGCCGTGTGCATCCGAAGGGCCGTGTGCATCCGAACGGCCGCTTGTTGGTGATCGTCGCCGGGTAACCGCGGGCGGGACCGTAAGAACTCGGCGTGGATCACTCGAGTCGGGGGTGAGGCTCGGTTCCGCTCCTCCCGTCTGTCGCGTGATCGTCGCCGAACTCGTACGGCTGGAGCCGGGAGAAGGCGGCGACGATCACGGCTCGGGGCGGCGGGAGTGGGCGGTGTTGCGGTGGCGGGTCGGCGGGTGGCGGGAGTGGGCAGTAATCCGGTGGCGGATCGGCGGGCGGCGGGAGTGAGTGGTACTGCGGTGGCGGATCGGCGGGCGGCCGTGGCGAGCGGTACTCCGGTGGCGGGCGGGGGATCGGCCGAGGCGGCGCACGGGGGGTCGCGGATCGCTGCCCGATCGTTCAGACGTTTCGGGATGGCGGGCCGGAACGGGCGGCGGGAGGCTCTGCACGGGCACGTATGTCCGCGGGGCGGAAGGGGGACGTCGGTGCTCTATGTCTGGGTCGGCGCGGCGGTGGTCGTGCTGCTGCTGCTCTTGGTGGTGCTGGCGTACAACGGCCTGGTCCGGCGGCGCAACCAGGTCGACAACGCGTGGGCGCAGGTGGATGTGCAGCTCAAGCGGCGGTATGACCTGGTCCCGAACCTGGTGGCGACCGTCCAGGGGTACGCCGTGCACGAGCGGGGCGCCCTGGAGGCGGTGGCGCGGGCCAGGGCCAACGCGATGAACGCCGGCGGCACGGCCCAGCTCGCGCACGCCGAGCAGGCGCTGACCGGGGCGCTGCGTGGGCTGTTCGCGGTGGTCGAGGCGTACCCCGCGCTGAAGGCGAACGGCAACTTCCTGCAGTTACAGGAGGAGCTGGCGCACACCGAGGACCGGACCGCGTACGCGCGGCAGTACTTCAACGACTCGGTGCTGTCGTACAACAACGCCACCGGCACGTTCCCGCGCAACATCGTGGCCGCGATGACCGGCTTCCGTGCCCGGGAGTACTTCCGGGTGGAGGGCGCCGAGTCCGGCCCGGTCACGGTGCGGTTCTGACCGTGGTCAACCTCCAGCTCCTCTGGGTCGCGGTCGCCGCCCTGCTCGGCTGGCTACTCCTGCTGCAGGTCGCGGTGTGGTCCACCCGCCCGGCGACGGTCGAGCCCGGCCCGGAGAGCCTCGACCTCGGCCCGGAGCCGCCCGCGGTGGCGAACCTGCTGGCCGGCGGCTGGCGGATGACCCCGGACGCCACCTCCGCCACGCTGATCGACCTGGCCGCGCGCGACGTGCTCGGCTTCGAGCAGCTCGGGCCGGACGCCCAGCGCACCGTCTGCCGGGTACGGCAGACCTCGCCGGGCGGCCTCACCCCGTATGAGCGGCGGGTCTACAACCGGGTCACCTCGCTGGCCGAGGGCGGCGTGGTGCCGGCGGCGGCGCTGGTCCGCGGCGACCAGAAGTGGGCGAAGTCCTGGTGGCGGGGCTTCAAGAAGGAGGCGATCGCGGACGCACGTGCCCGCGGGCTGGCCCGGGACCGGTGGACGAAGCCGACGCTGACCCTGCTGCACGCCACTGCGCTCGTGCCGGCGCTGCTGGCCGGCGTGACGGTGCTCTCCGGGACGGTCACCAACAAGCGGGGCGAGCCGGAGCCCCCGGTGGTGCAGGCCATCGCCGCGGTGCTCGTGATCTGGTGGGCGCTGGCCGGGGCGGTGCGCTGGTTCACCGACCAGCGCGACACCCCGGCGGGCCGGGTGGCGGCCGCGCGCTGGCTCGGGTACCGCGACCACGTCGCCCGGGACGAGTCGTTCGCCGGGCTGCCGCCGGCCGCGGTGGCGATCTGGGACCGGCACCTGGCCTATGCGGCCGCGCTGGGCATCGCCAAGACGGCGGTCCGGGTGCTGCCTTTGGGCGCCCGCAGCGAGAAGCTGGCCTGGTCGGCGTACGGGGGGAGCTGGCACCAGATCCGGGTCCGGTACCCGGGCCGGCTGTGGGGGGCGTCCCCGTGGGCCGTCGGGTTCCGGGGCCTCGCGCAGGCGGTGGTGGGTGGCACCGCCGCGTACTTCCTGCTGAAGGTGCGCCCGGGGCTGCCCACCGGCCTGGACGATGTGCAGGCCGGGCTGTCCCGTTGGCTGTGGATCCTGGACGTCCTGCTGGCGCTGGCCCTCCTGGTGTTGTTCACCGGCGTGTTCAACCTGGTGCGGGCGCTGGCCGAGTACTCCTCGCGGCGGCCCGTCGACGGCGAGGTGGTGCGGCTGGTGGCCAAGGCGGTCGGCGACTCCGATCACCGCACGTACCGGTACTTCGCCGGCGTCGACGACGGCCGCAGCAACAAGACGAAGGCGTACCTGCTGACCGCCGAGCGGTACGGCCGGCTGGACGAGGGCGACGAGGTGCGCGTGGTGGTCGGCCGCTACCTGGGTCGCGTCTTCGACGTGACGGTGACGAAGGAGCAGGCGCCGCCGCCGGACACCGAGGCCGTGCCGACCATGCCGGAGGAGCGCCGCAGCACCGCCCCGACGCCGCCGTTCGCCGGGCTGGTGGGCGCGGTGACGGGCGTGCTCGGCACCGACGCGGCGGCTGGGGCGGTGTCCGGCGCCCAGCCCGGGAACGCCGCCGACCTCGACCCGGCCGCGCTGGTCACCGCCGAGGACGTGGCCGCGGCCTTCGGCGTGCCGGTCGCGGTGCAGCAGGTCGGGCCGCAGGGTGGGCCGGCGTTCCGGCATGTCCGGATGTGCGCGTACACCCCGCAGGGCTCCGGCCACCCGACGCTGCTGGTGCACGTGGCCACCGGCGGGCCGGCCGCCCGGCTGGTGGGCGCCGTGCGCCACCGCGGCGAGGCGGTGCCCGGGGTGCCGGACGCGTACTACTACGGCAACTCCCGGCAGGAGGCCGTGGTGGTGCTGCGCGGCCGGACCAGCCTCACCGTCGGCAGCTACGGCCAGAACGCCGACCGCGTCGTGCTGCAGCGCCTCGCCCTCGCGGCCGCCGCCCGCCTCGCCACGCTCCCGGTCAGCACGTAGCGCCACCACCGCGGCCACGCCGGTAGCAGCCAGGCAGGTCAGCCGAGGATGGGCTCGCCGTCGGCGGTGAACTCGCGGCCGGAGTAGATCCCACTGCTGGATCCACCGGTACTTGCGCTGCAGCATGGTCACCTCGGCGGCGACGTCACTGTCGGACTCGGCGCGGGTCTTGGTGCCGTCAGTGCCGTACTGCAGGAACGGGTAGATCAACATGTGCCCGTAGGACGTGCACTTGTAGCTGCCGGAGAGGCTGACGAAGGCGCGGTACCGGCCGCTGGGGTCCTGGCCGTGATCGCCGACGCCTCCGTTGGCGGTGATCTGGGTGCAGTTGCCGGTGTTGGAGAAGATGGTGCGCATCTCGGTCACCGCGGCGGAGTCGGCGGCCAGCGCCTGGTACACCACCCGGTCGCCCGGGTTCGTGCCGATCCACACCGTGAGATCGTGCCCGAACTCCTCCCTTTGCAGCGTGTTCGCGTCGTCGCAGAAGCTGATGTCGCGGTACGGCCGGGACCCGACGTACGGCCGCCCGACGTACACCGGACTCACCCGGCGCCCGGCCGGGCAGCCGTCCCGCTGGCGCCCTGTCCGTCTGACTGTTTCGACCACGCCGGGCACGCTACCCATCGGCGGCGACATGCCGGCGCGGTTGTCCACAGGCTCATCGGTTGTCCACAGGCGGGTAGATGGCATGCGCGGTCGGCTGTGTCGCCCGGCAGAATGCAGCACGTGACGACTTCCATCCACCAGCGGATCGCGGACGAGCTCGGGGTACGGGAACGGCAGGTGACCGCCGCGGTCGACCTGCTCGACGGCGGCGCCACGGTGCCGTTCATCGCGCGCTACCGAAAGGAGGTCACCGGCGCGCTGGACGACACCCAGCTCCGCACCCTGGAGGACCGGCTGGGCTACCTGCGCGAGCTGGAGCAGCGGCGGGCGGCGATCCTCGACTCGATCCGCGACCAGGGCAAGCTCGACGACGCGCTCACCGCGCAGATCATGGCCGCGGAGACCAAGGCCCGGCTGGAGGACATCTACCTGCCGTTCAAGCCGAAGCGGCGGACCAAGGCGCAGATCGCCCGCGAGGCGGGGCTCGCGCCGCTGGCCGACGCGCTGCTGGCCGACCCGGGGCAGGAGCCGCAGGCCACCGCGGCGGGATACGTGGACGCCGACCGCGGGGTGGCCGACGCCGCCGCCGCGCTGGACGGTGCCCGCTCGATCCTGGCCGAGCGGTTCGCCGAGGACGCGGACTTGATCGGGGAGCTGCGCGAGCGGATGTGGGCGCGCGGCCGGCTGGTGTCCCGGGTGCGCGCCGGCCAGGTGGAGGCCGGCGCCAAGTTCGCCGACTACTTCGACTTCGCCGAGCCGTTCACCCGGCTGCCCTCGCACCGGGTGCTGGCGGCGTTCCGCGGCGAGAAGGAGGAGGTGCTCGACCTCACCATCGACCCGGAGCCGGCGCCGCCGGCCGAGGGCGCGCCGGCCGGCCCGAGCGAGTACGAGGGACGGATCGCCCGCCGCTTCGGGGTGGCCGACCGCGGCCGGCCCGCGGACCGGTGGCTGGCCGACACGGTGCGCTGGGCGTGGCGCACCCGGATCCTGGTGCACCTCGGCATCGACCTGCGGATGCGGATGTGGCAGGCGGCCGAGGAGGAGGCGGTACGGGTGTTCGCCACCAACCTGCGCGACCTGCTTCTGGCGGCGCCGGCCGGCACCCGTCCGACGATGGGGCTCGACCCGGGGCTGCGCACCGGGGTGAAGGTGGCGGTGGTCGACGCCACCGGCAAGGTGGTGGCCACCGCGACGGTCTACCCGCACGCGCCGCACCGCAGGTGGGAGGAGTCGATCCACACCCTGGCCCGGCTGGCCCGCGAGCACGGCGTGGAGCTCGTCGCGATCGGCAACGGCACCGCGTCCCGGGAGACCGACAAGCTGGCCGGCGAGCTGATCGGCAGGCACCCCGAGCTGCCGCTGACAAAGGTGGTGGTCTCCGAGGCCGGCGCGTCGGTGTACTCCGCGTCCGCCTACGCCTCGCAGGAGCTGCCCGGGCTGGACGTGTCGCTGCGCGGGGCGGTGTCCATCGCCCGCCGGCTGCAGGACCCGCTGGCCGAGCTGGTGAAGATCGACCCGAAGTCGATCGGGGTGGGGCAGTACCAGCACGACCTGGCCGAGGCGAAGCTGTCCCGGTCGCTGGACGCGGTGGTGGAGGACTGCGTGAACGCGGTCGGGGTGGACGTGAACACCGCATCGGCGCCGCTGCTGACCCGGGTGTCCGGCATTGGCACCGGGCTGGCCGCCGGCATCGTGGCGCACCGCGACGACCACGGGCCGTTCCGCACCCGGCGGGCGCTGAAGGAGGTGCCGCGGCTGGGGCCGAAGGCGTTCGAGCAGTGCGCCGGGTTCCTCCGCATCCCGGGCGGCGACGACCCGCTGGACGCCTCGTCGGTGCACCCGGAGGCGTACCCGGTGGTGCGCCGAATCCTGGTCGCGACCGGCGGCGAGCTGACCACGCTGATCGGCAACGGTGCGGTGCTGCGAACGCTGAAGCCTGTCGACTTCGTTGACGACACCTTCGGGTTGCCCACCGTCACCGACATCCTGGCCGAGCTGGAGAAGCCGGGGCGCGACCCGAGGCCGGCGTTCCGGACGGCCACCTTCGCCGACGGGGTGGACTCGCTGGCCGACCTTCGGCCGGGGATGCTGCTGGAGGGCGTGGTCACCAACGTGGCCGCGTTCGGCGCGTTCGTGGACGTGGGCGTGCACCAGGACGGGCTGGTGCACGTGTCCGCGATGTCGACGACGTATGTCAGGGACCCGCGGGACGTGGTGAAGTCCGGCGACATCGTCCGGGTCAAGGTGCTAGACGTGGACACCGCCCGCAAGCGCATCTCGCTCACCCTGCGGATCGACGACCAGGCCGCCGAGCGGGGCGGGTCCGGCCGCCGCGACGGCGGGAAGCGGCAGCCGCCGGCCGCGGACGACCGGGGGCGGGACGACCGGGGACGGGACGACCGGGGCGGCCGCGATGGTCGGCGGCCGGACCGGACCGCTCCGGCGGGCGGCGCGCTGGCCGACGCGCTCCGCCGCGCCGGTTACGAGGGCGGCGGGAGCGGCCGCGGCGGGGCTGGTGGTCGGGGCGGAGGCGGCGGGGCTGGTGGCGGCGGAGCTGGTGGTCGCGGCGGTGGGCGCTAGCGGGTACGGCCGCTGTTCGGGTCCGTCATCAGGTCGGTGACGTCCACCGCCTCGAAGTCGCCGCCGGTCAGCCTGCCGAGCCCCGCCAGCGCGTCGTTGTCCCAGCGTGGGTCCGGTGCGCCGCCGAGGAACCACGGCGAGCCGTTGTCGGCGACGATCACGCCGTAGGTCTTCATCGCCTGGGCGACGATCCGGGCCTGCTCCGGGAGCCGGGAGATGTCCACACCTGCCTTCAGCCGCAGCCGCAGCCCCATCGGTGGCAGCGCCGGGTTGTGGCTGGCCGAGGCGGCGTGCCGGGCCGGCCAGAGGTACCGCTTCCGGGTGAGCGGTACGGTGATCCGGACCGCGTGGTCGATCCGGCCGGCGGCCACCTCCTCGTACCGCACCAGTCCCGGCACGATCGGCAGCCCGGCTGCGTCGGCCGAGGTCCAGCCGGCCGGGCGTAGCCGGTCCGAGCGCAGGTCGTACACGGCGCCGGAGCCGGCGTGCCACGACCCGTCCGCGTTCGGGTGGGCGTCGAACATCTCGTACAGCCGGCACGCGGCGGTGTCCACCACGAGTACGTGCCGGTCGCCGTCGCTGGTCGGGCCGCCCTCGACCAGGGCGGCGCCCGGGATCGGGTACGGGCCGGGGTCGCTCTCGTCCGCGTGGTCGAACGACACCGGCACCCGGCGCTGGCCGCCGCCGACGTAGGTCACCGGGATGCCGATCGGCCCGCCCTCCCAGGTGCCGCTGCCGAAGTCGGGATGCAGCCTCCGGTCGGCGCCGATGCTGGCCAGATACCGCGCGCTGCGCGCCGCGACCGGCAGCCGGGACACGTCGGCGTGCCAGATGTCGCCGGCAGGCAGGTTGGGGCAGCCGCGCAGCGACGCCCCGGACGGAGCCGAGTGGGTACCGGTCGCGGTGCGTGACGCGGAGGATGCGGGGTGGGCCTCCGGCCAGGACGGACCGGAACCGGCCGGCGCCGCGCGCCCGGTGGCCGGGGTGGCCGGCCCGGCCCGGGTGGCCCGGGTGGGCGACAGCCCAGGCGACTCGCCGTAGGCGGCGTTGTCCGTGGGCAGCGCCGGACGGTGGCGGACCAGCGCCCATGCTCCCACGAGGGTGAGCACGGTCAGCACGGCGACCGCCGCCAGCCGGGTCCGGTTCCGCCGGGCGGTGCGCGAACGGAGGTGCCGGGGCGCGTCGCGAGGGGTCACGGCTGGCAATCTTGGCCCCAACCGGCCGCGCAGGCCAACCCGCACGCGGCTAGTGGCTCCGCCCGGCCGCGGCCGGCTCGGCCGGGCAGCGCGTCGCCCCGGCCTGTCAGCGGCCGGCTCGTCTGGCGGCGGGTGGCCCGGTCTGGCGGCGGGTGGCCGGGTCTGGCGGCGCCCGGCTGGGTCTGGCGGGGGGTGGTGGCCGGCCTGGCGGCGGCCGGCTCGGCCTGGCAGCGCTTAGCCCCGGCCTGGGGCGGGTGGCCCTGGCGTGGGGCGGGTGGCTCGGCTTGGCGGCGGGTGGCTGGCGCCGGTCTGCCGGGCCGCGGCTGATCGGGTGCCGGATAGCTGGATCGGCGGCGGATGCCGGGTGGCTTGTGGCTAGCCGGGCGGCAAGGGCCGGCGGCCCGCGAAGCCCAGGTCCTCGCGGTGGTACCAGGCGAGCTCGCGGTCGCCCTCGAGCCAGCAGAGCAGCACCGGGACGCCATCGAGATCGGCCGGGAAGTCCAGTAGCAGCGGCGCCAGTCCTTTGACCTGCAGATCCTCGGCCAGCAGCGCGGACACCAGCTCATCGAGCCTGGCCTGCGCCGCCTTGAACTCCGGCAGCCCGCCCAGCGACGACGGCGCGCCCCCGTGCACCGCCGCGCCGAGCTCGGCCGAGTCGGCCCGCACCCAGACCAGGTCCTCGAGCAGCGGCCGCAGCCTGGCCAGCGCCGCCCGGGCCCGCTCGACGGTATACACCTGCGCCACGGCGCCCACCCTAGTGCGCTGCCTCCGTCCAGCCGTGTCGTCCGGCCGTGTCGTGCGGGCCCCCGTCCGGCCCCCGTCCGGCCGGCGTCCGACGGTGATCGTCGCCGAGAAGTCGCGGCCACGGCCGTCACAACGCGGCGATGATCACGGGATCTGGCCGGGGACTGGCCGGCCTGCCACCGCCGGACGGTGATCGTCGCCGAGTTCGACCGGTCAGGACCGCCGCAACTCGGCGTGGATCACCCGGGTCGTCCGGCCGGCGTCCGACGGTGATCGTCGCCGAGAAGTCGCGGCCACGGCCGTCACAAGGCGGTGATCACGGGATCTGGCCGGGGACTGGCCGGCCTGCCACGCCCGACGATGCTCGCCGAGCAATACCTCGGCGTAGTACGGACCGTACGGGTCCGGGAAGACGATGCCGTTGGCCGCGTGCTGCCCCTCGGCCAGCGGCCGGCTCGGCCGGCTCGGCCGGCTCGGCCAGCGGCCGGCTCGGCCGGCTCGGCCGGCTCGGCCGGAACCGCGGCTGCTCGGCGATCGAGACCACCCGCTGCCGGGTCGGCGCCGCCACCAGCGGCGAGCCGCGCAGCGCCGCGACACCGTGGCGATCGACACGCCGGCCTGCTCGGGCACCTCGTAGATGGTGACCGGCCTGCGGTCGCGGTCCGGGCACCTGATCCTCCCGGGAATGCAAGCGCTTGCATTGCGGAGGATCGCGCGCCTCGTTGCAGCCGCAACTCGAGCCGCCACAGCCGGCGTGGAGCGCGGCCGTGGGGGTGCAGCACACCGACCGAGGGCGAAGGGATGTGCGATGGACTACGAAGGGTTCCTCAAGATCGTCGAGCACGCGGGCCGCGGTGGACCGGGGGGTCGCCGAGCGGGCCGTGCAGGCCACCCTGCAGACGCTGGCCGAGCGGCTGCCCAAGGCGGAGGTGCGCAACCTGGCCGAGGAGTTGCCGCCGGAGCTCGGCGCGTGGGTGCACACCGGCCCGCGGCCGGAGCGGTTCGGCGCGGAGGAGTTCGTCCGGCGGGTCGCGGACCGCCTCGGGGTGGACGGGCCGACCGCCGAGCGGTACGCCGCCGTGGTGTTCGCGGCACTGGCCCAGGCGGTCAGCGACAAGGAGTACGCCGACCTGACCGCGGTGCTGCCGAACGACTTCGGCGCGCTGCTGCCGCGCGGCCCGGACACCGGGATCGTGCCGGCGGAGCGGTTCCTGGCGCGGGTGGCCGAGCGGGCCGGGCTGAACCCCGACGCCGCCCGCCGGGCCACCGACGCCGTGCTGGAGGTGCTCGCCGAGCGGATCGCCGCGGGCGAGGTCCAGGATCTGGTCCAACGGCTGGACGCCCCACTGTGCGAGCCACTGCGGCGGGGGCAGGCCAGTGGCCCCGGCACGGCCCGCCGGATGTCGCTGGAGGATTTCCTGGACCGGATCGCCCAGCGCCCGCGCGACGCGGGCACGTGCCCTGCCCACCGCACGGGCGGCTAGACCGGGACCGGCACCCGGGCCCCCCGCCGCCGGACGAGGTCGTACCGCCGTTCGGTGTCGGCGGCGATCCGCGGCCAGGCGAAGCGGGACCGGGCCCGGTCCGCCGCGCCCACCGCGTACCCGGCCCGCCTGGTCCGGTCGGCCAGCAGCCGGCGCAGCGCGTACGCCAGCGCCACGGGGTCCTGCGGCGGCACCAGATCGCCGGTCATCCCCTCGGCGACCACCTCAGGCAGGCAGCCGGTCGCGGCGGCCACCACCGGCACGCCGCAGGCCATCGCCTCCAGCGCGACGGTGCCTGCCGGCTCGTACCACGGGGTGCACACCATCGCGTCCGCGCTGCGCAGCAGCGCCGGGAGCTCGGCGTGGCCGACGTGGCCGGTGAAGATCACCCGGTCGGCCACCCCGTTGCGCTCGGCCTCGGCCACCAGCCGGGGCGCCTGGCAGATTCCGCCCTGCGCGCCCGGGTCCGGCCCGCCGACGATCAGCAGCTCGGCGTCCGGCACCTGGCGCAGTGCCCTGATCGCGGTTCCGAACCCGGCCCCCGGCGTAAGCCGGCCGACCGCGACCAGCCGCGGCCGGCGACCGCGCGGCGCGGCCGGCCCGTGCGGGCTGAACCACCCGACGTCCACCCCGCGGGGCACCACCACGGTGGCCGGCCGCCGTACCCCGGTCCGGACCAGCTCCTCGACCTCCTGCCTGGAGCTGGCCAGCACCCCGGCCACGCTGCGGCCGATCGCCGCCTCCAGCCGGATCCGCTGCCGTGGCCCGGTGTCCGGCTCCGGCTGGTGCCGCCGTAACAGCGAACCGAGCGAGTGGAACGTCTGCACCACCGGGATCGGGTCTTCGCCGACGCCGATCAGCGCGGCCAGCCCGGACAGCCAGTAGTGCGCGTGCACGACGTCCGGCGGGTCGGTCAGCCAGTCGGTCGCCAGGAACGCGCCGAGGTCGGACATCTCGCGGACCAGCCCGTCGGGCGGGACCGCACCCGGCTGCGCCGCGGGGGTGTGCACCACCTCGACGCCTGGCCACGGGTTCACCCTGGGCCACGGCGTCACCCTGGGCCACGGCGTCACCTGGGGCCACGGCGTCACCCCGGCCGTCCGGTCCGAGCCGGCGTAGATCCGCACCTGGTGCCCGCGGCCGGCCAGCGCAAGGGTGAGCCCGCGGACATGCGCGCCCAGACCACCGGGGACGAGGGGGTTGGTGTGCGCGGCGACCATGGCGATCCTCATCGGCACACCGCGCCAAGTGACGCCTCGCCGTTCATCGATACGCCGGGCCCAACTGCCGCGCCCCCCTTCACCTGCCAGGGCGGCGGCGTTTCAGCGCAGGCCGTCGATCATGGCCACCTCATCCGCGCTGAGGGAGAACCCGAACAGGTCGAGGTTGGCCGCGATCCGCTCCGGCCTGGCCGACTTGGGGATGACCACGATGCCGTGCTGGAGGTGCCAGCGCAGCACCACCTGGGCCGGGGTGACCCCGTGTGCCTCGGCGATCCCGGCGAGCACCCGGCTGCGCAGGTTGGTGCGCTTGAGCGGGCTGTACCCCTCCACCACCACCCCGCGGTCCCGGCTCTCGGCCAGCATGACGGGGTCATGGTCGGCCGGGCTCCACGGCACCTGGTTGATCGCCGGGGCCTCCCCGGTCGCCCGGACCAGCTCGTCGATCTGCCCGGTTGTGTAGTTGCTCACGCCGACCGCCCGGGCCAGGCCGTCGCGCCTGGCGGCCAGGAACTGCCCCCAGGTCTCCGGGTCGGCCCGGCCGCCCGGTGGCCAGTGCACCAGCCACAGGTCCACGTGCTCGGTGCCGAGCGCGCGTAGGCTCTCGGTGAGGGTCGCCCTGGCCCGGCCGGCCCGCGACGGCGGCAGCTTGGTGGTGAGGAACACGTCCTTCCTGGGGACGCCGGAGTCCCGCAGCGCCCGTCCGATTTCAGCCTCGTTACGGTACATCGTGGCGGTATCGATATGCCGGTAGCCGGCCTGCAGCGCGTACCGCGCGGCCTCGTACGCAGGCCCGCCGCGAAGCTGCCAGGTGCCCAGCCCCACGGTCGGGACGTCGACCCCGCCGGCCAGCGTCACCGTCCGTTCGTCCAACACGTGCAAATCGTACGGCGCGGCCTGCCCGCCCGTGGCGACCGCTGGGCGGGGCGGCGGCGCGCTGGCCGGCCATATCTTCGCGGCCACGGCAGCAATCAGGCAGCTCACCGATTGAACCGAACCTGCGTGGGTGCCGTTGTGGTGGACGGGACGACTAATGCCCCGCATGGTGCGAACATGGAGGCGTCTACGTGACGCGAAGGGAGGGCAGCCCGGTGGTCTACTGCGAGCAGGACCGGGAGGTGCTGGCCGCGCACGCTCTCGGTGCGCTGGAAGAGGCCGAACGCGTCTCCGTCGAGCAGCACGTCGCTTCCTGCGAGCGGTGTCAGGCCGAGCTGGAGGAGCTGGAAGAGGTACGGATGGCGCTGGACGGGCTGCCCCCGGAGGCGTGGCTGGACGGGCCGCCGGAGGATGCGGACCTGCTGCTGCAGCGGACCCTGCGCACGGCGCGCGGCGAGCGCGCCGGGAGGCGATTTTCCCAACGTGTGATCGGCGCCGCGGCGGCCGCGGTGCTGGCCGTCGTGGCGATCGGGGGCGGCGCGCTGGTCGGCCGTAGCACCACGACCCAGCAGACCGCCCAGCCCGCCGTCAGCAGCACCGCGCCGACCCCGCCGTCCGGCACCCGGGTCGCATCCTTCGCCGACCCGGCCACCGGAGCGCGGCTGACCGTGCGGGTGGAGCCCGCGGCCGGCTGGGTGCGGGTGAGCGCCGCCGTGGCGGGCATCCCGGCCGGGCAGCGCTGCCGGCTGGTGGTCGTCGCCAAGGACGGCAGGCGGGAGATCGCCGGGAGCTGGCTGGTCTCGGCGAAGGGGGCCCGCGAGGGCACCACGCTGGACGGCTCGGCCCTGATCGCGCCCGCCGACGTCGCAGCGGTTCAGGTGGAGAACTTCGACGGTCAGCGGTTCGTCTCGGTCTCTGTCTAGGCCTCGCCGATGCCCGGTCTGTCAACCCGCCGCCGGCAGGAGGCCGCGGACGAGGCGTTGGTCCGAGCACTGTTCGAGGAGCACGGGCGCGCCGTACTGGCCTACGCAACCAGGCTGACCGGGGACCGGGCGGCGGCCGAGGACGTCACGCAGGAGACGCTCTTACGCGCCTGGCGGCACCCCGAGTCGCTGCTCAACGGCAAGGGCTCGGTACGCGGCTGGCTGCTCACGGTGGCCCGCAACATCATCACCGACCGCGCCAGGGCCAGGGCCGCGCGGCCGGCCGAGGTGGCAGAGACGGTGTTCAACCAGCCGGTCGCGGAGGACCACGCGGAAGCCGTGGTCGACTCGGTGGTGGTGCTCGAGGCGCTGGGCCGGCTGTCGGAGGAGCACCGCGAGGTGCTGGTGGAGATCTACTTCCACGGCCGCAGCGTCAACGAGGCCGCCCGGGTGCTCGGCATCCCGCCCGGAACGGTGAAGTCCCGGTCGTATTACGCGCTCCGGGCGTTGCGCGAGGGGTTCGGTGACCGGACGGACAACCTGCAGCGCACGTTCGGTTGAGGGCCATTGGGTGGAGTTGATGGGCCCTGGAGTTACATCGGGTAGTGACTCCGTCACCCAACTGCTGCCACACTGTGCCGATGACGGCTCGGGTACCCTGGCGCCGGCTCCGCCGGCCGTTGGTGTTGCTCGCCGTCGGCGCGGCCGCGGTGGTCGGCGTCACCGCGTTGGCCGGACTCGGCCGGCCCCACGCCGACGGCGGGCCCGTCGCGTCCGACTTCGTGGAGATCGACTCGGTCCCGGTCGCCGACGCGGCGTCGGCGACCGGCCCGGACGGATCGACCGGTACGGCGGTGTCCGCCTGCGGGCGGGACGAGCAGGGTCACCGCAACGGCGACAACCTGATCACCATGGCCGGCCAGCCGGCCGGCGCCCACCACACCCACGACTACGTCGGCAACCTGTCCACCAATGCCAACTCCACCGACCGGAGCCTGGCCGCCGCGCCGACGACGTGCGCAAACGGCGACCGGTCCTCGTACTACTGGCCGGTGCTGCGGTTGGTCGGCGACGGCAGCGGGCACGGTCCGCCGCTGCTGCCGGCGTCGGTGCTGGTGCAGTACCGCGGCAACCCGTACAGCAAGGTGGTGCCGATGCCGCGGTTCCTGCGGATCATCACCGGCGACGCGGAGGCGCTCACCTCGAACCCGCCGCGGCCGACCCGCACCGCGTGGACCTGCTCCGGGCGGACCGACCGGCGCACCGTCCGGTACCCGATGTGTCCCGCGGGCAGCCAGGTGATCCGCGTCTTCGACTTCCCGAGTTGCTGGAACGGCCGCAGCACCGACAGCGCCACGCACCGCATGCACATGGTCTTCCCCGCCGCCAACGGCGTCTGCGGCCACGGCATGTTCCCGATACCGCAACTGCACATCGAGGTGGCGTACGACGTGCCGGTCGGTGTCCGGTACGCGGTGGACAGCTTCCCGGCGCAGCGGCACAGCCCGCGTACCGACCACGCCGGGTTCGTGAACGTGATGACCGACGCCCAGATGGCGGCGGTGGTGGCCTGCCTGAACTCGGGCCGGCATTGCTGACGGCTCCCTCACCGCGCCCCCTCACCGCGCTCCCTCACCGCGCTCCCTCACCGCGCTCCCTCACCGCGCTCCCTGACACGGCCCCGCCGGCCGCGGCTACCACCGGTCCAGGTGCAGCACGCGCTCCAGCGGCTCGCGGGCGGCGGGCTTGAAGTCGGTGCCCAGGGTGTGCGCGGTGGGTATCAGCGCGCCCTGGTGTACGTCCGCCGGCAGGCCGAGGAGGTCGGCGACCTCGGACTCGTACACCATGTGCAGGGTGGTCCAGGCGGTGCCCAGCCCGCGCGCCCGGGCGGCCAGCATGTAGCTCCACGCGGCCGGCAGCAGCGAACCCCACAGCCCGGCCTGGTTCCCCGCGGGCAGTTCGGGGGAGGCGGTCTGCAGGCACGGGATCACCAGCACCGGCACCTCGGCCATGTGCTCGGCAAGATGGACCACACTGTCGCCGATCCGCTGCTGCACGGCAGCCCGCCCCGGGTCGTCGGCGAACAGGCGGGTGACCGACCCGGAGGAGTCCAGGTAGTCCATGACGGCCCGGCGGTACAGAGCGCCGATCGCGGCCCGCTGGCCGTCGTCGGTCACCACCAGCCAGTGCCAGCGCTGGGCGTTCGAACCGCTGGGTGCCTGCAGCGCGATGGTCAGGCACTCCCGGACCAGCGCCAGGTCCACCGGCCGGGTGAGGTCGAGCCGCTTGCGGACACTGCGAGTGGTGGTCAGCAGGGCGTCGGGGTCGAGATCGAGTAATGGAGTCACGGCAGCAGCCTGCTGTGTGACAGCCTGTGACGTCCAGTCCGGCCGCCTTCCCGGTCTCCCGATTCGGACGTAGCGTACCGATATGCGCATACGTCGAATGTTGCCGTTCGCCGCCGCGGCGCTGGTGGCGTCCGGCCTGCCGGCAACCGCCACCGCCGCCCCCACCGCTCCCCTCACGGCCGCCCCCACCGCTGCCCCCGCCGCTGCCCCCGCCGCTGCCACCACCGACGTCGGCGGGCAGCCGACCGGGGCCGGCCTCCCGCTCGGCCCGGCGGACCTGCCGGAGACGCGGACCACCAGCGTGCTGGCGCCTGGCGTCACGCTCACCACCATCGTCCGCGGCCGGCCCGATCCGGCCGACGTGTGGACCGTCGAGGTGGCGATCCCCGGCGGCAGCGGCTCGCCCGATCCGGACGCGCCGCCGACCGCGCTGGCCGACCGGGCGCACGCGGACGCGCTGGCCGCATTGCTGCGCGCGGACGGGTTCGACCCGCGGGTGGAGCAGGTGAGCGTGCCGGCGGCCGCCGACTACGCCGGCGGCACGCTGGGGTACCGGGTCCGGGTCGGGCGGCACGCCGATCAGGCCGCGGCCGCCGCCGAGCTGGCAGCGGTGCGCGCCGCCGGCTTCACCGCGTCCAGCGTGTTCACCGGCTGGGACGGCTCGCCGACCGACGAGGGGCCGTGGCGGGTGCAGGTGCTCACCATCGACCCGCTGGTGTTCACCGGGAGCCTCGCGGCCTCCTACGGCCCGGACCTGGAACGCCGGGAGACCACCAGCGCGCTGGCCGCGGCGGGCGGTGCGGTCGCCGCCGTCAACGCCGGCTTCTTCGTGCTGGACCCCGCGTCCGGCGCGCCCGGCGACCCGGCCGGCGTCGGGGTGTACGGCGGGCGGCTGCTGTCCGAGGCCGTCAACGGGCGGCCGGCGTTCGTGTTCGGCCGCGACGGCCGGGACAGCGAGGTGCTGCGGCTGTCCTGGACGGGCACCGTGCAGGGCCGGTACGGGCAGCGGCTGCCGCTGGACGGCATCGACCGGGTGCCCGGCCTGATCCGCAACTGCGGCGGCACCGCTGACGACCTGCCCACCAGCCGGCCGCTGCACGACACCACCTGCACCGATCCGGACGAGCTGGTGGCGTTCACCCCGGACTTCGGGGCGCGGTCGCCGGCCGGCCCCGGCCTGGAGGCGGTGCTCGACCGGCGCGGCATCGTGGCGGAACTGCGCTCGCCGCGCGGCGGCCCGCTGCCGGCCGGCGGCGGCTCGGTGCAGGCGACCGGCGACGACGTGCCGCTGCTGCGGGCGCTGGCGGCGCCCGGCCGGCCGCTGCAGGTCGGCTCCCGGCTGGTCGACCAGCGCGGCCGCCCGCTGCTGCCGGCCCCCTCCGGCATGGTGGTCAACGGCGGGCCGGAGCTGGTCCGGGACGGCCGGCTGTACGTAACGCCGGCCACCGACGGTATGGTCCGTCCCGGTGACCCGAGCTTCTACTACGGCTGGGCCGCGAAGCGGAACCCGCGGACCATCGCCGGGGTGGACGGGCTTGGTCGGACCGTGTTCGCCACCATCGACGGCCGCAGCACCGGCAGCCTCGGGCTGTCCATCACCGAGACCGGAGCGGTGGCCGGTGCGCTCGGCCTGTGGCAGGCGGTCAACCTCGACGGGGGCGGGTCCACGACCATGGTGGTAGGCGACCGGGTGGTGAACGTTCCCTCCGACGCGGCCGGCGAACGGCCGGTGGGCGACGCCGTACTGGTACTGGCCGGTAGCTGACCGCGTTCAGCTTGTCGCAAATTGCAGCAGGAAGGCCGATGCGGTCGTAAGCTCGCACCGATGTCGGGTTGCTCAGTACGCGGGCGGCTCGAGCGGGCCGGGATGAGGGGGACGTCACGGACGCGGTGGGTCGGCCGTTGCTGGGCGAAGGACCGGAGTTCGCGGCCCGGCAGGCCTCGCTGCTGTTCGCGCTGGCCGGGGTGCTGGCGGTCGCGGGCATCGGGACCCAGCCCGATCGTTGGCGGGACCTGGTGCTCATCGCGGTCGCCGATCTCGGGGTGGCCGCGCTGGCGTGGTGGCTGCCGTGGCGGCGCTGGGGCCGGTACGGCCCGCTGGCGCTGTCGGCGCCGGGCTTCGTCATCCTCGCGTTCTCGACCTGGGCCTTCGGCGGGTTCGCCGGCGGCACCGCGCCGTTTTTCGTGCTGCTGTTCGCCTGGGTCGGGCTGCACTACCCGGCCTGGACGGTGGTCGCGCTGTCCCCCGCGGCGGCGGTCGCCTACGTCGCGCCGCTGGCTGTCACGAATCAGTCCCGGCAGGTGGTCTCCAGCGCGGTGGTGCTGCTGCCGATCGCGGTGGCGGTCGGATGGATCATCGCCACCCAGGTCGCGCACCTGTGCCAGGCCCGGGAGCAGGTCCGCCAGGTGGAACGCTGGCGGGCGGCGCTGACCGCCACGGTCGCGCACGATGTCCGTTCGCCGCTGACCGCCGTCCGGATGGTGCTGCACCTGCTCGAGACCGCGGCGGAACGGCTGCCCGCCGACCGCCGCCGCGCGCTGATCGTCGCGGCGCAGCGGCAGACCGCGCGGATCCAGCGGCTGGCCGAGGGCCTGCTGGACGTGGAGCGGGTGGACATCCAGGGTGCGCTCCGGCTCGACCTGCAGGAGGTGGCACTGCGGGCGGCGGCCGACGAGGCGGTGACGTACCTCGACACCGACGACGTGGTCATCGACATCGACCCCGACCTGGTGCTGCACGCCGACCCGGACCGGCTGGAGCAGATCCTGGTCAACCTGACCGCGAACGCGCTCAGCCATGGTCGCCCGCCGGTGGTGATCAGGGCCGAACCGGCCGACGGCGAGGTGCGCATCTCGGTACGGGACCACGGCGAGGGCGTGCCGCCGGAGCGGCGGGCCGGGCTGTTCACCCGGTTCGGCACCACCAGCCCCGGCTCGGTCGGCCTCGGCCTGTGGATCGTTCAGGAACTGGCGCGCGCGCACGGCGGGCAGGTGCGGTACGAGCCGGCCGACCCGGGTTCCCGGTTCGTGGTCACCCTGCCGTTCACGCCGCCGGACCGGCCCTCGGAGTCGCCGCACCCGGCCGCCTCGGCCACCCGGCGCCACTCCCGGTGACGGCGGCTCCGGGCCCGGGTGACGGCGGCTCTGGCCGGGTGATGGCGGCGCGGGGCCGGGGTGGCGGCGGCCCGGGGTCGGGCCGCCCGGACGACGACCCCGAGGTCCGCCACGATGTCGATCTGCGGCAACCCCCGCCCGGGTCACGCCGGCGTGGCCGTCAGGATGCCGATCTGCGGCAACCTCCCGCGACCCGGTCACGCCGGCGTGGCCGTCAGGAT
>WNGA01006938.1_pt1 | contig 25935 bp, 25 predicted proteins | sample 5400061 | NCBI WGS metagenome assembly WNGA01 (sample SAMN13153366, study PRJNA577476) | soil metagenome | isolation source: 100 cm soil or saprolite under grassland replicate 2 | place: USA:California | collected 2016-06-15 | reverse complement strand
TCGAAAGTGGAACACTCCTGCCTGGTCGGCGATGACATGTGGCTCAGAGCGGCCCGAGCCTTACCGCCGACGCTTGGGTGTTCCGCTCCGAGCGCGGGCTTCGCCCGCGCCCCGAAAGGGGGAGGATTCGGAGGGGGCCTCGACGGCCCCCTCCGAGAGAACGCAGCAGATGGGCCTTTTTCAGCAGCCTGCTAGGGCAGGATGTGACGGACCAGCCTCTCCCCGACCATCACGACAAACAGCAGGAGCAGATAGAAGTTGGAGAACAGGAACAGGGAGAGCCAGCCTCGTTGATCCTCGGGTCGGCGGGCGAACTTGGTTGCCAGCCAGATCAGTCGCCCTCCGAGCGCCGCGGCGGCCACGAAAGTGAGCGGCCCCCCTACGCGGAATGTGGGAGCCGCCAGGGACCAGCCGGTGAGGCCGAAGGCGTAGAGGAGGATCAGGCGCGCCGTGCCCTCCACGCCCACAGTTTCGGAGACCATCGGAAAGCCGCCGGCGGCGTAGTCGCGCCGATAGCGGAGGGCCAGCGCCCAGAAGTGCGGCATCTGCCAGAGAAAGAGGATCCCGAAGAGAATCACCGCGCCCGCGTCGGTGAGGTTCCCGCCGCCCGCTACCCAACCGATCACCGGGGGAATGGAGCCCGGAATGGCGCCGGGGACCGCGGCGAAGGGAGAGGTCGGCTTGAGCCAGGGCGTGTACACCCCGTTGTAGAAGACGGCGGCGATGAGACCGAGCACGCCGGCGACCTGGCCGATGCCTAGCCACAGGATGACGGCCCCCGAGGCGATACCCACGAGGGAGAAGGTCATCCCTTGCGCATGGGAGAGCCGCCCCGAGGGAAGCGGCCGCCGGACGGTGCGCGTCATCAGCGCATCACGCTCGCGTTCTTGCACTTGGTTCAGGGCGGAAGCCCCGCAAGAGAGGAGCATGACACCAGCCAGGACCAGGAACCCCTGGCCCCACGGGAACTCGGGTCCCAGTGGCGCCCTCAGCATGAAGCCCGCCCCCGCCGAGACCAGAACCAGGAGCACGATGCCGAACTTGGATAGCTCGGCATAGGCGCCGATCCGCGCGGACGCGGTCCCGACGCCCATTCGCCGCGGCGTCGCCGCGATCGCCCCAGGAGCCCCTCCGAGTTTCCTAGGAGGCATGCGCGACCTCGGCGGCCTCGTGGCGAGGGCCAGGCGTCTCGGCGAGCGCTCCTTGCCAGCAGCCGGCGCGGGCGCTGGTCCAGACGAGGGCGCCCCAGAGCGCGTAGCCGGCAGCGGCGTGAAGGGCCCGGATGGGCGGCTCGAGTCGCAGGACGACGGCGGCGATGCCGAGCCCGACCTGGAGCGCGGCGAGCCCGGCGGTGATGGCGGTTCCGCGGGCGAGCGCCGTCCCGCGCCCCGCCAGCGCAAGGTGGAGGAACAAGCCGAGCAGGGTCACGCCGAGCCAGCGGTGCACCCAGTGCACCGCCGCCAGCCAGTGCTCCGGCAGGATCGCTCCGCTGCAAAGGGGGAAGTCGGGGCACGCGAGGCCGGCCCCCGTGTGGCGAACGTAGCCCCCGATCGCGAGCTGGAGGAGCAGCACGGTGAGGCCCACCCGGCCGAGCCGCGCGACCTGGTCGGCGCGGGCGGGCACGCCCGCCCCGCCGGTCCTCGAGGCGAGGACCAGGAGGCCGCCCAGGATCAGCAGAGCGTTGACGAGATGCGCCGTGCTGATCAGGTGGGGCAGCCGGAGCAGCACCGTGACACCGCCGAGCGCGATCTGTGCGCCGAACAGGACAAGCAAGGCGATGCCAACTCGCCGCACACCTCTCGCGCTGGAGCCTCTGATGGTGGCGATGATCGTGGTGATGAGCAGGACGGAGGCGAGCGCCGCGGTGAGACGGTGGCTGTACTCGATCAGCACGTCGGCCTCGAGCGGGGGGATCAGCCGGCCGTGGCAGAGAGGCCAGTCGGGGCAGGCCAGTCCCGAGCCCGTGGCGCTCACGATGTTCCCGATGGTCATGAGCAGGAAGACGGCCACGACGGCGGCCCAGGGCAAGGCCCGCGCGGCCCTACCGACCATGACGAGCTTCCACAACGGGCAGCGCGGCGTCGTCCGCTCCGGCCGCCTGCCAGCGGAAAAACACCACCGAGATGGTGAGCAGGAACACCAGCCCGCCGGGGATCCACATGATGAGGCCGCCCACGTGCTGATCGGCCTGCGGGGTGAGCCGCTCCCAGATGCGGGGCGCCGCCGCGTAGAACGGGTAGAGGAGGGTGTCTGCCATGGCGATGAAGATGGCGACCATGACCATGGGCAGCCCGACGACGAAGAGGTAGAGGAGCTGAACCGGGTATGCCGCCCGCGGTAGCTCCGCGACGGGGGAGAGCACCGGCCACCAGAGAATCACCGAGGCCGCCATGATCATCAGGTGCTCCACGATGTGGACCGGATGGTGCTCCATGGCCAGGTTGTAAAGCGGGGGCAGGTGCCAGGCCACCAGGGTCAGATTGAACACCGCGAATGCCACCCTCGGGCGGGTCACGCTGCGCCCCAGGCGCAGGAGGCGCGCGTCGCGGACCAGCGGCCTCAGCATCCACCCGGGCGTGCCGTACAGGAGGAGCGGCGGCATGGCGAAGACCAGCAGCATGTGCTGGATCATGTGCGCGCTGAAGAGATAGTAGTCCGACAGATCGTGAACCGGGCCCGTGAGCGCCCCGAACAGCACGAGCAGCGCTCCCGTGAAGGACGCCACCTTGACCGGCTCGGCCCGGGCGTCGGGGTCGATCCGGCGCCGACGGAGGGTCGCCGCCAGGTAGGCTAGCCCGAGCACGGCGAGCCCCGTGACGACTGAGGGGTCCGCGTGCCAGACGGTCCAGTCGAAGCCCTCGGGCCCAAGGGACGGCGGCCCCGCGGGCCCGGGTACGGCGTGCGCCATGATTGGGGTCTCAGGGGCGCGGCAGCAGGATGAACGCGCTGAACAGGGCCATCAGCGCCAGGATGATGGCAACCGCGATCAAGAGGGGACCGACGAACAGGGCCCGCAGCACCTGAGAGTCGTAGCGCAGGTGCATGTAGAAACCCACCACGAGCGCGAACTTGAGCACCGACATGAAGAGCAGCGACCCCACCAGCAGCACGTGGGGGATGCCGGGGATGTAGAGCGTGGTGACCTCGATGGCCGTCAGGACGGTGAGGACGACAGCGACGCGCACGTAGGTGGCGACGGTAGCATGGGCGCCCTCGGAGTGGACGGGCGATGCGGTGGCGTGGCTCTCAGCCATGGGCGCGGCTCCTACGGGATCAGGTAGACGAGGGTGAAGATGGCGATCCAGACGATGTCCACGAAGTGCCAGTAGAGCCCGGCGATCTCCACCTTGAGGTAGTCCTGCGGCCCGAGCTTGCCCAAGCAGGCCAGGCCCCAGAGCGACAGGAGCCAGATCACGCCGCCCGTGACATGCGCGCCGTGGAACCCCGTCAGCACGAAGAAAGTGGACCCGAACAGGCTGGTGCCGAGAGTCAGGCCCTCGTCGACGAACGAGTTGAACTCGTAGACTTGGTTGCCGACGAACCAGGCGCCGAAGGCGGCGGTCATGAAGATCCAGAACTTGGCCCACCGCATCTGGCCCAAGCGGAGGTGGTGGAGCGCCAGGACCATCCACACGGAGGACATGAGCAGCACGAAGGCGCTCACCGACGTGAGCGGGATGTTGAAGATCTCGTGGGGCGTGGGGCCCCCGACGCTCTTGCCCTTGTAGGAAAGGTACGTCCCGATCAGGGACCCGAAGAACATGCAGTCGGAGCCCAGGAAGGCCCACATGCCCATCTTGCGATGATCGATCCCCGTGATCCCGATGTTGGGGTCGTGGGCGTGGGCGGGCGCGGCGGCGTGCGCGTCACTCACGGGCAATGTCTCCTCAACGGGCAATGTCTCCTCAGTGGGTCCCGGCCGGCCGGTGGTACTCGAGCGCGAACCGGTACATGCAGAGCAGCGTCAGGAACCCGCCCACGATGAGCTGGTACGCGCTGATGAGCAGGCCGGAGACCATGACGACCAACGCCGCGGCGAGCAGGATCGGCCAGTACGACGGCGCCGGCATGTGGATGGCGGCGATGTCCTGGGGGGTCGCCGCGCGCGTCCGCGGACCGGGCTTGCCACCGTGTCCGTCGCCGTGCTTCTGGAGCCAGAACTCGTCCCGGTCGTGCACGGTGGGCGGGAGCGCGAAGTTGTACACGGGCGGCGGCGACGGGATCGACCATTCGAGCGTCCTGCCGTCCCAGGGATCCGGTCCCGCCGGCGTCCCCGACTTCATGGTCTTGACCACGTTGACGATGAAGACCAGGAACGAGAGCGCGATGATCAGGGCGCCGATGGTCGACACCAGGTTCCAGAAGTTCCAGCCGAGGTCCGGGGCGTAGGTGTAGATCCGGCGCGGCATGCCGATGAGCCCCAGGAAGTGCTGGGGGAAGAAGGTCACGTTGAACCCGATCATCATCAACCAGAAGTGCCACGTGCCCAGCCGCTCGTCGAGCAGGCGGCCGTTGATCTTGGGCCACCAGTAGTAGACGCCCGAGAACAGGCCGAAGACGGAGCCGCCGAAGAGCACGTAGTGGAAGTGCGCCACGACGAAGTAGGTGTCGGTCTGCTGCAGATCCACCGGCGGCGAGGCGTGCATGATGCCGCTGAGCCCGCCCATCGTGAACATGGCGATGAAGCCGAGCGAGAAGTAGAGCGGCGTCCTGAAGCGGATGGTCCCGCCCCACAGGGTGGCGATCCAGTTCAGGATCTTTACCCCGGTGGGCACGGCGATCAGCATGGTCGCGATGGAGAAGGCCGAGTCGGCCACCGGACCCATGCCGACGGAGAACATGTGATGGCTCCAGACGCCGAAGCCGAAGAAGCCGATCATGATCCCCGAGAAGATCACGAACGGCGCCCCGAAAAGCGGCTTGCGCGCGAAGGTGGGCAGCACCTCGGAGACGATGCCCATGGCGGGCAGGATCAGGATGTAGACCTCCGGGTGGCCGAAGATCCAGAACAGGTGCTGCCAGAGCAGTGGGTCGCCACCTGCCGCCGGCGCGTAGAAGAGCGTGCCGAAGAAGCGGTCGAACATGAGCAGGATGAGGGCCACCGTGATGGCCGGGAAGGCGAGCACGAGCAGGAACTGGGTCACGAAGCTCATCCAGACGAACAGCGGCATGCGCATGAGCGTCATGCCGGGCGCCCGCATGTTGATGATGGTCACGATGAAGTTGAACCCGGCCAGCATCGACGAGACGCCCAGGATCTGCAGGCCGAGCATCCAGAAGTCGATGCTGTGCGTCGGGGAGAACTGGTTCGAGCTCAGGTTGGCGTAGCCGAACCAGCCGCCGTCGGGCGCCACGCCGAAGAGCCAGCTCGCATTGATGAACAGGGCGCCCGAGAGGAAGATCCAGTAGCTGAGCGCATTGAGCCGCGGGAAGGCCACGTCCCGCGCGCCGATCAACAGCGGGATCATGTAGTTGAAGAATGACGCCGAGAGCGGCATCACCGCCAGGAAGATCATGGTGGTGCCGTGCATCGTGAACAGCTCGTTGAACGTCTGCGCGCTCACCAGCGTGTTGTCCGGCCGCGCGAGCTGCAGGCGCATGATGATCGCCTCGATGCCGCCGATCAGGAAGAAGATGACGGCGGAGGTGCCGTAGAGGATCCCGATCCGCTTGTGGTCGACGGTGGTCAGCCAGGACCAGAGAACGCTCTGGGTCCTGGCTGCTTCCGTCCCGGGCATGAACGCCGCTTGGAGAGCCACGGTAAGTCCTCTTTTATTTCAAGCTCAGCAGATAGGCCGCGAGCGCCTTGCTCTGGTCGCCGGCCATCCCGAGGTTGGGCATGAGCGCGCCGGGCTTCATATGACCGGGGTTCTCGATCCACCTGATCACGTTCTCGGGCGTCGTCTGCATGAGGCTCCCGGCGAAGGTGTGGCGGCTGGCGAAGTGAGTCAGGTTGGGGCCGATCTGTCCGGCCGACACGCCGGCGATGGTGTGGCAGCCCACGCACGCCGACTTCCCGAAGATCTCCTTGCCCTGCTGCGCCAGCGCGTCCGTGGCCTCCACCGGCGGCGCCTGCTGGGCCTTGACCCACTGCTCGAACTCGCCCTGAGGGTGGACGATGACGCGGAAGCGCATGTTGGCGTGGGACGTGCCGCAGTACTCGGCGCACTGCCCGTAATACTCGCCGGGCGCCTCGGGCGTCATGATGAGCCGGTTCACGCGGTGTGGGACCACGTCGCGCTTGCCGCCGAGGACCGGAATCCAGAACGAGTGGATCACGTCCGGCGCGTGCAGATGGAACGCCACCGTCCGCCCCACCGGCAGGTGCAGTTCGTTGGCCGTCGTGAAGTTGTAGTCCGGGTACTTGAACTCCCACCACCATTGATGCCCCGCCACGTCGACGCGGAAATCCGTGGCCGCCGGGGCCTCCTGGGTCTTGAAGATGATCCTGATGGTTGGGATGCCGATGATCAGCAGCACCACCGCGAAAGCCACCGTCCACGAGATCTCCAGCGGAGTGTGACCGTGCGTCTGCTTGGGCACGGGCGCGCCGGGGCGGTCACGGAAGCGCCAGCAGCAGAAGAGCAGGAGCCCCTCGACCGCCAGGAAGATCACCAGGGTGGTCCACGAGATCAGCATGAAGATGTCGTCGATCCATCTGCCGAAGTCCGAGCGTGGCCGGACGGTGGTCATGGGGCTGTCCCAGAGGCTCCACCCGCACGAGGTCGCCAGCACGAGGACGCCGAGGAGGAGAACGATGGTCCGGACTCGGGAGGGGGCGAAGACGCGCCTGGTCATGGTGGCCGACTGGCCTCCTCTTACCGTGAGAGGGCCGCCCGGTGGCTCGCGCCGGGCTCCGCTTGGGTGACCGCGGAAGCGATCGGCGGCTGCTCGAGACTGAACACGGCGACCCAGCTCCGGGCGGCCAGGAAGAGCACGATGGCCACCGGGATACAGGTCCAGAGGAGGTCGGTGCGGCGCGGCGGGCGCGCGGCGGCCCGCGCGTGCCGATGGCGCAGGACGACGGCGAGAGACCTCGCCTGGAGCGCCAGGAACAGGGTCAGGATGACGGCCAGCAGCAGGTGCACGATCGTGGACACAACGCCCTCGTCGGAGTTATCGCTGCTACAGGAGCGAAGTGTACTTTACTGAGGAAAAAAAGCCAAGTGGAATAGTTCACATGGCCTATGCCGTCCGCCGGGTTTGCTCGCCGCGGCTCCGCGGGGGGGGAGGCGGGGATGCCCGCCGAACCGAACGCCATTTGGAGTTTGGGGCCAGGAGGGCGCCCCGCTTCCCGCCGAGCGAATCGCCTGTCACCCGGCGAGGTCCCCGAAGCCCGAGAGACCCTTGACACTCTCTCGCGATGGCCCGTATGATGGACTGAATTGTCGTTCAGTCGCCCTGAACGCAATTCCCTTTCTATCCCGCAAGCGCCTAGCGGGGGTGTCGGAGAAAAGCTCGGGCGACGTAATCGCCGTTCGAGCGCCGGCTTTGCCGGCGCAGGCTTTTGGAGTCGCTCGCCTCGGACGGCGGGGTCCCAGCCCCCGCCGTGTCCTGCGGCTCGCAGTGCATCCTGGGGAGGCTTCGCAAGCGCGGCGAAGCTTTCCTCCGAGTTCCCGAGGAGGGTGTATGGACTTCACGCTGACCCCGGAGCAGCAGTCCTTTCGTGATGAGGTGCGCGACTGGCTCAGCAAGAACCTCCCGAAGGACTGGGTCGCGCGGCTCCGGCAGGGCTCCGACGTGCCCCGTCCCGAGGCCTACGAGTTCCTCAGGCGCTGGCAGCGTCTGATGTACGAAGCCGGCTTCGTGGGGCTCACCTGGCCCAAGGAATACGGGGGCCGTGGCCTCACCTTCATGGAAGAGATGATCCTGCAGGAGGAGATGGCGCTCCACAAGGCGCCGCCCGTCCTCAACATCCTCGCCATAGGCATGGCGGGCCCGACCATCATTGCCTACGGGACGGAGCAGCAGAAGAAGCGCTACCCGCCCAAGATGCTCTCCTGCGAGGAGATCTGGTGTCAGGGCTACTCGGAGCCCAACGCGGGCTCCGATCTGGCCGCGCTCCAGGCCCGCGCGGTGAAGGACGGTGAGTACTACGTCCTCAACGGCCAGAAGGTCTGGACCTCGCTCGCCCATGTCGCCGACTGGATGATGCTCCTCGCCCGCACCGATCCGGACGTTTCAAAGCACAAGGGCATCACCTACTTCCTCCTGGACATGCACAGCCCCGGCATCAGCATCAAGCCGCTCAGGCAGATGACGGGCGACGCGGAGTTCAACGAGGTGTACTTCGACAATGTGCGCCTCCACGAGTCGCAGATCCTGGGCGGGCTCAACAACGGCTGGGCGGTGGGGCTGACCACCCTGATGTACGAGCGGCTGGCGCTCGGGTTCGGCCTGCAGGTGCGGCTCCGGATCGCGCTCGACGGCCTCGTGGAGCTGGCCCGCAACACGAGGAAGAACGGCGTGCCGGTGACGCAGGACCCCGTGATGAGACAGAAGCTGGCGCAGCTCTGGATCGACACGGAGGTTTTCAAGTACACGGGCGCCCGGGCCATCACCAAGCTGCTCAAGGGCGAGATGCCCGGCCCCGAGGCCTCCACCGGCAAGATGATGTGGGTGGAGGGCCACCAGCGCCTCCAGGAGCTGGCCATGGAGATCGAGGGGCCGTATGCTCAGATCATGAAGGGCAGCCCCTGGGCGCTGGCCGACGGGCTCTGGCAGCACACGTTCCTGCGCTCCCGCGCCAACTCGATCGAGGGCGGCACCACGGAGATCCAGCGGAACATCATCGGCGAGCGCGTGCTCGGCCTGCCGAAAGGCTAACCCATGAACTTCGGGTTCAACGAAGAGCAGGAGCTGCTGCGCAGCACCGCGCGCAAGTTTATCGAGAACGAGTGCCCGTCCACGGTGGTCCGCACGCTCATGGACACGCCGGAGGGGATGACGCCCGAGCTGTGGGGCAAGCTCGCCGAGCAGGGCTGGCTCGGCCTCATCTACCCCGAGGCCTACGACGGCATGGGGCTCGGGCTGGTGGATCTCGTGGTCCTCATGGAGGAGATGGGGCGGGCGGTGGTCCCGGGCCCCTACTTCTCCACGGTGCTCCTCGGCGGACTCGCCATCCTCGAGGGCGGCAGCGAGGCGCAGAAGAAGGAGTGGCTCCCGAAGGTCGCCTCCGGGCAGAAGCGCGTGACCCTGGCCTGGCTGGAGCCCAGCGCCACCCTCGGTGCGGAGGGCGTGACGCTCCCGGCCGCGGAGAAGGGGGGGACGTTCGCGCTGTCCGGCACCAAGCTCTTCGTCCCCGACGCGCATACGGCCGATGCGATCGTCGTCGCGGCCCGCACGAAGATGGGGGAGGCGGAGGACGGCGTGTCGCTCTTCCTGGTGCCCAACGGGACTCGGGGGCTCGACGTCAAGCTCCTGCCCACCATGGACGAGACGCGCAAGCTCTGCGAGGTGACGCTGAAGGACGTGGTCGTCGGGACCGACGGGTTGCTCGGCGCGGCGGGCGCGGGCTGGAAGCCGCTCGGCCGGGTGCTCGACCGGGCCACCGTCGCCCTCTGCGCCGAGATGTGCGGCGGCGCCCAGAAGGTGCTGGACATGACGGTGGAGTACGCCAAGATCCGCCAGGCCTTCGGCCGGCCCATCGGCTCCTACCAGGGCGTCAAGCACAAGGCGGCGGACATGCTGGTGGATGTGGAGAATAGCAAGTCCATCACGTACTACGCGGCCTGGGCGCTTGACGAGGGCGTGGCCGAGGGGCCGCTGGCCGCGAGCATGGCTAAGGCCTATGTCTCCGACGCCTATCGCAGCGTGTCGGCCGCCGGTATCCAGCTGCACGGCGGCATCGGCTTCACCTGGGAGCATGACCTGCACCTGTACTTCAAGCGGGCCAAGGGCTCGGAGTTCACGTTCGGCGATGCGACGTATCATCGCGAGCGGGTCGCGCAGCTGGTGAATCTGTAGCGCCCTCGACGCATGCTGGAGCGGGTCCGGCACCGGGACCAAGGTCCAGCTGGACCGCTCTGTGCTCACGCTCAGGAGCTGGGCCCGGGACCTCGGCCGGCGTCTCACGGATTCCCGTCTCACCCTTGCGCGCAACGACGAGCTCCGCACGCTCGGCGAGACCGTCGGCGGGCTCGCGCATAACCTCAACAACTCGTTGGCCGCCATCCTGGCCTACGCCGAGATGATGCTCCGCGAGGCGCAGGCGGAGGGCGCGCGGCGACGCCTGACGGTCATGCGCGACGTGGCGCTGGAGGCGTCGGTGACCGTGCGGCGCCTGCAGGAGTTCGTCTCGCGCCAGCCCCAGGTCGCCTTCGGCCCCGTCGGACTTCCCGCGGTGATCGCGGAAGCGGTGGAGATGGCGGCGCCGCGCTGGCGGGACGAGGCTCAGCGGCGTGGCATCGTGATCACCATCGCGCAGGACCTGGAGGCGCTCCCTCCCGTCGAGGGCAATGCCTTCGAGCTGCGGGATGCAATCCTGCGGCTGATCCTGAACGCGGTGACCGCGATGCCCCAGGGCGGCGTGCTGACGATCCGGGCCGCGAGCGAAGAATCGGGGTGGGTGATGGTCGAGGTCCGCGACACGGGCGTGGGGATGGCCGAAGAGGTACGCCGCCGCGTCCTCGAGCGGGCCCGCAGCCTGAGGCCGGGCTCCGACTCGGGTCACGGCCTCGAGCGCGCGTCCGACATCGTGGAGCGCCACGGCGGCTCGCTGTCCATCGAGAGCGAGCCGGGCAAGGGGACGACGGCGCGGATACGGCTGCACGCGAGCCGCTTCCAGATCATCCCGCCCTCCGCGGGCATGATCGAGCGCGCGCTCGCGCCGGAGCAGGCGGCGCGCGTCCTGCTGGTGGACGACGACCCGCGGCTGGTGACCGTCCTCTCCGACATGCTGCGCTCCGAGGGCCACGCGGTGACCACGGCCAACAACGGCGAGGAGGCGCTCGGACTGTTCGATCCGGCCGCCCACGACGTCGTGATCACCGACCTCGGCATGCCGCGGATGAACGGCTGGGAGGTGGCCGAGCGCGTCAAGACGCGCTCGTCGAGCACCGCCGTGTTCATCCTGACCGGATGGGGCGAGGGCGTCTCGGCGCACGAATCGAGCCAGTTCGTGGACCGGGTGATCGCCAAGCCCGTGTCCGCCGAGTCGCTGCTCGAGCAGCTCGCCGAGATCAAGCGCTCCGGCGCCTCCTCCGCGTGACCCCGGCCGGACCGGGTCCCGCCGCCCGGTGCCGCTGGTTCGTGCGGGCTGCGCCCCTTGGGTTTATCGGGAAACGGCTTGGGTGTAGTCTTGGAGGGCTCGTGAGCCCCCGGGGGTAGCGGGCCTGCCCTCGGGCGGCGTGCCGCGCTTCAGGCCCCACGTCATCTCACACAGCAGAGGAGGAAACACGATGGATCAGGTGACGCGTCGAACGTTTCTGGGAGCCGCGACCATGGCCGGGGCGAGCACGGCGGTCGGGCCCTGGGTGCTGAGAGCCCACGCCCAGGGGGCGCCGGTCAAGATCGGGCTCGTCCTCCCCTACACGGGCGTCTATGCGGTGCTCGGCGAGAGCATCACCCAGGGCATGGAACTCGTGTTCGCGCGCGAGAACTGGACGGTCGCCGGCCGCAAGATCGAGATGGTCAAGGAAGACGACGAGATGAAGCCGCCGGTCGGCATCCGGAAGACCGAGAAGCTGATCGACTCGGATAGGGTGGACATCCTCACGGGGCCGGTTCACAGCGGCATCTTGATGGGCATGCGTGACAAGGTCCACAACAGCAAGACCATCCTCGTCGTGTCCAATGCGGGCGCCGACGCCATCAGCCGCGAGCGCTGCTCCAGGTGGATTTTCCGCACCTCCTTCTCCAACTGGCAGCCGAACCAGCCCATGGGTGGCTGGGTGGCAAAGAACGTCTCGAAGGAAGTCTTCCAGATCGCGCCGAACTACCAGGCTGGGAAAGACATGATGGAGGCTTTCAGGGAGACGTTCCTCCCGGCGGGAGGTAAAGTCCTCGCCGAGGACTATCCGAAGCTGGGCGAGACCGACTACGCCCCCTACCTGACCAAGATCCGGCAGTCCGGCGTCAAGGCCGTCTACTGCTTCTTCTCGGGTAGCGACGCGGTCAACTTCGTGAAGCAGTTCGATCAGTTCGGGCTCAAGCAGGGCGTCAAGTTGATGGGCGCCGGATTCCTCACCGAGCCCGACGTGCTGCCGGCCCAGGGGAAGTCGGCGCTTGGCGTCATCACCGGGCATTTCTACACGCCGCTGCTCGACAACCCCACCAACCAGCGGTTCGTCAAGGAGTTCCGGGAGAAGTTCGGCGGGAAGATGCCAGACGGCTTCGCCTGCCAGGGCTACGACACCGCCGAGGTGATCGTCCGCGCGCTCAAGGCCGTCAACGGCAACACGCAGGACAAGGACAAGCTGGTCGATGCCGTCGCCAAGGTGGAGTTCGACAGCCCGCGGGGCAGGTTCCGCTTCGACCCCAAGACCCACAATGTGATCCAGCCGTTCATCTACATCCGCGAGGTGAGGGAAGTCGCGGGCGGCATCAACAATGTCCCCATCGACAAGGTGGCCGACGTGAGAGATCCCGGCACCGGTTGCACCCTCCCGGCCTGAGCTCGCGCGAGGGGGCCCGGCTCCCGGGCCTGGCCCCCTGCCACTAGCCGCCCCGCGCGTGTCCTTCGTCCCCGACTTCTTCGGCCAGGCGCTGAACGGATTGTCCTACGGTGTCCTCCTGTTCCTCCTCTCGGTGGGCCTGACGCTGATCTTCGGCATGCTCGACATCGTGAACCTGGCCCACGGCTCCTTCTACATGCTGGGCGCCTACGCGGGGCTCGCGTTCATCGCGGCCACCGACAGCTTCTGGGTGGCGCTCGCGCTCGCTCCGCTGGTGGTGGGGGGTCTCGGCGCCCTCATCGAGCGGAGCTGCCTCCGGCCCCTGTACCGACGGCCGCCCCTGGACCAGGTGCTGCTGACCTTCGGCTTCATCTATTTCTTCGAGGACCTGGTCAAGTGGACCTGGGGCGGGCGGATCCGCTCCATTCCCTCGCCCGATCTCTTCTCGGCCTCGGTGACGGTCTTCGGCGCGACGGTGCCGTCCTACCGGCTCTTCGTCATCGTCTTCGGGCTCGGGGTGGCGGTGGTGCTCTGGCTCCTGATCGAGCGCACGCGCCTGGGCGCCATCGTGCGGGCAGGGGTGTTCGACGCCGAGATGACGGCGGGCATGGGGATCAACATCGATCGGGTCTTCACCGCCGTCTTCGCGGGGGGCGCAGCGCTGGCGGGACTCTCCGGCGTCATCGCGGGGCCCATTCAGTCCGCCTATCCTCCCATGGGCGCCAGCATCCTGATCCCGGCGCTCATCGTGGTTGTCGTGGGCGGCCTCGGCAGCCTCAAGGGCTCGCTCGCCGGCAGTCTCATCATCGGCCAGGCCGAGACCTTCGGGAAGGTGTGGCTCCCCGGGGGCTCCATGCTCATCATCTATGTGGTGATGGCGCTCATCCTGCTCTTCCGGCCTCAGGGGCTCTTCGGCCGACCCTTGAAATGACCAGAGTGATCCTGCGCGCGACGGCCTTCGCCGTGCTCGTCGGACTCCTGGCGGCCTTTCCCCTCTTCGCCGGGGTCTATCCGGTGAAGCTTCTGGAGGAGATCCTGATCTGGGGCATCTTCGCCATGAGCCTGGACCTGCTCATGGGATATGCGGGCATGGTGTCCTTTGGCCATTCCGCTTTCTTCGGCGTGGGTGGCTATGTCGCCGCGCTCCTGCTCAGGAACGCACCCGGTGCGCTCTCCGCGCTCATCCTCCCCGCGGTGGCCGCCGGCCTGACCGCGCTCGCCGTCGGCTTCTTCTCCATCCGGGTCAGCGGCGTCTACTTCATCATGCTGACGCTGGCCTTCTCCCAGATGTTCTACGCGGTGGCCTTCCAAGCGGCGTGGCTCGGCGCCGAGGACGGCATCGTGGGCGTGCCGCGCCCGATCATCCTCGGCGTGAACCTCGGTCAGCCCATGAGCTTTCATCTCTACCTCATCGTGCTCTGCGCCCTGGCCGCGCTCGTGCTCTGGCGCGTGGTGCGCTCGCCCTTCGGTCACGTGATCATGGGCATCCACGAGAACGAGGCGCGGATGCAGGCGGTGGGCTACCCGGCCAACCGCTACAAGCTCCTTGCCTTCGTGATCGCGGGGATCATCGCCGGGGTGGCGGGCTCGCTCTACGCGCAGTTCGTCGGCTCCATCACGCCCGACGCCTTCTTCTGGACGACCTCGGGCGAGGTGCTCCTCATGGTGATCATCGGCGGCACCGGCACTCTCGGCGGCGCGGTGCTCGGCGCGGCCGCCTTCATCCTGCTCCAGAGTCTCGTCAGCTCGTACACGGAACGCTGGATGCTGATCCTCGGACTCACCTTCATCCTGCTCGTGCTCTTCGCCCCCGGCGGGATCGTCGGCGCCCTGCGGGGGCGGATCGGGCTCCGTGCATGACTCGTCCGGCTCCCGTCCTCACCATCGAGCACCTGCGCCGTCATTTCGGCGCGCTGGCCGCGGTCAACGGGGTCTCGCTGAGCGTGGCTGCCGATGAGCGGCGGGCCATCATCGGGCCGAACGGCGCGGGGAAAACCACGCTGTTCAACCTGATCACCGGCCAGATCGAGCCCAGCGCGGGACGCATCGTCTTCGACGGCGCCGCCATCACGGGACTGCCGCCGCATGCCGTGGCGCGCCGGGGCATCTCGCGCTCCTTCCAGCGGACGAACCTCTTCCCGCGGCTTTCCGTGCTCGAGAACCTGCGCCTGGCTGCGGCGGCCGCCGGGCGCGGGAGCTACAACCTCCTCGGCAGCGTCGGGCGGCTGCGGGGGCCGCTCGAGAAAGCGCGCGAGGTCGCGGCGGCGGTCGGGCTCGCGGAGCGCCTGGGCGAGCCTGCCGGCGTGCTCTCCCACGGCGAGCAGCGCCAGCTCGAGGTCGGCGTCGCGCTGGCGACCTCTCCCAAGCTCCTCTTGCTGGACGAGCCCACGGCCGGCATGTCGCCCGACGAGACCGAGCGCATGACGCGCATGCTCGAGCGGCTGCCGCGGAGCGTGACGCTCCTCATCATCGAGCACGACATGGACGTGGTTTCGTCCCTCGCCGACCGCGTGACCGTGCTCCACTACGGCGAGGTGTTGACCGAAGGCACCTTCGGCGAGGTCAAGGCTGACCCACGCGTGTACGAGGTCTACCTCGGGAGCGCCTGATGAGTCGGCTCATGGTGGACGGCATCCACACCTACTACGGCGACAGCCACATCCTCCACGGCGTCTCGCTCTCCGTGGCGCCGGGGGAGGCGGTGGCGCTTCTCGGACGCAACGGCGCGGGCAAGACCACCGTGATCCGTAGCATCGTCGGCTTCACGCCGCCGCGCGAAGGGCGCATCGTCCTCGACGGCGACGCGATCCACGGCTGGCCCGCGTATCGGATCACCCGGCGCGGGCTGGCGCTCGTGCCCCAGGGCCGCCGCATCTTCGCGCCGCTCTCGGTGCGCGAGAACCTCCTCCTGGGCGCGCGCGCCGACGGCTGGACCCTGGACGGGATCTTCGCGCTGTTCCCGCGGTTGAGGGAGCGGCAGGAGCAGGCCGCCGGCACCCTCTCGGGCGGCGAGCAGCAGATGCTCGCCATCGGCCGCGCGCTCCTGACCAATGGTCGGATGCTCCTGCTGGACGAGCCCTCGGAGGGATTGGCGCCGCTCATCGTGAGGGAGATCGGGAACATCGTTCAGGGGCTCAAGGGCGGGCGCTTGTCCATCCTGCTGGTCGAGCAGAACTATCACCTGGCCTTGCGGGTGGCTGACCGCGTCTACGTGATGAACAAGGGGCAGATCGTCTACGAGGGGACGCCCGCCAGCCTGGAGCGTGACGAGGATGTCAAGCGGCGCTACCTCGGGGTCGCGTGAGGTCGAGTAATACGGACGAGCGCATGAGTGAGCCATGAGCTGGATCGATCCCGACTTCCCTCGGACCGCGGAGCCGACCGACCTCGTCGGACGCGTCCTCGGCCTCAACCCCGGGATGCTGACGGGTCCCGGCACCAACACCTACCTCGTCGGCCGCTCCCACCCCATCCTCATCGACACGGGCGCGGGCGTGCCGGAGTATCTGCCGCTCTTCGAGGCCTACCTGCGACGGCGCGGCTGGGCGCGGCCTGCGCTGATCGTGCTCACCCATCGACACCGCGACCACATGGGGGGAGTGGCGCAGCTGAGCGGACGCTTCCCGCGGACCCCCGTCACCAAGATGATCTTCAAGGACGCCGGGCTCCCGGAAGGCGTCCAGGATCTCCGGGACGGCCAGCCCGTCGGGGGCGACGGCGTGACCCTGATCCCCGTCCACACGCCGGGGCACGCCTCGGATCACCTCTGCTTCTACATGCCGGAGGAGCAGGCGCTGTTCAGCGGCGATCTCATCCTCGGCGGGTCCACCACGGTGATCCCGGACGAGGACGGAGATCTCGGCCAGTATCTCGACTCGCTCCGGCGCGTCAAGGCGCTCGCCGTGCGGCGCATCTACCCCGCCCACGGCCCCGTCATCGAGGATGCGGCCGGGAAGATCCAGGAGTATCTCGACCACCGCATGCTCCGCGAGCGCCAGATCCTGGAGGCACTCGGCGCCGGCGTCGGCACGATTCCCGAGTTGGTCCGGGTGATCTACGCCGACGTCCCGGTCGCGCTCCACGGCGCCGCCGCCATGTCGGTGCATTCGCATCTGAAGAAGCTCAAGCAGGAAGGGCGCGTCGGCGAGGAGGCGCTGAGCGGCGCCCCGTCCCGCTGGACGCTTCTGTAGCCCTCCGAGCGCGCCATGACTGAAGGGGCGCGGCGGGCAATGACTCCGCAGGACATCACGCGGATCATCTGGGTGAGCGATCCCCAGATCTCGCCCGATGGGCGGCGGGTGGCCTTCGTCGCGACCGCACTCTCCGAGGAGAAGGACGCGTATCTCTCCCAGATCTGGGTGGTGGACGCCTCCGGCGGTGCGCCGCGGCGCTTCACGGCGGGGCCGAAGCGCGATACGGAGCCCCGCTGGTCTCCCGACGGCAGCCGCCTCGCCTTCGTGTCCGACCGCGAGGCGAAGAAGAAGGGGCAGCTCTATGTGATGCGCGCCGATGGAGGCGAGCCCGTCCGGCTGACCGATCTCAAGAACGGAGTGACGAGCCCGGCGTGGTCCCCCGACGGGACACGGCTTGCTTTCATCTCCCGGGTGGGCGGGTGGGAGGAGCCGGAGAGCGAGGAGGAGAAGCAGAAGTCGCGGCCGCCGCGGGTCATCACCACGCTCAAGTACAAGTACAACGGAGAGGGATTCGTCTATGATCGCCGCCCCCACGTCTTCGTCGTGGCCGCTGACGGGGGCGGACCGCCCAAGCAGCTCACCGACGGGGACTTCGCCGACGCGGACCCCGCATGGTCGCCCGACGGGCGGCTCATCGCCTTCACCTCCGCGCGCCACGCGGACCGGGACCACGATGACGCCACCGATATCTGGCTCGTCCGCGCCGAGGGCGGGGAGCCACGGCGCGTGACCGATACGGCCGGTCCGGTGGGCCTCGCGTCCTTCTCCCCCGGCGGGCGCACGCTCGCCTACGTCGGCCGCCGCCACCTCAACGAGTTTGGGCGCAACGCGCGCGTGTTCACCATCTCCGTCGAAGGGGGAGCGCCCGCGTGTCTCACGACGGCCCTCGACCGCTCGTGCGCGCCGCTCGGCGTGAGGCCGCTCTGGTCGGCCGACGGCCGGTGGGTCACCTTCGCGGCCGAGGACCAGGGGGCCCTGTCCCTCTACCGCGTGGGCGCATCGGGCGACGCGCTCCCCGGGAAGGTGCTCGGTGGCGAGCGCGTCGTCACCGGCTTCTCGGCCGCCCGCGATGGCAGTCTGCTGGCCTTCGCCGCGACCGATCCGGTGACTCCCGCCGAGGTGTTTGTCGCCGGCGCGGACGGCGGCGGCGAGCGTCAGCTCACCGATCTGAACCGGCAGTGGCGGGAGGAAGTGGCGCTGTCGCGGCCCGAGCGCTTCCGCTACGCGCGCGCCGGCTTCGAGATCGACGGCTGGGTGATGAAGCCGTTCGGGCTCCGGCCGGGGACGAAATCGCCGGCGCTGCTCAATATCCACGGCGGCCCGCATGCGCAGTACGGCTACGGCTTCTTCGACGAGTTCCAGGTTTATGCGGGTGCCGGGTACGTCGTGATTTACACCAATCCGCGCGGGAGCCAGGGCTACGGAGAGGCCTTCACGCGCGCGGTGATTCGCGACTGGGGGGGCGGCGACTATGCCGACGTGATGGCGGGGCTCGACGAGGCGCTCCGGCGCTGTGACTTCATCGACGCCGAGCGGCTGGGCGTGATGGGCGGCAGCTACGGGGGCTTTCTCGCCAGCTGGATCGTGGGCCACACCGGCCGCTTCAAGGCGGCCTGCTCGGAGCGGGCGGTCAATGATCAGTGGGGGATGTTCGGCACGAGCGACATCGGCCACCTCTTCAACGCGATCGAGCTGGGCATCCTGCCCTGGGAGGACCTGAGCGAGTATCTCGACCGATCGCCGGTCACGCATGCCAAGCACGTCGCGACCCCCCTCCTCATCATCCACTCGGAGGACGATCTCCGCTGCCCCATCGGCCAAGCGGAGCAGCTCTTCGTGGCGCTCAAGAAGCTCGGGAGGGACGTGCTGTTCGTGCGCTTCCCGGACGAGAATCACGAGCTGTCACGCTCTGGGAAGCCGCGCCACCGGCTGGCGCGGTTCCGGTTCATCCTCGACTGGTTCGCGAAGTACCTGTGCGCGTAGCCACCTCAGCTACATCCGCAGCAGCCCCACCACCCACAGCGTGGACATGACGTTGTTCGCCGAGTGGGCGAGCAGTCCCGGCAGGAGGCTTCGCGTCCGCTCGTAGGCCAGGGCCCAGAGCAGCCCGCTCACCAGCACGGAGAGCGATCCGGCCGCGGCATAGCCGTGCGGCAGCGCGAAGATGGCCGCGCTCAAGACCGCCGCGGGCCAGACCCGCAGGCGGGTGCGCAGGGTCGCGTAGAGCAGCCCGCGGAAGGTCACCTCTTCGATGGCGGGGGCCCACACGGTCGCGTTGAGGGTGTCCACCACGAAGGCCCAGCGCGGATGCCACAGCAGGTCCTCGGAGAAGCCGTCGGCCCAGTGGGACTTGAGTCCGACGAGACCGCTGGCGGCGTCGATCACGGCGTCGCCGATGAGCGCGAGCGCGATCAGGACCAGGGTCACGCCGAGGAGGCGTGGCCACGCATCACGCCGGGGAACGAGACCGAAGGCGGCGCGGATGGAGCGGTCGCGCCCCCGGAGGTAGCCGGCGACCCACCAGAAGACCGGCAGGCTGGCCGTCATGATGAGCAGGATCTCGAACGGTCCCTCCCGGTGGACGAGGAACAAGATGACCACGAGGATGGCCTGCGGCGCCCCCAGCCCGCGGACGAACAGCGCATAGCCGTCGGCCATGCTCCAGTCGGGCGGGAGCGGCGCGTCGGCGACGCGCACGCGCGAGCGGCGGGGGAGCATCCAAGCGAGCGCGAGCGCGCCCGCGACGAGGAGGGCGGCAACGAGCGCCATCAAGACGCGCAGGCGCAGTCGCAGGGTGCGGCCTCGCGCCACGATGGCCGACTCGGCCCGGGATTGCGCGCTCGCGTCTCCGATGCGGGCGGCGATGCGCCGCGTGAGCGTGTCGGCGAACCAGTCCCGGTCGAGCTCGTCACGAAGTAGGGCGATGAGGGCGCGCCCCTCCTCGGCCCCGGGCGGCGCGCCCAGATACGCGGCCCCCACCCAGCTCGCCATCCGCTCAGCGGACTCACCCCCGTTCTTCCACCGGCCCATGGCCTCTTCCACGCGGTCCAGATCACCGGCCTCGGCCTGCAGAATGGTCCGGCGCAGCTCGGCCGAGATCGAACCGATGGTGTCGGCCAGCTCCTCGTACCAGGTCCTGGCCTCTCGGACTGGATCCTCGCCGCCCATGAGGGCCCGGTAGAGGCGCCATTCCCAGATGAGCCCGCGGCGCATGGCCTCGCGCAGGTCCAGCTCGCGCGTCACGAGCCGCTCCAGGGAGTCCTCCGGCCGCTCGAGCTTAGCGAGCGGCGACGACGGGTCCCGGATGAGCGGGCCGAGCGGCAGGCCGACATAGATCGCCACCACGATGGAGCAGACAACGGTGACGAGAATCGAGAAGGCCCGGCGCGGCGAGCCGGCCGCCGCTTCCTGTGCGAGGCCCTCGGGCGCGGGCTCACTCATGGGGGCGGCCTACGAGGGCCGCCGGGTGATCAGGAACGCGCGGATCTCACGAGCGCGGCGAAGAGGCGTCGCGCGGCCTCGGAGTGGCCGACCAGCTCTTCCGGATGCCACTGCACGCCTAGCACGAACCGCGAGGGCTCGGTCATCTCCACGCCCTCGATGATCTGATCGGGAGCCCAGGCTACCGCGGCCAGCCCCGTTCCGAGCGCCTTCACCGCCTGGTGGTGCATGCTGTTGACCTCGAGCTCGTCGGTTCCGAGCGTCTCCGCGAGCCGGCTTCCCGGCTTCACCTTCACCTTGTGGGTGGGCTGATCGCGCAGCGCCGGCTGGCTGTGCTGGAGCTGGGTGCCGGGGTCGGTGCCCACGTCCTGGAAGAGCGTGCCGCCGAGCGCCACGTTGAGGAGCTGGATGCCGCGGCAGACCGCCAGGATGGGGAGCCGCCGCTCCAGCGCGATTCGGACCGCCGAGGCCTCCAGCGTGTCGCGGGTGGGCGCGACCTCGAAGAGAGTCGGATGGGGCGCCTCGCCGAACACCGCCGGGTCGATGTCGCCGCCGCCGGTGAGCAGCAGCCCGTCCAGCCCACGGGCGAGCCGCGCGAGCGAGGCCGCGGAGAGCTGGGGCGGGAGCACGACCGGCACGGCCCCCGCCTGCTGGACCGCGTGCAGGTACGCCGAGTTGACGTACGCGCGCTCCGGCGTCTTGCCGATGGTGATGGAGGTGGTGACGCCGATGAGAGGGGCGTGACTCATGATGGCCATGCTACCATAGCGCGCATGAGTCTGGACTCCGGCCGGTCTCAGGGTGTTTCGGCGGGCGCGGGCCCGATGATTCAGGTCATGGGCCGGCGCTGGATGGTCTCGGCCGGCCATCCGCTCGCGGCCCAGGCGGCGGCGCGGGTCCTCGAGGCGGGCGGCAATGCGATCGACGCCGGCGTCGCGGCGGGATTCATGCTGGGCGTGGTCCACCCGGACATGGTGAGCTTCGCCGGTGTGGCGCCCATCCTCGTGCATTTGGCCGCGACCGGGGAGACCTTCGAGGTTTCGGGTGTGGGACCGTACCCGCGGAAGGCCACGGCCGACTTCTTCCGCGCTGGCTGCGGCGGCCAGATCCCGCCGGGCGTGCTCCGGACCGTCGTGCCCGCGTCGCCCGATTCCTGGTGCGTCGCGCTCGAGCGCTGGGGCACGTGGAGCTTCAAGGAGGCGGTCGCGCCGGCCCTCGAGTGCGCCCTACGGGGCTTTCCGCTCTCGACGTTCTCCGCAGCGATGATCCGAGGCAATGCCGACCGCTACAAGCGCTTCCCGACCTCGGCGGCGCTCTATCTGCCCGGCGGCGAGCCGCGCGCCCCCGGGGACCTCTTCGTCCAGGCCGAGCTGTCGGAGACCATCAAGCTCATGGGCGAGGCCGAGACGCGCGTGCGCCGGCGCGGGCGGGCGCGGGCGATCCGCGCTGCGCGCGACGTCTTCTACAAGGGCGAGATCGCACGGCGGATCGTCGAGTTCCACGCGCGGGAAGGCGGCCTGCTCACCGCGGAGGACCTCGCGGACTTCCACGCCGAGGTGGCGCCCGCGCTCACGACCGGCTTCCGCGACTACGAGGTGGCGGCCTGCGGCTTCTGGTGTCAGGGCCCGGTGCTGCTCCAGATGCTCAACCTGATCGAGCCGTTCGACTTCGAGGCGCTGGGTCACAACTCGCCGCGCGCCCTCCATCTCCTGGTGGAAGCCATGAAGCTCGCCTTCGCCGACCGCGAGGCGTATTACGGCGACCCGCGGCACGTCAAGGTACCGGCCGACGGGCTCCTCTCCAAGGATTATGCCGCCGCGCGGCGCTCCCTGATCCACGCCGAGCGCGCCTGGGCCGAGCTGCCGCCGCCGGGCGACCCCGACGCGAGGCGTGCGGTGAAGAACGGACCGAACGGATCGGCGGGGCCCCTCGGCGCCGCGGCGCCCGGCGCTCTCGATACGGCCTACGTATGCGTCGTGGACGCTCTCGGGAATGGCTTCTCGGCGACGCCGAGCGACCCCTCGGTGGATTCGCCCGTTGTGCCGGGCGTGGGCTGCGTGGTGTCGCCCCGCGGCTCTCAGGGCTGGCTCGCTCCGGGGCATGCGAGCGAGGTCGCGCCCGGCAAGCGGCCCCGCCTCACGCCGGCCCCCGCCATGGCCTTCCGGGGCGGCCGGCTCTTCATGCCCTTCGGCACACCCGGCGGCGATGTCCAGCAGCAGGCCATGCTCCAGGTGTTCCTCAACATCACCGCCTTCGGGATGCCGCCCCAGCAGGCGGTGGAGGCGCCGCGCGTGGCCACGCGGAGCTTCCCCGATTCCTTCTGGCCGCACCCGAACTACCCGGGCCAGCTCGATGTCGAGCGGAGTATTCCCGCCGAGACGCGCGCGGCGCTGGCTGCTCGCGGGCATGCCGTCACCGAGCAGCCCGAGCGGGACTGGCGCTCGGGCGCCGTCTGCGCCATCGTCGTCCGGCCCGATGGCACGCTCATGGCGGGGGCCGATCCCCGCCGCGGGGCTCACGCCATCGGCTGGTAGCGCGGCGAAGGGCTCCACCCGTTGTCACGTCTGATGCGCGCGCTGATCACCGCCGCGGCCGCGCTCCTGCTCGCTCTCGCCGCGGCGCAGGCTGCCGCGCCTGGGCTGTCGCTCCCGCGCCAGCTCCCGCCCGGGGAGCGCGCGAGGCTCGAGGAGATCGCGAAGCACTCGTTCGCGTCGACGCGGGTGGAGCTCGAGCCCTATGTGGCGCGGCCGGAGATCTGGGAGTACCTGCTCGATCACCCGGAGTTCGCCACTCACGTTACCCGCGCGCTCAAGCTGGCGCGCTACCGCATCTGGCACGACGCGAGCGGACTCTGGCTGGACGACGGCTGGGGCGTGAAGGGGCAGTTCACCGTCGTCCATGCGGAGCGCGGGAGGCGACTCATGCACGCGCGCGGCCACTTCGAGGAGAAGCTCCTGCCGGAGATCCGGGGACAGGCCGTCGCCACTCTCGAGTACGCGTTCCGTCCGGACGGCGAGGGTCATACCGTGGTCGCCACCGCGGCCAGCGGCTATGTCCAGGTGGACAACCGGGTCTTGAACACGCTGGGCAAGGTGGCGGCGCCGCTCGTGCAGGCCAGGGCCGACAAGGAGGCGGGGCTCCTGCTCAGGACCTTCGCGCGGGTGACGCGCGCGATCGAGGAGAACCCCGCCCGGGTCTATCAGGTGGTGAGCGAGCGGCCCGACGTCCCCCGCCACGAGCTGGAGGAGTTCCGCCAACTGCTCCGGCTGCCGTGAATCCTCTCTGAGCGGAAGCGCAGCGCCGCGCTGCGGATTGGCCAAGTACGTCCCCGAAGTGATAGGAGCAAGGATGGCGCACGGGCGATTCCACGTCCTCGCGCTGCTGCTGACGGGCGCGCTGATCTCGCTCTCGACCCCCGGGGGCGCCCAGCCCGTCGGGGAGGTCTTCCAGAAGGTCAATCCGTCCGTCGTGGTGATCCGCGCCAAGGGGCGCGACGTCTCGACGGGAGGCGATCAAGTCCGCTTCAGCGAGATCGGCTCCGGGGTCCTCATCTCGGCGGACGGCAAGGTCATGACCGCCGCCCACGTCGTGCAGACGATGGACGAGATCACCGTGGAGTTCATCGGAGGCGAAGCGGTGCCGGCCGCGGTGATCGCCTCCGAGCCAGCCGCCGATCTGTCGTTGCTCAAACTGGATCATGTCCCCCCGCGTGCTCTCGTGGCGCGAATGGCGAACTCCGACACGGTCAAGATCGGCGATCAGGTCCTGATCATCGGCGCTCCGTACGGGTTGAGCCACTCGATGACCGTGGGCTGGATCAGCGCCCGCTGGGCCCCGAACACCGTGTACAAGACGATGCCCCTCGCCGAGTTCTTCCAGACGGACGCCGTCATCAACACGGGCAATTCGGGCGGGCCGATGTTCAACCTGGCAGGTGAGGTCATCGGGGTCGTGAGCCACAACATCTCCAAGTCGGGCGGAAGCGAGGGGCTCGGCTTCGTGGTGACGATGAACACGGCCAAGAAGCTCCTCCTCGAGGAGCCCTCGTTCTGGACCGGCCTGGAGGGGCGGCTGCTCTCCGACGAGCTGGCCGACCTGTTGAACCTTCCCCCGAACACCACCGGGTACCTGGTCAAGACCGTGGCGAAGGGCTCGCCGGCGGAAGCCGTGGGGCTCCGCGGGGCAACGAAGGTCGCCGTCATCGACGGCGAGCCGATCGCTGTCGGCGGGGACATCATCCTCAGGGTTCAGGGAGTCCCCGTGGGCGGCCTCGCGGACTACGAGAAGATCCGCGACATCCTCGCCCGCCTGCCTTCGGGAGGGATGTTGACGGCGACCGTGCTGCGGGCGGGGCGGCTGATCGAGTTGACCGGCCGGAAGCCGTGAGCAACGCCGCGGCAGCGCGGCGCCCGAGAGCGCGCCGCTCGGCAGAACCCGCTCGTGCGCGTCCCGGCCTGCTCTGGAGTAGACTCGCGGCAACCCGGCTGTCCGGCGTGGCGGGCGCCCCTTCGCGGCCGGTGCTCGGCGGAGTGCCGAGCGGCTCTGAGCCGGCGGCGAGAGGAAATGAGGCACGCCAGGGACCGCGACATCCGGGCGTTGCCGGAGGCGGCGCTCAGGAAGTTGGACGAGGCTCTCCATGAGACGGAGGCTCAAGGGGACCAAGCCCGCCGACCTCCCCGTGGAGGCGTACGAGCGCCCGGAGCTGGTCATCAACCTCAAGACCGCGAAGGCACTCGGGCTGACGATTCCGCAGCCGGTACTTCTTCGAGCGGACGAGATCATTCAATGACCCGTCGACTCGCGTTCATCGGTGGCCTCGTCCTGGCGCTCTTCCGGCCGGACGAGGTGCTCCAGATCGACCGGCGCACCCTCATCGGCGCGAGTGCCGTCGGCATCCTCGCCGCGCCATTCGTCGCCATCGCGCAGGAGCGGAAGCACGCGCGCGTCGCCTTCCTCGGAGCCGAATCTCCGTCCACCAGCCAGCATTTCCTCACCGCATTTCGCCAGGGGATGCAGGAGCACGGTTACGTCGAGGGACAGAACATCACCATCGAGGCACGATGGGCCGAGGGCCGGAGCGAACGTTTCCCGGAGCTCATCGGCGAGCTGGTCCGTCTCAAGGTCAACGCGATCGTGACGCTGAGTACCCCCGCGGCGCTGGCGGCGAAGAACGGGACGACCACGATTCCGGTCGTCTTCATCGCCAGCGACCCCCTCGGCTCGGGGCTCGTCGGGAGTCTGGCCCGGCCGGGCGAGAATCTCACGGGACTGTCGCTCGCCCTCGGCGAGGAGTTCAGCCGCAAGTGGCTCGAGCTGCGAGTGGCGCTGGGGGCGCGGGAGCACCGACCGGTTTCCGGATTTTGCCACCGAGGTGGCTCAGCTGAAGGTTGACGTCATCGTTGCAGCAAATGATGCCGCCGGGCGAGCAGCTCAGAGGGCGACGAGGGCGATTCCTATCGTTATTGCGATCATGGGCGATCCCATCGGCGCTGGATTCGTCGCCACCTTCGCACGCCCTGGGGGCAACATCACCGGGCTGACTAGCCAGGGTCGCGACGTAACCGCCAAGCGACTCCAACTCTTCAACGAGGCCTTCCCACACCTCACCCGGATGGCCCTCCTCGCCGACACCACCGACCTGATCTACCGGCCGGCATTGAGAGAGGCAGAGATTGCTGGCCACGTGC
>WNGA01006790.1_pt2 | contig 25939 bp, 29 predicted proteins | sample 5400061 | NCBI WGS metagenome assembly WNGA01 (sample SAMN13153366, study PRJNA577476) | soil metagenome | isolation source: 100 cm soil or saprolite under grassland replicate 2 | place: USA:California | collected 2016-06-15 | reverse complement strand
CGCCGTACCCGCACTACTGGTTCGATAGAACCGCATGGCGCCGTTGAGATTGTCGATTGTCCATTGTAAGAACGAAGCATCTTCCCACGTGAGCCGTGGCGACCCACCATTCTCATGGATGCGCACATTATCAAACCCAAGTGCAGTATCTCCATTCGTTGAGCCTGCGACGACAAACCGACCGTCCAAGGGATTGGTGAAGTTCCAGTGACCTGATGTTGTAATTGAAGAACCAGCATCGCGACGCACATCCCCCACGTTATCCTTGAATAGGGGGTTCATCGTACCCGATCCGCCGCTAATCGGCCCAACCGTGACGTTGAGGCCGCCTCCAAACGAGACTTTAGTCGTGTGACTCCACTCGGCGATGGTGTTGATGAAAGTCGTGGGGTCTTTCCAGATGTCACCGTTGCTGTCCACCGAGATCGGAGACGACCCGCCGCCGGATGCCCCGATGACGCTATTCAAGCCCACGACGCGCATGACTTGTCCGAAGGTATTTGTTCCCACGGAAAAGGCATTCGTTGCGCTGCCATAGCCCATGTCGATGTTTTGCGCACGGGCCTCCGAGCAATAAAATATTGCGCAGACGCAACACAAGACGACTCGTAGACTAACGAGACTCAATCGTCGCAAATTGGACATAGCCTCTGATTCCTGACTGATCGGACTGCAACTGAAGGTTGAAGATGCACTCGGTCGAATTGAGCGTGACAAAGAATCCGTCGTACGTGTAGGTCAACGGATTGGCAAGGAGTGTACCCGTTCCTGCGCCAGTGGCTGTCGACTGGTTGTATAAGCGTGCCTGAATGTGCGGGGTGCCCGTGCCTCCCACCAACTTCACATGGACACGAACGAAGAACGCACTACCGGACGGGAACAACGTACTCTGTAATGAGAGGTCCACCCGGTTATTGATATCGTACCAGGTACCAGCTGTTGTCAGGAAGACAAAACCACCGTCCATCCCGCCCAAGAATCCACGCAACACAGCATTGCCAGACGACCCGCCCCCTGGAATAGATGGAGACGATCCCGTCGTAATCGAGCCCGCCCCACCGCTACTGCTCGCGCCACGGAAGTATTCGGCCCACAAGGCTTGAAATTCACTGCCCTCGATGAGACCAACCGAATACTTCATGGTGCCGGTGCCGTCGTCTTGCGTCGTCTTCTGATCCACCATGAAGTTCACATGGCTGATCCCTCGACTTGGAAGATTCACATCGTAGAGAAACCCTTGTAAGAAGTTGGGACTGTACGTATCGAAATTAAGACGGCGTGGAATGAAGGTGCTGTATCGGCGAAGAAGCGCATCAATATACGCGTAGCCTTCATCCAACCCCGTAATGTCAGGGGCCTGATCGATTCGTACACGCGCACCATACGTGCTGATACCGCCTGCATTCGTCTTGAAAATGGCGATCGGATACTGTGCAAGATACGTGAGAGCGACCGTATCACTGGCACCAAGCACAGGGTCGCTGACGTTCTGATCAAGCGTTCGGGCGCCCGCACCATTATCGTGATACGTCCAGAGTTCCGGTCCGCCGAACACACCCAGCGGGTAATCCGTAATCACGGCGCCAGGATTCCGCGTGACCCGCACCGATCCGGCCGGCGGATTGTTCACGGGAACAGCGGTCAGCTGAAAACTCCGCACCGACCCGTTACCGGTAAACGTCTCGGGAAGATCACGTTGCTGAGAACCGCCGATCTGCAACCACTGAACGTTTCGGTAGTCGCCCCAAGACTTGGAAATCTTGAATGTCCCCTCAAGCGGTAGCGTGGAATCAAGCGTGGTTGCGGACAAGGCCCCTGGTGCGAACCAGCGCAAGGTGTTGGAGTTGTCGATGTACCAGACCCACCCGGTCAACTCTGAGAACCGGTTAAACACCGCGTCAATGTAGGGAAAGGCAAATTCCGAGTCCGGCAAGACCGGACCTGTGGCCATGTTCGGATCGAGCCGCACACCATGTGAAGCAAGAATACTGACACAGACCGTCACGGCGGCCTTCAATGTTTGCCCAACAAAGCCAACGTTGATCAGTTCGATCGTGGCCGCTTCGTTATAGTCAGCGACCGTCATCCGCATCAGGATACCGCTGTCTGCGTAGAACGGAGATTCCTCGTAATCCGTAATGCGTCCAGCAAACTTCCTATCACTGATCGTGGTCGTGACGCTGGCGACCGTGGTGCCAGCCGCATGCTCAAGGGTTAGGTGTGTGCTGTTTACGTATCCGAAGACCTTTGATGTGTGAAGAGTGCCCCCACTACCCGCCCCAGGGATCGTGATCATGCGGCCGATATCCGCAATGGAAAATCCAGACCCTGTCAACGCTGTGCTGCTTGCCGAAATCGACGCGGAGAACGTGCGCGGATTGTCGTAGATGATCAATTCCTGACCGAGGTCAGGGCGAATGGCCCCCGACGTGTCCAGAAATTCAAAGTCTAAGGACTGTTGACCGTTGAGTTGTTCGTCGAAACTCGTCGTATCAATCCGCACGTTGCCCGTGCGATCGGTACCGTTAATGGATAGCGACAGGCTCATGACCGGATGCCATTGTTACGAAGAATGGTTTTCGCCTTGCTCATAATGACCTTGCCAGCGCGCTTGCCATCAATGTACACGTTGGCCACGGCTTCTTCACGGTCGCGGTGCATCATCCCCATGAACTGGTCGAGCGGTGTGATGACCTCCGGACCGCGCTCACCCACTTGAGCCATTGTGGGGCCGTAGACTACGCCACCTGCCCCGAACGCAGGTACATCCATTTGCGGTACCTGCGGGTCATCGCCTACCTGAACGAACTGGTATGGAACTCTGACGGTCTCGGGGTCGAACTGTCTAAAGGCATCGGCAGCCCGATCAATTTGTGTCTGCGCGTCATTGGCTACATCGTCGAAGGCATTTTGTGCGGCTTGTGCAGCTTTCTTGAATGCCTCCGGTACCGTGCCGCCCAACGCTTCAATAATAGCCGTCAAACCTTCACGGAGGATATCGTTCGTGGACAATTCCTCATCGGACAACAGACCCATCTCGCGCGCCTGCTCTATGAGCTTCATCGTGTTTTCATCGATGGCAAACCCGTATTTCTTGTTGCCTGAAATCACGGCCTCCAGGAATGGCACCATCATCGCCACGGCTGAACTGTTATCCACACCGAGTTGAGCGGCCTTTGCACTCAAGTCGTTGTACATATCCAGACCGGTCTGCTGCATCGCGGCGAATGTATCCTTGTTCAAGCCGCCAATGTTTGACAACGCCAACATGGCGTCACCCAGCGACCCCACCCCGTTGACCAGCTCAGGATACGTGTCCTGCAATTTCCGAAGGTTGACCAACTGGGCCAGTGCCGCATTGTCCGACGTAACGCCCAGGTCCTTGTAGGCGGCGATAATGGCGTCCAGGGCACCGCCTTGGGAATTCAGGGCCGTGATGATACCAACCCCGTCCTTCATGGCCTGATTAAAGCCGGCCAATACCACGCCCGTTAACGCATCCAGTTTCGCCGTCGAATTGAGGGCAGCCTGTGCCTGTTGATTCAACAGGTCTTGCAGTTCGATCGTGGCTTTCTTGATGTCTTCTTGCTTCGCTTCGGGATCGTTGTTGAGGTCAACGAGTGCCTGACGCGCTGTATCAATCTTGTCTGACAGCCCGGTGAAGGAATACGACGTGCCCTTCACGATCGCTTCCATAGACGTACCGAATCGTTCCGCCTGACCTTGAACGAAATCGGTAATGGCTTTAATGTGAAGTCCCCACTTGGCCGCGTACTCGATGATGTCGGTAAATTCTTTACTCGCTACTTCCCCCGTGTTCAAGACTGCATCAGCGATGTCTTGGAAGTTTTCAGTGAGGACCTTCTTCGCTTGGGCGACGGTGAACAACCCACGATCAAGCATCGTGAATGTGTCGCGCAACTTGTGTGTGAATTCGTCTAGGTTAGCTTCGTTCACCCCGCCAGCGGCCTTGACGATCTCCTTCATGTTGAACAGGGCAGCGGCAATGTCCTCTCCCTGGAACATGGAGTGCGCTTGTTCACGGATTTGATCGGCCAAAGCTTCACTAATCGTCGCGCCCCATTCGTGGCCGACCTTGGCCATTTCTTGACGAGTATGGCGGCCACGAAACACGGCAATGAAGATACCAACAATCGCGCCAGCGGCCGCACCCCACACACCCGCCACGGCAAGGCCCTTGGCCGTGGAACCGCCAATAATGCCGGCCATGGCGAGGCCAGTGCCAACACTGGAACCAAGTTCGGCACCAGCCATGGCCCCGCCAGCTATCCGTGATGTCAAAGATTTCTTCGGGTCTGTGGCAGATGAAAGTGCAGCGACCCCGGACACAATCCCGGTGGCAAGTCCAATCAAGGACTTTGCCATGTCCGCGCCCCACCCAGACACGCCGTCTCTGGATTCCGCAACAGCTTTCTTTATACCTTCAAACGACTCCGATACAGTCTTGGCAGCTCTAGCGCCAAGTTCCATGGCCGATAGTACTTCGGAAAACCCTGTGACAAACGATGCGAAACCAGATGTATCAGATCCGATAATGTCAGAAAGATTCTTGAATTCGCGAACAAACGGACTGATTGTCGTATCCACAGAGCCCCAGAACTTGGCCATGGGATTCGGCCGGTTCAGGAGGTCGTACCAGGTGTTCCACGCTTTTTTGATGTCGTTGATTTCGAACTTGAATCCGTCCGCGGCTTCCGCATTGAACTTCATCATCTGCCGCCACGTTGTTTCCAACTTATCGGCAGTTTCTTTCTGCACATCTTGGGTATCGACACCCGCCTTGTGCATCCGCTCCGTAATCGTGTCGTACGTTTGCTTCGCTAAGTCAACTTGATGATCGTAATACGCATGGATGAGAACAAGTTCTTGGTTACGTGTCGATTCTGCGATGTTCGATTTGGCGTTGAGCGCGTCAATCTCCGCTTTCTCGGCACGATTGATTTCAACGATCTGTTGGTTTGTCCCAGATTTCCCAATGTCGATAAGTCGATTCTGAAGGTCTTGGACCGCCTTGAACTGCTCGTCGGTGGACCCCTTTACGCTGGTCGTGATGTCAGTGCCGTATTTCGTGAAGACTTCCACGAACGCCTTACCCGACGTAACGAGTTCTGCGTCTTGTTTACGAATGAACTCGCCGAGATTGTACTTCATCACGGCGTCGTACCCGGTCTTCACCGCGCCGGTCAGTTCGAAGCCCCACGCCCGCGCCTTCTTTCCGGCATCCTCGAACTTCGTTCCGTAAGCTTCGACAATCTCCTTAAGCGGGGCGCCATCCTTTACCGCCTGGGTGTACATCTGGCCCAAGCCGGCAATTTCGGTTTTATATGCCTTGAGTAGAGATGTGTCCTTTGTGACGCTGGTCGCGATATTGTTACCCGGAGGTGGTCCTGTATTGATCGGCAAATCCTTCGGTGTGACCGGCCGGCTTAACATCGACCCTAGCGGCGTACCGAACGCCGGGACACTACCCGTAACCGAGAACCGACCGGACCCGGTGCGCACACCGGCTTGCTGAAGGAAATTATCGGACAGCCCAACATCCCCGGTGCCATGTGCCCCTTCAACATACGCGTTGAGATTGCGGGCATCCCGCATCTGCTTCGCGGCTTCACCGGCCTTGTCACTGAGCCGCTTCATCAGTTCGAGAAGGGCGAGCACACCCGGATTCAGGGAAGCGATCCACTTCGCCAATTCTTCGAAGAATGAAACGAGACTAGCGTGGCCCTGACCAAGGAATTCGGTCTGCACGTCTGCGAGGCCGCGCATGTAGCCCCACAACGTCTTCATTCCGTCCCACGTGGAACCGCCCACCAGGCGGCTCAATTCATAGAAGTAGCTGAGGACGTTGCCTAGTGGCTCTCTGATTGTCTCCCACGTCTTACCGAGACCTTCCCACGCAATACGAAGAATTTCAAGGGGCGGGACGGTGGCAATGAAGTCTTTGGTAAGGTTGCCCCATCCACCCACCAATTTCTCGAGGACAATAACGCCGGCCCCGAACACGCCAAACAGCAGCGCGGTCCGCGTCATCAGGGCCGTGGCAATATCCGCGAGGGTAGACCACAACGTAGCCACGGGTGCGGCACCAGCGGCGGCGGCTCCCAAGCCCGTGCCAGCGGCTTGTGCGCCTTCCCCCACGGCCGCAAACAACGGGGCCAAGGGCATGGCCACGACTTTCAAGAGAAGCGACCAGGAGCCAATGAACGCGGTCAACGGTCCGGCAATCACCAGTAGTGCCGTAATGCCTAAAACGGCTTCCTTACTACCGGTCGAAAGGCCCTTCAGCCACTTCTCACCATCTTTCAATACTTCGACCATCGCTTGAAGCGACGGTACCAACTTGGTCCTCAACAGCGGCTCGAAATCCTGGAAAATGTCAATCAAAACGTTTTGGAACTGATGGTAGACACTCAAGAGTTGGTTCTTGAGTGATTGCATCTGATTGTCGGAAACTTCCTTCGTCGTGCCGCCCGCACTACGCAATTGCTTTTCGTAGTCGCGGATCGAATCGCTGTACCCGATCAAGGCTTGTGTTGCGGCGCGTGACCGATCGGTCATGCCCAGCATCTGGAACAACATCGCGGCTTGCTGGTTCGAGGCGCCCTTCAGACGGTTCTCGAAGTCGGCGATGATGTCTGCCATATTCCGCATGTTGCCGGCGGAATCAAAGACGGCAATGCCCTGAGCCTTGAAGGCGTCGGCGTTCTTGGTCGCGAACCGGGCCAGGTCGCGGATCGCCATGTAGAGTTGTGTGCCGGCGGCCGCGCCGCGAATATTCTGCTGCGCATACGCGGCCAGGACGGCCACGCCTTCCTCCACATCCTTGTGAAAGATGCGTAACTGTTGGCCGGCTTTGTTCGTCAGGGCTTTGGCGAAATCCTCGACCGTGCCCAGGGCGATATTATTCGCTTTGGTCAGCACGTCCGAAATCTTTGCCATATCCGCGATTTTCTTACTTGTATCGTCGGACTTGGAACCAAGGGCTGCTTGGGCACCCGCGAGATATTCGCCCGCTTTGGCAAGGTCAATCAACCCCGCCTGGGCAAACCGCGCCACAACAGGTAAGGCCTGCATCGATTCCGTGGCGTTTAAGCCGGCGGACGCGAGATCGTAGAAGGCCTTGGCGCCCTCTGTCGATGAAAATTTCGTGGTTTCGGTAATGGCCTTGGCAACACCTTCCATGCGCTGCCGCATCTGCGGCGAGACATGGTCCATGATCGCGAGCGCTTCCGTCATGGCCTGATCGAATTCCAGGCCAATTTGGGAGATAGCGGCGACAGCGGCCGCGACGGGGGCCGAAACCCCCGCCGTGATCCGCGACCCCAGGAAGAAGAGGCGCGTGCCGAAGGACTCGAGCGACTTTTCGGCCGCACCCAATCCTGTTGCGACGCGACTGGCATCGACGCCGACTCGAATCAGGATTTCCGCTAACGTCATGGGATATTACGCCTTCCGTCGTGGAGCGGGCTCCGGGTCAACGCCGACCGGACGGCCCAGCAACTGACTCGGGGTGAGCGGACTTTTCACTCGGCCTGCGCCGTTGATGAGGGTGGCAACCCAAATCGCGCGATCATCACGCTCACGATTGTGTCGCCACCGCCACCCCGTCGCAAGGTGGTTATACTCCCTGGGAGTTAGACGCCAGAACTCCCAGGGCTTGAGATTCAGGGCTCCGTAGGCGATGGGTTCAGCGAGTTCGATCCATCGGGTCCAGGGGCGTCGTCGCTTCCAGTTTGTGGGGGCTGGACCAGGCTCCCCACCAATTCGTTTGGGTCCGCATCAGCGGCCGGTCCCTCAGGCACCGACCCCGCCTTGGATGCCACCGGACCCAGGGCACCCTGCTCCGCACACGCCTTCATGGCGATCATCACGAAGTCATTGACGCCGTATTTGCCGACCTTCAACAAACGGCCCAGCAAGTCGCCGACATAGTCCAGGGAAAGACCGCGGTCTTCCCATTTCAGGCCCGCCCAGACAATCGCGCGCGCCGTGGCGAACGTCGCCTTCATCTGCATCAGCTGGGCAAACCCCATGCCGATTTCCTGTTCGAAGTCGGCGAGGGCGTTCAGGTCGTAGCGGAAGTTCCGCTTCCGCACGACACCGGGCCGAATGGCTTCGAATTCTTCGAACAACACGAACGGAGATGTTTCTCGCGCCGGCCCGGACTGTACGGGCATTGCTACAACATGTGCCATATGGATGTGCTTGTTTTGGGGTTTGGCCAAACGCCCCACAACCCCCTCTCCGGGCCGTGGGACGCATGCGGCCGCCCGGGGGGTACCCCAATACCCGCCCGGACGGTCGATCGTGGCGCTAAGGGGCACTTCCACCCCAAGAAGAACTACGTGGTGGCGCGGGCCAACACGTTCGCCGGGCCGCCACCCGCCCGGAATGTGCAGTTGGTCATACCCAACGTACCGACTTCACCCGTAATCGGGGTGTAGTTTTCCAGCACGGCGTTGCCGGAATACTGCGGATTGCTGACGCTGATGGCCGCCGTCTTCGACTGACGGGTTGCGACCGCGAATGACGCGGCGCCAATCAGCGGGAACAGGGTCGCATCCACCGACGATGCGGCGAAGTCCTGCAGGAACTGAACCTCAAGAGACCAGTTCTTCAAACCCGGTTTGCTGGAGCGAGTACCGGACGTGCCCATGACAGTATCGTCGAGCATTTCCGCCGAGTAGTTGAGTGTCAGTGACTTGACGTGGTCCGACAGGTCCACGGTGGCCACGGACAGGAAAGCGTCAGTATAGACGAGTGTTGCCATTGAAGGTCTCCTGTGCGTTCGATTACTGAATACCCAACGTCAGATACGCAATGAAGCTGGGCGTGGTACCTGTGAGCACCCACTTGGCACGCCAGAACTGGTCCGTGATCGGACCGGCGGCTTCCTGCCAATCGCCAACCGTCTGATTGACCGAATTGATGGTCGTGTGCGTGAGTCGCGTCGTCGGCGAGCCAAAGCCAATGAGCGCGGCCGATTCGATGGTGACGGTGATGCCAGGTGAGCCCGTGCCCCCAATCGGGGCGAACACGTGCAAGGCGGAGTAGATGCGCTGCAACGCGGTGACGGCCCCCAACTGCACGATCGTGGAAGTGCCGTTCGCGGTCAGGGCCGGCAAGATCGGAATGAGAATCTGTCCACGAACCAATGGCGTATTGGCCGCCTCGGCCGTGAACTGCGAAGACATCAGCTGACCGACTTCGCCAGACTGGGGATTGTACTCTGCGTTGACGCCGCGCGTCATGAAGCCGAAGTCGCCGACTGTGTTCCCGAACGCGGCATAGGACATCACTTCGCGCGTCGCACCGATGCGTAGGTATAGCACACCGTCCAAGGTGGTGTCCCACAACACGGTGCCGTTGACTTTGACAGTCTTCAGTCCAGGATGGGCCGATCGCGTACCTGACGTGCCGAAGACTGTGTCATCGAGCATTTCTGCGGAGTGCTCGACGGAGATCTGATTGTGATAGGCGGATAGGTTGTATCCACCCAGCATAATCTTCGCGTCCGTCAGTGTAAACGTTGACATGACACTCTCCTAGACTGTTGAACGACTTACTTCTTGGTGCCGCGCACGGACTTCGCCTGCGGCACCTCGTCAGCCGTATCCGTGGCCTGAGCCGGCGGCATCGGCACCGGCGTATCCTGGGACACGGGCGCGGCCATCGGGACAAATGTTTCAGACGAGCCGTCGCCAGGCAACCGTTGCGCGGCCTGTTCCGGCGTCAACACCGCACCTGCCATGGCTGGGGCCTGCGGCTTGGTTTCGACCTGCGACCCGTTAACGACGACGATCGCGCCGATGCGAATCAGGAAGCTTTCGTGGTTGATGTCCAACTCCGCGTCGAACCGGTCGCCGGGTTCCACGTGGAGGGTGAAGTCGTTCAAATCCAGGGGCTGTGTGCCCACACACTCATAGGTCTTCATCACTCTACCTCAGCTCCACAAATCCCGCACAGTGATCGGTTCGGATGCCCCATGGCGGGAGTGGGCAACCGCCTATCCTCCGGATGTCTACACGGCGCGTTCGGATCAGGTTCGGGCTTCTTCAAATTTGCATGATGCTGCATGATCAGCAAATCCAACGTCACACTCATGGACTCGACTTGCGCCTTTAGCGAGACCAGGTACGACATGAACTGTTGCGGGGTCATACAGAACGCTCCTTCATACACTTCACACGCACCTTGTGAAGTTTATGTTTCTTCTCGTCTTCTCCCTCGTACGTTGCTGGACCAAATGTGGTGATGTGCAAGTAGCGGGTACCCCCGATGATCCGTTGCCCCTCGAAATCCACCACCGCGAATACCTGCGCCATTTTAGCTTCTGACAACGCGAACGTCGGGGCACGTACGATAATCTCGACAACTGGCTGTTCACACGCGGCCGGGGTGCCACTGGCCCCCATGGCGCGATAGGACTTAAATCCAGGCATGTTACTGACAAAAATAGCCGTCGCCGGGACGCCATTGCCCTCAGGCAATACATTACCAGCGAAGATGTCTGTGCTGACCACACCACACCCGCGTGATTCAAGATACGAAGCGAATTCTGCCAAGAGTCCCATGGCTATACCTTCCAATTGGCCAGAACATCTTCCCAACTACTGAACGATCCGCCGCCTGCGCCACTTCCACTTAACTCTACAGATAACGATGCACTCGCCCCGCCGGTCGCCATGAATTCTGCCGCGTGGTCTCTGATTTCGCCGCGTACCAAGTCCGGAAAGGCTTTGGATTCTACTTCCAGCGCGTACGTTAACCAGTGATCGATTTTCTGTTCGCCGGGATAGGGACCGACCCCTTGATGAAATGTTTTCCCGTACGGATTCTCATGAACAAGGGCCGCGTAATCGGTGTAGTAGCCTACCGTGTACACGTACTTGTGCGCGTTCGCATCGTGGGCGCGGTCCACACGTCCGGACTCCCATAACAGGCCCGTGTCAAACGGCACATGCTTCAAAGACGTGAACAACACCAAATCCGCAAACCGCTTACTACTGACGATGCTGGCTTTGACGATTTGCAGACCGAACATGTGCAACTTGGCGACGGCATCTTCAGCACCAATGATTTGAAGGCCTTCTCCGGCAAAGTCCATGCCCCGGGCAGACCCCAGGCCCGAGCGAGAAATCTCGCTACGATAGACATCGTCGAAGTTAACGTCCTTGAACGCCATGGTTACACGCTTCGCCACACACCATGTTCAAGAAACCCATGCCACATTTCACGATCTTGGGCATCGCTGACCCGAATGGACGGACTCACGGTAATAGCACCGTCTTCATCTTCTACGATCGACCAGACACCTTCTTTGAGTCCGCCGTAATAGCCGTTGGGTGTTTTGATTTCCCATCGGCCTTCTACACGGGGATTCTTTCCATATGCGCCATTCGGCGCATGAAAGATGTCGAAGTCACCTCGCAACCGTGTGCCCTGCATGTTACTGACCCTGACGATGGTACATCCATCCACACTGTAACTTAATATGGTGTGGTCCGTCTTCATCCGTAATGCGGCCGGCCGTGAACAGGATCGGTGACTCATCGATAAACGACTGGCCTGCTGGCAACGTCACTTTGTCATTCACGGTAAACTCATCAACGTCTACCGGCCGTGCCGTGCCATCGTCCAGAAGCCGTGCCCCCACCCATATATCGAAGATGACCGTATCCTGTTCACTGTTCGGGCGCCGTAAGGATAGAATCTTTCCAGAGATACGACACTGGTACCGGCGTGCATCGCCAAAGGGTACCAAGTCTCCACCGGACACGAATTTCTGGGACTGCACCGAGATTTGGTGTGGCATCATGTCGAGAAACTCCATCTCAAACATGATTAGTCTTCTCCCCCACCGCCGCTGTCGTTGTCAAGCACGTCCGTGCGGGTTCTCATCTCATTCGTGGACAAGTTGTCGTGCATGCCACGATAGAACGAACTGTGAAGTACGTCCGTCCGACTACGCATCGCGGACTCCTCCGCCACATACACGCCTCCAGCACTTGGCATCGCCACGTATCCCAACCCGCCTAGGGATGCGATTTCTGATTCCAACTGCTCGAGAAGTGCCTGATAGTTCTTGACCCTCTGGCTGTACAGGATTTTGAGATCGCCAACCCACTTGTCCGCGCCGCGTGAATAGCGAGCAAGAATACCGCGAACGGCCAGGATGGCGACCTGCAACACGTTATCAGCATTCGCGCCCAAGAGGAAGTCGATTTCTTCGTCTTGAAGTTGGGGGTCGATCGCCTTGGTATCGCCGATGCGAAAACGCACCTGATCGCGCGGCTCGGCCAAGTTTTCGTCGTATGTCCACGCCATCTCACCCCCTTACACAAAGGGCCGGGCGGTTCAAGCGGAACCAGAACCCAGCCCTTTGACCTGAAGCGTTCGGTCTACCGCCGGCGGATTTTGACGGCGGTCTTCTTCCGAACCGGTCGCGGCGGTTCGTCGTCTTCTTCGACAGCGCTAGCGATTTCGTCCTTGGTCGCCACACGAATGAAGCGCTGATTCTTCATGGCCCGGAGATTTTCATCTGGCCACTCACTGGCATCCAGCAACTGACCCGGTACGGCCTCCTGTTCGCCGTACCGGAATGACTGCTGCACTACTACGAGCACGGTCGCCTCCTGACTGATGGCCGTCGTCTACGCGACGACAGCGCTCATGTACACGCCCATGTCGGCGCTGACGATCTTGTTGTCCACCGCGAACTCGCCCTCGTACCGAGTCGTCTTCAGCCGGCGGATGTCGAAGCTGTCGATGGCAATCGGCACGTTCAGGCCGCCGCTGACGCCCGTCCACCCGAACGAGTACATCGCGCTTGGCGTGAAGGGGGCCGGACTCGGATTCACGTAGCCGATCCAGCAAATCTTCCCGTAGTTGTATGCGTAGGCCGGCGTGCCACCCCGGTTATTGGTCGCGCGGATCGAGCGACCGATGTAGATGTTCTCGATCTCGAACAGCTGCTTGAGCAGGTCGATGGTGACGTTATTCGGCGAGGTGTACTTGATCTGGTCGCGAAGGACCGGATGCCGTTTCAGCTTCATCCAGACGGCCTTGCCGATGACCATCGTATTCGCCTCGAAGCCGGTCACAGACTCGATGTAGTCCTTCGACTGTTCGATATCCGTCACCGGGTCGCTCGTGGTGAACTGATCCCACTGGATGAACTGCGTACCGGTCGGACCTGCCGCGACGCCCGCTCGGTCCGTGCCCCACACGCCGGTCTTGAAGAAGTCGTTGATGAACTGCAGTTCCGCACGGAGCAGCAACTTGCTCGTAACGAATTGCGTCGTACCGCGCTCGAGCTGAAGGCCCGCGTCCGCGTTCGCCTTGACCTGAGAGCCCAGGTCCTTGTGGTACGCCCACACGTCGGCGAAGTAGCTGTCCTGCGACAGCACGTAGCCGCCGCCGGCCGACTCTTCCGAGTCGCCGCGCTTGCGCGCCTCGTCGATCAGCCACTCGTTCTTGGGGAAGACCCAGTACTTGTCCGACTGCTTGTCCACGGGGATGATCGGGGCAATCTTGTTGAACAAGAACTTGCTCTGATCCTGAATCTGCGCTACGCTGATCTGCGTAAGCGCCTGGTCGATGTGAACATCCTGCAACGTCGGCTGTCCACGCTTCACGGGCATCAACATGATCGGTCTCCTGTGTGCGAAGTCGTAGACGGTCTACGCGGCACGCGAAATGTTCAGGCAGTTGAAGGCCACGGCGATGAGCTCGTCCGCCGCGCCGCAGATGCTGACGTTGAAGCCGATCAGATACTGCGTAGTGTCGGTGCCCGGCACGATGGCCTTGGCGCGACCGGTCGCGTCGATGCCAATCGAGACGCCCGTATTGGCGAAGGCGGCACCGGCCACCATGAACGTGATTCCGAAGAACATGACCGTCACCTGGCTGCCTCCCAGGGCCGGCTTGCTCTGCGCCACGCCGATCGGTTTATCGGTGATTGCGGCGATCGGGATCACCTGTCCTACGGTGTTCATCTTCACCGCATGGAACAACTGCGCCGACATGTCCGCGCCCGGCTCGAAACCGAACTGGTAAGCGCCGGGGACTTCGAATGCTGAAAGGTTCGGCACGTGAGTAACTCCTCTACAAGTGCGGGGGCCACGTGGCCCCCACCAGTCTGGATGTGATGACTAGTTGACAGTCACCTGACGGCGCTGCTCCTGACGATACTGCTTGAACAGTTCGGGGTTCTTGGTGCAGGCGCGGTCGAACGCCTGTTCCTTGCTCAGCTGGATGTCCGACTTCTGGATTTCGACCGCCTTGGCTTCGAGCTGGGCGTAGGCGTCCGCCTCGGCGCCGTCGTCCGCACCGACTTCCTTGTACACACCCGCCATCGCCGCGTTGGTCTTCTTCATGCGGGCGATCATCTTCTCGGCCTTCTCCTTGGAGAAGGACTTCTGGATGTCGCGAAGCTCGGTGCCGATTTCCTCCGGCGTGCCGGGAAGGTTGCTGAATTCAGCACGCGCACGGGTGACACAGGCCGCGAGCGCACGTTCCTCTTCTGCGGCGTCGGCCTTCTCGAGCGCCTGCTTGGCGACCTTGGTCGCTTCGTTCGCGTCGGCCGTGGCCTTGGCCACTTCCGCGTCGCGCTTGGCGATGAGGCGCTGTGCCGCCGGGGGCAGGGACTTCATGACGGCTTCGTCGTCGTCATCATCCTCGTCATTGTCCTCGTCATTGTCCTCGTCATTGACGGCTTCATCTTCCGCGTCGCGCGCCTTGCAGAGCGCAACGAGCTCCTCGGGCGTCATGTCCTCATACGACTTCTTGGTCGGCTTGGCGGTCGCGACGGCCTTCTTGGTCGCCGTTGCGGGCTTCTTCTTCATGTCGGTCTCCTCGGTAGTGAACTTGGCCAAGTGAGCCTGCGCTTTCGCCAGGACTTTTTGCATGAGTGCGTCGGGATCGGACTTGTTGTAGTCGCCGGACGCCAACGCACTCAACGCTTCGTCAACGGCGGATCGGAATTGATCGATGGACTTGGTGACATCCTTGGTCTCACCGTTGTACAACGACGAGGACATCGAGTCCTGCATGTCATAGCACATCGTGAGAATTTCGTACATCGCGGCGCGTTTGGCGCGGGCGGATCGGATGTCGTTGAAGGTTGTCTTCTTGACGGGGGGTGTGTCCCCTTCCTTGTCCACGGCATCCTTGGATTTGTAGAGCACGACGTCTGCACGGGGATTGGCCCCCCGGGCGGTGAGCGACACCTTACTGACGCCCAGGCCCTTGAGCTTGAACGCCTTATATGTCTTGATTGCGGGCACTATGCGGCCTCCTCTCGACTCGCCCAGCCTTCGATACTGAACATGGGGTACTTGCCGGACTTGACCAACGCCCAGGCGTCGTCATCTTCCACGTAGAAACCCACCCACCACCCCTCGGGAACGACGCCTTCAGGAATACCCATGGCCTCAGCCTTTTCCTGGGTAAACACCATCGATTCGACCAGCGCACCACGGGCAGGCCCTTCGTGTTCGGCGTTTAGTTCTCGGAAGTGAAGTGTGAATTGATAGGCGGCATTTTCAAGTTCTTCGATGTCGATCTGGTCGTCGTAGGAGTCTGTGACGGTCTGGCCTGACTTGTCGATCGCCACGCTAGCCCATCCGAAGACGAGACGGCGTTCTTGGTCGACTTTGGCGACCGTCGCTTTGGCAACGATGTGAACAGGTAGGCCCATAAAAAAAGAGGCGGAGGCGATTCCCCCGGGCAAGGGCCGCCTCCGCCTCCACTCCTCTGACGGTCGAGCACGCTTTGAATTGTAGTCGGGCAACCGGTGCCCAGCCCGGCTTTGACGCGTATGGTTATACCTCGAACACTCGTCTGGTGTCAACTAGCCGACGAGGGCAAACGTCCAGTTCAACGATGCGCCGTCTACCGTTGTGCCCTTGGCATTCAACAGCGTGAGCGTTACCGTATTCGGCGCGGTCACGATGGCGCTGATAGGTACGAGCCCCGCTTCCAATGTTGCGGGCGGCGTTGCAATGACCAGATCGCCCACCACTACGCCCGGAACCGTCACCGCGACCGTGCCCAGCGCGAGCGTCGTAATGCTCGGAGGGTCTACAGCCACCACGGTTTTGGTGAGTACGATACCGACCGACGCACGCCCTGCTGTGAGAAGTTCTGACATGTGATAACTCCTTGGCTTTCCAGGCCGTTACGCCGCGACTGCGGACAAGTCTACCTGAACGTTGAGCGTATCCGTGTTGGCCACGGCCCGCGATCCCTGGGTGACAAACAGGCCGCCGCCGTACAGAATACCGGTCGTGCCGCTCTTGGTGCTGTTGTCGCACATGAACGCGCCAAAGACACGCCCCGTGGCGTTGATGCTGAACACGGCCTTGCTTGACGAATTCGAGATCGCGCCCGCCGATGCGGCACCATTCGGTGTCCACGTCCGCCGTGTGGCATCCGAATAAGGGACGGTCTCGTTGAAGGATTTGGACGCCATCGTATCGGCGAGCCGCGGCTCCAACGCATAGGACGCACCAGACACGGTGGTGCCCGCGTTGTTGCCAGCCGTGAGAGCCGTTGCGCTGCTCGGGTTGCCGCTGACCGTCGTGATCAAATCGGCGCCTGCTGCGCCCGCCCCCACGATGATCAGGTCGTTCCCGTTGTCGCCGTTGGCGAAGGCCGTGCTGGTGCCCGTCACGGCCGCTGCGCCTGACGTGATCGCCACCGTACCGGTGCCAGCCCCGATCAGGCCCACGTACCACGTGACACTGCCTGGAATGGTCTGGAACGAGTTGTTCAGCAACGCGTTCAAACCGACCGTCATCACATTGTTCTGGAATACCTCCTGCCACTTGACGCGACCGGCCCAGTCCAGACACGTTACGGTATACCGCGTCCGCAACTTCACGCCGGCGTGGATGCCTGGAAACGGCAACACATTGTCTACTCCGAAGCTCATGGTTCTGTCCTTCTGTTAGGGCACCCTTACCAAGTTGTCAACCGTAAAGCCGATCACATGGTTCTCGTGCCCATTGGTATACGCAATTTCCAGTAACCCACGCCGTTTCTGGAAGCGTGTGGTGTCGATCGCGCTTATGTCAGCTGGCCCCAGAACGAGTTCAAACAAGCCATCATCCTCCAGAGTGCCTCCGTTCTGGTTTTTGACTTCTTGTTTGTCCCGGCCATTGATGACCGTACCTGTCTTTGGGTCGAAGAGGGTGAATAGAATGGACGTAATCACGGCCGTCGTCACGGGGCCGTCCGGACTCGTCAACTGTGCCGAGTACCGACGTGAGCTACCTTCGTTGACCGGCGTCTTGAATTCAGTGTAGCCCATACTTATTCCATCGCGTCAAGGGACTCGTTGATGAACGTGATTCCGCCCTGCAGGTTTTCGGATACCAACAATAACCCGGTTAGGCTCTCACTGGCAAATTGTAAGACTAATCGAACCGGGTCGGTCGAAAGTGAAGCTAACTCTAACAAAGACAGGGATGCACCCAGCGTAAGAGCCCGTGTGAGGACCAAACCACCTTGCTGTGCCTGGGCGGCCGAAGCTCCCAACGCAATAGAATCCGTCACGGCGCGTTGAGCGGCGGCTACAATATCCGCCCGCATCTGCATTGCGATACTGGCAGCCAGTTGGCGTTGAAATTGCACATTGGCCAGAGTCTGCACACCTAAAGAAACCCAGGCCTCCATCGCCATAGCATTCGCGACGAGCGTACTTGCAGAGACAGACACCCCCACCAAGCCAAGTTGGTCCATTCGCGCCGATGGTACGATCCCAGCATTTGCCGCCAGTTGAACGATGGTGGCTTGAGTAAGCAGAGCCATCGGCACAATCGTTGACCCCATGGCGAGGCCGACTAGATTGCTGTAGTTTGCACCACCCACACGCGGGTCAAGACCTACACCAGAAAATAGCGCTATGGACGACGTAATACTTTGACTAGACGACACGGCTACGGCGGCACTTTCGCTAAGCAGCGTCATCAAGTTCAAAATGGACTGCGTGGTCGGCGACATGGCCAAGTTCGCCTGCAAGGTCAAGGCCCGCATCCAGTTTGCCGTCAACGAGGGAAGTAGACCCGCAGCAGACGGTAACGTCACAGCCAAGTTGAATTGAACGCTAATTGCTGGAGACAGATAACCTGACACCATCAATCCCACCAGATTGTCCCAACTGTGCAGAGGCAAATTCATCTGCACACCAGCTGCCATGCCCAAAGATGTGGACATGAGCAGAGACAACAATTGCTGGGGTGTGAACTGAGCCGTCGCACCCAACGCGATCGTATTCGCCAGATTAAGCGCCATTAACGGCGCGATAGCCGCTGTTGTCGGCAACGCGGCAGACAAATTGAACGTGGTTTGACGGGATGCAACGAATTGTCCAGAAACTATGAGTGCAATCGACCCTGACACTGCAATACTGCGCGTGGCTGCCAATGCAGCAGCGACACCTAGCGATGTGCTGCCTTGTACCGATAGCTGGGATACATCAGATAATCCCGCCGCAATCGAAGCGATAACGGATAAGTTGAATCCCTGAGACGCGGAATCGGTCAGTGCGCTCGTAATGCCCAACGATGTGGCCAGGTTGTGATTTCTGACAAACGAATCAACGATCGCTTGCGTCACCGCCAGTGTCGTCGTACCAGAAAAAACTTTGGTCCGATTCGGTGCGGCGGATGCCGATGTAGCTAACCCTGTGCTCATGCTGAACGCAAGATTACTTACTGGAGAGGAAACAACCGAGGCAGCAAGGCTGGCACCCATGGCCAATGTACGATTGCCCGCAGGGGTAGTCGCCGCTACGGATGTAGCCAGGCTTGTGCTTGTATTCAATCCGCGATTGCCTGTAGGGGCCGTGGTTGTCGCGGATGCCGCGAGACTAGTGCTTGTATTTAATCCACGGTTGCCCGTGGACGCCGCTCCAGCTTTTGCGCCTAGCGCAGTAGATACATTGTAAGTAGAGCCGCCCCCACCGGTCAAAATTTTAAAGGTGGCAATAACTGCGACGCCGGAATCTGTGGGGTCTGCTGTCGTCCACGACGCGGTTGGTGTTCCAGTCGAGGACAGAGTTTTCTCGATGAAACTGATGGCGATAAGACTTTCATCCTCAGCCTCACCAACCAGTGTCCAGGCGGCATCTTCAGTAATCGCAGACACACCGGACACCGCCTCATACGGCGCCAACAACGCTACAGCTAATTCATTCGCGGCCGTGGTGGCGGCAGATGTGCTGACTGAAGGTGTCGTCGTGCTGGGGACCGACGCCGAACCAATGCGATCTTCTATACTCGAGGCGTCTAGATTATCCCATTCCCCGATCACACCCGTCAGAAGGTCTCCGCCTCCGTCTGGATTCATGGTAACGGTAGTTGCGCCTGACGCACAGTTCTTTGCGTACCAGATTGAGGCTTCGCCTACTGAACTAAAAATCGAAACGAGTTTCTTCCACGTGTTGCTTTTATTGTCGGTGATACCGCCCGGGTCTGTGAGCCCAGCACCGAATGTCGCAACGGCCGCAATCAAGGTATTGCCCGAGCCCACATTGCTGGGCATGACGAAATCTTGCGTATCGACAAACCCGGTTGCAATGACGCTGGATACCTGGACTCGTCCCACAACTACACCTGCGTTTCAGTTTCGATCGTGGTGATTACCACGCGCGGGATGTCAGTTCCAGCCTTTAACTTCACGCAAACGACGACGGAGCGTACGGAGCCGTCGTCGTTGATAGCGGCGGCTTTTCTTTGCAGGTCCACCTGAATTGCCGCGAGGATTCGGTCCACCCGGCGCGGGACGCGTGCCCCCGCCAGCATTAGGTTTGCCACTCAGACCCCCTGGAGAAACAATAGGTACAGGCTCGGCCTTGCGTCCAAATTCCACGCCGTCAGTAGGAAAGCCAGCGGTCGTGAACAAGTGCTTCTCAAGCGGAACGTTCGGGAACACTTCCATCCCAGCCTGATGAAGCTGATAGACGTAGTCGGCTAGTTCGGTCAGATTGGGCACGGACACATCGCCGTGCCGCAACTCGGCCATCTCTTCGACATCGAACCCGTTCAACAGCCAGAGACGCGGCACCGCGTAGCGGTTGAACACATCCTGGATCATGTCCAGCCATGCGATGATGGACATTTGAAACATCTGGGTCTTATTCCCCGCCAAGGCTTTTGACCCATAACGGTTGTTGTGGCCCAGAATGATGAAGTCCGCGAGACATGTCATCGCGATCTGGTTGTTATAGCGGCCGATGATCGTCGTGGTGTCGAAGGTGCGGCTACCGCCCGTGGACAGAAGTTCCAATGTCCACCCGAACGGCAACAGGATACCCTCTTGTTCGTCGCGGCGAATGTTGCGCACCAGGGTATCCGCCTGGTTCTTGTACTGCACCATCTTCGGAATGTTGGGATTCCAGATGTCAAGTCCCTCGGGCGGCTGCAACATGGGCAATCCGGCAAGGTCGCGCTCGACGCCGACGCCCTCAACTTCCTCGATGCGCTTTTTAAAGAACCACGGTCGATACGAATTCCGAAGAACGCTACGGCCTTCGGGATTGTTCTTGTTGCTTTCGGTTCGAAACAGGAGGGATTTGCCGATGGGAATTGTGGCGGACTTCCCGTTGGCCGTTACCTGGTTGAATGCGCGCACACCGTTGTGGTCGTCGAAGTCCCACTTGAACAAACTATCCTGGGACCGCAATGGGAGTTTCCGCCATCCGACCAGACCGTCCTTGAACTTCGAGGACGATCCATTATCGGCCCGTGTATAACCGTTACGTTTCTTGTAGACCGTCTCCAACCACGCCCACCCGAAGGGGGCCATGGTCATGACCTCGGACATGGTGTCGGTCCAGGTTCCAGACATGTCCTGCATGCATGAGGACAGGAAGTCGGCTTGTTTCTTGTGGGCGTTGTCTTCGCTGAAAGGTTTAACTTTCCACGTGGCGGACCGGATCAGCATGCCGATCGCGAACAACATGGCGCCGACGATGGGATCGTTGTCTCGCATCTCCTTAATGATGCGAATCCCCAGGCGGCCCTTCAGCTGGGGTAGAAACTCTTCGCGGATGATGCCACCGGACTCATTTAGCCCAGAAAACCCGACCTCACTGAAGCCGGCCACTTGATCCGCGGGGCGACGATATTTCTCAATTTTAACCGGCTTGGGCACTGCTTGATCTCCAGTAGGATGTTCCGGTCGGCCCGCCTAGTTGACCGTACACCATTCGCTTCTCAAGTTGCTTGATCAGCTGTTCGGTGGCATCCGGGCCGTCGTCCCAATCCCCTGGAAATTCGTCAAACTGTGCAAAGTAAGTGGGGACCGTTTCTACAAGATGCCGCGCGAATCTTACCACACGGGTGGACGGATCAGCAACTTGCGGTTGAATCCCAATGATCCGCGTCATCTTATTTTGCGCCCCATGTTGCTCGTGCGCGGTAATGGTCGGATACAGCTTCCTCTTCTTCGCCGCCTCCATGATGGTGGGGGCGAGAAGATTCTTGTACATATTCTCCTCGCACGCGAGTTTGCTGTCGAACCGCTCGTATTGATCCAGCAGCCGTTTGATTTGATAGTCCGGCGTTTTCTTCGTCATAACCACGCCGAAGATCTCGATCCACCCATCCGACAAGCGACCACCCGTCACGATGGCGGCATAATCGCGTTTCCCCTTCTTGAACTCACCAGCCTTGGTCCCGCCCGCTGGGTCAATGACGGTGACGATTTCTTCGTATTCCTTAAGACGTTCCCGTGTCCATTCCACGTACTGGAACTTTAATGGGTCAAACGTCTTTTCTTCCTCGACACGCGGATCGTTCATCATCTCGCGTGCGAAGTTTAGAGCACCGACTTCCGGTTCTCGCTTATAGGCGGCCAAGCGTTCGAGGGACCAACCTTCGGGCCACAGGGCCGAGCCGTCGTTCAAGACATTCCCGATGGGGAGACGTTCTTCCTTACGAAGGGTGTTGATGGCTCGCCACAGGAGGCCGTCCCATTCCTTACTTCCTACCAGCGATGCAATCAGACAATCACGGTGGGGCAAGTTGCCGATCACGAACACATCCCAGGTATCGTCACCTAGGCCCATGAACGTGCCGCCGAACCACTTCTTATGTCGGATACGTTTCAGGAAGGTATCTGCGGTCTCCGGCGACTCCGGATCGTCCAGAATCGCGAGGTCGGGTCGCCGACTTCCCTTCTTCAGACCGCGCATGCGCGCGCCCGTGCCTTTTGCTAAGACCGTCGCACCGCTGGCAAATGTGATTTGACGGTCCGTCCATTTCTCTAACTGACCTTTGGCGTCGCGGGCCGGTCGTAAATGGGGAAAATCTTCCAGAAGAAGTTCGTTGGTTTCTACTTCCTCAACAATCGTCGCCAGATTGGCTTCCGCGGTGCCTGAGGCCTCTCCAATGAGCAGGATGAAGTACTTGCGCTTATAAGCCAAATGCCATAGAGGTAGAGCGAGGGAGATGATGGTGGTCTTCCCAAACTTTCGAGGAGCAATCCGCGCCACCCGTTTTCCCTTATCCGCGTGGGGGCTCGGGCCGTTACAGGCGTCGAAGAGGTCGTAGTGCATGTCCCCAAAACCCTTTGTAAAGTGTTTGCGGAGATATACACGGCAAAATTGCTCCAGGTCGTTTTCACAGGCTTTCTTTCGCTGATTAGTGGCGGAGGCCGGGCTGGCCATCCGCATACCGAGAATGGCGGGACTAACGTCGATACCGGTGCCTTTTTTGACAAGAGAACCGCGCTTGAGGTCTCCGAGAGTCTTGAACGCCATGGCCCCTATGATAACAAACGATCGCTGCGGTCAATGACTTGTGCGTCAATGGCCCCAGAATCATTCTTTTTCTTGGTGTCGATGTTGATCGAGGCCCACTGTTCTTCAATGCGAGCCAACGTATCCAGGTCGGTCACTTGCACCGCGACCACCGTACCCATCTGTTCCAAGACCTTCCGGAACATCGCCATACTGATCGTACCCTCGTTCTCGATCTGGTGCATGCGATGTATGACTTTACTTACGGATTCGATCATCCGCACCGCGTCCGCGATATCGACTAGTTTCTTGGGCTTCTTGTTTTCGTCCCCGTCCATGTGCCAGGCGAGCAACGCATCGGAGAATAACTCGAACCGCTCGATGAAGTCCATGATCAGGGTGCGCATCAACATCAAGTCAGGTTCAAGATCACGGATGTTGACTTCTTGCTCATGGAGCCGCATCATGCGCTCCACTAACACTTCCTTGTTAAACCCGCCCCATCGTCCAATCTTGTTGCGTCGCTTCGCCCGCTCAATGTCTGCAAGGGTGAAGGGGATCATGGGGGTGTCGGGTTTCGTGCGCGGGGCGACCGTATCGGCCCGTTGGGCACGGGACACGATCTTCTTGAGTTTTCGTTTCGGTGCATACCGCTTGACCCGCATTACTTCACCCCTTGACCGTCAATCCACTTATTTGGGCCGTCAAAAGTGGAGACGTCGAGTCGTTCCCGTTCCACAGGAAGGATCGCGCCACACCCCACACAGTGGCCATCCTGTGGGCGACGTTGAGTTCTTGTGCAATACCGACATGTGGTTCGGGGAACTGATTGGGCGAGGGTGTCGCCGTCTTGTACCTTGGCAAATTCGCGGACAAGAAGAAGATCTCGCTCCTGACGGCCACCGCGCTCGCGATATTCTTCGTATGCCTGAATTCGCTGCCAGGCGAACCACGCGAGACATGTGGCGGCCAGTAAAGCTAAGCCAAGTGGATTATCAATCATACATCCCTCCGACGCGGGCGCTTTATAGCATTTCGCAGTGTTTGGAGAACTTTCCGCGATTCGTCGTCAGCCGTGCGACCGGTGAGGGTCCAGACGGGTGCCCCAGGCGGTAACGGGTCCAGACCCAGCCGTGTCCGCTTATCATTACGCGACAATAGACCAAGGATTGTGGACACCAGTGCTGGAGTAATACGCGGCGTGGTGTCGCCTTGCCATGCGGACTTGACGGGGTGATATTGCTTAGGGCGTCGAAGCCTCATGAGGTGAACCAGGTCCGTCATCAAGCGCGTCCCGCCCAAGACCGCTCGGTCAAGGGCACGGATTTGTTCGACTGTGGCCCAGGCGACATAGCCTTCGTCATTATACACGACACGCATGCCAGGAAATGCGCCCTGAATCATATACTTGCCCGGGGCGAAGCGCGGTCCATGCATCCAGGTAGACATCTTCTGTAACTTGCGCGGATTTGAGGGCATGGACTCGATTAGCTCGGTTTCCGGATACTTCAGCGGTCGATGGGCGTTGGTCGAGGCTTGCGGGCGTGGCGGGTTCGGAATATCGCGTGTGCGTCGTACTTCATCTTCCATCTGACGCGCCCACAGGTGCCGATGGCGTATGCACCATTTCGCATACATCATCTTTCCCTCACGCATTCCGATCGAGGTCGCCCACCTCGGGCAACCCGTATACGCGCACGTGCGCGCCGCGAAGGGATCGGCCGCCCCATACTCCGGGGCAGGGCCCAAGTCTGTGGGATGGCGAAGATGCCACGTACAGACATTGCGGACGCGCCACCGGCCTTGAATCGTCTTTTCTTTGATGGCGACGACACGCGCACAGGGCCCGACTTTACACTTCGGTCGTTCCAATAACGACTCAACGGTCGGCATGCTCGGACTCGAAGACAAGTTTGCATTCAGGGCATATATCTGCGCTAAGACGTGTCATGGATCGCAAGGCGCCCGCCGGATCACGACGATACATATCTTCGGCAATGATCAGACCCAGACTATGTGTCTTTCCACACAAGGAGAAGAATGGATCAGTGGTCGATTTGACCAGGTGTGCGTACATGTTATTGCACTCCCCACTTTGTTCGGAAAATCAGAGCCCCACGTCTCAGATACGCCTTTTCCTTTTTGGAATAGGCGATCACATTGGTGGGACGAAAGAACTCGTACGTGGGCGGGGGTAGGCCTTCCACGCGTGATTGTGCTTCATGCTGACGCACCATGGCACCGGGACACTTGGCTACCTGGCACTGGATCGTGATGGCGGCCGGACCGGGGTCTACTTGCTCGACGCAAATCCACGCCCCACACCGATTGCACTGATAATAGTGAAAGGTATGCTGAAACGCGTCAACGGGCGGCCGGCCCATGGTAATCCTATGTTCGACCATCGCGCTCTTTCTCCAATTCACAGATACGGGCTTCGGCGGCGATAAGCTTCTTCGCTGTTTGACTTTCTAGCCGTGTAAAGATCGCGGCAAATTCCAGGGCGAACTGGGCCTGGGTGATACGGCCTGCACGTTCTTGTCCCGTCGCCACTCTATACAAGAATTCTGAACAGGCGTCGGCCGCGAATGCATGACCTAGCATGCAATACGCACTTTCGGTGGGAAGTCGCCGGGCATCGACGAGATTCTTTTGGGCTTCTGCGCGCCAATGTTCGGCGATTTTTTTCAAGGCGGTTTGATACCGGTCCATGATCGCTCCGACGGGGGCGCCCCGCCGCGCCCCACACTGATTAGACGGCGTCCCAGTTCTCGGCGACGACCGTCACGTTGTAGGCAAGCGGTTCGGTGAGGTCCGTGTCTTCGCCCCATTCCGGCCCGCGCACGGCCAGATCGGGCATGGTCCACTGCCACGAATTGAAGTGCGTGGACGGGGTGATGTAGTTCCCGAAGCTGATGGTCGAGCCGTTCACCGGCCTGAGGACATCGAAATAGGCGGCGGTCAGTCGCCGGGTGCGCACGTTGGCCCAGCGCCACAGGCCCTGATACAACACCCATATTCTGTCATTGACGACCGGATTTCTGTACATGTGATGGTCTCTGTTACCGACGTTGACTATTCCGCTGGGGTGGTACGAATGACGCGCGCGGTATGCGTCACTTTGGAGCACTCGAATACCACGGTTGGCCCCATCTGGAGCGTCACGGCGTC
>WNGA01003073.1_pt1 | contig 25971 bp, 29 predicted proteins | sample 5400061 | NCBI WGS metagenome assembly WNGA01 (sample SAMN13153366, study PRJNA577476) | soil metagenome | isolation source: 100 cm soil or saprolite under grassland replicate 2 | place: USA:California | collected 2016-06-15 | reverse complement strand
CACGGAGGGCGATCGCGTGCTGGTCAAGGGGTCGCACGGCGTGCGCCTCGATGAGCTCGTGAAGGAGCTGACCGCCGGTTGAGCTTCGACATCGGCACGTTCGTGATCGCCTTCGCGATCGCGCTCGTGCTTTATCCGTGGACCATCCGGCTCCTCCGACGTCTGCGCTCAGGACAGGTGATCCAGGAAGAGCTCCCGGATTCGCATCAGAGGAAGGCCGGCACGCCGACCGGCGGCGGCATCCTCTTCGTGCTGGTCGCCATCCTCGGCGGCGTCCTGGCAACAGTGGCGGGGCATTCCGGGGCGCTGCCCGCCCTGGCGGGCATGGTCGCGGGCGGCGTGATCGGCCTGGTCGACGACGCCAGCAAGCTGCGGCGAGGCTCGATCGGAATTCCGGCCCGGCTCAAGTTCCCGATTCAGCTCCTGGTCGCCATCCCAGTCGCGTGGCTCGCGCTCGGCAACACCTCGCTGTGGTGGCTGCCAGTCGCGGTGCTCGGAGTCGTCGGGACCGCCAACGCGGTGAACATCACCGACGGGATGGACGGCCTGGCTGCGGGACTCTCGATCATCGCCGTCGGCGCCACGGTGCTGTTCCTGCCCGGCGCCCCCGCCGGTGAGAAAGCGGTCGGCATGGCTCTCTGCGGCGCGCTGGCCGCTTTTCTCGTCTTCAACCGCTATCCGGCGCGCGTCTTCATGGGCGACACCGGCGCTCTCGCCATCGGCTTCGCACTTGCGGCGATGGCCGTCCAGCAGGGCATGCTCCTCCCTGTCTGTCATCATTCAGGTGGCTTACTTCAAAGCCACCGGCGGACGACGCGTCTTCACGATGACCCCGATCCACTACACGTTCCACCACGAGGGTTGGTCTGAGAACCGCATCGCGCTCACGTTCTGGGGCGCGGGGCTGGTTTCGGCGATCGTCGCCATCGCTCTCGTGCGTCTGGCGACTTGACCTTCCTGGTCGTCGGCGCGGCCCGCAGCGGAGTCGCGTTGGCGCAGCACCTGACTCGCTACGGGGGACGAGTCATTGTCGTGGACCGCAAACCTGAGTCGGAACTGCACGAGTCGATCGCCCAAATGCCAGAGCACGGAGTCGAGTTCCAGTTGGGGGGCTACGACGAGAGCGTCCTGGACGGCATCAGCATCGTCTTCGCAAGTCCAGGAGTTCCCTGGGACTCCGAGTTCCTCAATGCCGCGCGCGCTCGAGGCATCCCAATCTCGAGCGAGATGGAGCAGTTCCTCGAATTGAGCGCAGGCATTCATGTGGGGATCACCGGTACCAATGGCAAAACGACCACAACAGCTCTGGTCGGCGAGGTGTTGAAAGCCGGCGGACTGGACGTTGTCGTCGGCGGAAACATCGGGGACACGGTTTTGGACCGCGTGCACGACATCGGCCCGGCGACGTGGGTTGTGCTCGAGCTCTCGAGCTTCCAGCTCGAGTCCGTGGAGAAGCCTCGCTTTCACGTGGGCGTGATCCTCAACATCACGCCCGACCACCTCGACCGGCACGGCACGCTGGAGCGCTACGTCGACCTCAAGGCAAGGGCGATCGAGCACGCCGACTTCGCGCTCTTGAACAGCCGCGACCCAATCGTCAAAGGGCTTGCCTCGCGGGCCGGCGGGAACGTCGTCTGGTTCGACCAGCACCAGCCGCCTCCGCCGATGCCGCTGCCCGGACGGCACAACCTCGAGAATGGCCTGGCCGCGGCCGCGGTGGGACGTATCGCGGGCCTGAGCGACGATGTCATCAACGAGGCCATCCGCGGCTTCAAGGGCGTCGAGCACCGCCTCGAGCTCGTCGGCGAGTGGGCCGGCGTGCGCTGGTACAACGACTCGAAGGCGACCAACCCGGACGCCGGTCGCGTCGCCCTGAGCTCGTTCCCGGGCACGCCGTTGATCCTGATCGCGGGTGGATACGGCGGCGGCTTCGACCTTCACGAGTGGGTCGCCGACGTGCTTGCCCACACGGAGGCCGTGATCCTTATCGGCGCCTCGGCCGGCCAGCTGGCGCAGGAGCTGCGCGCCCACCCCAGGGTCGTGCGCGCCGGATCTCTGGAAGAGGCGGTGTCCATCGCCGCCGGCCAGGCGCGCGACGGCAGCGTGGTCTTGCTGAGCCCCGCCTACAAGAGCTTCGACATGTTCAAGGACTTCGAGGACCGCGGCAACCGGTTCAAAGCCCTGGTCAGGCAGCGGTTTGCGGCATGAGCTCCGCAGCCGGGACGCGGCCGCAGCCCGACCGGCTGCTGCTCTTCACCACCGTCTTTCTCTGCGCGGCAGGTCTCGTCATGGTGACCAGCGCGAGCGTCGCCTTTGCCTACAACCAGCACGAGTCGACCTTCTACTACGCGGAGCGGCAGGCCGGCTGGCTTGGCCTCGGCTTCGTCGCCCTGTTCGTGCTCGGGCGGATCGACTACCGTCGCCTGCGCCCGCTCGCGCCCGCCGGTGCGGTCGCCGCGACGCTGTTGATGCTGCTGGTACTGGTGCCCCACCTGGGCGTCAGCGTCAACGGCGCGCGACGCTGGTTCGACGCCGGACCCCTCGGCACCTTCCAGCCGTCGGAGCTCGCCAAGCTCGCCTTCGCGGTGTTCATCGCGCACTGGATCGACCGCAACGCGCACCGCATGGGCGACTTCAACCACGTTTTCATCCCGTTCGGGGCCATGCTCGCCGCAGCCCTGGTCCTGCTCCTGCTCGAGCCGGACCTCGGCACCTCGATCATCATGGTCGGCATCTTCGTCAGCGCGTACTGGGCGGGCGGTGGGCGGCTTCGCCACCTGATCCTGATCGCCGGCGCGCTGGGGCTGGCCTTCGTCGCCGTGACTCTGCTGGAGCCGTACCGAGTCTCCCGGCTCATCGCGTTCAAGAACCCGTGGGCGGATCCTCTCGGCGCCGGCTTCCAGGCCACCCAATCGCTCTACGGCCTTGCGTCGGGCGGCTGGTTTGGTGTCGGGATCGGGCACTCGATCGAGAAGTACGGGTGGCTGCCCGAGGCGCACACCGACTTCATCTTCGCGATCGTCGGCGAGGAGACCGGCTTGATCGGGACGTCGCTCGTGATGCTGGGATTCCTGGTCTTCGGCGTGCGTGGTTACCGCGCGTCGCTGCGGGCGCCCGACCGCTTCGGCATGGCGCTCGCCGCATCGATCACGACCTGGATCACGTTCGAGGCGCTGCTGAACATGGCGACCGTCACGAACACGCTGCCGATCACCGGCGTCCCGCTGCCCTTCTTCAGCTACGGCGGCACGGCGCTGGCGACGACGCTGGCGGCCACCGGGATCCTGCTCAGCATCGCCCGCCACGGCTCGGGCGCGGCATTAGGAAACAATCGTCAATCAGATGAGACTTTTGATCGCTGGCGGCGGAACCGGCGGGCACCTGTATCCGGCGCTCGCGGTCGCGCGGGAGTTTCGCGCTGAGGAGCCGGACGGTGCGCTGCTGCTGGTCGGCCGGGCCGGCGGGCCGGAAGAGAGGCTGGTCCCGGCGGCGGGCGTGGACCTGGAGACGATCCGGATCCGCGGCCTCGACCGCGACGCGCCGTGGAAGAACGTCCTCCTTCCCGTCCTCGTCCCGCTGGCGGTGCGCGCCGCGCTGCGGATCGTCGATCGGTTTCGGCCCGACGTCGTGCTCGGCATGGGCGGCTACGTGATGGCGCCTGCGGTCGCCGCGGCGCGGCTTCGGCGCATCCCCTATGTCCTGCATGAGAAGGACGTCCGGCCCGGCCTCGCGACGCGTTACTTCGCGGAGGACGCCGCCGCCGTCTGTACCACTCTTCCCGGCACCGAGGCGCGCGTTGGCAACCGGCACGTGGTGATGACCGGCGTGCCGCTGCGCGAGGGATTCCAGCCGCGAACGCCCAATGTGCCGCCGCGCCGGATCCTCATAACCGGCGGGAGCCAGGGCGCCCGCCACCTCAACCAGGCGGTGTGGTCCGCGCTCGACGAGCTGTGCCAGAGGTTCGAAGAGGTCATCCACGTAGCCGGGGAGCAGGGCAGGGAAGGGGTCGCGAAGCATGCGCGCGACCGATACACGGGGATGGCCTTCACCGACGAGATGCCGGCGCTGATGGGCCGCGCCGACCTGGTCGTCAGCCGCGCCGGCGTCGGCACCATCGCCGAGGCGACCGTGGTCGGTCTGCCGATGGTCCTCGTCCCAGGCACTTTCGGCGGCGGGCACCAGGAGGAGAACGCGCGGGCGATGGTCGCGGCGGGTGCGGCGATCCGTGTTGCCGACGAAGAGTTGAGTGGACCGAGCCTCTTGCGTGCGATCGACGACCTCGATGAGGCCAGGCTGCTAGCGATGGCGAAAGCGTCGGCGGCGAACGGCCGTCGTGACGCCGCCGAGCGTGTTCTCGCCGTGCTGCGTGAGGTGGCGCGGAAATGAAGGTTCACCTGATGGGCGCCGGCGGGGCCGGGGTCTCGGCGCTGGCACGCGTGTTCCTGGCCCGCGGCGACGAGGTCAGCGGCTGCGACCTCAAAGAGTCGGAGACGACCGCCGAGCTCGAGGAGGCGGGCGTCGACATCAGCATCGGCCACGACCCCGAGCACGTGCTCGGCAAGGACCTGCTCGTCTACAGCGGCGCGATCAAGCGCTCCCCGGAGCTCGAGGCCGCGCGCGCGATGGGCGTCCGGGTCCTCAGCCGGGCGGAGATGCTCGCCCAGCTCATCTCCGAGACGAACTCGATCGCGGTGGCGGGCACGGCAGGCAAGACCACGGTCACCCACATGGTCGGCCACATCCTGGTCACCGCGGGCTACGACCCGACCGTGCTCGTCGGCGATGGGTCGAGCGCCCGCGCCGGGAAGTCCGAGTGGCTGGTCGCGGAGACCGACGAGTCGGACGGCACTCTGACGCTCCATCACCCGCAGCGGGCGATCGTCACCAACATCGAGCTCGACCATCCGGACCACTTCCGCGACGTGAGCGCCGTCCGCGACCTGTTCCAGTGGTTCATCGAGGCCATCCCGGAGAGCGGCCTCGCCGTGCTCTGCGCGGACGACGAGCTCGCGCGCGAGCTCAAGCCGAAGGCCAGGAAGGTGACCTACGGATTTCGGCAGGGCGCGACCTATCGCTGCGAGCCGGTCCGCCCGTTTCCGATCTACCACGACACTGAGCTGCTCGGCCACATCGACCTCCGCCAGCCCGGCCGGCACAACATCCAGAACGCGACCGGCGCGGCGGCCATGGCGCTCGAGCTCGGGGTCCGCTTTGCCGACGTCTCGGCCGCGCTGCACACGTTCCCGGGGGCGCACCGCCGCATGGAGTTCCTCGGCGTCTTCCAGGGCGCCGCCGTCTACGACGACTATGCCCACCACCCGACGAAGGTCCGCGCGACGATCGAGGCCGCGCGAGAGCTGCGGCACCGCCGGCTGGTGGTCGTGTTTCAGCCCCACCGCTACACACGCCTTGCCGCCTTGATGCACGACTTCGCGCGCTCCTTCGACGGTGCGGATCGCATCTTCGTGCTTGACGTGTACAGCGCGGGCGAGGAGAACGTCTCCGGCGTCCAGGCTTCGGAGCTCGCGCATCAGACTCCGCGCGCCATCTACGTCGGCGACTTCGTGACGGCGAAGGAGGCGCTGCACGAGATCGTGGGTCCGGACGACCTGCTGCTGCTGATGGGCGCCGGCGACATCAAGAAGCTGGGCGATGAGCTGGCGCACAAAATCTAAGGTCGCCTGGCTGCGCGCCTTGCACGGGGTCAGAGAAGACGAGCCGCTCGCCTCGCGCACGTCGTTTGGCATCGGCGGCCCCGCGGATTTCTTCGTCGAGCTGGCGCGGCCCGATGCCATCGTGCAGGCGATCGAAGGATGCCTGGAGCGCGAGATCCCCTACCTGCTCCTGGGCGCGGGCACCAACCTCCTCATCGCGGACCGCGGCGTCGAGGGGCTGGTCATCCGCGTCGTGAATCGAGAGCACTCGATCGAGGGGACGCGCGTGCTCGCCGCCGCCGGTTTGAAGATGATGCGGCTCGCGCGCATCGTCGCCGACGCCAACCTCCGGGGCTTCGAGTTCGCGATCGGCGTGCCCGGCACTGTCGGCGGCGCGGTCTACCAGGACGCCGGGTGCTGGGGCAAAGAGATCCGGGAGGTGCTCCTCGAGGTCGAAGGGTTCGTACCGGGCATGGGCCGGCAGACGTGGACGCCTGCTGACCTGAAGTTCGGTTACCGCACCACCGCGCTGCGCGACGGCGACCTCAAAGGCGCCCTCGTCATCTCGGCCCGGCTGCAGCTGTCCCGCGGCGATGGGGAGGAGGCGCGGCAGCTGATGGCGAAGCTCACCAGGGAGCGCAGCGAAACGCAGCCGATCAAGACCAAGAACTGCGGCAGCGTGTTCAAGAACCCACCCGGCGACTCCGCGGGAAGGCTTGTCCAGGCTGCGGGTCTGAAGGGCGCGCGCCAGGGCGCCGCCGTCGTCTCGCCGCTGCACGGCAACTTCATCGTCAACGAGGGCGGGGCGACGGCCGCCGACGTGAAGCGGCTCATCGAGCACGTGATGGCCGAGGTCAAGCGCCGTTTCGGAGCTCAGCTGGAACCCGAGGTCGAGATGGTCGGGCGCTGGTGAAGCTCGCCGTCCTGAGAGGAGGGAAGTCGGCCGAGCGAGAGGTCTCCATGCGCTCCGGCGAGCAGGTCGCGAAGGCGCTGCGCGGGCGCGGCCACGACGTGGACGCGGTCGACCTCGACGCGAGCACGTGGGACGTGCTCCGTGACGGCGGGTTCGAGTGTGTCTTCAACGCTCTGCACGGTCGCTTCGGCGAGGACGGCACCGTCCAGGGGATGCTCGAGCTGCTCGGCCTGCCGTACACGGGATCGGGCGTGCTCGCCTCGGCCCTGTGCATGGACAAGTCGCGCGCCGGCAAGGTGCTCGCGGGAGCAGGCCTCCACGTGCCCGAGTTCGAGGAGCTGGAGATCAAGGAGGGCGTCGCCGCCGATGTGGTCGAGCGGCTGGTGGCGAGGTTCGGCCTGCCCGTGGTCGTCAAGCCCGTGCGCGAGGGCTCGACGATCGGCCTGACGATCGCCAGGGACGCGGATGCGGTGGCCAGCGGGCTCGTGCTCGCAGGGCGCTACGACCGGCGGGTGCTGCTCCAGCGCTTCGCGACCGGGACGGAGATCACCGTCGGCGTCCTGGCGACGCCTGACGTGCAGGTGCTGCCGACCCTCGAGATCGTGAGCGAAAACCCCGTGTACGACTACGACGCCAAGTACACCGCCGGCAAGTCGCGCCACATCATCCCGGCCCGCATCCCGGAAGCCGCGCGCGAGGCGGCGTCTGACGCGGCGGCGCGGGCGTTCGCGGAGCTCGGATGCTCCGGCATGGCGCGAGTCGACATCATCGTCGACACCGAGGGGACCCCGTGGCTGCTCGAGGTCAACACGGTGCCCGGCCTGACCGAGCTGTCGCTGCTGCCCGACGCGGCGCGCGCGGCGGGCATCCCCTTCGATGAGCTCTGCCAGCGCCTGGTCGACCATGCGGTCGGCCGCTTCGCCCGCCACGTGGGGCCGGCGGTCCCGTGAGGCTCCGCCGCCGCAGCTCGCTCTTCCCACGGGCGCCGTGGCCGCACGGGGTCGAACGCAGCGAACCCCTTCGCGGCCAGCTCTGGACGCGTTCCGAGCGGGCCCTGCGCGAGCCCGACGTAGCCTGGGGTTGGCGAGCGCTGGCGGTCATCGCGGCGGGCCTCGAGGCGGCCCTGCTCGCGTGGCTCTGGTTCGGGCCGGCGCTTGCGATCCAGGGCATCCACGTGACCGGCGCGCACCACCTGACCGCGGCCCAGGTCGCGCGCGCCGCCGGCGTGTCGACAGGCGCGTCTGTGATCTCGGTCGACGGCGAGGCCGCCCACGGCCACCTTCTCGACGAGGTCTGGATTCGTACTGCCACAGTGCAGCCGCAGTTCCCGGGCACCGTCGTGATCGATGTCGGCGAGTGGGAGCCGGTGGCGGCCTATCACGCGGGCCCGTCGACCAGTCTCTTCTGGCTTTCCAGCCAGGGCGTGGTGCTGGGCCCGGCGGCCCGCGCGGCCGGCTTGATCGACATCCAGGGCCCAGCGGGCAACAGCCCGCGCGTGGGGGATCGTCCGCTCGACCCCGAGCTCGTCGCGGCGCTGGTGAACATCCAGAAGGCGATGCCAACACTGGTCGGCCAGGATGTATCCGGCTTCATCTTCGATTCGTGCGGCGACCTGACGATGCTCGCCAAGCGCGGCTGGAAGGTCTACTTTGGCCGCGTGCTGACGCCGGAGCAGTTCGCGAGCCTGCACGACAAGCTGGCAGCCCTGAAATCGATCTCGGGCAAGAGGCTCGTCGACTTCGGCTCGGCCGACCTCCTGTACGTCAACGTGATGAACCCGTCAGAGCCGGCGGTCGGCTACAAATCGCGACAGCCGGTGCCGCCATCGCCTTCTCCGGGCGCGACTCCACGCCCCTCTCCGTCGCCGGCGCCGAACCCATGCAGGTGATCGTCGTCGCCATCGCATTCGTGATCCTCGGGGTGATCCTCGGGTTGCTGTCGCCGGTCACGATCCCGATCACCTACGCGCGGTACACCGCGGTGGCGCTGCTCGCGGCGCTCGACTCGATCTTCGGCGCGTACAAGGCCTACATCGCCGGCACGTTCGAGCCGCGGGTCTTTTTCAGTGGGCTGCTGACGAACATGACGCTGGCCGGCGGCCTGACCTACTTCGGCGACAAGCTCGGCGTCGACCTGTCGATCGCGGCCATCGTGGCTTTCGGCGTCCGCATCTTCAACAACCTGGGCGCCATCCGCCGGCACTACCTGTAACCCGGCCGTTAAGCGAGCATCAATTCACGGCCGAGCGCGCACAATGCCCGCGCCATGGCACAGGGCCAGCCGGGGTCTCCGCCGACCGATCAGCCCGCTTGGCTCGACCAGCCGGTGCCGCCCGCCCCGTCCGCGGCTCCCTCGCCGGAGCCGGTGCTCGAGCAGCAAGCGCCCATGCCTGCGTGGAACAGGCCCTCGCCGCGCATCGAGAGCGCCTGGATCTACATCACGGGCGTCGCCCTGATCGTGGCCATCGGCATCTCCGTCCTGTTCGTGCGCGGTCAGCTCGCCGCGAACACCGACAGCGCCGCATCCGTGCAGGTCGCGACACCTTCACCGACCCTGTCCGACTACGAGCGGGCGGATCGCTTCCTCAACGTGGACATCGGTCCTCCTCTGGACGAGGTCCTCGATGCGAGTCCGGCTGTCCAGACCAGGTGCACCTCGAAGCTGCCGCCCGCGTGCAAGGACGCCCTGATCATCCTCAACAAGGCGATGCTCGACGTCGACGAGGCGATCGCCAAGAATCAGCGCGACATCCCGGTCTGCATCGGACGCGCGATGCAGCAGTTCCAGTACGACTGGATGGGGATGGAGCAGGGCGTGTCGCAGGCGATCGGCGGCTACGCGGCCGGGAGCCGGACCCTGATCATCCAGGGTCTGTACAAGTTCGCCTCCATCGCCCAGTACCTGAAGCCCGACATCACGAGGATCAACAAGGCCCTGGCGGCCTGCCCGAAGACGGTCTGAACCACTACTCCTGGGCTCGACTGTCGCCCTGGATACAAAATCTGGCCCCGCAACTGCGCAGCAGCCGATATAATCCCGGCAACCCGCCCAGCATCAATCCCCACGTTCCAGGAGGCGTTTCAGCACAGTCTTGTCGCGGCGGAAGAAAACCGTCGGTCTTGACCTCGGCACGAGCCGGGTCGCGGTGGTCATCGCAGAATCTGACGACCCTCTTGCTCCGGTGAGCATCCTCGGGGTGGGAGAGGTTCCCTCTGACGGCCTGCGCAAAGGCGTGGTCGTCAACCTGGACAAAACGATCGCCTCCATCCAGGCCGCCACGGTCTCGGCCGAGCGGATGGCGGGGCACCGCATCGAATCGGTCGTCGTCTCCCTGGGCGGCACCCACCTCTGGAGCCAGAACTCGACCGGCGTCGTCGCCGTCGCGCATCCCGACCACGAGATCGGTGAGGACGACGTGCAGCGCGTGGTCGAGGCGAGCCGCGCGATCAGCGTCGCCTCGGACCGCCAGGTCATCCACGTCATCCCGCGCGCCTACACCGTCGACGGCCAGGACGGGGTCCGCGACGCCGTCGGCATGACCGGCCACCGCCTGGAGGTCGAGACCAACATCATCACCGGCGCCCAGACGGCGGTCCAGAACGTGATCAAGTGCGTGCACGGCGCGGGCTTCGATGTCGAGGACGTGGTGTGCTCCGGGCTCGCGGCGGGCGAGGGCGTGCTGACGGCGCAGGAGATCGAGCTCGGCGTGTGCCTCGTCGAGATCGGCGCCGGGACGACCAACGTCGTCGTCTACAACGACGGCTCGGCGCGGCACGTGGCCGTGCTGCCGGTCGGCGGCAACCACGTCACGAGCGACATCGCGATCGGCCTGCGCACGACGCTGGACGAGGCCGAGAAGCTCAAGCTCAACTACGGCCACGCCCTGCCGGACGTCATCGACCACGGGGAAAAGGTGGAGGTCCGCCAGGTCGGCGGCGACAGGATCCAGGCACTGCCGCGCCGCTTCCTGGCGGAGATCATCGGGCCGCGCATGGTCGAGATCTTCAAGATGGCGCGCGAGGAGGTCCGCAAGACGGGTTTCGACCAGCTGCTGCCCGCCGGCGTCGTCATCGCCGGCGGCGGGTCGCGGCTGATGGGAACGATGGACGCCGCGCAGGTCGTTTTCAACACGTCGGCCCGCCTGGGCCAGCCGCTCGGGCTGGCGGGACTGGCCGACAAGGCGCACGGACCGTCGTTCGCCGTCGCCGGTGGCCTTGTGAAGTGGGGAGCGCGCGCACGCACGGTGTACGGCAACACGCGCCAGCCCGCAACGTTCGGAACCACGTACCAAAAAACAGTGAGGTGGCTGCGCGATTTTTTCTAGAGAACACACGAAGAACCAACTCGAGCTCGCCATGGCCAAAGCACATTCCAAGGAGGACCACCTGATCGTCATGAAAGAGAGCGAGCTGCACGAAGGCCGAGCACGGATCAAGGTCGTTGGCTGCGGTGGCGGCGGCGGCAACGCGGTCAACCGGATGGTCTCCAAGGCCCTGAAGGTCCAGTTCATCGCGGTCAACACCGACAAGCAGGCGCTGGAGCGCTGCCAGGCCGACGTCAAGGTCCAGATCGGCAACAAGATCACCCGCGGCCTGGGCGCCGGCGGCGACTGGACGCGCGGCCGCGACGCGGCGGACGAGAGCCGCACGGAGCTTTCGGCCGTAGTCCAGGAGTCGGACATGGTGTTCATCACGGCCGGCATGGGCGGCGGCACGGGCACAGGGTCGGCGTCCATCGTCGCCGAGCTGGCCAAGGAGGCGGGCGCGCTGACGATCGGGGTCGTCACGCGACCGTTCGGCTTCGAGGGCCGGATCCGCAACGACACCGCGGAAGAGGGCATCAAGGCCCTGCGCGGCCAGGTCGATGCGCTCATCGTCATCCCCAACGACCGGCTGGCCCAGGTAGCCAGCTCGAAGACGACGCTCGAGGAGGCCTTCCGGATGGCCGACGACGTCCTGCGCCAGGGCGTGCAGGGCATCTCGGACCTCGTCACGCAGCCGGGCGTCATCAACCTCGACTTCGCCGACGTCAAGGCGATCATGGAGAACGCGGGCGAGGCCCTGATGGGCATCGGTCACGGCGCGGGCGACTCACGCGCTGAGGACGCGGCGAAGCAGGCGGTCTCCAGCCCGCTGCTCGAGACGTCGATCGACGGCGCCAAGGGCATCCTGTTCAACATCACCGCCGGCAAGGACATCACACTGCAGGAGGTCCAGAGGGCTGCTGAGATCGTCCGCTCCGCGGCCGACCCGGGCGCCAACATCATCTTCGGTGTCGTCCGGGACGACACCATGGCGGGCGAGATCAAGATCACCGTCATCGCCACCGGCTTCGGCGGCAAGACGCAGCAGGAAGCGAGGCAGGAGACGCAGCGTCGTACGATCGACCGGCCCGAGTTCGGACTTGAAGAGCTCGGCGACATCAATATCCCGGCGTTCCTGCGCAACCGGATGTAGCCCGGCCAAGGAGTTTTGTTTGCGCTGTCCGTACTGCGGTCACCACGACCTGAAGGTGGTCGACTCCCGCGACTCGGAGATCGGGGAGGCGATTCGCCGCAGGCGCGAATGCCTGCAGTGCGGGCAGCGTTTCACCACCTACGAGCGGATTGAGACGGTCCCTTTCTTCGTCACCAAGAAGGATGGGCGCCGCGAAGACTTCGACCCCCAGAAGCTGTTCACCGGGCTGAAGAAGGCGACGGAGAAGCGCGACATCTCGCCGGAGCGACTCCGGGCGATCGTCGACGACATCGAGGCCGAGCTCCGGCGGTCGGGGCGGGTGGAGATCCCCAGCGGAGAGATCGGCGAGATGGTCATGGTCCGGCTTCGCGACCTGGACGAGGTCGCCTACATCCGTTTCGCCTCCGTCTACCGGGAGTTCATGGACCTGCAGCAAGTAAAAAGAGAGATCGAGCAAGTTCTCAGCAGCCGGCGTTCGTAGCGTTCCTCGATTTGGTCAAATCAAGCGCCGACTAAGCTCAAAAGCATGCGGACGACGCCCGCAGTCCTGATGGTTCCCGAGCTGGCCGACGAGCCCGGCCTGGTGCACGGGTTTTCGACCCTGGCCGTCGGGTCGGTCGGGCTGAAGCACGCGCCCGACCCGGCCCCGGTCTTGGCCGCGCGCAAGGCACTTACAAGGGCGCTGGACCTCGACCGCGCAGAGCTCACGACCATCGGGTCGGTGCACGGCGCCGGCGTGGCCCGTGTCGACCGGCCCGGCGGGTCGGTCGACGACGTCGACGCCCTGGTCACCGACCGAAAGGGGGTGGCGCTCTTCGCCACATTCGCCGACTGCTACCCAATCGTCCTCTGGGACCCCGAGAAGCGAGTCGCCGGCCTTGTCCACGCCGGGTGGCGCGGCACGGCGGCCGGCGTGGCGTCTGCGGCCGCGCTGTTCATGCGCGACGAGTTCGGCTGCCGCCACATCCGGGCCGGCATCGGACCGGGCATCTGCGGCCGCTGCTACGAGGTCGGCGAGGAGGTGGCCGGGAAGTTCGACGCCCGCTTCGTCGCCCCTGGCGCCGGAGGGAAATGGCTGCTCGACCTGGCGGCCGCCAACACGGCGCAGCTCGAGGCCGCCGGGGTCAAGGCCGTCTACGAAATCGGCATGTGCACGAAGGAGAGCTACCTCTTTCCGTCGCACCGCCGCCACCCGGACGGCAAGCGGTTCGGTGCGATCGTCGCCCTCCGGTGACAGTTCGGGACAACCTACGAGCGGTCCGCGAGCGCATCGAGCTCGCCGGACGCAACCCGGACGACATCGCCATCGTCGCCGTGACCAAAGGCTTTGGGACCGATGTGTGCAGGGCGGCGCTCGAGGCCGGCTTGAAGAGGCTCGGCGAGAATCGGGTCCAGGAAGCCCTGGGAAAGATGCGCGAGGTCGAGGGCGCGGAGTGGCACCTCATCGGCCACCTGCAGACCAACAAGGCGCACCTGGTCGCCGGCCGCTTCGCCCTCATCCATTCCATCGACTCGTCACGTATCGCCAGAGCAGTCGCGGCCGTGGATGCGGCGCAGCCCATGCTGGTCGAGGTGAACGTGGCCCGCGAGAAGCAGAAGACGGGGGTCGACGTCGCTTTCGCAGCGGACCTGATCGATGAGGTAGGGGAGATGCTCGACATCCGAGGCCTGATGGCCATGGGCCCGTCGAGCGGCGACCCGACGCCCGCCTTCAACGAGCTGCGCACCCTGCGCGACGCAGCTCAGCAGCGGCTGGGGAAAGCGCTCCCTATCCTTTCTATGGGTATGAGTGGCGATTTCGAAGCAGCGGTGAAGGCCGGCAGCACGATGCTGCGCCTGGGCCAGGTCCTGTTTGGGCCGAGGCCCGCCTGACATGTCGTTCATCGGCGGGCTCCTGATCGATGTCCTCTACGTGTTCATCATCGTGATGTTGATCCGCGTCGTCTTCTCATGGGTCAGCCCGTACCCGACCAACGCCGTGACGCGGTTCGCGTATCGGGTCACGGAGCCGATCCTGGCCCCGGTCCGGCGCATCCTGCCGCCCATGTCGGGGATCGACCTCTCGCCGCTGGTCGTCATGCTCAGCGCCTACCTGCTGATCTCAGTCCTGAGGAACATCTTCTCGGCCTGATGTTCGACAAAGTCGATCAAAGGGTCAGCTTCCCTGACCTGGAAAAACAGCTCATGGCCACCTGGAAGGAGGAGCAGACCTTCCAGCGCTCGCTCGACCTGCGTCAGGGCAAGCCGCGGTTCGTCTTCTACGAAGGCCCTCCGACGGCGAACGGCAAGCCCGCGACGCACCACATCCTGGCCCGGGCGTTCAAGGACCTGTTCGGCCGCTACAAGACAATGCAGGGCTTCTACGTAGAGCGCAAAGCCGGCTGGGACACGCACGGTCTGCCCGTTGAGATCGAGGTCGAGAAGAAGCTGAAGATCTCGGGCAAGTTCGAGATCGAGAACGAGATCGGTGTCGAGAGGTTCAACGAGCTAAGCCGCCAGAGCGTCTATGAGTACGTCGAAGACTGGCGCGCCTTCAGCGAGCGCATGGCCTTCTGGCAGGACTACGACCACGCGTACTGGACGCTGACCTCCGACTACATCCAGTCCGTGTGGTGGGCCCTGAGCGAGATGTGGAAGCAGGACCTCATCTACAAAGGCTTCCGGGTCGCCCCGTACTGCTCGCGCTGCGCCACGCCGCTCTCCAGCCACGAGCTCTCGCTCGGCTATCGCGACAACGTGCCCGACCCGAGCGTCTACATCCGCTTCCGCCTGAAGAAGGATCCGAAGACCTCGATCCTCGCCTGGACGACGACCCCCTGGACGCTGCCCGGCAACGTGGCCCTGGCGGTCGACAACGACATCGACTACATCAAGGTCAAGGAGGGCGACGAGTACCTGATCCTGGCCGAAGCGCTCCTGACAGTCCTCAAGGAGCCGCCGGAGGTGGTCGAGCGCATGAAGGGACGCGACCTGGTCGGTCTGGAGTACGAACCGCTGTATCCCTACTCGGTCCCCGATGAAGGCAAGGCCCACTACGTGGTCGACGCCGACTTCGTCTCCACCGAAGAGGGCACGGGCGTGGTCCACACCTCGGCGCTGTACGGCGTCGACGACCTCCGCCTCTGCCAGGAGAAGGGCATCCCGTTCAAGCACACCGTCGGACTGGACGGGAAGTTCCTGCCCTATGTCGAGAAGTTCGCCGGCCTGCACGTCAAGGAAGCCGACCCGGTCATCACCGACGATCTGAAGGAGCGCGGACTGCTCTACAAGGCGGAGAGCATCCTGCACACGTACCCGTTCTGCTGGCGGTGTGGCACGCCTCTCATCTACTACGCGCTCGACGCCTGGTACATCCGCACGACCGCACGCCGGGAGGAGCTGATCGCGAACAACAACGCGACCAACTGGGTGCCCGAGCACATCAAGACGGGTCGCATGGGCGACTGGCTCAAGAACAACGTCGACTGGCAGTTCTCGCGCAGCCGCTACTGGGGCACGCCGGTCCCGATCTGGATATGCGAGGGGTGCGAGGAGCAGCGCATCGTCAGCTCGGCGGAAGAGCTTGGCCTGAGTGACGACGCCGACCTTCACCGGCCTCACATCGACGAGGTCACGCTGCCCTGCGAGAAGTGCGGCGGCGTCATGCGCCGCGTCCCCGAGGTGCTGGACACGTGGTTCGACTCCGGCTCGATGCCGTTCGCCCAGCGCGGCCATCCGCGCAAGGGCAAGGAGCTGTTCGAGGAGACCTTCCCGGCCGACTTCATCTCCGAGGCGGTCGACCAGACCCGGGGCTGGTTCTACACGCTGCTTGCGATCTCCACGCTTCTGTTCAAGCAGAACTCGTACCGCAACGTGGTCTGTCTCGGCCACGTGGTCGATCCCACAGGCAAGAAAGCGTCGAAGTCGCGCGGCAACGTCCTCGACCCGAACTACCTGTTCGACACGTTTGGCTCGGACGCCGTGCGCTGGTACTTCTACACGTCGACCCAGGTCGGCGAGAACTACCGAACCGGCGACGCCGTGCTGAAGGAGACGGTCCAGCAGTTCTTCATCCCCCTGTGGAACTGCTACTCCTTCTTCGTCACTTATGCGCGCCTGGACACGTTCGATCCGGCGCAGAAGGCGATCCCGCTTGCCGAACGGCACGTGCTGGACCGCTGGCTGATGTCGAAGCTCAGCGGCCTCGTCGCCGACGTGACGAGCGGCCTTGACGCGTACGACGCCGTCGAGCCGTCGCGCAGGATCCAGCGCTTCGTCGACGACCTCTCGAACTGGTACATCCGCCGCTCGCGCAGGCGCTTCTGGAAGTCGCAGTCCGACCGCGACAAGCTCGCCGCCTACCAGACCCTCTACGAGGCGCTGCGCACGGTCTCGACGCTGATGGCGCCGTTCGCGCCATTCATCGCGGACGCGATGTACCGCAACCTTTCGGAGGGCAGGTCGGTCCACCTCGCCGACTTTCCGCATCCGGCGACCGCCCCCGAAGCCCAGGTCGAGGCGGATATGCTGCGGGCCAGGCAGGCGGTCGAGGCCGGCCTCGCCGCACGAGACGCGGCGCGGCTGAAGGTCAGGCAGCCGCTGGCGAGGATCGCCCTGCCCGGCGACGCATTGCCGGACGACATCGCCGCGATCGTCCGCGACGAGCTGAACGTGAAGGAGGTTGCTTTCGGCGCGCCGCAGGTCGAGCTCGACACCGAGATCACCGAGGAGTTGAAGCTCGAGGGCCTGGCGCGCGAGCTCGTGCGCATCATCCAGGACCGCCGCAAGAAGCTTGGCCTCAACGTCGAGGACCGGATCGACACTCGCTACGACGCGGATGGCATGATCCTTCGAGCGATCGACCGCCACTGCGATTACATCAAGACCGAAACCCTGTCCACGACGCTCGAGCGCCGCCGGCAAGACGGATTTGACGGCGAGCAGTTGATGCTCGAGGGAGAACAGCTCTGGATCGCGCTCAAACGAACCTGAACACCGCGCGGATCGTCTTCCTCGCCGTGGCGATCGCGGTGTTCGTCCTCGACCGCGTGACGAAGAGCCTGGTCGCCTCGCAGGTCGCGTACGGCACTGAGGTCCCCATCATCGATCGCGTCGTCGGCATCACCAACGTGCGCAACTCGGGCGCGGCGTTCGGCATCGCGCCGGCGGGAGCAGGATTGTTCTTGATCGCCTCGGTGGCGGTTGCGATCGGCCTCGCGATCTACGTCTTTCGCAACCCGGGCGACCTGTGGAGCTACGGCGCGCTCGGCCTGATCATGGGCGGCACGCTGGGGAACGGCTTCGACCGCATCGTCAACGGGACCGTCACCGACTTCATCAACTTCCACTTCTGGCCGGTCTTCAACGTCGCGGATTCAGCGATTTCCGTCGGCGTCGTGCTGATGCTCGCCGGCTACTTCCTACGACGAGCTCCCAGCGCCTGATCGCCGCCGAGTCGGCGGCGCGGCTCGATCGGTTCATCGCCGCGCAAACCCCCGATCTCAGCCGGTCCGCGGCCGCGAGGCTGATCAAGGGTCACCTCGTCATGGTCAACGGGCACCCCGCCGACCCCGCGGACCGCGTGGCCCAGGGGGACGTCATCGAGTTCGAGATCCCCGAGGCGTACGTCGTCGAGCCATCTGCCGAGGAGATCCCGCTTGACGTCGTCTACGAGGACGATGACATCGCTGTCATCGACAAACCGGCAGGGATGGTGGTGCACCCGGCGCCCGGGCACTACACGGGAACCCTCGTCCACGCGCTGCTCGGCCGCGGAGGAGCGTGGTCGGGCACCGGCGGAGCTGTGCGGCCGGGTGTCGTGCACCGCCTCGACAAGGGGACATCGGGGCTGATCGTGGTCGCGCGCAACGACGTCGCTCACCGCAATCTCTCGGCGCAGCTGAAGGATCGCTCGCTGAGCCGGACCTACCTGGCCATCGTCCGAGGCCGCCTCGAAGACGACGCGGGTGAGCTGGAGGGTCCGATCGGCCGGCATCCAACCGAGCGCAAGCGCATGGCGGTGGTCGCCGGCGGACGGTTTGCGCGGACGCGATACGAGGTCCTCGAAAGGAAGCGAACCCATACCCTTTTGCGCTGTGACCTCGACACCGGACGCACGCACCAGATCCGTGTTCACCTTGCGGCGCTGGGTCATCCGGTCGCGGGCGACAGCGAGTACGGCGGGCGGGAGCAAGAGGCCCACCGGCCGATGCTTCACGCGTGGCGTCTGCATCTGCGACACCCGCGCACCGGCACCGAGATGAGGTTGGAAACGTCGCCGCCGGCGGACTTCGACCATTTCTGGAAGTCCGTGGAGTGAAGCGAGGCCTGCTGATCGTCATATCCGGGCCTTCCGGTGTCGGCAAGGACACGCTCATCCGGCGGGTGCTCGAGCTGGACCGCAACGTCCAGTACTCGGTCTCCGGCACGACGCGGCAGCCTCGGTCTGACGAGAAGCCCGACCAGAACTACACATTCCTCACCCGCGAGCGGTTCGAAGAGCTGATCGAGCAGGGCGCCTTTCTCGAGCACGCGACCTATAACGGACATCTCTACGGCACCTTCAGAGACCGCGTCGAGCAGATCCGCGACAGCGGCCGCGACGTCCTCCTCAAGATCGACGTCCAGGGCGCGGAGCAGGTGCGCCGGCTGGTGCCGGACGGCATCTTCATCTTCGTCCGCGCTCCCTCCGAGGACGAGTTGGAGCGGCGCCTGGAGCATCGAGGCAGCGAGACGCCGGGGGACATCGCGTCCCGTCGGAAGATCGCCGTCGATGAGATGAGGTACGCGACCCAGTACGAGCACGTCGTGACCAACGACGACGTCGAGCGCGCGGTCGCCGAGATCCGCCGGATCATCGAGGACGCGCGCCGGCGCGTAAGTTAGCGCCATGCCTCTCGACCTGACGCCGGTACCTGACGAGCTGCGAGGGCTGCGCATCGCGCTGCTCGTCTCCGGCGGTATCGCCGCCTACAAGGTCGTCGACCTGGCGTCGGCGCTCACCCAGGCGGGCGGCCAGGTGCGGGTGGCGATGACCCCCTCGGCGACCCGCTTCGTGGGTCCGCCTTCCTTTGAAGGAGTGACGGGCAACCCCGTTCAGACAGGCCTGTGGGGCGGCGGCGGCTCGCCGGAGCCGCACGTCTTCCTGGGCGACTGGGCCCAGCTGATCCTGGTGGCGCCGGCGACCGCCAACCTGATCGGCCGGATCGCCGGCGGGCGCTCGGACGACATCGTGACGGCGACGCTGCTGGCCGCACGCTGCCCCGTCGTGGTCGCGCCGGCGATGAACGACGCGATGTGGTCCAAGCCGGCGGTGCAGGAGAACCTGGCCACGCTGCGCCGCCGCGGCGTGACGATCGTGGAGCCGGAGTCAGGGCACCTCGCCAGCGGCCACCTCGGTACCGGCCGGCTTGCAGGCGCCCAGTCGACCTTCCAGGCCATGGTCCACGCCGTCCGTTCCAGCTACGACTACGCGGGTCGTCGAGTCGTGGTGACCGCCGGGGGCACTCGCGAGCCGATCGACCCGGTGCGCTTCATCAGCAACTACTCGAGCGGCAAGATGGGCTTTGCCCTCGCCGCCGCGGCGGCGGACCGAGGCGCGACAGTCACGCTGGTGAGCGCGGCATCGCACGCGCCACATCACGCGGTCGAGGTTCAGCACGTGGACACCGCGGAGGAGATGCTGGCCGAGCTGCGCACGCAGCTGCGTGGGGCCGACCTGCTGTTGATGGCGGCGGCGGTGGGCGATTTCCGGCCCGCGAGAACCGCCAGGCGCAAGATCCGGCGCGAGGACACGCCGAGCCTGAACCTGGAGCTGGAGCCGATCCCCGATCTGGTTGCATCACTAGCGGGTGACGAATCGCTGGCCGGCGTGTTTCGTGTCGGATTCGCCGCGGAAGACTCGGACCTTGACGCCAAGGGCGTCGACAAGATGAAGAGAAAGGGATTGCACGGGATCGTGGCCAACGACATCTCGCGCCGGGACATCGGCTTCGGCAGCGAGTACAACGCCGGCGTCCTCCTGTTCGCCGACGGCTCGCGGCACGAGCTGGCGAAGGCGACCAAGCGGGAGATGGCGGATCGCATCCTCGACCTGGTCCTTCCCAAGCTGAAGCGCTAGCTTGGCCCTCTACGCGGAGGTAGCGGTCGAGGCGGGTCGCGCCCTCGGCCGGGAGACCTATACCTACACGGTGCCCGACGGCCTCGACGTCGTGCCCGGGCATCGCGTCACCGTCCCCTTTGGCCGTCGCAACACGTACGGCTTCGTGCTCTCGCTGGGGACCGAAGGGCCGGAGGTGGAGACGAAGCCGATCACGAGCGCCGGCGCGGATCCCCTGCTGCTGCCCCACCAGGTCACGCTTGCCCGGCTGGTCGCCGACCACTACTGGCTGCCTGTCATCGAGTGCATCCGGGCAATGCTGCCTCCCCGTGTGAGGGGCACGGGCACGGCGGGTTCGGGGACCTCGACCCGGCAGCGCCGCCACACGCGCCTGCTCGAACTGGCGATCGGGCCCGCGCCGGCCGCTGAAAAGGTGGAACTGACAGCCGAGCAGGATGCCGCGCTGGACGCGATCGCCGCCAACGACGTGACCCTCCTCCACGGGGTCATCGCGAGCGGCAAGACGGAGGTGTACCTCGCCGCCGCGCGGCGCGTGCTGGGCGAAGGCCTTCGCGTCCTGCTGCTGGTGCCGGAGATCTCGCTGACGCCGCAGCTCGTCGAGCGGGTGCGCGCCCGGCTCGACGCGCCGATCGCCGTCCTGCACTCGCAGCTCACCGAGCTCGAGCGCGCGCAGCAGTGGTGGCGGACCCGACGCGGCGAGGCGCAGGTGGTGCTGGGCAGCCGCTCGGCGGTCTTCGCGCCGATCCCGCGCCTGGGACTGATCTGTCTCGACGAGGAAGGTTCCGCCGCGTACAAGCAGGACCGCACTCCGCGCTACGAGACAGGGTGGGTGGCGCGGCGCCTCGCCTTGTTGACCGGCGCCAGGCTGGTCGCCGGCTCGGCCACGCCGAGCGTGGCCACCTACCACGAGGCGTCCAAGGGAGAGATCGCCCTGGCGACGCTGACGAAAAGGGTGCGCGGACGCGACGCGGAGGTCGAGCTGGTCGACATGCGCGACGAGGCGGCCGAGGGCAACCGGCAGCCGCTGTCGCGAAGGCTCGTCGAGGTGGTCACGCGAGCGCTCGAGAACGAGGAGCAGACGATCCTCTACCTGAACCGTCGCGGCCTCTCGACTTATGTGATGTGCCGCGATTGCGGTAAGTCCGTGCAGTGCCTCGGCTGCTCGGTCGCCCTGGTGCAGCACGCCGAAATCGATGGGCTCGTGTGCCATTACTGCGGCTACGCCCGGGCGATGCCCTCGGTGTGCGACTTCTGCGGCAGCCGCAACATCCGCGGCCTTGGCATGGGGACGCAGAAGCTCGAAGGCATGGTCAAGAGATTCTGGCCGGCAGCGCGAGTCCTCCGGCTCGACAGCGACATCGCCAAGGGTCCCGACTCGTACTTCCGCGTGTGGGAGACGTTCAGCGAGCAGCGCGCGGACATCCTGGTCGGGACTCAGCTCGTCGCGCGTGGCCTCGACCTCCCCGCGGTCACATGTGTCGGTGTCGTCGACGCGGACCTGCCCCTCCACTTCCCGGACTACCGCTCGGCGGAGAACACCTTCGCGCTGGTCGCGCAGGTGGCGGGGCGAGCCGGTCGCGACGGCCGGCCTTCACGCGTGGTGGTCCAGACGAGCAACCCGGAGCACTACGCATTGCGGTGCGCCGCGGAGGGCGACTACGAGGCTTTCTATCGGGCGGAGCTGCCGGCGCGGCAGGTGTTTGTCTTTCCGCCGTACGCGAACCTCGCCGTGCTCACGCGAACAGATCGTGACGATGGCCGTGCGGCGGCGGCGGCGCGCGAGGCGGCGGAAACGATCGCGACCGGGCTCCTCCGCGAAGGCATCGACGGCATTCGGGTCATGGGCCCGTCGCCGGCGTTCATCCACCGTCTGCGCGGCGAGTATCGGTGGCAGGTCACACTTAAGGGCGATGGCCTCGAGCGCGCGCGCCACGTCGCACCGCGGGGCAAGGACTGGAGCTACGACGTCGACCCGGTCACGTAGGTGAGAGACACAGCCACTCGAAAGCGAGACGTCCTGGATGCGCTGGAGAAGCAGGGTCACTACTGGCTCATCAGCGCCGACGTCTCCGGCCGGCCGCACGTGATCGGAGCTTCAGCGTGGTGGGACGGCCATCAGTTGGTGGTCACGACCAAAGGCTCGAGCGTGACCGCGCGCAACCTGGCGATGAACCCAGTGGTGAAGGTGGCGGGTGGCGACCCCTCGGACGCCATCGTGATCGACGCCGGTGTGATCGACAGCAGCGCCGTCGAGGATGCGCCCGACCTCGCGGGAGGATTCAAGGAGGTCATGGGCTGGGACCCTCGCGAGATGGGCGGCTGGATGTTCTTCCGGCTGCGGCCGACGCGGATCCAGGCGTTTCGGGGCTACGACGAGATCGAAGGCCGGGACGTGATGCTCAAGTCGCGCTGGCTCGCCTGAGACCAACGGCAGGTTGGGTTTTCGCAGGTCGCGGGTAGAATCCAGATCGTGGTCAGGCCGATTCTCAGCTTCGAACATCCCGTTCTGCGCGAGAAGGCGAAAAAGGTCCCGCGCGTCGACGCGTCCATCCAGCGACTGCTCGACGACCTGACCGAGACCATGCTCGACGCCCCCGGCGCCGGGCTTGCCGCGAACCAGATCGGCGTGGCCCTGCGCGTCTGCGTCGTCAAGGGCGACGACAAGCAGATCTGGGGCCTGGTCAACCCGGAGATCGTCAAGAAGGAAGGCGTCCAGCTCGGGTACGAGGGCTGCCTCAGCTACCCCGGCTGGGTGGGCGAGGTCGAGCGCGCCGAGATCGTGGTCGTCAAGGCTCGCAATCGCCACGGCAAGGAGATCCGCGTCAAGTCGACGGGCTTCACCGCCCGCGCGTTCCAGCACGAGCTGGACCATCTCGACGGCGTCCTCTTCACCGACAAGCTCACCAGCCTGGACACGCTGCGGCGCGTCGAAGAGCTGGTGGGCGACGAAAGGGAAGAGGCCGTCGCCGCCTCGGCGGGGTAAGGCCACCTTCTACAAGATCGTCTTCGCCGGCACCGCGCCTTTTGCCGTCCCGTCGCTGCGAGCAGTGCACGCAGCCGGGCATGAGATTCAGCTTGTGGTCACTCAGCCAGACCGGCCGGCACACAGGGGGATGAAGCTGACGCCGCCGCCGGTCAAGGTCGCGGCGCAGGAGCTTCGCCTTCCGGTCTATCAGCCGGAGCGGATTCGCGATGCCGACTCCATCGAGCGCCTGCGGTTGCTGTCGCCCGACCTCCTCGTGGTCGTCGCGTATGGACAGATCCTGCCGGCGGCGGTGCTGTCGATTCCCGGGCTTGGGGCAATCAACGTGCACGCCTCCGTGCTGCCGCGACACCGCGGCGCGGCGCCAGTTGCGCGTGCGATCCTCGCCGGGGATGCAGAGACGGGCGTGACGATCATGAAGATGGATGAGCAGCTCGACCACGGGCCGCTCCTCGCCGTGCGCGCGACGCCCATCGGCGAGCAGGAAGACGCGGTGACGTTGACCGCACGGCTGGCCGAGATGGGAGCCGAGCTGCTGGTCGAGACGCTTGCGCATTTCGACGGCCTGCGAGTCGTCGGCCAGGATCATTCCCGCGCTACGGTGGCGGGGAAGTTGAGCAGGTCACTCGGCGAGCTCGAGTGGGGGATGGGCGCCCGCGAGATCGATAGGCGGGTCCGGGCGCTGCAGCCGTGGCCGGGCGCCACGCTGCCGACGGCCAAAGGCCGTGTCAAAGTCCTGCGCGGGCACGTCGAGGGCGATCGCTACATCCCCGATGTCGTGCAGCTGCCGGGGAAGAAGCCGGCGCCGGCGAGGCAGGTGCTCGGCGATGCCTGACGCGAAGGAGCGTGACGTTGCGGTCAACCGGCGCGCCTACCACGACTACTTCATCGACGAGAAGTACGAAGCGGGCGTTCAGCTGACCGGGACCGAGGTGAAGTCGGTGCGCAACGGTCGGGCCAACCTGCGCGACGGTTTCGTGCGCATCGACAGCGGTGAGGCGTGGCTCGAGAACGTGCACATCTCGCCATACGCGCAGGGCAACCTGATGAACCACGACCCGCTGCGCCCGCGCAAGCTGCTGCTGCACCGCAAGGAGATCTCGAGCCTCATCGGCAAGGTGAAACAGAAGGGCTATACGCTGATCCCGCTGCGGGTCTACTTCGCCCGCAACCACGCGAAGGTTGAGGTGGGGTTGGCCAGGGGCAAGAGGCAGTACGACAAGCGCGAGGCCATCGCGGAGCGTGAGGCCAAGCGCGAGATCGCGCGGGCAACCAGGAGGGGGTAGCAGTTGAAGGTCCTGTTCATCGCGGGGTTCGGACCGATCGCCGCCGATGTGAGCGCGTCGCGCCAGCTCTATGAAGGCGCCCTCGGCATTCCGTTCAAGGTCGAGGAAGGCGAGTACCTGCACACCGAGGAGGTCGACGGCGCGCGGGCGTTCGCGGTATGGCCGCTGAGTCAGGCCGCCGAATCATGCTTCGGGACCACGGAGTGGCCGCCCGAGGTGGTCAAGCCGCAGGCGTGGCTCGAATTCGACGTCGAGGACGTAGAGGTCGCGACCGGCGAGCTGGAGGCGGCGGGCTACAAGCTCCTCGTGCGCAACCGGACCGAGCCGTGGGGCCAGATCGTCACGCGCCTGATAAGCCCAGAGGGCCTGCTTGTGGGCGTCACCATGACGCCGTGGATGCGGGAAAAACCCTGATCAGGCCGCCAGGTTGATGCCGATCGCGCGCAGTCGCTTGTTGAGCGACTCGAACGCGAACTGCAAGATCTCGCTCTCGGTGTGCCCGTACTCCGTGATGTAGCGAGGGTCAGGCGGGTCGAGTGTGCCCGTGATGAGCGGCAGGCACTCGACGAGCGTCTTCTGGATGAGCGGCGCGTAACGCTGCGCGTCCTCGCGCACCGCCTCCTGCAAAACCTTGATGCCGAAGTTGACGTGGCGCGACTCGTCGCGCGCGACAGCAGTGAAGCCCTGGTAGAAGCCACGGTCGGTGAGACCCTGCTCGCGCATTGCCTCCAGCTCGAAGCGCTGGCCGGTGAGGGCGATTGTCGCCTCGATGACGATGTGGTAGAGCGTCACGCCCTCAACGAACGCGTCGAAGTCCTTCGGGTTGCTCGCCAGGCGCTGAGCCGTCGAAGGCAGCCGGTCGTAAAAGAGCTCGTTGTAGCCCTCGTTGGCCTCGGGGCGGATCTCCTTGAGGAGCTCGGTCATGTTCCTCGCGTCGGTGCCCACGACGTCGTGCCACCAGCGGTCGAAGAAGACTGTGTGGCGCGCCTCATCGACCATCTGAGTCGACAGGAAGACCTCGATCTCGGGTGTGGGCGCAGCCCAGACAAAGGGCGCCAACGTCGAGGTGACGCGTTCCTCACCGTTGAAGAAGAGGCGATGCGACCACAGCGTGGCCTTTCTATCGAGGTCCGACGACTCGAGCCAGTCCTGGCGGTCGAGGCTGAAGTCGAGGTCGCCGACCGCCCACTGCTGCGACTCCCAGCGGCGGTAGAGGTCCATGTAGCTGGGCATGTTCTCAATGCCGCGGTCGATGAACGAGAGGACGTCATCGATCCGGATGTCGCCCAGCTCTTTCAGGCTTGCCCGGCCGATGCGGTCGAGGTCTACGGCAGCCATGGGGTCTGGGCCATTACAGCAGAAATGTCCGTAACCAGATGGGATCGCAGCACGTCTATCAAGCAAGCATGAAGCGACTCGGCGGCGCGATCCTCGCCGTGCTTGTGGTGGCAGCCGGCTGCTCGGGTCCCACGGCCGGCCCGTCGCCGCGATCCGCGGCGCCAACGAGGCCTGGCCCCAGCCTGTCCACCGGCGGCGTCGTCGAATACGCGATCCCAGACCCGGCAAAAGTGCCTGCCGATT
>WNGA01002900.1_pt1 | contig 25973 bp, 21 predicted proteins | sample 5400061 | NCBI WGS metagenome assembly WNGA01 (sample SAMN13153366, study PRJNA577476) | soil metagenome | isolation source: 100 cm soil or saprolite under grassland replicate 2 | place: USA:California | collected 2016-06-15 | reverse complement strand
CGAAGCAGGTGCCGGCTCCGATACATCGGCTATCCGCGCGCGGGCTGTTCTGGATGAAGCCACGAAAGAGTGGGTCATCAATGGCGAAAAGATTTTTGTCACCGCCGGTGATAAGGCGATGACTTGTTATGAAAAACTTGGTAAAGGCTTTATTGTTGTTTGGGCATCCATTGATCCCACTGCAGGCCGTGCAGGGATGCGTGCCTTCGTTGTCGAAGCAGGGACTCCCGGTGTGAGTGTCGTCAAGCTGGAACACAAGCTGGGAATCCGCGTAAGTGATACAGCTGTAATCTCACTTGTGGATGCGCGCGTGCCTTATGACCACATCCTCGGCAGTCCTTTTGTTGAACAGGCTACAACTGGTTTCAAGCGCGCGATGGCAACGTTTGACGCGACTCGTCCGCTCGTGGCGGCTTCAGGGTTAGGTGTAGCTCGCGCCGCGCTCGAATTCGTAAAAGAAAAACTCGCCGAGAACGGCGTTGAAATTCGATACGGCCTCCCGCGCCAAAAACTGACCAACATCGAACGCGAAGTTATTGATATGGAAATTATGCTCAAGTCCGCGTGGCTGATGGTCATCAAAGCGGTATGGATGGCCGATAACAAGAAACCTAATGCGTTGGAGTCTTCGATGTGCAAGGTCAAAGCGGGCGATGTCACTACAAAGCTCACGCAGAAAGCCGTTGAGATTTTAGGTCCGCTTGGCTATAGCCGAGAATTTCTGCTCGAGAAATGGTTCCGCGATGCGAAAATCACGGATATTTACGAGGGCACCGGGCAGATCAATCGGCTGGTAGTAGCGCGGCAGATTCTTGGATATTCGGGATCGGAGTTGAGGTAACGCGTAGGGATTGAGCTTGCCCCTGTCCCTGAGCGACCGTTGTGGTCGCCCCAACGTATCGGAGGAAACCATGAAATATTACATTCATAAAGCCGTCGTCATTGGTTCTGGCACGATGGGCGCGGCGCTGGCGGCTCATCTTGCCAATGCGGGTGTGCCTGTCACATTGCTGGATATCGTCCCAAAAGATGCACCTGAAGGCGACAAAACGGCGCGCAATAAGATCGTTAACGAGGGCTGGGATCGGTGCTTAAAAGCCAAACCCGCCAATTTGATGTCACTTGAGTTGAAAACATTGGTCAAGCTTGGCAACCTTGAAGATGATTTTGGCGCGGTCGCTGAAGCGGATTGGATCATTGAAGCGATCATCGAGAACCTGAAAATCAAGCAGGGCTTGATGGTGCGCATTGATGAAGTCCGTAAGCCGAACGCAATTGTCACTACGAATACATCGGGCATTCCAGTCAAGGATATCGCTGAAGGCCGTTCCGATGGCTTCAGGCAACATTTCCTTGGCACTCATTTTTTTAATCCACCACGCTATTTGAAATTACTCGAAGTAATCCCGACTGTAGATACTTTACCCGAAGTCACTGAGTTCATCAGTCACTTTGGTGAATATCGTCTCGGCAAAGGGATCGTGCTTTGTAAAGATACACCCAATTTCATTGGCAATCGCGTTGCTTTTGGGACAGGCGCCTTCGCCATGGACTTTATCCTCAAGAATGGCTACACCATTGACGAAGTCGATTCCATCACTGGACCTTTGATTGGCCGCCCGAAAACAGCGACATTCAGGCTAATGGATTTGGTTGGCATAGATGTCTGGGAGCATGTTGGCAAGAATCTAGCGCCGTTAATTCCGTACGATAAGTTGGGGCAGGAATATCTCAAAACCGAAGCACCGAATAAATTGATTGCGACAATGGTCGAGCGCGGCTGGCTTGGCAATAAGACCAAAATCGGTTTCTACAAGGAAGTACGCGGCGAAGATGGCAAAAAGGAATTTTGGACTCTGGACTTGAACACGCTGGAACATGTTCCACCGACCAAGCCGCGTTTCGACTCTATCAATCCGGCGAAAGAGGCCGAGGATCTCGGAGGCAGGCTGGGGGTCCTGCTTGAAGCGGATGACAAAGCTGCGAATCTTGTCAAAGCGTTGACTTACCAATCGTTCCAGTACGTGTCATCTATCATTCCCGAAGTTGCGGATACTGTAAAGCCGATTGACGATGCCGTCCGCTGGGGCTTCATGCATGAGGCGGGACCATTTGAAATATGGGATATGCTCGGCGTAGCTAAGTCGGTTGAACGTATGAAGCTTCTGGGCTACGTGCCTGCCGATTGGGTAGAAGACATGTTGAAGTTGGGGTTTGAGACGTTTTATCGATACGAGAATGGGAACGAGGTGGGTGTGTACGATGTGACCGCAAAGAAGTATGTCCAGATCAAGCGGTCTGAAGGCATGGTGCTGTTGAGCGATTTGAAGACGACGAAGAAAGTGATTAGCGAGAACGCGGGTGCCTCGCTCTATGATATTGGCGACGGCGTGGCATTGGTTGAATTTCACACCAAGATGAACTCACTCGATGATGATATTTTCAATATTACGAGTGAGGCCCTCAACCGCGTGGAAAGTGATTTTGATGGTTTGGTCATTGGCAACGAAGCCGAGAATTTCAGCGCAGGCGCAAACCTTTTCATGGTTGTAGTCGCTGCCCAACAAGGGATGTGGGATACACTTGAGGCGGCTGCTAAGAAACTACAAGACCTGAACATGCGAATGCGTTATTTCCCGAAGCCTGTCGTCGTTGCGCCTGCAGGACTTGCGCTCGGTGGTGGCTGTGAAGTAACGATGCACGCGTCACGAGTTGTTGCTGCGGCAGAAACATATATTGGTCTGGTTGAGTTGGGCGCAGGCGTCATCCCTGCGGGCGCGGGCACAAAGGAAATCATGCGCCGTATTATTAATCCTGCGATGAAGACAGAAAACGCCGAGCCCTTCCCATTTATCCAGCGTGCGTTCCTACAGATTGGCCAGGCAAAGGTCGCCACATCTGCTTATGAAGCGAAGGACATGGCGATCCTCGGTCCGTGTGACCGAATCGTGATGAATCGTGATCACCTGCTCACCGAAGCAAAGAATGAAGTCCTGCATATGACAGCGTCTGGATATAAGCCACCTGCACCTGAGATGATTTATGCGCCTGGTCGAGATATGTACGGCGCAATGAAGATCGGTGCGTGGATGTTCAAGGAAGGCAATTACATTACAGAGTATGACGCGCATATTGCAACCAAGCTAGCCTACGTAATGGCAGGTGGTTGTCTTACCAAACCGCAATGGGTTAGTGAACAATACATCCTTGACCTTGAGCGTGAAGCATTTATGTCGCTATGCGGTGAAGAGAAAACTCAAGCCAGAATGTGGGCACTGTTGCAGACGGGCAAACCGTTGAGGAATTAGTATTGCCTTGTGTACGTATTTACTTGTCTACTGGTATACATGTACACAGGTGAGAGGAGTTACTATGAAAGAAGCAGTTATTGTAAGCGCTGTCCGGACTCCCGTGGGCAAAGCCAAACGCGGAGGACTTTCTTCGGTTCGCCCTGACGAAATGTCTGCGACCGTTATCAAAGAGCTTGTCCAACGAACGCCGAATCTCGAACCTGCCGAGATCGAAGATGTAGTCTTCGGCTGTGCCTTTCCTGAGGGTGAACAGGGTATGAATGTGGCGCGTATGATTGTCTTACGAGCGGGTTTACCTGATAGTGTCCCCGCCGAAACGATAAACCGTTACTGTTCTTCAGGAGTACAGTCCATTGCTCATGTGGCTCATGCCATCCAAGCTGGAGAAATCGAAGTTGGGATTGGTGGTGGGGTGGAATCCATGTCGATGGTGCCAATGATGGGTTATAAGTTTTCACCCAATCCGCACTTCGCGCAGGATTTGCCGCACTATTACACCAATATGGGGCTCACCGCAGAAAACCTCTCAGCAAGATATGACATCAGCCGTGAGGACCAGGATGATTTCTCGCTGAAGAGTCACCAGAAGGCTTCAAAGGCCGTTGATTCCGGTCGGTTTGACCCTGAACTTGTCCCGATAGATGTAGAGCTCACCGAACTCGGCGCGGACGAAAAGCCTATGAACAGAAAATTCACAGTAAATCGCGATGAAGGCCCACGTGCGGATACCTCTCCAGAGGCTCTTGCCAAACTCAAACCAGCGTTTAAAGAAGGTGGCACAATAACTGCGGGCAACTCATCGCAGATGTCAGACGGTGCCGCGGCGGTGATGGTTATGTCCTCGCGGCGCGCCGCGCAACTCGGACTCACACCTTTGGCACGCTTCGTCACCTTCGCCGTCGCAGGAGTTCCACCCGAACTGATGGGCATTGGTCCTGTTGCTGCCATTCCGAAGGCTCTCAAGAAGGCTGGTTTATCTCTGCAAGACATTGACCTAATAGAATTGAACGAAGCCTTCGCCGCCCAGTCATTGGCTGTGTTGCGGTCCCTTGAGATTGACCAGGACAAGGTCAACGTTAATGGTGGCGCGATTGCGCTGGGTCATCCGCTTGGATGCACAGGCTCGAAGTTGACCACGCAACTGATCTACGAGATGGGTCGTCGCAAGTCAAAATATGGAATGGTTACGATGTGTATCGGCGGTGGTATGGGAGCCGCAGCGATATTTGAGAATCTACAGAACTAACCGTCATTGCGAGGAGGGTGCTTTTCCGACGAAGCAATCTCCTAGTGTGGCAGGGATTGTTTTGTCGCCACATAACGGCTCCTCGCAACGACATGAAAAACAACAAGGAGACTATAGTTATGCCTCTCACAGTAGCAGACCTGATGTCCAAAATGCCAGGCGCATTCATCCCAGAAAAAGCAGCCGGAGTGGACGCGGTTATTCAGTTCAAATTCACGGGTGCAGAACCCGGTGAATGGTATGCAGCAATTAAGGATGGGAAAGTGGATGTGTCGCGAGGAACATATGCAACCCCTAAAATGACACTTACTGCTGATTCCAGTGATTATGTGAAGATCTTCACCGGTGAACTTGACGGGATGAAAGCATTTATGGAAGGCAAGCTCAAATTAGCCGGTGACTTGAACTTGGCAATGAAATTGATGCAGATGTTTAAAATTCGCTAAAATTAACAAGGCGACCGGAAGGTCGCCTCGTTATTTAATATATTCAAGGTACAGCGACAAGAAAATCAAAGCGTTGAGTCGCAACAAAGCCGCCCTTGAAATGCGCTCCTGCAACGACAGCAACTGGTGCGACCCCACCGGGCAGTTGCGCTGTGGAATCTTTTGCCGTAAAGGTGATGTACAATTTTGCACTTCTCCCTGGACCACTGTGGTCACCCTGTGCGGCAACCACATAGCGCCCCGGATAAAAAGCGGATGGCAAGGCGGCGCTAAAGATAAAAGGTATATCGCTTGTCACCTCTACAAGCACGGTATACGACTCGCCAACCTGCATTGTTGTCGGAAACACCCCTACTTGTGTAAAGGTCACGTTTGGTTGTTGGGGTGCTGGGCCAGCTGCAACTGATATTGCCAGCACCACGATTGATAGTAACATCACGAGAATCTTGGAAATGGAAAGTCTTTTCATATGAATACCTCCTTAGTGTATTGAAGATTGCCATTATATGTAACTGTATTCTAGCATGACAAGAGCGGAACAAAGTTTACAGGTACCTATTGAATTAGCATTAACCTGCGAGCCCTTCATTCAAAGAGGCAACTTTTTACAAACCATGCACTTAATTTCCGGAGTGTCCATTAGGATCAAGGAAGTCAAACGCACTCGTTTCACTTTTGATCGAGGGACGGGTTTCACAGACGATCCCCGGAAAGCATTCGATTTATTAACCTGAAAATTAATGTAAGGAGGATAGTATATAGGTAGGATATTCTGCCAGATTCTTTTTTTCTGAGAGTACCCTTTCCTAAAATCTAAAAGATTGTCCTAAAATAAGGCTTACAAGTATCTCGATATGTCCAAAAGTTCGCCTGATCATAAACAGGATGCTGCGATGATTGCTGCAATTGTCCCAGCTTACAATGAGGCAAAAGGGATATCACGCGTTCTAGGAGTGCTATGCGAGGTTGATATCCTTAGCGAAATCATTGTCGTTGATGATGGTTCCAAGGATTTCACCGCGATCAGGGTAAAGGAGTTCGCCGAAAGAGATGCACGCATTCGCTTGATTCAGCATGCTGAAAAGATGGGGAAGGGACAAGCTATCTTCACAGCATTCGAATCCACACAGGCTCCCATATTGCTTCTCCTTGATGCCGATTTGGTTGGCTTGGCAGCATCTCATATTCACGCACTGATCGAGCCAGTGCTGAAACATAGGGCGGATATGAGCCTGGGTTTGTTTAAGGGGGGGCACATCCTGACCGATTTTTCTCACTGGATCACTCCCTGGCTCTCAGGTCAGAGATGTCTTAAGACAGAGATATTAAGCTATGTTGATGCCAGAGCGGCCGCTGGTTACGGTTTTGAAACTGCACTTACAATGGCTGCTAGATATGCGGGTTACGAGACTAAGATTGTTTCATTGCATGGCGTATGGCATCCACCGAGCGAATTTCACCGTGACCCTCTTTATACGGGCGTGTGGCGATTGCGGATGTATGCCCAAATCATCCGTGCATGGTATTTGACCGCAGGATGGGTAAAAGTAAAGAACAAAGTCCGAAAAAGAATTATGTTACTAATTTCAATTATGTTGCTCATGGCTTTCGTTCTCCCACAGAGTAGCCTGGTTGATGACCCCACATCGGGTGTCAAGAGAGAATTAGCTAGTATGCCCATGCTTTTTCTCGAGAATTATCGTCGTATTTTGGTAGTGGCTCCCCATCCTGATGATGAGACACTTGCGGCCGGTGGGCTGATTCAAAAAGGGCTGGCGCAGGGTTCTCAAATTAAGGTAGTCGTAGTGACGAATGGGGACGGACAACGGTTAGCGCCAGAACTCGTGAGCAAAAAAGTATCCCCACATGGCCAGGATTATATCGCTATGGGTGAGCGGCGGCAGGCTGAGTCCCTCGCCGCGCTTCAAGATCTTGGATTACCGAGTAAGGACGCGATCTATTTGGGATATCCAGACCGAGGGCTGGTTCCGATGTGGTTGCAGGATTGGAATAAAGATTGTCCTTATATCTCATCTTATACGAAGTCAAGCATGAACCCTTATCCAGATACTTATCAATCTGGTGTTAGTTATTGCGGAAATAATCTTTTGAACAATTTGGAAGACATCATCAATACATTCCGCCCAGACTTAATTGTTTTGCCTCACCCAGCGGATCAGAACCTGGATCACGCAGCAACGAGTAACTTTGTACAAATGGCTCTTGCGGTCCTGCAAACGCAGTATCCCGATTATGATCCTCAAATGTGGGGTTACATCGTGCATTATGAATCCTACCCACAACCGCGTGGAAAACACTATAAGCAGATCCTGCTTCCACCAAGGCATTTGGAAATGACGCCCAACGTGTGGGGCTATTTATCAATGGATGCTAATCTCATTGCCACCAAGTACCAGGCTATCAAAGATTATCCCACCCAGGATTTTTTGCTGGGTCGTTTTCTGCCAAGCTTTGCACGGAGTGATGAAATCTTCGCGCTGCTACCGATGCAGGTCGTGCTACCTACCTCCACTGATCTTGTCCCTCTCTTCTCTCAGAATATGGCCAATGTTTCTAGCCAAGATGATTTCCGCCCGGAGGATCTTTCGGTTAAGGGCAACTCCTTGATCGGGTGGCGGGCGGTTCGAGCGGACAATGATATCTCCTTAACTCTTGAGATGCGCAGGGATATCTTGCCGGATGTGAGTTGCGTTCTCCGCCTGAAATTTCCGAACGGGGATTTAGAAAAGATGACCCTCTATCCCTCCGGATCTTCATTTGCACCGCGTATTTTTCGAGCCCGGCTGGATCTGGCCTCTCAGAACTATCCAAGTGTATTTTCCTTTGCGGCTGAGATCCACCAGGCCGGAATCATGATCTCCAGAACTGGCTGGCACATCTTGTTGATTAAGTAGTCTCATTAAGGAAAGTAATAGATTTTATGCGATCAGATCATGGCAATTTAGCCCCTGTGGACACGTCCCTCTCGTCATCACACGCCTTGCTTTCTACATGGCTCAAGCGCCTCTTTGCTCTTCTAGCTTTCGGTGTAGTGGTGTATCTTTTTTGGCCGCTCCTGAGAGAGTTGCGAAACGTGGCCGTTCTCATCAAGCAGGCAGGATGGGAATGGATCGGGTTCGCAGTCTTGACCCAAGTAATTTCATATAGTTGCCTGGCTGCACTGAATTATCTTCTATTACAGCCATTTCAAGGGAGGATCACTTTCTGGCAGTTAATGGCGCTTCTGCCGGCTATGGCTTTCATAGAGGTTGCTTTGCCGAGTGGTGGGTTGAGCGGAGTTATCCTGCGCGCTCGCCTGCTGAAACGGAATGCTTTTTCCATTGAGGCTTCCAGTTTTACGCTGCTAATGGAATCCTTGTACCTTGCGACTGCCATGATTACTGCCTCCGTCTATGGCGTGTGGTATTTGATCCAGGGCCGCGGTCTTAATTTAGGTAGGCTCGCGCTTCTGGCCAGTGTGACAATATCCATTGTGGTCGTCGGATTGTTATTCTTCAGAGGTGTGCACGACAAAAAGAAGGGCCGCCGTTGGGCGAATTGGCTGGCAATCCGCTGGAATCGGATCATGAAAGCGCTTCATCGCCCCGTGTTTCGAATGGAAGACTTGGAAGCCCGACTCGATAATTTCTACGCTGGCCTGTATGAAATGGAGCGGATTCCGCGCGGATACTTGTTAGGTACTGCTATCGGTCGCGTGTCACTGGATATCATCTCACTCGGTATGTGTTTCATTGCATTTCATTATGCTATTTCTCCTGGTATCCTGCTAACGGGATATGGACTCATGATGATCTTGAGTGGATTAGCGGCATTGCCTGGTGGACTAGGGCTTGCAGATGTTTCATTGGCCGTGGTCTTTTCCCGGTTGGGCGCGCCGGGTGCGGTCGCAGTTGCCGCGGCCTTGACCTATCGCCTGATCGCCTTCTGGCTGGTGCGGTTTGTCGGTTTTGTTTCATGGCAGGTTATGGAGATGAGAATATGACGCGCTTCGATCAGATAGGTCAAAGATTCAATTCCCGCGCCGCGCATTATGACAACCCCATAACCGCATTTATTGGTGAGCACGAACTACGTGTAATCCGACGGATGGTTCCAACTGGCAGCTTGGTCTTGGATTATGGATGCGGCACAGGTCGCACCACACTCGACCATCTCCTGCGCGGCTGTCAGGTAACTGCTTATGATATTTCTCCCGAAATGCTCTCTCTAGCAGAGAAAAAAGTCAAGCAGCAGAATCTCTTAGCCGAATTCACTTCGGAATCTCAACAACTTTCTGGTAGACGATGGCCTATAGTGACCTGTATCGGAGTGCTGGATTATTATCCCAATCCATTGCCGCTCTTCACTGAACTATGCAAATACATGGAAGACACTGGACATTTGATCGTCACCTGGCCTAATGCCCTCAGTCCACTTGGTTGGCTGTATGCAATCGCTTCGCGCTTCACTATTCCAGCTATTCCGCGTACACCAAAGTTTATTCGACACTCAGTCTGGAAAGCAGGCTTTGAAATCTTTGCGCTGGATTATGCCTTTCCCGAATTCGCTCCTTTGGGCCACACTTTCGTGGTGGGATTAAAACAGCGCGATCTGTTTTAGTTGCTGATCTTCATCGGGAAATCCCTGAGCTCAGTTCCCCTAAAATCCGTTAGAATTTGACAATTCTATATAAAGGAGTAAATAACGTGGATTGGATTACTCAACCGGCATCATGGATTGCGCTCATTACCCTTGTAGCACTCGAGCTTATATTGGGAGTGGATAACGTAATCTTTATCTCAATCATGGCGGGCAAATTGCCGCGTAGTGAACAAAAACGTGCGCGAGTCACGGGGATTAGCCTGGCTGTTATCACTCGCGTACTATTGTTACTCTCCCTTTCATGGATCATCAGACTTCAGGATCCGATTTTCTCAATCTTTACCCTCGATATTTCAGGACGTGACTTGGTCTTAATAGCAGGCGGATTGTTCCTGCTTGGTAAGAGCACCTTTGAAATTCATGATAATTTGGAAGGCGAGCCGGGACATGCGACTGCAAAAGCGGCATCCTCATTTATTAGCGTCGTCATACAAATCATGTTGCTGGATATCGTCTTTTCGCTTGACTCGGTCATCACTGCGATCGGCATGGTCGATGAAGTCATGATTATGATCATCGCAGTGGTTTTGGCTGCAGGTGTAATGGTCTTCACGTCCGGTCCGATTGGTCAGTTTGTTGAACGCCATCCAACGATCAAGATGTTAGCTCTTAGCTTCCTTCTGCTTATTGGCTTTACCCTCGTCGCTGAAGGACTTCACCAACACATCTCAAAGGGTTATATTTACTTCGCAATGGGTTTTTCAGTCTTTGTGGAAATGCTTAATTTACGCATACGTGCCACGCAGTTAAAGCCAGTCAGCTTACGCGATAGATATGCATATGCAGTGGAAACTGATAAGAGCAATATAAGATCCGCACCGCTTGCCGCGAAACCCAAAAAGGAAAAGTCGAAGAGAAAAAAATAGATCGATGCGAAAAAGCCTTGCGAATGGTGTCTGCAAGGCTTTTTATAAGACCACTCCAAAATGCTCTTTTAGAAGAAACAATCTCTCATCTTCTGTGGCCGGAATTTCTTCACGACTTCCATTTTTGCTAACAATTAATTTGTTGTCATCAAGTGAGATGCGTCCATTTTCAGTAAGACGCGAGATAATACGCTTTTGTGTGAATGTAGACTTTGGTGATGTTTGATGATAAAGACAGGCCGCTTCATACTCGGAGGGAAAACTGTGCGCCGCTAGATCGAAATAATACAATCTAGTGCGACTCCCGTCAAAATTTCTCCGCCATAGCTGGAAGCCATCTTTGAACGGTTCGATCTGATAGCTGTTTATACCCTCAACATGTTCACTGGAAGCATCTAAATTGATCGGTGAGATGAAGCTATCGCCATAGCCCACGTCTACTAACCAGCGTTCAGTTTCGGCAGGTATGCGCACCAGCATTGCGAGGTGGTCAAAGTCAATGCCAAATCTATCATCTTCTTCGAAGTAATGGCGTGCATTGAGATAAGTGACCTCAAACCCAATCTCTTTCAGCAACCATGCGAATAAACCATTTAGTTCGTAGCAAAATCCACCCCGCCTGCGTATAACGATTTTCTCCCAAAGAGATTGTTCATCAAGCTGGATAGGGCGTTTGAGACCAATATCTAAATTCTCAAAGGGAACAGTCAGCATGTGTGTGCGTTGAAGTCCATGCAGTGTCTCTCTATTCACTTTGAGGCCCTGCGTGTAGCCAATGCGGTTAAGGTAATCATGAATATTCAAAATCAAGCAACCTCTTCAGGTGGTCTTATCGCGCTGAAACTGCGATAGAGCGATAAATCATAAATGATTTTCAAACCGCCGGATAAAAAGAATGGCAAGCTAAAGAGGGCGGGATTTGCGAAAAAGATACCAGTCAATGCTGGGGAGAGAGAGGCTCCTACTGAACGCGCGATGGCAGTCACTCCTGAGGCGGCAGACCTTTCATCGGGGGCCACAACAGACATTGTATAGGATTGACGCGTAGGTACATCCATTTGGGAAATGCTGAATCGCAGGAGAAGAAGTCCAATCGCGAGAGGCAGACTGGGCATCAACGGCACGAGCATTAGTAAAATATTGGATGGGATATGCGTGAAAACCATTGTATTGATCAAACCGATTTTGCTCGCGAGTTTAACGGCCAGCAAAGCCGAGATGCCTGCAAGAATATTTGCACCGAAGAAGATACTGCCGAGAATTCCGGAGTCTACCTCAAACTTCACATGGAACCAATACGCGATCATGCTCTGGATGAGGAGACCACCCGCAAAAGCGTCCAATGCGAACAATGCAGATAAATGCATCACTACAGACTTTGAGCGATGCAAACCCAGCACACGCTTGATATCAGTTGAAACAGTTCCATGCACTTCAATTGTTTCAGAGAGTGAAAGAAACAAAACGGCAAGAATAAGTCCGCCAAGAGCATAACCGCTCAATACAACTCGATAAGCAGCTAGAGCTGACCAGCCTTCGGTTTGCAAGAACTGTGCCAGCCAGCCACCCGCTAGTGCGCCTAAGGCCGTCGCGAACGAACCGACAAGGTTATACCAAGCGAAAACATTTGTCCGTGTTTTATTAGGGACGACTTGAGTGAGTCCTGCTTGTTCAACAGAGAGGAACGGCCCGATCTCATTCCCGCTCGGACTAATGACACCGATGATCGCGGCAGCCATTAATATGGCTACGTTGTTCGTAACGATAAATGCAATGCCTGCCGCGAACATCAACAAAGCGCCAATGATCAACGTTCGTTTTCTTCCAAACCGATCTGCTGATGTTGTTAGATAAAGTGAAATGATTGCATCGCCCGCAAGGGTTAAAGTGAAAAGCAGACCTATCTGACTTTCAGTAAGTCCTTTCTCGATTAAATAGAGAGCAAGCACAACTGAAAGGAATCCATAACAAAATAACCGGATAATGCGCGTAGCGAAGAGAAGATAGGTTTGATTTTCTCTCATTGGATAAGATATCTCAACCGCCGCGTAAAAAGATTAGGCCATACATTCCTGCGCTGAGCAAGATTACCGCAATTGCCCATTTGACTTTAAAACGGAACAACGCAAGCAAGGCAAGCCCAAAGATAAGCCAGGCAGAAATACCAATCACGGTTTCGCTCAAGATGCCAAGTGCGGTAGCAGCGATCAACCCAACGATACCTGCTGTCACTCCATCCAGAAAAGCGTGGACTGATGTATTCTCAACGAGTCTTTCGATGTATCCGTGACCTATCATTGTGAATGCAAAGGCGGGTGCAAAGATGCCAAGGGTGATGACGAGTGCTCCGAGCGGTCCGCCGCCAAGATAACCAATAAAAGTAGAAAAGATGATTAGCGGAGCTGGTAATAATCCCGATAGTGCCAGTCCATCCAGGAATTGCGCGTTAGTCAGCCATCTACCCACTTGGACAGCGTCATGTTGTAGGAATGGGATAGCTGTGTACGCGCCTCCAAAAGTCAGCAAGCCCGCGCGTAGACCTGAGAGCAGGAGCTGCATTAGTGAGGGTGGACCGCTTAAGGTCAACGGAGAAGCGAGTGCAGTATCCCTAAAAGGTAGAGGGGCAAAGCCAAATATCACCGTGGCAACCAATACGATGAATGTGAACCCTAATCCAAGCGCAAGACGTGTTTGTCCGCGTTGAGCAAGACTGTAAATGATTCCTGCCGTAAGGAGGATAATAAGGAAATTAAAGCCCAGCAATTGTCCCAAGCCAGCAACCAACGCAATACCCCAGAGCCAGCGGTTTTCATGCAGCACATGTCCGCCGATACGATGCACAGCACGTACGATCAGCGCTGCCACTGCAGGTTGCATGCCCATGAAGATTGCTTGAAAGATCGTGGAATTGATGCCGTAAGTAACATAAAACCAGGAGAGTAGCAACATTAACACGAATCCTGGAAGCATAAACCCCAGACCTGCAAGGAACGCGCCGAAGCGTCCACGTGAAAGCATGCCAAAATAAACACAGATTTCGTGTGCTTCAGGCCCGGGTAAAACCTGATATACAGCAAGGATACGATTGAAGCGTTCACCGCTGATCCACTTTTCCTCTTCGACCAAATCCTGGCGGATCATTGCGATTTGCGCGACGGGACCACCCCAGGCAAGGAAGCCGAATTTTAGAAATCGCAGAAAGAGTTTTAGATATGTTTCACGCGGGACTTTGATGCTGGTCGCCGCTAAATCAGTCACAAATCACCTTTGGCGACCTGCAAGCGGCACCACGCGTATAATGCATCATAGACTTCAAATTGATGCTCAAGATTTTCCAAATCCTCAGGGTAGCGCAGACTATAGCCTGATGCAATTGCTTCAAGACCACGTGCAATCGGATCTTTATCGATATCTTCGGCTACATCTGCCGCGTGGACGATTTGTGCCAGCCGCAAGAGGGCAGGTTCTTTTAGATCGTATTTCTTAATAATGGATTCAAATGAGCAGCGACCATCCACATGACCCAGTTCAACATCTGGCGCGTCAAACGGGGTCGCACCTGTCTCTCCAACCACTTTTTCGATTTGGTTTTTGGGCGCAAACAAGAATTCCGCTTCATTATCTATAAAGCGCGTGATCAGCCACGGGCAAGCGACTCGGTCCACGTGGACGTGTGAGCGGGTTATCCATTTCATATTATTCTCCTTTTTTGACTTTCGCTAATTTCTTGTATGAGTTGATTGAGGCGTGCGATGATTACATCCCGAGCCTTCTCAAAGTTCTCACTAACAGCTGGTACGCCGTCCCAGCGTTCGATGGCTACGATTTTTTTATATTCCAGGGGCAGCTCACAAAAAGTAATCACTTGCTGAACAGATTCGATATCGGCAAGCGACAATTTTTGGGGCATTGGTTCCGTTGGCATCAGACCATCTTCAAGCAAACCTGTCATAGCCTTGGGCGTGAACTCATCATCTGGATTCGTGCCCCGGGCAATCGCTCGCAGGTCAAGTCCCATTTCGCGAGCTATTTTGTTGAAGTAAGTTGCTGCGACAATACTCTTTGCAGCTCCATGTTCACAAACAAATAGGATAATTCCGTCTTGGGGCATTTTCCAAATCTCTCATGATCTAAAGTAACAGCCAACTCTTCTAAAAGTGACTACTGCCTTGTAGCATTAGACCAACTGTTCCTTCGGAGCGATATTAACTGAATCAAATCGCACCGGCAGAAAGCTCTGCATAAAGTGCCTCATAAACAAGATAGCCGCGTTCAAGTGCTTCCATATCATTTGTACTGGTGCGTCTTAGTCCACGGCAGATCAAGTCCAATCCTGCTGCGGCAGGTTCGACCATGATCTCCTGAACGATATCCGCTTCATCAACCATACGAGCAATGCGTGCAAGGATAGGATCTTTTAGACGCTGCTCCTTTAGTAATGTATGAAATGTGCAATGACCGCGATGATGCGAATAACGTGTCCCCGGAATATCAAAGGGCTCTGCTCCTGCGGGTAAAGGTTTCATTCCAGCAGGGACAAAAATAAACTCTGCTTTCGGATCAATCCAACGACGGATCAACCAAATGCAGGCCATGCGGTCAACGCCGATGTTTTCCCAGGTTACCCACTTCATTTAGCATCTCCTCGCAAGGATAAAAGTGTTTCTCGCACTTTCAGGCCTATCTCAGAATGAAAATAATCTTTCCCTACGATCTGTTGATATCGATGTGACAGTTTAGAAAAATCTGGTTTCTTCTTACCTAGTTCCTTCTGCATTTCCTTGTATTCAAGGTCTACCTGCTCTTTGAATTTACTAATAAGCATATCTTCCTGAATGCCCAATACAAGGTTCGATCTCCATAAATAAGCTTCACCATTCATTTCCTGAATCTCAGCGGCAAGCCATTGGAATTGTTCTGCTGTCCTCGGAGAATCAGGGAGGACCCAGACGGTCTCGTTAAGCAATATTGCGCCGAGGCGTTTTAACTTTCGCCAAATGTAGACGCGCAGGGCAGAAGGCTTCGCGGGAAGTGTGTAATGGAGAAGCAACCAGGAGTTCATTAGAAATGTAACAATGGTTACATTCCAAGTATATTCCAACTTTCAAGGGTTTGTCAAGAAAGATAAGAGAATAAAACTCGCCTCGTTACGACATTGCGGTTATCAGATTTACATAGATATCCTGTTCAGAACAAGCCTCCTGCCATATAGGCATCATTAGTGTAAAATCGGCTTGCCTAAAAACGAAGTCTTCATTGCTCAAATTGCAGATGGTTGACTAAAAGTTGATTACCTGTCTAGACTATGCCTGCTCCTCGTCTGGGGATAGGGATGATCATCTCTGCCGTTGTGGGTTGGCGTTTGAAATCAAAATTTAGGTTCGATGATTTACCTTCTTATTCTGGAGAATTTGAATGGCTCAATTGAACTCCGCCTCGGTTAAGTCTAAGAACGAGGTGTTTAGACCAAACATTATATTTCGCCTGATCGCACAGAGATTGGTAGGTTCAACCATCACCCTGCTTGTGATCGCCTATTTAACTTTGGTGGGACTACTGTTGGCTGAACGCGGCCGTCAACATCTGCCTGCAAATGCGCTTGACGCTTTGCGGCAAGCGGCAGTAAGTCTTGTTCTTTATGTTACCAATCATCCGAGCGTATATCACTGGAGCCACCAAGTTATCCCGGCTCGTGAGCTATTGGGAACCATTTTGACGCGCAGCATTGTACTGTTATTGGGCTCGATTGGAATTGCATTTTTTCTAGGACTCGCCCTTGGCATCAATGCAGCTGTATCAAAGCGAAAGATCTCTTCAGGGATCCTCACTATACTTTCAGTGCTTGGCGTTTCCACGCCCAGTTTTTTGCTTGCCATGCTGTTCTGGGTGCTAAACATTCAGTACTACAAAATTACCGGTAACCCGGCTCTGCCATCGGCCGGTTTTGGATGGGATGCTCACATGATCATGCCGATCGTTGTTCTGGCGATGAGACCCATGGCACAGATCGCGCAGGTGGCTTATGTCACTTTTTCGGACGTTTTGCGTCAAGACTACATTCGTACCGCTGAGGCAAAAGGTTTGTCGAAACGTGTCGTGCGTAATCGCCACGCATTGCGTAATCTGCTGATTCCCATCTTTACCACTGTAGGTACCTCTCTGCGTTTTTCACTCGCAAGCCTGCCGGTGGTAGAGTTATTTTTTAACTGGCCGGGTGTGGGTTCGGCGCTTATAGAAGCTATTGATCTAGGTGAGACTGCCCTTATTTTGGACCTGCTGTTATCGCTTGGTCTGTTTTTTTTGTTGGTCAACTTAATCATTGAAATTTTCTTTCCTGTTTTAGATCCTCGCTTACGCGAGGATAAAGCAGAAGAAGTTCTTGAAGAGCACAATTCGTTTCTCGGCTGGTGGCGAGGATTTTTCGAGATTTTGAGAGCCTGGATCAGAGGTATAAGAGGGCGTAGGCGCAGTGATAACGATGAAAAGTTGCCTTCCTTAGGACATATTGAGAAGGCTGCTGAAAAAGTTGACGAAAATGAAGTTATGCATTCACGTCGAAAGTGGTTTGTTAGGAATCTTCTCACCAATCCATCGTTGATTGTCGGATTCCTGCTGACGATCGGGCTCCTTGTGATTGTATTCTTCGGGTCGACGTTTGCCTCTGCCGATCCGTATAAGACCAACGGTGTGATGCTTATCAATGGAGAAGTATTCGCACCACCGTTTGGGCCATCAGCGATTTTTCCGTGGGGTAGCGACTATGTTGGCCGTGATATTCAGTCCCTGGTGTTGAATGGCGCAAGGCAGACCTTATCACTGGCTTTCTTTGGAATGCTAGCACGTCTGTTGATTGGGGTGACCCTCGGCGCTCTGGCCGGCTGGCAGCGAGGCGGCTGGCTAGATCGTTGGATGATGGGAGCAGTAGGGGTTTGGGCAGCATTTCCAATCACACTCTTTGCCATGATCCTAATACAAGGACTTGGCATTCAACATGGCATGTGGGTATTTGTGGTGGCGATTTCTATTGTGGGGTGGGGAGAGGTGGCACAGTTTGTACGCGGTCAGGTGACTGCCATCAAGCCACTCTCCTACATAGAATCGGCGCGCTCGATAGGCGCTCGCTCGGACCAGATCATGAGTCGTCACGTTATTCCAAACTTGATCAATACCTTGCTGGTGCTGGCAGTGCTTGAGATGGGCGGAATCCTAATGCTTCTAGCCGAATTAGGATATCTCAACATTTTTATGGGAGGTGGTTTTCGGGCCGCGATTGGCGAAGTAGGAGCTATGCAGTCTGTTGTCGTTTATTTTTCGGATGTGCCAGAGTGGGCAGCGTTGATCGCCAACGTTCGTCAGTGGTGGCGCAGTTATCCATGGATGGCGCTCTATCCTGGTTTAGCTTTCTTCCTCTCCATTCTTGCTTTTAACTTATTTGGGGAAGGCTTGCGTCGTTTTCTGGAGGATAGCCAGGTGAATCTAAGCCGCCTCTTCAACCGTTACACGTTTTCGGCATTGGTCGGCACAGTTGTCATCTTGAGTCTGGTGCTACAAGGTGCTTCTCCCATGAGTATATATCGCCCCGATGGAATGAAGTTTAAATCAGAAAATGTACTTCGGGATATTGAAGCCCTGACCCAGCCAAACCTGCAGGGCCGGGAAACAGGCACGCCCGGCGCGGAAATGGCTGCGGAATACATTGCGGCGCGGATGAAGGATTCCGGTCTCCTTCCGGCTGGAGAACACGGGACTTTTTTCCAGCGGACTCCCACGCCCCGTCTGCATCTTACTCAAACGCCCGTACTGGAATTACTGGATGCGAGCGGTACTCCGGCTACTGCTTTTGCATACCGTAAAGATTTCGCCGAGATTGCGACCGGCTTCGCCCATGGGGATGTTCAAGCGGAAATCATGGGATTGGCTTTTGGTGTGCGGATTGAAAGCACCAAAGGCGGCGACCCCTACGGCCTCATGAATACAGACGCACGTGATCGAATTGTGATCGTCCGCGCTGCGGATTTACCCAATGTGAATCGCAGCGCAGTTAACGGTATTCTGGTTGTTGAAGATGAAACATTTAGGGTTGAACGAAAGGATCTTTTCCCTGCTGAGGGTGGTTTGCGCCAACCTCACTTTGTCATTCCTATTATGACGATCAAACGGGAATTGGCAGAAATGCTGCTTGCATCTGCCGGTAGCAGTTTGGGTGATCTTGATGCAATGGCTTCGACCGCCCCAGCCGGTGGCGTGCTGATGACCAGGCCGGGCGCGAAGGTTCACATGTCTGTCATGCCCGAAGTTGTCGAGGATCTCACCAGTGAAGACTACATCAATGTGATCGGAGTGATGCCCGGCACTGGCGCGGTAGAGGGACTGGATAGTCAAGTCATTATGGTAAGTGCATATTACGATGGCTTGGGTGTGGGAACTGATGGAACCATCTATCCCGGCGCGAATGATAATGCTAGCGGTGTTGCTACGTTATTTGAACTGGCGCGGTTATTGAAGGAATCCTCCTACGAGCCAGAAAAAACCATTATCTTTGTTGCCTGGGCTGGCGGCGAGCGTAATGAAGGCTTGAGTGTAGTGAATATTATGAACGGGCGTCCGGGGGGCAATAGCCTGACTGTCACAGAGGTTATCGAACTCTCTGGTGTCGGGTATGGCTCCGGAGAAGGGATTGCTCTCGGTGAAGATAGTAGTTATCGGCTGGTCCAGCTTTTTCAGAAGGTGGCAGGAAAATATCATATTTCTACCACTACGCGCGGGCGCGGTCCTCACTATGGGCGCGAAGCGCGCCCCGGTTTCGGGGAACGCAAGGCATTGACTCTTTCCCTAAGTTGGGACGGTGCAGATGCGCTGGCGCACACACCAGGTGATACATTTGAAATGATAGACCCACAGAAACTGTACGATGTCGGCCGTACTACTTTATTGACCTTACTGGTCTTGAGTCGGGAAACGGATTACTAAGGGAGAAAACTAAACCGCTTCTTATCAAAAAGCGGGTGAACCAATCTTGCCCAAGATCAGTTGTTCCTAAGTCGATTGACCTTTTGGAGCGAGAATATGGCGAATGGACGGCCGATGTAAGCATAGTGCCACGGAAAACATTGTGATGCTAATCAATATGAGAACTGGTGGATTGAAAATGACGCCAGAAATCAATCCTGCAATCAATAGATAGGCGTGAGAAATAAATGGTATCCAAAATGCAACCGGGTCGACTTGAGTCTGATAAAAGCTTGGCCGAGAGGCAATAACTACAACCAATCCACCAATCAATACAGGCGCTATGGTCACGGTATGATAATCAAGAGGCATGACAAAAGTAATTAACGCGTTTGTGCCAAGTACACCAATCAGTCCGATGAGCAAGCCGAGAAATGCAGGTAGCCATATCCCTTTCCAATCTTTGCGGAGTGCCAGGAAACGGTACCCAATCGAAAAGAAAGAAACCACCCAGAACCATGCCCAGATATTGGCATATGGCACACCAAAGTATTGAAATTCTAATCCCTGACCCCAATCCCAGAAGCCTAAGCGTATGGCAATAGTATCCAGCGCCAGGTCAATGTTGAGGGCGAGTAATGCATCGAGAATGGGGCGTGTCCAATAGGGCAGACTGCTTCCATCAGAGAATTCCATAACACTATAGATAACGCAACTCCATCCCACACCGATACACAATGGGACATCCAGCACCATAAGCAAGAATTGACCATACTGATACGCGTTCAGTTGACGGATCGTAGCAAGTTCCACCAATATACCGAAAAGAACACCTGCAAACAACTTGAGGATATGCGCGAGGCCTTTCTTCAATGCATGTCGAAGGCAGATGGCGAATTGAAAATAGATCAGGAACTCAAAGAGAATAAAGTAAGTGTTTGGCATGGATGTGACAATGATCTGTGAGGTGATCAGCATGACTTTGGGATTCACTACGCGATCATAGAATTAATTCGGTGGGATATCAATGCCGTCCTGTTAGGCCTGATCGCCCCAGATGATGCTGAGGGCATGGGGAGAAAGTTCTATCGGTGACGACGGCGACTTTGGACACAACAGGTCATTTTACTCAGGATGGTGGACGTTGTAATGAGCTGTAATTACTTGCGTAGAGGCAGGTAAATAACTTGCCCCTCCCATTCGCCTTTATCGCTGTATTCAGCTAACAGGAGAATATCCGCTATTACTTGTCCAATAGGCAGATCATCTGAAACTTCGATAACACCTGGCATGGATTTTCCCGCTCTGACTCGCTCATAAGCAAAGTATGTCATGGTCGCGGCATCGTGAGTCGGCACGACGCGCCTTTCCTGTGCCGCCCATTCCAATATTGTGAGATCGTCCTGGCCTCTTAATCCCACATCCTGAACTCTGATGATATCCAAATCCGGCTTGCGTCGAAGCAATCCTCGCACAATGTCGTTGTTGAAATTCTCATCTGATACAAGCAGTAGCATGACTACTTGTTTTTTCGAGCTAGTAATCGGTCTCGTATTCCATGAGGGTCAAATCGTTTTTCATTCTCCCGCCTGACTGCTTGAGCGTGTTTTCTGCGTTTTTCCAGATATTTATCCACCTCGTCTCGATGTTGCAGATAATAGCTAATCGTCGCATAAACATCTAAGAGCGACAAAGATGGATATTGCTGAGCTATTTCTTCTGCCGTTGCCCCTCTAAGAAATGCTCTTACGACTGTATCCAGCGTTACCCGCGTGCCACCTACTCGAACTACACCGTTCGAGTCAAATGCGAGAGGAATGGGTAAGGGATGGATTTGAAGTGTAGCGACCATGGTGTTATTTTACTCTAATTCGTTACATCCCCAACCACTGACCTGCCATTTTTGGCAATTGACTTATCGATCCCTGCCTCGCCGTGCATTGCGGCAAGGATTCCAAAAACAATCTTCCATATTGCTTCGTCAGCACACGCCGATCCAAAATCGCGACCACGCCTCTATCCGACGCGGTACGGATCAGACGACCAAATCCCTGCCTGAATTTCAAGATGGCTTCGGGCAGGTAATATTCGTTGAACGAGTCTTCGTAAAGCTCGGAGCGGGCGGCAATCAATGGGTCAGAGGGGACACCGAAGGGCAGTTTGGTGATGAAGACCACGGAGAGGGCTGTACCTGGCACATCCACACCTTCCCAAAAGGAACGTGTGCCAAGCAATACAGCACGGTCGGTTGACTTGAAGGATTCAAGCAAAGCATTTGGCGAGGCGCCTTCGCCCTGTTCGAAGACGAAAATATCTTCGCGCGCCAACGGACCAGTTACTGCTAGTGCAGTCTTCTTCAATGCAGCGTAAGACGTGAATAGCACGAGCATCCGTCCACCTGTGGCTTTAGCGGTGTGGATGATGGCGCGGTCAAGGGCCTGCTGGTAGCCGTGGACGTTGGGTTCAGGGATATCATTGGCTACGTACAGTAATGTGCTCGATTCATAATCAAACGGCGAACCGAGAGACAATGTATCTGCTATATCTGCTGAGAGGGTATTCTTGATATATTGGAATTCACCGTGTGTTGTCAGTGTGGCGGAGGCCATAACCACGCAAGCTTTTTCGTTCCATAAATATTTTTCAACCAGTGGCCCCACTCGCAAGGGCGCGGCGTTGAGTGAAAGTTTCTCACCGCGCGGGTTGACCTCGATCCAGTAGATCGCCCCAGCGGATGGATTGTGGATCAGCCCTGTCGCGTTGGCTTCGGCTTCCACCATGCGTCGATATAGATTGCTGAGATTGCCTATTGTATCTTCGAGATTGTCATGGCCATCCGCATACAGTTCCGTGGCGGCCTTGTAAATTTCTTCAAGTGAAATCAGAAGCAACTTCATGGTTTCACTAGCTTGTCCCCACAAAATCTCTACATCGTCCCAGCCAGGCAAAGTGCGAGCGGCGGGAACAATGCGTAACTGCCATGAATAACTCGTAGTGGGCTGTCCCTGGCGCTGAAAGTTGACGAACTCGCTTAGAACGTCGAAGAATTGGCGAGATAACTGTTCAAGGCGGAAGGCCGTGTCGGTGGCGCGCTTCACTTTTTGCTGGAGCAAGCCAAAGTCCGCGGGGCGAAGCGAATCATGAGTCTCACCGAGCAACCGTCCTAAGATGCCTGCAGATGAGCCGCCCACTTCTTTCAACATCCGTTGCAGATCATTTTGTGTCAGGCGAAACGAGAGGGCGTTGGTCACTGCGGATTCCATGTGGTGTGCTTCATCCACGATCACATAATCGTATTCGGGCAGAACCCTGCTGCCCGTTGCCACATCCGAAAGCAATAATGCGTGATTGACAACCAGAAGATGGGACGATTGCGCAGCCTGCTTGGCGCGATGAAACGGACACTTGCCTCCCATCCGACCGAGGCATGTTTCCGTTGTGCAGGCATCGTCTTCCGCTGAAAGGCGCCCCCAGACCTCACGCTCGGTAGGACCGGTGAGATTGATCTCGTTGCGGTCGCCGCTGGTGTTCTCCAATTGCCATACGAGCACTTTCGCGAGCACACGCATTTCATTTGCATCGGTCGGTCCGTGCGTCCTCATGTAATCGAACCTGCGCGGGCAAAGATAATTGACGCGGCCTTTCATCACTGCTGCGCGTACGTCAAGATTCAACGCGGCTTGCAAATCGGGAATATCTTTTTTGATGAGTTGATCTTGGAGGTTAATAGTGTTGGTTGAAACGACCACACGGGTATTGTTCTGTGTCGCGAAAAGTGCCGCAGGGACGAGATACGCGAACGATTTACCAACACCCGTTCCCGCTTCGACCATGAGGTGGGCTCCGACATTGAGAGAATTCGTCACAGCCTTGAGCATTTCCACTTGCTCTTGACGATGCTCGTAGGACTCAAAGTATCGTGAGAATGGACCGCCGTACTCAAGAATGGACGCGACTTCTTCAGGGTCTATCGAGATGGGTTTATCGGTCTTCTGTATGGGCGGGAAATCTTTTTTGGTGGAATCAAAAACAGGTGCGGAGGAAGAAGGGCCGCGCGCCCGCTTCGCTTTCACACCTTCCTTCGACCGCGCACGCATCACCTGATCGAACACCCATCCTGCATCCCATTCCACAACTTCACTGAGACGGATAATTTCCGCGAGCACTTCAAGAGGCAGTTCGCGTGCCAAATCAAATAGGCGGACATACGCGGCTTGCGTAACGCGCGCATCATCCAGCGCACGGTGTGTAGCAGGTAGGGGAATGCCAAGTTGTTGGCCGAGGGCACCGAGGTTGTAGCGGCTGGCTGAGGGCATCAACACGGAAGCAAGTTCATAGGTATCAATCGTTTGATTGAATTGAAAGAGACCCGCCTTGCGAAGAAAACCGATATCGAATTTGATGTTGTGCCCGAGAATAGGACAATCTTCTACAAAGCCTTCGAGATCGCGTGCGATCTCGCGCATGTGTGGTGCTTGGCGTACCATGGCGTCGTCGATACCTGTGAGACCTGTAATGAATTCAGGAATGTGACGATTTGGATTGATCAGCGTAGAAAATTCATCTTCCACGCGGCGGCCATTGAAACGGACAGCAGCAACCTCAATAATGGCCTCGCGGTCTTCGTCGAGGCCAGTTGTTTCTATATCGATCGCGACAATAGATGCCATATGTTTATTGCACTCAAATCTTTATCAATGGGGATTAAATTTCTACGAATGAGTTGTATTAGGAATAATCTGAAAATTGAAGTAGAACAAGTGTACCATAAAAGGAGATTACATTACTCCGCTTGGTTCTTCGCCTGCGGTCTCGACAGGTTACTCGGCACTCCGCTCACCTGTACCTGACCCATCCTGAGCTAGGGACGGGGCGGCAAGGTGAGCTTGTTTTTCTACTCGCAACCATGCAATATCAGCTATTATGAATAGTAGCATCCACATCAAGAGTCTAAAGGTCATTGTGGATGATAACGTATGGCGTACCAGCCCATATGTATCGCCAAAAATAGTGAAAAATATAGTTGCGGTTGCTGTAAGAAAAGCCCATGTTATGATCCAGGCCCAGGGAATCACATTCCTTTTATTTTGGAATAGAACAAAACTCCATAATATCAGTAATAAAAATATAATTATAAAAAACACTGTCCCGCTTTTGGAATGTAGGTAATTCCCGGCCATGATTAGGAGCGGACGGGCCGGTAATTCACTGGCTTTAAAGTAAGGTTGCAAATTAATTGCAAAGGCAACATCTACATCCCTGAAAAATTTAAAGGTGGTGTAAGCCGGATGGACCAGAAGAAATTGTAAATACGTTGAACGAGCACGTTCGTTGAACCATTGGGAATATTCAGGTGTGCCATATTCGGGCATGCCCCGTTCACTGAAATATCTCACGTTGGCTGGGAAGGGCAGGATGTCACTTCCCCAGACGTGCTCGAGCGCCAACTTCCAAAGAGGTCTCTGCCTCGCTGATATTTCCCCAACGATGAATAACGCCAATACAACTAAGCTTGCGAGGAGAAGAAATTTAGCTTTTCGAAACCGAGGAAAAATATAGAGCCCAAGCAAGAGAACTACAAGAATTAGGAGTGAATAAGCATTTACATCTCTTACAAATATCCAAAAGAAAAGCACTACATAAAGTAAAGCGAAACCAGCCATCTTGTTTGTGGTAAGTTCCGGCTGGTTGTAAAATGCGAAAGACAGCCAGAGGAGAATGGCAAAAGCAATCACGAAGAGGGAGATGCTAAGTGACTCAGCACCTAATACGCTATCCCAGTCGGCGATTTGAGGGGTAAAGCCAAAAAGCATAATAATGCCCGCGGAAGCAACTCTGATAACGCTATTTTGTAATTGTGATGTAAAAATCCAGGCCAGGCAAGCCCAGGCAATGATCGATATGGTCGATTGTAAAACTGCAATGTCGTCAAATCCTCTGTCTATTTTGCGTTTTACTGTACCGGCTTCGCCCTCTGAAATTGCTCGATACCGGTACCCATTGCCTGGTGTAAATATCTTGTAAACCATGTTTGTGGTGAATGGACGATACGTCCTAAACGCCTCCCAGGAAAGCAGGTTTACTTCAGAAGATTTTACATACGTAGGTGTATCGGCATTAGCCACCGATAATCTCAAGTCGTCATAAGCCGTCATCCTTATGAAAATGCCAATGGTGATGACTGCAAGGACCAATCCCTGGTTTATTTTTTTCATCTGCAATGAACTAAACTATTTTATGTCGTGGCGAGATCACGCTGGGGAGTATCGAGAAGTGGCATTAGAAAAATCCACAGGAACAACCGAAACATTTCAATGGATGGCATAATATGCCGTCGTGTACCGTCAATATCTCCAAAAAATCCTGAGATCAGGGTGATTGCTGAAACGAGGAAAAACCAAGCCGCCAGCCATGACCAGGCAAATAGCGCGCCAATACGGTATTTTACGGCATTGATAAAAAGCGAAATCAATAGAAGTATGTCAATCAAATA
>WNGA01008821.1_pt1 | contig 25992 bp, 16 predicted proteins | sample 5400061 | NCBI WGS metagenome assembly WNGA01 (sample SAMN13153366, study PRJNA577476) | soil metagenome | isolation source: 100 cm soil or saprolite under grassland replicate 2 | place: USA:California | collected 2016-06-15 | reverse complement strand
CGCTGGGCCTCGATCCCGAAATGGGTCAACGCGCGGCTATAGGCGCGGCAGACGTAGACCTGGAGCGAGTCTGGCTCGTAAAAGTCAATCTTCGGCTTCGCGGCGGCGGCCGAAGGCACAAATTGCATCAACTCAGGTTTGAGCTTTTTCCAGAAATCGTCCTGGGCCTTGAGTTCGTCCGCGGTGCAGACCGGCGCGGAGATGGCGTTTGAGGGATAGGTCACCAATCGGTACACGGACTGGCTCGGTTTCAGATGCAAGAATTCAAAGAAGAAACCGAAACTGGGGTGAATGTAATACAGGTTGAAGTTGTTCGTCAGGAGCGTTGCCGCGATGTTCGGGCCGGCCAGGAGCATGCCTGGGGGGACGTTCTCCGGCAGGCTCGGCCAGCGGCCCGGGTGTCGCCTGGCGAGGAATCGGTGGTAGGCCGGTTTGTCGAGCGCGGTGCTCTCCAGGAGGATGTGATTTGTGTCGGCCGAACGCCGGCGCAGTTCGAGCCGCAAGGCGTGCAGCCGGGGCAGGTCGTCGCTCAGCACAACGGCGCCCTTGGCCGGCAGGCTGTCGGCGGTGATGGCGGACATCTTTGCGAGCGCGGGGCCGCTCTGGCTGGCGATAATCGGGAGATTCTTGAACGCCAGCGCGCCGGAAACTCCCACGAGCGCCGCCCAGACGATTCCAACCAGCGCCTTGTTGACGATCAGGCGGAGCCATGTTGGCTGCTGCCACGATTTGGCGTCCGGCCCGGGTTTGGCGCCGAACACCAGGAGCAGATAGCCCGCGAAGTAACCGATGCTCAGCGCTCCGAGGTAATAAAAGGGCAGCAGCGCGTGACGCCCGGCATCAATCCGGCGCGGGCTGAACTGAAGGTCGAATGTCACGTAGAGGCACGCCGCGAAGAGCATGACGTGGATGACGTGCGTCATCAGGTTCGTCAGCGCCTGGCCGGTGGGGCTGGTGTCGCCGAAGCTGGCCGGCCAGCGGATGCCGATGAACAGGACCGGCAGCAGGGACGTCAGCCCGACGACCACGATGGGAAAGCGCAGCAGCCATCCCGTGGCCAGCGCCGATTTCTGCATTCCCCAGTAAGTCCGCAACAACTGCCAGAAGCTCAGTTCCGAGGTGTCGGTGATGCTGATGAACGCCGGCAGCAGGAAGTAAAGCAGCAGGCCGGCCGACCCAAGGAGCAACATCCGAAGGATGAACCGCCAATGGAAGAAGGAGGCCAGCTTGATCCAGACCAGCGCCACCAGAAACGCGGGAAAAAAACCGATCATCGCGTAGTTGTTCGGAATGGACAAGCCGTAGACGAAAGCCAACTTGCCCAGCCATCGCTCGTTGTTGTCGAGCCGGTACTCCAGGAGACAACGCACAAGATAGGCGAACAGCAACAGGTCGAGCATGTCCCCGTTGGACACGACGGCGTTCTCCCAGAAGCTCAACTGCAATCCGCACACCAGCACGGCAAGCACGGGCGGAAGCCAGGCTGTGGCGATGCTGAGGAGCGAGAAATCGCTTCGCTCCAACTGCCGCTGATCCTTGGTGCGATCGTGCGGCAGCAGGGCGACCGAGCGCGCCAGCAACGCCAGTGCCAGCGCCGCGCACGCGGCCTCAATCAGGTTTAACGCAAGGAGCTGGAGGCCTCCAGGAAGCCATTTCACCGGCAGCGTCAACAGCACATGGAGCGGCGCAACCAGGCTGGGCCGCCATTCCCATCCCAAGACCTGCGAGAGCGACATCACCCCCGAGAAGGTCGGCCATCTGCTGAGCGTGACGAGGTAGAGGACGAGCATCGCCCCACCCAGGATCCAGGGCAAGCGTCGCTGCACAAATCCCATCTCCACTTTGATTCCGCTGTCCATTCTGTAGGTCAAAGCGCCGCGAGTTGAAACGATGACTGAGAGGTTGGCAAGGGTAGAAGCGGGAGGGGCGTAAAACGTGAAACGTAAAACGTAAAGCCGGCTCGGGACAGGAAGCTCATCCGGTTTCTGTTACGTTTTACGTTTCACGTTTTACGTTTTGTGCCGCAAATCCGCCACACACTCGACGTGTTGCGTCTGCGGGAACAGGTCCAGCGGCGTGACGCTACTGAGTTCAAAGACACTTTCCCGGCAGAGAACGTTCAAGTCCCGCGCCAGCGTCGCAGGGTGGCAGGAGATGTAGAGCACCTGCGCGGGGCGATTCCGACGGAGCGCTTCCAGGCCCGAGCCCGGACAACCCGTGCGCGGTGGATCGAGGATGACGGTCGTGGCCGTGGCGTCGAACCGCGTCAGAATCGCCGGCAGGAGAGCTTCGGCGTTCCCTTCGAGGAACTGCCCGTTGGCGCGGCCCCGTGCCGCGGCATTGCGCCGGGCCGCCAGAGTCGCCGCGTGATCAATCTCCACTCCCACAAACGCCTCCACCGCGTCCGCCAGTTCGATCGCGAAAAACCCGACGCCGCAGTACGCATCCACCAGAAACCGCGACCCGGCGTCGCGCACCCGTTCGCGGACTACTTCGATGAGTTTGGGGAGGAGAAAAAAGTTGTTCTGGAAGAACGAATCGCGCGGCACTTCCCAGCCTTCCGGCGCGACGCGCAACACGACTTTGAGGCCGCCCTTGGGCGGGGGCTGCGCTCGCGCGCGGCGGAGTTGTTCGTTGAGCGCCGGCTCGGCGATCTGGCATTCGACTATATCCACGACCAGACGGCTATCGGCGCGAAGGAAACCGATGTTGAGCGCCTGTTTGGTCTTGTCCCACTGCGAGCGCACCATGACGCGGTTCCGATAGCCGTACGAAGCGGGACAGGGAATGACCGCCAGGACCCGCTCCTGGGAAATCCCGCCGATGCGCTCCATCAACCCGGCCACTTGCTTGCGCTTCCATTCGAGCTGCGTTGCATACTCGACGTGCTGATACTGGCACCCGCCGCACTCGCCAAAGTACGCGCAGCGCGGGCTGACCCGGCTGGGCGACGATGTCACCACCCTCAGCAGCCGCGCCCTGGCGAACTGCTTCTTCACTTCGACGATCTCCGCCTCGACCTCTTCGCCAACGATGACGAATGGCACGAACACGACGAACTGTTCGATCCGGCCGACCCCTTCGCCGCCGAAGGCAATGTCGGTGATGGTCAGCGTAACGCGCTGGCCGGGAGCAATGGAGGATGGGGGAACTTGGGCCATCGAGGGCAACGTGTTGCGTGATGCGTGTTGCGTCAAGCAAGGTCGTGAGTCAGCCGACGCTGCTTCACGCAACACGCAACACGCATCACGCAACCCGAGGGCCGCACGCCGCTTCACTACTTCGCATGCGGCACGTCCGCGTAATGCTTCCGCAGAATGTCCTCGCCGAAGTCCCCGTCGAAATCGCGCCAGACGGCGTGGATGTGGTTGTTGTTGTTCTGCGTATTGTCGTATTCGAGCAGGAACGTCGGCCCTTGCACTCGATAATAGTGGCCTTCGCCTTTCTCCAGGCCGCCGGCCCAGGCGAAGTGAATCTTCTCCACGCCCGCCTTTTCGATCTTCGCCAGGTCAGCGTCCGCCAGCTCCGGCCGGACGCGTCGGACGTACTCGCGCACCAGCGCCATCAGCGACCCGCGCTGGGCCGGGGTCATCTGCCCTGCGGCGAGGCCGGCAGGTGAGAGAGGTTCCACTTTGTGTTTGGCCTCGGTGAAAATCTCCGACGGGGCTTTCGCGTCGAACACGGCCACTTTCCTCTGGCTATCATCGAGGGCCTTCACGAGCAGACGGGCCGCATCCTCCTCGCCGGCCAGCGCGCGCAGGCCCTTGCGCGGTCCCTGGCGCACCTCGGCGGGATTGCTGCCGAAAAAGGAGGGCGTGGAGGAAAAGAACTCGCCTTTGACCAGGGTGAAGCTGGCCGAAACGTGATGGCCTTCGAAGCGCCAGCTCCAGGCGCCTTTGGCCTCCGGCTTGCCGAAGATTGAAACGTAATAGAGCGCGGGGTCGCGCGGGAAGCGGCGGCCTGCTCCCTCCAATTCTCCGAGGATCGGTTCGAGACTCATGATCGTCCGCGCTTTCTCAAGACCTTGCCGGCTCAACCCGGAGGCCAGCAAGTCGAGAGCGAGTTGTTGCTGCTCGGCGGACATTTCTTTGAGCGGAAGCCCCTTCCTGTCTTTCGGGATGTAATGCCAGTTGAGCCGCTCCTCGCTCTTGAACTCGAACACCACCTTCGCGCGCTGCTCCGCGTTGAGCGAGCCTAAGAACTTGTTCGCCGCAGCGGTCATTTCCTCCGCCGGGACGCCGGCTCGAACGCCACCCAGGCTCGCCAGCAACACCCCGACACAGCCGCACCACCTGAAGGACTCGAAGATTGGTTTCATGCCCGCAGGATCGAAGGATTCCGTGAAGGAAGGCAACCGGAAAATGTCAGCCGCCGCGATGGCGACGTCGCAACAGCCACGTCAGGGCGCCGCCAGAAAGCCCCAGCAATGCCACGGTCGAAGGCTCTGGCACGGCGACGAACTCGACGGTGAGCGTCGGCCCGAATCCGCTTTCGCGCGAAGCGAAGCCGCGGGCGGTTCGGCGCACGTCCTCGGACTCGGTCATCATCAACCACCCGAAATTTGCGCCCGGGTTGTCCACCCAGTGCTGGAGGTCGGCGATCAACTCCGGTGTGGATTCGAACTGGACGGGGTCGCCGATGCCGTAGACGAAGGCGGTGGAGCTGAGCACGGTCGAGAAGTCCGTGCCGGCCCGGCCCCCCGGAACGGTCCAGGGCGCGCCTCCGGCGAACCGATGGTTCCAGGTCGCTTCGCCGGGCGCCGCCAGGGAGCCCAACCCCGGGCTGTTGGACTCGGCAGGCACCTGGATACCTTCGCCCCACGGCACAAAGACCTGGCGAAGGCTGAAGAGGGAGTTTTGACGGTCGGCCGCCGGTTCGCGGACGACGTCCATCGTCAGGGAAACTCCGAGGATCTGGGACCCCGTCGGGATGATGGTCAGATCGAACCGGAGAAGCGCCCGGTTGAGATAGCCGTTTCCAGCGGCGCCCGCATTGAAGAAGCCAGCCCCTCCCAGGTTGTTGTCCGGGGCGATGGCAATCAGAGTCGTGTCGGCAACGGGTTGAAGCGTGAGGGTATCGGCAGCGACGCGCCGGGCCGCCAGCAAACCAAAGGCGATCGTGGCAACCAAGGCGAACGACTGGATGCGGCGGCGGCACATGCGGCGCTTACCCTAGCCCAGCCGCCGTTCGACCGCCAGTCCGAAGCAATTGAAGTTGTCCGAAGGGGCGCATCTCAGAATCTGGTGCGCCCTCTCCGACGCAAGGGAGAATTCGAGAACCGGCCGATTCAGGTGCGCCGACAGTATTGTCCGCGTGAAATGGAGTCGAGGCCCCAAGACCACGCGGACAAAGCTGTCCGCGCTCCTCTGTTGAATCGGCGCTGATCCGGGATGGCTAAAGGATGCCGACTTCGCCGCGGACCCAGGTGCCGTCCACGCTGGAGACGCCTGCAGTGAGGAGGTGTTCGCCGGCCGTAGCGTAGGCCGGGATGATGTTGTTGAGCTGATTTTGCGTTGCGCCGAGATGCTTGCGGATAATCTCGCCCAGGACGGATCGGTAATCGGTGTTGCGGCGCAAGTAACCGTTGGTGGTGCCGAACATCGCGCTACGGCTGTCCGTGGCGCGCAGCCAGTTCTTGAAGTCCGTGCTGGAGGGCGGGTCGCTGAATTCGGTGTCTTTACAGTTGAAGACGCCCGAGCGATTGGTGTTGAGATCGTAGCCATTGACCGGGCCGCCCGCCACGAACATCACGCCCGATTCGGCGTGGTCGGTGCCTTTGTCGTTGTTTTCGACCGTGGTGCGGCCGAACTCGGAAAGCGTGACAACCACGACATCGTTCCAGGTCGCCTTGTTATTGTAGAGCGTGAAATACTTTTTCAGGGCGTACATCGACCAGCCAATAACCCGCTGAAGGTTCGGGTGCGAGCCTGTGGTCTGGCCTTGGTTGGCGTGCGTGTCGAAGCCGCCGATCTCGGTGCCGGCGATGATCGCGTCGGTGTTGTTCAGCACCATCGCGGCGGCCTTCAGGTTAGCGAAAAAGCTCTCGTGGCTGGGATCCACGACATACTTGTTTCCGACCGTGGAGTTGTCCGGCCGGCGCCAGCCACCGTTCTTGTCGTTCGTGGTTGGGAACAGAAAGTAGCCTTTCGACGAATCGCCGAATGTAGATGCAGGAGCGGTCCACGTCGCGTCACCGTCGGTCTTGACGTTGTCCTGGTAGTAATTGCCGGGGCCATTCGAACTGGGATATTCGCCGAAGTCCATCGCGTCAAACAGGCTCAACGTACTCTGGAGGTTTCCGTATTGCAGGCTGAGCAGGTTGCGGTTGAGCTTCGACGGGAAAGGATAGCCCCCTGCCGCCGCCAGCGCCGCGTCGGCCTTGGCGTCGCCCGCCGGTGTGGGGATGCCGAGCAGGTTGTAGCGCGTGGGGTCGGAAAGATTGGTCATCGCTGCGTCGGAGCCGCGCAGAATCAAGGGCAGCGAAGACTGAATGGAGACGCCGGTGAGCGGCGCCGTGTTCGCCAGGCCCGACTCGATAATCGTCCGGTAGAAGATGCCGTCCTTGATGAGGTTGTTGTTCGGCATGCCGTTTTCCCAGTAGCGCTGGGAATCGAAGTGCGAGCGCGACAGTTTCGGGTAGGCGACGCGGTGAATCAGGGCAAGTTCGCCATCATTGTACACCGGCGCGAGGAACTTGAGCATGGGATGAAGCGCGGCGTAGCCGTTGCCCAATCCGAGGGCCGTTGTGCCAAAGGTGGCGCCCGCCCCGCTGGGGATGAACTCGGCGCCGCCCGTGTTCGACTGCCAGGCCGTGCCGGCGGTCACGGCCAGGGTTGGCCGGATGCCTGTTCCGTACTGGGCGTCCCCGGCGGGGATGACCGAGTTGAGACAGTCGTTGGCGCCGCGCAGCCAGATGAAGAGCACTTTCTTGCCGTTCAGCCCAATGGTGCCTTCGGCCAGGGCGCGCTTCATCACGAACGGGATATCCACCAGCGAAGCGATGGCCGCAGCGATGCCGACTTTGGCCGAATGACCTAGAAAGGAGCGGCGCGTGAGGATGTTGACGTTGGAGTTTCGCATAAATCGTTTCGTGTTCGTCAATGTTCGTTATTGCTCCTGGAATCGTGGCAGAGTCATGAGCATGGAGACCATGGCGCGGACGCGATTGTCGTAGCTGCCGGCGCCGGTTGTAGTGTTATTCAGCGCCGCGAAGGGGGATTGGCTGAGGCCGTCATCGGCGGTATTGATAAAAGCGATGGCGCTGGCCCGGTAAAGATCCAGGTTTGCCTTGCCTTCCGCCGGATAGAGGATGCTCAGGAAGTAATCTGCCACGTCGCCGGCGACGTTCCAACTTCCGGCGGGCAGCTTGTTCTTCAACAAGGTGACCGGATCGGAAAGGTTGAAATTGCCGCCCGTGATGTTGTCGGCCTTGTTGGTGTCGCCACTGGGCATCAAGTAGGTCTGAATGAAGCGGACACGTTCAGCGAGGGTGCCGGCGCTAATCCAGGGCGCGCCGTCCTCCGGATAGCCGTCGGGAGCGTCGCGGTCGAACAGCTTCATGTTGCCCATGCGCAGCAGTGGCGAGGAACTGGCGGTGCGGCTGCGTCCGCTGATCGAGTAACCATCCGTGCTGGCGGTGTAGGTGCCGTTGCCGTTGGCCGAGCGCAGGGCGCGAATGGCGCTGATGGTGTATTCGACCGGGGTCTTCACCTTTTGCATCGAGCCGCCGTGGCTTCGGAAGAGAGCGGAGTTGAATATGGTGTTCAGGACCGAGCGGATGTTGCCCTTGCGTCCGTCGGTTGCGGGGGTCTGCCAGGCGACGATACACTGCCGGACCAGTTCGGCCTCAGCGGAACGGTTCGGGTCCGTGTAGTTGTAGAAGGCGAATTCGGGGAGGTTTGTTGTGGTCGTCGGATTCGGGAAGTTGTCATGAACGAAAAGCCGGCAGAGCTTCACGCTAATGTATTCGGCGGTGTAGACATTGGTGGCCAGGCTTTGGATGACGTCATACGCGTCCTGGATGCCGGCATTGCCGGTGCGGACCGGGATGACGATCTGATAGGACTGGCCGGCCCACGGAGCGCCCAGACGGGAGGCGTAGCGTTTCGGCCCGATGGCCACCAGGTTGGTGCGGCTGGCATTGGCCGCCCACTCCGAGAGGACCGGCGCCCGGTTGGTGCCGTGGTTGGCCTGCTTGTAGACGAACGACCAGACGCCGACGATGTTCGAGATGCCGGCCGTGCCGTTGCCCGGATAAAATCCGTAGGTGCGGGATTGCGGAGCAAAGGGATTGTTGATCTGGGACCGGTCAACGATGTCCACGGACCAACCGGTCCACGCCCGTGACATGGTGGTGATGTCGAGTTGGTCGTAACCGTTGTCGACGCCCTGCGTAAAGAGTTCGAGCAACTCCCGGCCGTAGTTTTCGTTGGCGACGTTGGCGCCGTTGCCGAGGCTGTTCACCGTGTCGAGGTAGACGATTTCCGCCGGGCTTTCGGCATGAATCTTGAGCAGATCGTAGAAGTTGCAATTCGTATTCATCAGCGCCGCGCGCCAGCGGCTGACCTCGCGGTACTCCCAGTCGGTCGCCAGTTTATCGATGAGCGTTCCGTCGTCGTAGAAATTATCCAGGTAGTCGTAGCTCTTGGAATGTTCGGTGACGAAATGATTCTCGAAGAATTGCGTGAGTACTTCGAGCAACTGGCGCGGGGAACCGACCGAGTTGACGACGTACCACGCGCGCATATCCGCCAGGGTCGCCCCGCCGATGTTGCGCACGGTGTAGCGGTCGCTGGTGCCGTCCTCTGGTTGGGAGGCGATCTTATCCAGGGAGTATTTGATGCCCCCGGCTGTCAGTTGCCCGGGGAAGGTGGCCTGAAGCAGGCCCGGCGTTCCGCTGCCGGAGAGGCGAACCGTCAGCGTCCTGCCGGCGGTCGGCACCGTGCACCAGAAGCTCACGGCGTAGATGCCGTTGTTGGTCACCCCGAAAATGTTCGTCTGGTAAAGCGAATCGCCGTTTCCAGCGCCCGCCGCCGTGGCGATCAGCCGGAGACTGCCGCTGCCGGAGTGGACGTACTCCGTGCTTTGAACGGAGTTGGTGAAGTCGGCGCTCGCCAGCCAGTTGTTCGTCAGTGGCCGCTCAAAGTCGGCATTGTTGGTCACGATGTTGGCGCCCGAGCCCGCGACCGTCCCGTGAACGAGCTTCAAGTCATCCACGTACACTTCTCCAGCGCCGCTCAAATATAAATACAGGCTCGGGGTGGCCGTCGCCCGTCCGGTCGCCTCGACGTAGTACCACGTCCTCGTCGGCGGCAGCGGCGGCAGTCCATCCGAGGCGATGACTTCGCTGCCCGAAAGCCGGACGTTGACGCGATTGGTTTCGGAAGCTGACCGTGGGAAGTAGGTGAATGTAAGCACACAGCGATGTCCGTTCGTCAAACCGTTGACGTTGGTGTGCGTGATACCGCTGGCGCCGGTGGTGCCTCCCGTAGTCGCAACGACATGCAGGCTCCCTGAACCGCTGGCAACAGGGCTGCCAACGATGGTGGAGCCGGCGTGGTTGGCCGCCAAAACCCACGGCCCGGTCAACGCCGACTCGAAGTCCCCGTTCGAGACGAGGTTGGGCCCGAGGTAGTAGCTGGCCGGCACGAGATTCGTCGTGATGATCGACATGTTCGTAACGTACATTTCGGTGAAGTTGGTGTAGATCACGCTCAGTTGAACGTCGTCGATGTAGGCGTTGCCTGCGCCGGTCAGGTAGACGTAGAGCAACGATCGGCCGGCGGTGGCGCCGCTCACCTTGCCGGTCACCGAGATCGTCGTCCAATTGGTCATGTGCGCCACGTTAACAGGCTTGACGTCAATGACGCTGTCGTAGTCGTCGATGGGGTTTGAAAGAGTCGCCGGCGCCAGTTGCTCGTTGATGAACGCCTGCGGACCCATCGCGGTGACCCGTACCAGTTCATCGGGCGTGGGGCCATAGGTGAGCCGGTTGAGCACGTTTGCGACGAGCAGCTTGTTGCTCGACATCTGCCCGACGGTCAGGCTGAAGAATTGCGCGGGCAGGTTGTTGCTCACGCCGTAAATGTAACCGTTGGTGTAGAGGGTGAGGGCATCCTGTGGCACCTCGCTCAACACCCCCACCTGGGCGCCCGTGGCCAGGCGGTTGGTCTCCTGCGCCGGAAGCAACAGGCGCGGCCACGACACGGCTTTGACCCCGTTCGTGCCGACGGAAATGTGAAGTGGGCCCGACGCGGCGTCTGCGGCGCGCACGGAGGATGTGAGCAAGACGGCCAAGCCGAGTGTCGTGACAGTCAGACGGATTTGCATAAGAACGAAGGTTTCGCATTCACTGTAGTTGAACGAATTCGAGTGGCAAGTGCGTTTTTTTGACAATTGGGTTACGCGCCGGAGCCATGAACCCACGGTCGGGGGCGCGGCCTTCCAAGGCCGCGCCAAGTTGAAGGCAGTCCAGAAACACGCGGCGTTGGAAGGCCGGGCCCCCGCTGGGCGCAACTTGACATTACCACCACGGTCGAGGACGCGCCGGGAAAGTAGGGTAGGCGTCTCGCCTGCCCAGCCGCGCCGAAAGGCGCGGCATTCGCACCACCAGGGCCTCGCTTCGCTCGGCCGGGCAGGCGAGACGCCTGCCCTACGTTGGTGGTACGGGCAAGTTGCGCCCGCCCCCGCCGCGCCATCAGGATTTTTCTTGCCCAGCGGGCGCCGATACGAACAAGTAACCTCATGCGCAAATGCGCGGCGGAATTCTTCGGCACGTTCGCCCTGGTCTTCGCTGGGACGGGTGCCATCGTCATCGACGCGGATCGCGCCGGCGCCGTCACCCATGTGGGCATCGCGCTGACGTTTGGCCTGGTCGTCCTGGCGAGCATCTATGCGTTTGGCGAGACCTCCGGCGCCCATCTCAACCCTGCCGTCACGCTTGGATTTTTTGCCGCGCGCCGATTGCCGGGCCGTGAGGTTGCTCCCTACATTGCCAGCCAGCTACTCGGCGCGTTCGCGGCGAGCGGATTACTCCGCGTTTTGTTCCCGGACCACTCAGCCCTCGGCGCTACGCGGCCCGCGGGAGCCGAATGGCAATCGTTCGTCCTGGAACTCGTGCTGACCTGGTTCCTGATGACGGTCATCCTCGGTGTTTCCACCGGCGCGAAGGAAAAGGGTCTGCTGGCGGGCGTCGCCGTCGGTGCGGTGATCGCGCTGGAAGCAATGTTCGCCGGTCCGATTTCCGGCGCCTCGATGAACCCCGCCCGCTCGCTGGCTCCGGCCGTGATTTCCGGCAATCTGACCAGCCTTTGGCTTTACCTGGCCGCCCCTGTCCTTGGCGCGCTGCTGGCGGTGCTGACTTGCCGGTGCGCGCAGCAGGAAGGCTGCTGCGGCAAAAAGCTCGCGTCCGGCGACGCCGCTCAGCCGTAATTCTTTTCAACCACGAATGGACACGAAATCCCTGCTCGCCGCCCTGTTCTGCTGCGTTGCCGGCCTGGCTTCCGCCGCTCCCGTCCCCAAACCAAACGTCCTTTTCATCGCCGTCGATGACCTCAATACGCACCTGGGCTGTTACGGCAACACGATCGTCCGCTCCCCGAACATCGACCGGCTGGCCCGGCGCGCGGTGCGCTTCGAGCGGGCTTATACGCAATTCCCGTTGTGCAGCCCGAGCCGCGTCTCTTTGTTGACTGGCCTGCGCCCGGACCAGACCGGCATCTTCGAGCTCCAGACGGATTTTCGGAAAAAGACGCTGCCCGACGTGATCACGCTGCCGCAATTGTTCCGGCAACACGGCTACTTCGTGGCGCGCGTAGGGAAGATTTACCACTACGGCGTGCCTGGGCAAATAGGCACGCCCGGCCTGGACGATCCGTTGTCGTGGGACCTGGCCATCAACCCGCGCGGCCGCGACAGGGACGAGGAGGACAAGGTGACCAACATCACTCGCGGGACGAACGCCCGTCCCGCCAATGCCGCCCGCCGCGCCACCAACGTTCCGGCCCTCGGCGCTTCGCTCGCGTGGTTCGCCAGCGCCGGCAGCGATGAAGAATTCACTGATGCCAAGGTCGCCGCCGAAACCATCCGCCTGCTCGACGAGCACAAGGGCGAGCCTTTCTTCATCGGCTGCGGCTTCTATCGTCCGCACGTCCCGTGGATTGTGCCGAAGAAATGGTTCGACCTCTACCCGCTCGAAAAAATATCGGTGCCGAAAATGCCGCCCGGCGACCGCGACGACAAACCGGCCGACGCCTTTTGGGTGAAGCCTCCGAACTACGGCCGCACCGAGGAGGAGTGCCGCCAGGCCAAGCGTGCCTACTACGCCAGCATCTCGTACATGGACGCGCAGCTCGGCAAGGTGCTCGACACGCTCGACCGCCTCAAGCTGTGGGACCAGACCATCGTCGTGCTTTGGGGCGACCACGGCTGGCACTTGGGTGAGCATGGCAACTGGCAAAAGCAAAGTCTCTTCGAGGAAAGCGCCCGCGTCCCGCTCCTCGTCGCCATCCCCGGCGCGAAGGCCGCTGGCAAGGCCAGCCCGCGCATCGTCGAGACACTCGACCTCTATCCGACGATCATCGACTACGCCGGGCTTCCCGCCCCGCACGTGCTGCCCGGCGCGAGCCTGCGTCCACTGCTCGACAAGCCTACCGCGAAGTGGGACCGGCCCGCCTACACGCAGGTGCGCCGCGGGAACACGAACCACTTATTTTTCGGCCGCAGTGTCCGCACCGATCGCTGGCGTTACACCGAGTGGGACGACGGCCGCAAGGGCGCGGAGCTCTACGACGAGAAGAAAGACCCCGGCGAGCACAAGAACCTGGCCAGCGAGCCGAAGCACAGCGCCGTGGTCCAGGAGATGAGGAAGCGCTTGCGCGCGGTGAGAACAGAATGAAAAAGACCAATAGCAAGCGACGCGACGACAACGTGTGCGCCGAATACGATTTTTCAAACGGCGTGCGCGGCAAGTACGCCCGCCGTTACGCCCAGGGCACGAACGTCGTGGTCCTGTAGCCGGACGTGGCGAAGGCGTTTCCCAACCTTCGAACGCGTGAACACGGCGCTGCGTGCTCTGGCCAGCATCATCCGCTTGCAGACGAAGCGTTCTTGAGGCGCCGGGACCGAGCGCCCTCTCAACCAAGGAATCGCCGTCACGAGCCACCAACTCAAGTTCGTCTGTGAAGGCCGGTTGACGCGTGCCTCTGACTAACAGACACTAGGCGCGTATGGCACAAGCCCTTGGCAAACACTTCGACGCTTTAGTCGACCGCTTCATTCGAACTGGCCGCTACCAGAGCAAAACCGAAGTCGTCCGCGCGGGCCTGCGCCTGTTGGAAGACCAGGAGTTCGAGCCTCCAGAACTGGAAGCCGCGATGCTTGAAGCCTTGAAATCGTGTTCCCGCCCTCTTGAAAAGGATTGGGCCGAACGAGTCCGGCGCGCCGGCCGCCGCCTACGGAAGCGGCAGCGCCAGCGCGACGCGGCATGAAGCCGTTGCGACGCCTCGAACCGTTCCACCACGATGTTTAGACCCTGGGCCCTGGGTATCCTTTGCACTTTGGGATTCTGCCATTCGTCCTTCGCCGCGGCAACCGACGCCGCTCTCGTATCCGTCCACAAAATCTGGGACGCCGCGCCGCACAATGCGTTCACGGACCTGGTGCTGCTCACGTCGAAGGACGGCGAGTCATGGAGTTCCGCCGCGCTCCTCACGTCCACGAACGCCGATCTGCGCGACGCCAAGATTACGACGACGCCGAACGGACAACTCATGCTCAGTGGCGCGGGCGCCTTGCACCAACCCGCGGCAGCGAAGCACCGGTCGATGGCGTGGTTCTCGGAGGACGGCCGGAAGTGGACTGAGCCGGTGGTTATCGGCGAGCCAAATCAGTGGCTCTGGCGCACGACGTGGCATCGCGGCACGGCCTACAGCATCGGCTACGACACGGCAGGCGAGGAGTTCATCCGCCTTTACACGAGCAAGGATGGGCGAAATTTCCAGCCGCTCGTGCCGCGGCTATTTGACGAGGGTCATCCGAACGAGACATCGATTGTCTTTCAACCCGACGACAGCGCCGTCTGCCTCCTGCGCCGGGACGGCAGTCCCGGCACCGGAAAGCTCGGGTTCGCTAAGCCGCCCTACACAAATTGGGCCTGGAAGGATCTCGGCGCGAAAATCGGCGGGCCGCACCTGCTGCGCCTGCCGGACGGCCGGCTCCTCGCCGCCGTGCGGCTCTACGATGGCGCCGTGCGCACGTCGCTGGCGTGGATTGATGCCGGCACCGGCAAACTCACCGAGTGCCTCAAGCTGCCTTCCGGCGGCGACTCCAGTTACGCCGGGCTTGTGCTTCACGACGGGCTCCTCTGGGTCAGCTACTACTCCTCGCACGAAGGCAAGACGAGCATCTACCTGGCGAAAGTGAAACTGCGTTGAGCCCCCTGAGATCGTAGCCGCCGACAAGAGGAGGCGGACTCGAATACCCGCCGGATCCATCCGCTTATCCATCACGCCGGTAGGGCGAGGCTCCTGCCGAGCCGTGATCAAGCCGGAAGTTTCGGCTCGGCGGGAGCCTCGCCCTACCGGGTCAAGGTGATCATGCCCGGCTACAAGCCGTCGTTTCTCCTCACGTCGGCGGCTACGGCGCGTATGAAACATCCGGTTAGCTCGCAGCCAATTCGCGCTCGGTCTTCAACCGCAATTGTCCGCAGGCTGCGTCAATGTCGTGGCCTTTCTCGCGGCGAAGGGTGGCGGTGACGCCCTGAGCCTCCAAAGCAGAGAGGAATTTCTCCTGGGTCGCTTCGGAAGGCCGCTGCCACGGCAAACCCTGCACCGTGTTGTATGGAATGAGGTTTATTTTCGCGTTCAATCTCCTGGCGAGCGCGGCGAGCGGACGAGATTCCCCCACATCGTCGTTCACGCCGGCGATGAGGATGTATTCAATAGTGATCATCCGATCCTTGCGACGCTGGTAATGCTCGCAAGCAGCGATCAGTTCGGCGAGGGGATATTTCCGGTTGACGGGCATGATTTTGTTGCGCACCGCGTCGGTCGCCCCGTGGAGCGAAAGGGCGAGGCGGAACTGAAGCGGCTCGTCGGCGAGCCGGCGGATTTGGGGCGCCAGACCGCTGGTCGAAATAGTGATCTTCCGCGCGCCGATGCCGCCACCCCACGGGGCGTTGAGAATGCGCAGCGCTTTCATCAGGTTGTCGTAATTGGCCAACGGCTCGCCCATGCCCATGATGACCAGATTGTTGATCAAACGGGCTTCGGGTATTGTGTTTCGGGTTCCGGGTTCCGGGTTCCGGGTTCCGAGTTGAACCGCCGCGTCCGTCGCCGAACCCGGAACTCGGAACTCGGAACTCGGAACTCTCTCGACGGCGAGCACTTGTTCGACGATCTCCTCAACGCCCAGGTTGCGCTTCCAGCCGTCGATGCCGCTGGCGCAAAACTTGCAGCCGTAGGCGCAGCCGACCTGCGTGCTCACGCACAGGGTGTGGCGGTCGCTGGCATCGCCGTAGAGGGCGGGGTTGGCGGGGAGGAGCACGCTCTCGATGAGCGCGCCGTCCGGGAGCTTCCAGAGGAATTTCTCGGTGGTGTCACGGGCGCCCTGCTTGCGGACCAGTTCGAGCGTCGTGAGAGTAAAGTGTTGGCGGAGCCGCTCGCGCAGCGCCTTGGGCAGGTTGGTCATGGCGTCCCAACTCGTGACCCGCCGGAGGTAGAGCCAGTTGAGCAATTGCTCCAGACGGTATGCGGGCAGTGTCCAGGACTCGAACTGTGCCTGGAGTTCGTCGCGGTGCAGGGACTTTATGTCCGGAAGCATGTGAAGACACTACGCCGGCAGAGGGCGCAATCCAAGCGTACGTGTTTACCGTCCACACTCCGGCCGACGACCTTGTCGCATCCTTTGTCGCAACCTTTATCGCCCCGTGCAGAGGCCGACAAAGGGCTCGACAAAGGTTGCGACGAGGAAGACGCCTGAGCACGGTCGCGGTAACAAATACAACCAAGCGGCCCGTCAACCCGGCGCTCACCAAAAACCAAACGCGCCTTGTGTATCCCACAATTGGGAGGCGCGCCAGGCCTTCAACTCGCGCAAGCTCCCCTCGGAAGGAAAGGGCTGAGGCGAAGGGTTAGAGCGCACTCGGCTACACAGATTTTGAGGCGCGCCCCGCCTTTCCCCCGAGCAGCCGATTTGTTATGAGGTACGCATGAATTATCCGCCGCGCCTTTGCCTGGCCCACCTGCCAACACCCATCCACAAGCTCGACCGCCTCTCCGCCGAGATCGGTTGCGATCTTTACATCTGGCGCGACGACCTCACCGGCTTCGTCGAATCCGGGAATAAGATCCGCAAGCTCGAATTCCTCCTCGCCCACGCCCTCGAGTCGGGCGCCACTCGCATCGTCACGTCCGGCGGAATGCAATCCAACCATACTCGCGCCGCGTCGTTCGCCGCACGGCGCGTCGGCCTGCGCGTCGCGCTGGTCGTGCGCGAACCCAAGACCGGCCGTGATCCCCAGGCGCCGCCCGTCGGTAATCTGCTCCTCAATCAGATCGCCGGCGCGGACTTGCACTATCTTCCTTACGCCGAGTACCAGTCCAAAGGCGGCGTCTACTCGCCCTTCCTCGAAGAGGTCGCCGAGCACTACCGCCGTCGGGGCGAGAAGCCCTGTGTCATCGCCGAAGGCGGGAGCATGGCTCGCGGCTCCTTCGGCTACGTGCGCGCCGTCGAGGAGATGCTTTTCACATGGAAACAAACCGGCGCCGGCACCGACGCACCCGACGCGCTCTTCTTCGCCGAAGGCTCGGGCGGCACGCACGCCGGACTCCACCTTGGCTACGAACTTCACGGCCTCGATCCACGCCGGCTCTTTGCCGTGAACATTTGCGACACCGCCGAATACTTCCACCAGCGCGTCGGCCAGCTCATCGAAGAGGCCGCGAGGGAATTCAATCTTCCTTCCCGTGATCGCACGCTTCAGGTCCTCGACGGCCACGTGGGCGATGGGTTCAGCGTTGCCAGTGACGACGATTTGCGCTTTTACCTCGGGCTCGCCCGGCAGGAGGGCGTGCTGCTGGATCCGACTTACACGGGGAAAGCCTTTCGCGGAATGCTCGCCGAGCTGCGCCAGACGCCGGAGCGTTTCGGCAAAAAGATTCTCTTTCTCCATTCCGGCGGCGCCTTCGCCACTTTCGCGTATCAGGAGCAGTATGCCCGTGTTCTGGCGGGACAATAGTGGCCCGTTCGCCTGCCAGGGAGATGCGCTTCGCGCAGCGAGTCCGTCCCGAAGGGACCGGTGAGAATAGCCCAGCGTTTCAACGCTGGGTCCGATAGTCCAGCCGTCTCCGTCCCGAAGGGACGGCTGAAAATTGGGCGTCTCGTCCGCGCTCATTTCGGCCGTCCCTTCGGGACTCATGCGCCGATTCGACAACCCCACCCTTAAAAGGGTGGGCTATTTTCATGCGGTCCCTTTGGGACGGAAGCATCTTGCCACGGCATTGCATCCAATGATTCTCCGGAGGAAGCGCCACACATTTTCTGCTGCGCTTTGAGCATGAAGCTGCCACTCTGCGTCCAACCCTCCAAAGCTTATGAAAACGATCCTCGCCTCAATCACATCCGCCCTCGTGCTCAGCATGGCCCTGAACACCTTCTCCCAGATCCCGAAAGAGTCCGTTAAGTCCAAAGCGCTCTTGACCAAGCCGACCACCGCCGAAGAGGACGAAGCCGCGGCCAAAGATCTCTTGGCCACGGCCAACGCGGTCAAAGCCGCACGCGCGGCTTCGACCAACGCCACACAACCCGCCAAACCCAAGCTCACGCCCGAGCAATTAGAAGCCAAGTTCAAGGCCACGCTCACCAAGGCCACGCTCGCCGGCCGCTGGTGCTCGCTCAAGGACGGCCAGCTCGGCCCCGAGAAGGAAGACAAATATACCATTATCGGCGTGAACAAGGTCGGGGGCGACATGTGGCTGATACACGCGCGCATTCAGTACGGGAAGCAAGACATTACGGCGCCAATCCCCGTGCAGGTGAAGTGGGCGGGCGACACGCCGGTCATCATCGTGGATGACGTCGGCGTGCCCGGCAGCGGCACCTACTCGGCGCGGGTGATGATTTACGACAACACCTACGCCGGCACCTGGACGGGCGGCGATCATGGCGGGCTGATGAACGGCGCGATCACGCAGCAGAAGGAGTGAAGATGGATCTCCCCGGCGGCCCCGGACAGCGCTTCGGCCAGAATCGGGTGTTCGGAACAATGGCCGGCCGGGTCGGAAAGCCGGCAGGAATTCTCGTGGCGCCTCCGGATGTGGACGAGCCAAGAGTCCGTGGCATGGGCGACACCCAGGCTCCACAGGGTGCGCCTGCAGTGCGCAACGACGAAGGCGCTTTGGCTATTGGCCAACCCTCAACTGACCAAGCAAAAGCGGTGTCGCGCTTCGCTTGCCACCGCAAAGGGCTAGACGAGGCCGAGTTCGCCAAGGATCGGAGTAAAGGTCGTAGTAGAGTTGACTGTGTCGACGACCGTGCCGCCGAGCTTGAGGTGCTCGACGCCCTCGTTGCCGTAGGCGGGGATGATGCGGCTGAGCTGGGCATCCGTGGCGCCGAGGTGGTCGCGGATGATTTCACCGACGACCGAGCGGTAGTCGATGAGGCGCTTGAGGTAGCCGACGCTGGAGTTGGCGCTGAACAGGGAGCCGGACTTGGGATTAACGCCATCGCCGGGAACCCAGTTCTTCACGCCGGGCTGGGTGGAATCGTTGGTGTTGCAGCCGTAGATGCCACCAGTGACGCCGCCCCCGGCGACGTACATGACGCTGGCCTCGGCATGGTCGGTGCCGTTATTGGCGTTTTCGACGGAAGTGCGGCCGAATTCGGACATGGTCACGACAACGACTTTGTCCCACATGTTTTTGCTGCTGAAATAGCGCCAGAGGGCGTAATAAGCCCAGGCGAGGCGGCGAAGCAGGTTGGTATGAGTGCCGAGGTGGGGAGAGCCGGCGGTGACCTGGGCGGAATGGTTGTCGAAGCTTCCCAGCTCGGTACCGGCGATGACGGCGTCGGTTTCGGAAAGGATCTGGGCGCAGGTCTTGATATTGCCGATAAAGCCGAAGCTGCCGCCTTGTCGGCGGAGGGCGGCATTGACGTTGTCCTCGGTGTTGTTCGTCGGGAAGAGCCGGGTGGTGCCGTCCAGGTCGTAAAACACGTCGCTATCGACTATCCTATCGCGAATGATGTCGAGGGTATCATGGAAGGCGATACCGAGGTCGTGGACGAGGGCGCGGTTGTCCTTTTCGGCGTAGGGACGGTGGTTGGCGGCGTCGATGTCGTCAAGAATCTTAACGCGGTCCTGGTTGAAGGAGCCACTGGGGTTGGAGACGCCGAGGATGTTGTAGCGATTGATGTTGCTGAGGTTGGTCATCGGCTCCACGCCGCGCAGGCTCATGGGCATGTTGGACTGAATGGATACGGCGGACAGAGCTGGCAGTTTCCCAGTGGCGAGTAGTGGAGTCTTGTTATAACCCGATTCCACGATAGTGCGGTACCAGAGGCCGTCGCTGATGTAACGGTTGTTGGTGGGAACGCCGTCGGCGGCCTTTTCCCAATAGCGCTCGGAGAAAAAGTGGTCTCGGGACTGCCTGCGGTAAGCAACGCGATGGAGGAGGGCAAGTTTACCGGTGTTGAAGAGGGGAACGAGGTCGACGAGCGCGGGGTTCAACGCCGCGAAGCCGTTGCCCAGCCGGATGGCGTAGCGGTAGGCGTCGCCAAAAGTGACGGGGTCGGCAGCTCCAGTGGTGGCTCCGTAGTTGGTGTTAGGTTCCTTGGGGATGCCAATGTCGGTCCGATTGGCCAGGTAGGCGGGATCCTGAATCGGAAGGATGTTGTTGACGCCGTCGTTGCCCCCGCGCAGGAAAATGAAGAGCAATTTCTTCCCATTGACTCCGATGCTGCCCTCGGCGAGGGCGCGCTTCAGGAATGGGGGAATGTTCATCAGCGAGGCGAGGCCGAGTGCCGCGGTGGCCTTGAAGCTGGCGCCCATGAAGGAGCGGCGAGTGAGGATGTTTGCCATAATGAGGTCAGGGTTGAAGGTTCCGGGTGCTGGGGCCTATTGCTCCTGGAATTTCGGCAGGCTCATCAGCATGCCGACCATGCCGCGCACGCGTCCATCATAAGTTGCGGGGATGGTGACGTTCGCGAAGGGCGAGTTAGAGCCATCGTCTGCAGTGTTAAGGAAATTGATGGCGTCGGCGCGATCCGCTCCCAGGTTTCCGGCGCCTTCGCCGGGGAAGAGCAAGCTTAGGAAATAGTCCGCCACGGCAGCGGCATCGCTCCAACTGGAGGCGGGCAGCTTGCTCTTAAGGAGCTTCACCGGGTCGGAAGTGTTGTTGCGGCTGCTGCTGTCGGCGAGTTTGAGCGTGCTTCCGGTGGGCATCAAGAGGTGCTGCACGAAGCGGTAGCGCTCGCAAAGATTGGCCGTGTTGAGCCAGAGGCTGCCGTATTCGGACCAGCCGTCCGGTTCGGCCTTGTTGAACAGCTTCATGCTGCCCATGCGGCTCAACGGGGTGGCGAGCGCGTAACCGTCCGTGTCGGAAGTCATTGAGACCCAGTTCAAGTTGTTCGTATCCGTCGTGCTCAAGCGCAGCGCGCGGATGGCGGAGACCGCCAGTTCAAGCGGAGTCTTGACTTTTTGCTGCGAGGCGGCGTGCCCCCGGAAGAGGGCGGAGTTTAAAACGACACTGAGGACTTTACGGATGTTGCCCTTGCGCCCGTCGGCGGCAGGGGTGTCCCAGGCGGTCATGCATTGGCGGATGAGTTGCGCCTCCGGCGGGGCGTCGGGCGCGTTGTAATCGTAGTAACCGAACTCGAAGTTCTCGTGGATGAACGTCTGGCAGAGTTTCACGCTCACGAACTCCATGGTCTGGGGAAGGTTCGCCAGGTGTTGGGCGACGAGGTAGCCCTCGGCCATGCCGTTGGTGGTTGGATACTGGTTCGTGGCGATGGTCAGGGCGTAGGGCTGGCCGCCCCACGGCGGCGGGAAGCGCGGATCGACGACGACGTTGGTGAAAAGGCGCTTGGCGGCGTTGGTCGTGTGATTGGCAGGCCGGAAGTTCAGGACGTAAACACCCGGCAGGTTGGTCGGGTCGGTCACGGCGGGGGCGAAGGGGTTGTTGGCGTTGCTGAAGTCCTTCTTAGTGACGTGCCAGCCGGTCCACACGCGCGCCAGTTCCACGATGTCCTGCTGCACGTAGCCGTTATCGGAGCCCATGGTGTGGAGCTGGAGAATCTCGCGGGCGTAGTTTTCATTTGGCGCAGCGCGGGTGCTCACGATGGTGTCGAGGTAGATCACCATCGCCGGGCTTTCGATGCTGATCTTGAGCAGGTCGTAGAATGTGCAATTCGTGTTCAGCAACGCCTGGCGCCATTTCAAGTGCTCCCGCCATTCGAGGTCCACGGCCAGGTTTTGCTGCATCGCGTCGTTGGTGACGGCGTTGGCGGTGTTCATGGTGAACCAGTCCCTTATCTTCGTGTACTCGGTGCTGAAATGGTTGTCGAAGAACTGAACCATGATCTCGTAAAGCTGCCGTTTGCTTTGGACGGCGCGCAGGACGTGATAGGCGCTGAGGTCGCCAAGGCTGATGTTCGTCGGCGGGAGGGACCAGCCGGGCAGGGGCGGGGCGGCGTTGGTCAGGTTCTTGTAGATGGGCGAGGCGGCGTAGGGGGCGGTCGGCGGCGTGGGCGGCACTGGTCCGGCCGAGGGGAGCGTGATGTTGCGGATTGTGTCGTTGCCGGACAATCGCGCGGTGAGGATGTTCGCTCCGTAATTCACCACAGGCAGGTAGGAGAAGCTGAGGGTGAATTGTTGCGTCCCGGGATAATTCGTCGGGGAATAGATTTGTTGCAAGCTGGTACCCGTGCCACTGCCGGCCCCCGTGCCGATCAGGAGCAGACAATTGGTACCGCTGGGCGCTTGACCACCCACCGTCGGACTATTGGTGATGACGGACCCGGTGTATATACCGCCGATGATCCAACCGTTGTTCAGAGGGTTCTCGAAATCGCCGTTTATCAAAAGATTGTCGCCCACGTCCGCATTTGTTCCCAGCACCAGGCGCACGTCGTCGATGTAGACGCGGCCCGCCAGGCTGAGGTAGAGGAATAGGTTTGTGTTGCTCGCGGTGCCACTGTCCGAGACGCGAATCCAGTTGGTGAACAGCGGCTGGTTGGGCGGCGGGTAAGGCGAGTTGACGATGGGCGGGGCGGTGTTCAGGTCCTCCACAAGTTGATCCCAGGCCAGTTGCTCGTTGATGAAGGCCTGTGGGCCGATGCTTTGGATGCGCGCGATATCTTCGGGCGTCGGGCCGTAGGTCACGCGGTTGAGCACGGTCGCGCTGAACACGTCGTTGCTGGCCATCGGCGTCACGCTCACCCGGTAGAGCCGGTTGGGCCCGCCGTTGGTGACCTCATACGAAGGGCCCAGCAACCGGCCCGATGTTGTGTCCAGCAGAAACGGCTGCGTGGCGGCTGGCGCGCTGTATACGTTGTATTGCAGCGCCGCCGGATAAGGGAACGCGAGTTGCGCCGGGCCGTTCGTGCCCGGCTTGATCGTGATGCGCAGCGGCGCCGGATTGACTTCGCCAGCAAATCCTGTCGAAAAACTGGCGACGAAGTTGAGGGGGACGAGCAGCCACCAAGCGGCCCGCCCGGCACGCGTGAAGGGTTTCATAGTGAGACGATGCACTTTCTCCCACTGGAGATCATAATTTGCAAGCCCGAATTTCTAAAAATGCTGTTCCGCGTTCCCGTTTTCTCGACTCCGCTGCGGTCCGGGGCGCGGGCGAGATCCGGCGTTGTTGATGCCGTGGAGAAGCGTTGAACGGTAAAGGCGGAAGTGTGACTCCACTTGGAGTCATTCTTCGCACTTCGCTCTTCAACCGTCCAGTTTGACGAATCCATCCGCTCACGGAGACGAGTGCAGTCTCGACGCGTTTCCCGCTTCGTCAGCAGAAGCCTTGCCAGCAGCATCTGACGCAGTCCCGGCCACTGAATTCCTGTGGACAGAGCCTAATTCCAAGCCAAGACTGTCTGCGGCAAACATAATTGGGACAGTGAAAACTCAGCCCAGCATCTGTTCGGCCACACAACACCAACGAGCATGAACGCCATCAAACTCGCCACGCTGTTCAACGTCGCCCTTGTGGCGGTTGCAACGCCGGCCACTGCTCAATTCTACACGCCAATCGTTCTCGACCCGTCATTGACGAAGTTCTTTGACCCTGACAGCGCCTTCCGCGCGTCTGTTGAGTTCATTCGCAGGAGCCCCGATGGCAGCACCGACCGATGGCCAGTGCGAGTCGCGATGCTCAAAGGCATGACGCGGATCGAGAAGGACATCACGCAAGCTAAGAGTGATCGCTCAGCAGAGATGGGCGAGGTCTGGAAGGAGTATGTCGAGATGATGAAGACGGCAGGCTCGTCGGAGGCGGTATCCATTTTCAACCCCGGCAAGAAGTCGGCGTTCATCATCCTGCCACGTGTCAAGAGCTACATCCAAACGCCGATTCCTGACGACGCTGTTGACCAGCTCAAAAAGCGACCAAAATACAAGAAGGAAGACTTCGGACGGGAGGACATCGACGGCCACTCGAGTACCAAGTACAAGCTAACATTCGACAAGGAGGGCATGGGGGATGTCTGGAGGACTTGGGAGACCCCAATGGCATTTGTCTGGAGCGCCAAGGACTTTCGAGGTTACCCGCTGCGTGTCGAGGTTTTGAATTCTGTCGGCGAGACAAACGCGACGCTTGTCATCAAGGATATCGACGTCAAGCCGCCAGAGGCGCAGCTTTTCGAGGCACCAAAGGGCTTCGTCAAGTGCGACGACGAGCAGGCGCTGATGCAACGGATCATGGAGAAGTGGCCCAAAAACAAATGACCGTGCTGCCCAAAATCGCGCTGGAGCTAACGCGCTGACATGAAAAGCGCTGTCGAGTCATGGCTTGGGAAATCCTAATGCGCATTCCGCCAGCCCTGAATCCGGGAATGCGACCCGCCTTGCTCCCCTTGGCGGTGCTTGAGTTTCCGCCTTCGCCAGTGGCCAGCCTCGCGGAGCGAGGCCGTGATGGTAGCCGTGGACTTCAGTCCACGGATAGTCGCCGCGACGAGAGACAGCGTCGCGTAGCGACGCTTGAACCCTTCGGCTCCTGCCGTCCGTTCAATCGTCGCTCCGCGACTCTACCGCGTCTCGGCCGATTCATCCGTGGGATAAATCCCAAGGCCTGGAGTTTGCGCATTTTGGCCCGGCGTTTTCCGTCTCCCGGAGGGAGATTTGAAAATAGCCCAGCGTTTCAACGCTGGGTTCTATGTCCCAACGCCGTCCGTCCCGAAGGGACGGGTGAATCCAGCGAATGTCATGCGTCTGTTCCTATTCCCATTTTGTGGCAAGCATTCATTCGTCCCTTCGGGACGCGATGCCTCAATTCCACAATCCCACCCTTGAAAGGGTGGGCTATTCTCGAATCTCCCTCCGGGAGATGGGCAACATCGGCCCAAAATGTCCAAACTGCATTCCGTGGGATAAATCCCACGGCTACCATCACGGCCTCGCTCCGCGAGGTTTCCATTCGGGTCGCCGCGTTGGCATTCGCGTGGGCCCTCTCTTCATCGTCGCTGCCAGCGCAATCGGCCACGACCACGCCTGGCCACTTCGACACGACCATCCGCCCGCTGCTCACCGAATTCTGTCTGAAATGTCATTCCACCGAGAAGCACAAGGGCGACCTCGATTTGGAACGCTTCTCCTCGCTCGGCGAGGTGAAGAAATTTCCGAAGGTTTGGCAGACCGTCGTCGAGCAACTCGCGAGCGAGGAGATGCCGCCCAAGGACAAGCCGCAGCCCTCGCCGGCGCAGCGCGAGCAGTTGCTGGCCTGGGCCAACGCCGTGCTGGATGACATCGCGCTGGCCCGCGCGGGCGACCCCGGCCCCGTCGTGCTCCGCCGGCTCTCGAACGCGGAATACACCTACACCATTCGCGACCTCACCGGCGTCAAGTCCCTCGACCCGGCGCGCGAGTTCCCGGTGGACAGCGCCTCGGGCGAAGGTTTCATGAACGTCGGCCATTCGCTCGTGATGTCGCCGGCGCTCGTCACGAAGTATCTCGATGCCGCGAAGGACATCACCAGCCACGCGGTGCTGTTGCCGGATGGGATTCGCTTTTCCCCGAAGAACACGCGGCGCGATTGGACGGAGGAATTGCTGGCGGCGATTCGCGGCACGTATCGCGAGTTCACCGACAACGGCGGCGGCACATCGGTCAACTTGCAGGGCATCCGCTTCGACACGAAGGACGGCGGGGTGTTGCCGCTGGACAAGTATCTGGCGGCGACGTTGGAACTGAGTAGCCGCCGAGGTGACGAGGCGGAGGCGGCCTCCAAGCCGGCGAATCCGCCTCCTCACGTCGGCGGCTACGAGAAATTGGCCCGCGAGCGCGGCCTTAGCCCGAAGTATCTCCGCGCGTTGCTTGAGCTTCTTTCCAGCACCCGACCCTCCCTCCTGCTCGATCCCATCCGCGCCCGGTGGCGCTCGGCGAAGCCCGGCGACGCTCCGGCGCTCGCCAGGGAGATTTCCCAATGGCAGCACGCGCTTTGGAAATTCAATTCCGTCGGCCACATCGGAAAAAAGGGCGGACCGAAAGCCTGGATGGAGCCGCTCACGCCGATTCAGTCGAAGCAGGAAGTGCGATTGAAGCTGCCGCCGTCAACGGAGGCGAAGGAGGTCACGCTCTATCTCAGCGCATCGGATGCGGGCGATGGCAACAAAGGCGATTTCGTGGTGTGGGAGCAACCGCGGCTCGTGGCCCCGGGCCAGCCCGCGCTGCTGTTGCGCGACGTGCGCGAGGTGAGCCGCGAGTTGTCCGCGCGGCGCGACCGCGCGCTCGCACGCACCGCAAAGTGTCTCGCCGCGGCGGCCGAGGCGGATTCAGGCAAAACG
>WNGA01002895.1_pt1 | contig 25995 bp, 19 predicted proteins | sample 5400061 | NCBI WGS metagenome assembly WNGA01 (sample SAMN13153366, study PRJNA577476) | soil metagenome | isolation source: 100 cm soil or saprolite under grassland replicate 2 | place: USA:California | collected 2016-06-15 | reverse complement strand
AGATGCAGCTCGCCGCGACCATAGACCGTGAACACGTCGGTGTCGGCGGTATCTTCGACCCGCAGCGCAACATTGGTCATGAGCTCGCGCGCCAGTCGCTCGCGCAGATTGCGGCTGGTGACATATTTGCCGTCGCGACCGGCGAGCGGCGAGGTGTTGACCTGGAACTGCATCGACAGCGTCGGCTCGTCGACGGCGATCATTGGCAAGGGTTCGGGCGTATCGATCGCAGAGAGCGTCGTACCGATGTGAAGGTCGTCAACACCGCTGACGAGCACGATGTCGCCCGCGGCTGCCGCGTCGACCGGAACGCGCGTGAGCCCCGCGAAGCCAAGCACCTCGCCGATTTTGGCCCTCGTGCCCTGCGCCTGGCCTTGCAGAACCATCACCTCCTGCCCGGGCACGACGCGCCCGCGGCGGATGCGGCCGATGCCCAGCCGGCCCACGTAGCTCGAATAGTCGAGTGCGCTGATCTGCAGCTGGAGCGGAGCATCGGGGTCGCCGACCGGTGCGGGCACCCCGGCGAGGATCGCCTCGAACAGCGGCCGCATGTTGGTCCCGGGCGTTTTCGGGTCCAGCGATGCGTAGCCCAGCAGAGCTGAGGCATAGACCACGGGAAAATCGAGCTGCGCCTCGCTGGCGCCGAGCTTGTCAAACAGCTCGAATGTCTGATTGACCACCCATTGAACCCTGGCGCCGGGTCGGTCGACCTTATTGACGACCACGATTGGCTGCAAGCCCAGCGCCAGCGCCTTGCGCGTGACGAAGCGCGTCTGCGGCATCGGACCCTCGACGGCATCGACCAGAAGTAGCACACCGTCGACCATCGACAGCACGCGCTCGACTTCGCCGCCGAAGTCGGCATGGCCTGGCGTGTCGACGATGTTGATGTGCGTGCCGGCGTACTCGATGGCGCAATTCTTGGCGAAGATGGTGATTCCGCGCTCGCGTTCGAGATCGTTGGTATCGAGCATCCGCTCGGCGACGTGCTGGTGCGCGGCAAACGTCCCGGCCTGGACGAGCAGCTTGTCGACTAGCGTCGTTTTGCCGTGGTCGACGTGGGCGATGATCGCGATGTTGCGCAAGGGCCGGAGAGTCGTCATGTGAGTGCTGCTGCGTTGCAGAATCAAAGCATGAGATTTTACCATCTTGCCGGGCTTCATCGCAAAAAACATTTGCTAAATCCGACATTTAGGTCTATGATGCGCGGCACTCGGCGGCCGTTCCGGTCACCGCCGATCCCCCGGGTAGCCTAGCTGCCACCCGCCAACGTAAAAGCGTCGCGCCTGGACCGGAACTCGATAAGCGAGTGGGCCGCGTCCAGGAGTCCATTTGAATGGGTAGTCCCTCGAGTTTTGCCGAGCTCGGGCTGCGCGCGGAATTGCTCCGCGCCGTCGCCGAAGCCGGTTACACCACGCCCACGCCGATCCAGACGCAGGCGATCCCTCTGATACTCGCCGGCAAGGATGTCATGGGCGGCGCCCAGACGGGCACCGGCAAGACGGCCGGATTTGCGCTGCCGATACTGCACAAGCTCGCGCCCACCGCGAATACGAGCCCGTCGCCGGCGCGCCATCCCGTGCGTGTGCTTATCCTCACGCCAACGCGCGAGCTGGCGATCCAGGTCGAGGAGTCTTTCCGAACTTACGGCAAATACACGGGATTGCGCTCGACCGTCGTCTTCGGTGGGGTCGACATCAAACAGCAACTGCCGATCGTGCGCGGTGGCGTGGAAATCCTGGTGGCGACGCCGGGCCGGCTGCTCGACCATGTCGAGCAGAAGTCGCTCTATCTGGGCCAGGTCGAGATCTTGGTTCTCGACGAAGCGGACCGGATGCTCGACATGGGGTTCATCCCCGACATCAAGCGCATCATGGCCCTGCTGCCGGTGACCGCGCGGCGCCAGAATCTGCTCTTTTCGGCAACGTTCTCGAACGAGATCAAAAAGCTCGCCGACGCATTGCTAAACGAGCCCCAGTTGATCGAGGTTGCACGGCGCAACACGACTGCCGAGACCGTCACGCAGAGCGTCTACAAAGTGTCCGGCGACCAGAAGCGCGCGTTGCTGGAACACATCGTGACCTCGCGGAACCTTTGGCAGGTGCTCTGCTTCGTGCGCACCAAGCACGGCGCGTCGCGGCTCGCCCGCCAGCTGGAGAAGGACGGTCTCAAGACCACGGCGATCCATGGCGACAAGAGCCAGATCGCACGGCTCGAGGCGCTCGATGAGTTCAAGGCGGCCAAGGTGCAGGTGATGGTCGCGACCGACGTCGCGGGTCGCGGGCTCGACATCGACGACGTGCCGCTGGTGGTCAACTACGACATGCCCCATGTCCCCGAGGATTACATTCACCGCGTCGGCCGCACGGGGCGCGCGGGCAACGCGGGCGAGGCTGTCTCGTTCTGTGCGCCCGACGAAGAGAGAATGCTCGTCGAGATCGAGCGGCTGCTCAAACGCTCGATTCCGGTGGCGGCGGCGGGGGTTATCGTTGCCGGGCGCCGGCCTCCGCGCGACGCGCGCGAAGCGCGGCCGCCGAGGCAGCCGCACGATCGCGCAGCAACCCATGCGCGCCATATCCCGCGGCCTGAAGCGGTCGATCGCAATCCCGACCCGCCTCATATCCCGCGCCCTGAACCGATCGATCGCAATCCCGACCAGCCTCCACGACCGCAGGCTCCGCACCGCCCGCAGCCGACTGCGGCGCTGACCGCGACAGCGAGCGCGCCTGGACGACACTGGCACAAGAAGTCCGCCCCGGTTCCCGCACTGTTGATGAAACCTCGGGTGGCCGAGCCCGAAAGCGTGTAGCCCTTCGCGGCGCTTGGTCGCCGTGAAACGGAGCATCTTCGCGCACTGCCGTTCCGGTTTCGAGGCGGAGTGCATATCCGACACCCTTCGCATCGCCACGCGCGCCCGCATTGAGGTCGAGTGCGACGCCGTCGCCGGCGGCGCCTTGGTGATCGGCGCCTGCGGCGCGCTCGACAAGACGCGCTGGGAAAGCGCGTTGGCAGCAACTCCGCCCTGGTTCGCGCGCTCCATATTCGTCGGCGACGGACCGCACACGCTCCCCGAGCGCGACCGCATCACGCCGCTGCTGGCCATCGCGACCGAACACGAACCGCCGTTTCGCGCGCTCTGGCTGGAAACTCCGGACACCAATGAGGGGAAGACCCGTTCGGGCCTGTGCCGGCGGTTGTCCGCGCCGTTGAGCGTGGCTGCAGACCGCGCGGGGCTTCTCATGCCCGACGATCCACGCGGCTTGCGGCTGCACGTCGTTTTCGTCGATGCAGCGCACGCGTGGATCGGCACGAGTCGAGCTGCGACGGGAAGCGCGTGGCCGATGGGCATCCCCCGGCTCGCGCTGCCGCATTCAGCGCCATCGCGGTCGACGCTCAAGCTCGCCGAAGCCCTGCTGACATTCCTGACCGAAAGCGAACGCCTACGATTGCTCAAGCCTGGCATGCGCGCGGTCGACTTGGGCGCAGCACCCGGAGGCTGGACTTGGCAGCTCGTGCAGCGGGGTTTAAGCGTCACCGCAATCGACAACGGACTCTTGCGCGGCGAGATCGCGCGCGACCCGCTGGTCGAGCACCTGCGCGCCGACGGGCTCACCTGGCGACCGCAGCGTCCCGTCGATTGGATGGTCTGCGACATCGTCCTGCAACCCTCGCGCATCGCCGCGCTCGTCGCCGCGTGGGTCGCGGACGGCGCGTGCAGGCGCACGATCTTCAACCTCAAGCTGCCGATGAAAAAGCGCTACGCCGAGGTCGAGCGCTGCGCGGGGCTGATCGGCGATGCGCTGTCGCGCCGCCGCTTACGCTACACGCTGCGGTTCAAGCAGCTTTACCACGACCGCGAGGAGATCACTGGGTATTGCGCGCGGCTCGATTCGTAGCCTGGGTTGAGGGCGCAGCCCGAAACCCGGGACGGCGTCCGGTGCGACCCTCGTTCCCGGGCATCCCCCGGATCAAGTCCGGGGTCAGCCCGGGCTACGCTGAAAGCCGCTCGAGCTGCGGCTTGAGCTTTTCGAGGGTGGCATGAAATCCTGCCAGGCGTTCGCGTTCCTGCGCGACGATCTGTGCCGGCGCGCGGGCGACGAACGATTCGTTGGCGAGCCGCGTACTGGCCCTGGCAATCTCGCCCTCGACCCGCGTAATCTCCTTGGCGATGCGTTCGCGCTCGGCTGCGACATCGACCTTAATGTCGAGCATGAGTTGAAAATGCTCGACGACTTTGACCGGAGCTTCGCTCCGCGGCAAGATATCCGCGTAGCTCACGTGCGACAAGCGCGCGAGCGGCTTCACGAACGGCTCATACCGTCGCGCAAGCTCAGTCCCGCCTGCGACGAAAAGCCCCACCTTCTCTCCCGGCCCCAGCTCGGCCTCGCCGCGGAGCTCTCGAATCGCGTTGACCAACTGCTGCAGAACCCCGATCTCCTGCTCGGCCGCGACGTCTTTCTTCTCCGGTTGCATCTCGGGATACGGCTGGTCGGAAATCGAGACGCCTCTCTTGCCGGCAAGCGCAGACACGCTCTGCCACAGCTCTTCGGTAATGAAAGGAATGAACGGGTGCGCAAGCCGCAGTACGGCTTCCAGCACGCGTACCAGGGTCCGTCGCGTGGCGCGCTGCGCTTCGTCGTTCCCGGTGGCGAGCTGCACCTTGGCGAGCTCGACGTACCAGTCGCAGTATTCGTCCCAGACGAATTCGTACAAGGTCTTGGCGGCGAGGTCAAAGCGATACGCCTCGAGATGCCCGGCGACGGACGCTTCGGCGTCTTGCAACCGGCTGACGATCCAGCGATCGACGACCGACAGATTCAGCGGCGCTGACGCGTCGAGTGCAACGTCCTTGCCCTCGACGTTCATCAGCACGAAGCGCGCGGCGTTCCACAGCTTGTTGCAGAAGTTGCGATAGCCCTCGCAGCGGTTCAGATCGAAGTTGAGCGTGCGGCCGAAGGTCGCGAGGCTCGCGAACGTGAAGCGCAGCGCGTCGGCGCCAAATGCCGGAATGCCTCGCGGGAACTGCTTGCGCATGCGCTCTTCGATCGTCTCGCGCTGTTTCTCCAGCATCAGACCGGTGACGCTCTTGGCGACGAGGTCCTCGAGATTCGTGCCGTCGATCAAGTCGAGCGGGTCGAGGATGTTGCCCTTCGACTTCGACATCTTCTGCCCGTCGCTGTCGCGCACGATCGAATTGATGTACACGTCGCGGAAAGGGATCCTGCCGGTGAAGTAGGTCGTCATCATGATCATGCGGACGACCCAGAAGAAGATGATGTCGAAGCCGGTGACCAGTACCGACGAGGGCAAGAAGAAGCGCAGCTCCTGCGTTTCCTGCGGCCAGCCGAGCGTCAAGTGGCACCACAGCGCGGAGGAGAACCAGGTATCGAGCACGTCCTCGTCCTGCCTGAGCGCGCTGGCGGGCTGACCCGCTTTCTTCGCCGCTTCTTCCGCATTGCGCGCGACGAAGACATTGCCCGCGTCGTCGTACCACGCGGGAATGCGGTGGCCCCACCAGAGCTGGCGCGAGATGCACCAGTCGTGCACGTTTTCCAGCCAATTGTTGTACCAGGACGTCCAGTGCTCGGGAACGAACCGGATGCGGACCGGCTCGCCGGTGTTCGGTTCGGGGAGACTTGCGTTGACCGCCGCCAGGCAGATGTCCCGGAACGATTTGCCCGGGAAGAAGGGATGAGCGGCCGGCGCGGGCTTGGTCATCGCCACGAACCATTGGTCGGTCAGCATCGGCTCGACGACCTCGCCGGTGCGCCCGCAGCGCGGCACGATCATCGTGTGCGGCTTCTCGGCTGCGACCAGCCCCGCGGCACGGAGGTCCGCCAGCACGGCTTTTCGCGCCGCGTAGCGGTCGAGGCCGCGGTATTTCTCCGGCGCGTTGGCGTTGATCTTCGCATCCAGAGTGAAGATCTCGAGCGGATCGAGCCCGTGCCGCCTGCCGATGTCGTAATCGTTGAAATCGTGCGCCGGCGTGATTTTCACGCAGCCGGTGCCGAACGCCTTGTCGACGGAGGCATCGGCGATTACCGGAATCCGCCGCCCGGTGAGCGGCAGTTCGACCTCCTTTCCGACAAATCGCGCGTAGCGTTCATCATCCGGATTGACCGCGACCGCGACATCGCCCAGCATCGTTTCCGGTCGCGTCGTCGCGACGGTGAGATAGCCGGACGCATCGATCAGCGGGTAGCGAATCTCCCACAGCGTGCCCTCCTCTTCCTCCTTTTCGACCTCGAGATCGGACACCGCGGTGCCCAGCACGGGATCCCAATTGATGAGCCGCTTGCCGCGATAGATGAGGCCATCGTCGTAAAGGCGCACAAAGGTTTCGAGCACCGCGTTGGACAAGCCTTCGTCCATGGTGAAGCGCTCGCGCGACCAGTCTGCCGATGCGCCGAGCCTTCGCATCTGGTTGGTGATCGTCGAGCCCGATTCCTGCTTCCACCCCCAGACGCGCTCGATGAACCTGGCGCGACCGAGATCGCGGCGCGATAAGCCTTCCGCCTTCAACTGATTCTCGACGACGATCTGGGTGGCGATGCCGGCGTGGTCGGTGCCGACCTGCCAGAGCGTGTTGTCGCCGCGCATGCGGTGCCACCGGATCAGCACGTCCATCAGCGTCTGCTGGAACGCGTGCCCCATGTGCAGCGTGCCGGTGACGTTCGGCGGCGGGAGCTGGATGCAGTACGCGGGAACGTTCTCGCGCAGAGACGGCTTGAACAGCCCGTGCGACTCCCAGTACGCGTACCACTTGCCTTCGATCGTGCGCGGCTCGAAGCTTTTCGCGAGTTCCATCGGCGAGGCCGTCAGCAAACCGCGAATTATAGCGAATTGGCGCGGCACGCCCGGGCGTGGTGCCCTGCGCGTCGGCTGCAGTGATCGAGAGGAACTAACGCGACGGCGTGGCGACGGGCTCGGCGTCGGTCATGCGGTAGAGCACACCGGCCGGATCGTCTTTCAGCACCGCGAACCTGCCGGCGACGACGATCGGCTCGAAACCGTACGCGAGCGGTTTCTTGGCCAATACTTCGACGATTGAGTCGGGCCCGGCCGGAAGACAGAACGGGCAATGCGGGGGCACGGCGGAGAGCAGGAAATGCTTCTGCTTGTCGCCCATGTCGAGCGGAATGATGAAGCCCTGGACGCGCACGTCCTTCTTGTCCAGGCCCATGATGTCGCGCGAGAACTGCGGAACCATCTTGTTGCCCTGCTTGACCGGCTCGACCTGCGAGAGCGTCTTCCACGACACGACGCCGTGCAGGTCCGGGAGGAGCTGCGAGGCGTAATCAGCCGCGCTCGGCAGCCCCGACGGCGGCACGGTGTTGTCGAGGGCGAGCACGGGCAACGCTGCGGCGAGGATCGCAGCCCCGATGACAGAAGCAAAGCGGATGGTCATTGCAATCAACCTTTGGCCAAGGTTGCCGCCACGTCGAGGCGATACGCGCGCCAAGCCGGCAGCAATGCCGCGATTATACCCCCGGAGAGCGCGAGTGTAACGACGCCAAGCTCGCCAGGAAGGAGCGTCGACGCGCCGGTCGCGAGTGATGCTGCGGCGGGAAGCCATGCGCCGATCGCTGCGAGCAGCGCGTGTCCTAGCGTGACCCCCAGTAGTGCGCCTGCAGCAGACAGCAGCAAGCTCTCGAGGAGCAGCACACCGCACACGCGGCCGCGGCTCGCGCCCAAGGTGCGCATGATGGCGAGATCGTATTGACGTGCATCCATCGCCTGGTAGAGCGCGATGAACATTCCCAATGCGGCGGCGGCGATGAGAAACAGCGCAAAGCCGCGGATGACGTCGGTCCCGACGCCGAACACCGTGAACAACCGCGCCGACTCGTATGCAGGCGACGCAGATTGCAGCGACGATTCCGCATTGATCTGCCGCGGCAGGCTGGCCGCGGCGAGCGGCGTCGAGTAGCGGATGAGCGCCATCGTGACCTCGCGTCCCGGCGCCACGGCGGATTCCTCGGCATGCGCGTTGGCGGAGCCCGGCTGACCCGCCGCGGCGCTCTCTTGCGCGTGCTCTTCCTGCGCTTCGTGCTCGTGCACCTTCCAGACGCTATCGACGCCGGTGAGCACCAGACGGTCGATGACGGTGCCCGCCGGCGCGAGAATCCCGACGACGCGGTATGGATTGTCGGCGTGAACCTCGCCGCCCTCGACGAGCCCGTGCGAGCCCGCAAATTGCGCGCCGACGACAAGTCCCGAGCGGCGCGCGACTTCCGCACCGAGTACCCCTTCGAGCGGCGCCCTCCACAGCGCGCCACTGGCGAGCCGGGCGCCATAGAGACTGAGGAAGCCGGGTTCGGTGCCGACGATGTGATAGGCGCGATAGCTGTCGCCCAGCGCAATGGGAATGACTTCGCGGATCAGCGGGTTGCGGCGAAGCCTTTCGACTTCCTCGAGCGGGATGTTTCCGGGCGGCACGTCGACGTGGTAGACGCCGGCCAGCACGAGCTGCAGCGGACTGCCCTTGGCGCCGACGACAAGATCGATCGCCGCGGCATCGCGCTTGAGGCGCTCATCGAGCGCAGTGGTGAGCAGCAGCAACAGCGTGATCGTGGCAACGCCGAGCGTGAGCAGCAACAGGTTGAGCAGCGTCGCCAGCGGGCTGCGCCGGGCGTAGGCGTAGGCAATATGCACAAGGTTCACGCCGCGGCCTCGAGATCGTAACGGCGCGCAAAGGCATCGCGAATGCGGCCGTCGTGCGAGGCGACGACGAGCGTCGCGCCGACAGCGTCGGCCTGCGCCGCGAGCAGACCGGCGGCGGCAAGTGCGTTTGCATCGTCGAGCGCGGCGGTCGGCTCGTCGGCGAGTAGCAGTGCGGGCCGGTTGATCGCCGCCCTCGCGATTGCCACCCGCTGCGCCTGTCCCTGCGACAGCGTGCCGGGCATCCGCAGCGCGAGATCGCCGATGCCGAGCGCCGCGAGCACCGCTTGCGCCGCCGCGGGATCTGCCGGAACTCCGGCAAGATATTGCGCGAGCAGCAGGTTATCGAGCGCGGAAAGGCTCGCGAGTAGGTGCAGCCGCTGCGGCACGAAGCCGACGTGGCGGCCGCGCCAGCGGTCGAGCGCAGTGCCCGACAGCTCGGCGAGATTCTGGCCGCCGACGGCGACACTTCCCTGCGACGGTCGCAGCAGGCCCGCCAACAGGTGCAGCAATGTCGACTTGCCGCTTCCCGAAGGGCCCGCGAGCAACCAGCGTTCGCCCGGCGCCGCCGACCACGCCGGCACCCGCAGCGCGAGCGTCTTTCCGAAGCGATGCTCGATGCCGTTGAGCGCAAACATTTGCGCAGAGCTTAACGCAACCCGGTTGCGTTTACAATTCGCGTCCGACGGCGCGCGCGACCGCGCCGAGCTGTCCCATCAGCGTCGCGAACTCGGCCGGGGTCAGCGCCTGGTCGGCGTCGCACCATGCATCGCAGGGATTGGGATGCACCTCGATCAGCAGGCCGTCGGCGCCCGCCGCCACCGCCGCGCAGGAAAGCGCCGGCACCATCCACGCCTTGCCGCCGGCATGCGAGGGATCGACGATCACCGGCAGATGCGTTTCGCGCTTGAGCACAGGCACCGCGGTCACGTCGAGCACATTGCGATACGCGGTCTCGAAGGTGCGGATCCCGCGTTCGCAGAAGATGATGTTGTGATTGCCCCCGGCAGCGATGTATTCGGCTGCCATCAGCCACTCGTTGATCGTCGACGACATGCCGCGCTTGAGGATGACCGGCTTGGTCGTGCGCCCGACTTCCTTCAGCAGATCGAAGTTCTGCATGTTGCGCGTGCCGATCTGGATGACGTCGACGTCGTATTGCAGGAAGGTTTCGAGCATCCGCGGGTCCATCAGCTCGGTAACGATCGGCAGGCCGTGCGCATCGGCGGCTGTTCGCAGCAACTCCAGCCCTTCAATGCCTTTGCCCTGAAACGTGTAGGGGCTCGTGCGCGGCTTGAATGCACCGCCGCGCATCAGGCGCGCGCCAGCCGACTTCACGCCCGCCGCAGCGACGTCCATCTGCGGGCCGGTCTCGACCGAGCACGGACCCGCGATGACCTGCACGGTCTTTCCGCCGATCGGCACCCCGGCGACGTCGATGACAGTGTTCGCCTTGTGCCATTCCCGCGCGACGATCTTGTACTGCTTGACGATGTGCATCGATTTCTCGACGCCGGGCATCGGATCGAACATTTCGGGATCGAGCTTGCGCTCGTCGCCGACGGCGCCGATCAACGTGCGCTCGGTGCCGCGCGAGATGTGAACCTGCAAGCCATGGGCAAGGATTTTCGCTTCGACGGCTTCGATTGCCTTTTCGTCGGCGTCCGGCTGCATGACGATGATCATGGTCGATTCCCCAAAAAAATCGGGCGGCACCTGGGCCGCCCGATGTTGGTTGAAACTGGTTGCTTGCGACGAAGCAGGCGGCCCGCGCAGCAGCTATTCAGCGATCCGACCATCAGGCCGCGCATTGGTCGCAGCTTCCCTTGATGGTGACCTCGATGTCGCGCCGCCGATACCCGGCGGGGAGTGGTATCGACGGCAGCCTGGCCTGGTCGAGGCAGATTACCTTGCCGCAGGAACTGCACTCGAAGTGGGCGTGGCCACCGCCGCGCGCGGGCCGATGCCCGGCGGCCGAAAAGCGCCAGATCCGATCCTCGCCGGAGACCTTGTGCACAAGACCCTGCTCGGTAAGCCATTCGAGCACGCGGTAGAGCGTCACGCGATCGACATCTTGGCCACGGCGCAAGCGGCGCTCGACCTCGTGATGCGTCAACGCCTCGTCGGCGCGAAGCAGCGCCGCCAGCACTTCGATGCGGGCGCGCGTCAGGCGCGCGCCGGTCGTCGCAAGCAGCGTTGCCGCCTGCAGCGCGGGTCGTGACGGGACATTCTTGTGAGTCATCGGAGAAACGGTGCCCGCAGGCTCGGACGATCATAGCGCCGGCTCGCACGGCAAAACAAGCGCGGCAGCCTCCTTCTACGGGCTCACGCCGCTACTTCTTCTGCTGCTGTCGCCATTGCGCGATCTCGCGTTCGATCGCTTCGGCGACATACGTTCGCACGAGCTGCCCGACGTGGGCATCGATCGCCTCGACCAGCTCGGCGCCGGCGCGCGCAACGATCGGCTGCAGGTGCGAGGCGAGTTGCGCCTTGAGGCCGGTGTCGATGAACAGATCCAGGCGCTGCAGCACCTGCATCGAAATCTGCTCTGCCAGCGCACGCCAGCGCTCTTCGTCGTTGGCCGCCTCTGGCGGAACCGATTCGCCCGTCGACACCGCCGGGCTTTCGGTGCCGCCGGGTGGCGTCGAGCCCGTCGGCGGCGGCGTCGGCGCGGAGCCCGCCGCACGAAGCGTCCGCGTGACCGTCGGGTCGCGCTCCTCGGCTCGTTGCGCAGTCCCGGCTTGGGGCTCGACAGCGCGAAGCGCGACCGGTGGAACGACCGCGACCGTATCCGGCGCCGGGCCCGTGATGCTGTGCAGGGCCGGATCCATCGTGTCGGGACCGAGCCAGACCGAAGGGTCGCCTTCCCCCATCCCCGGCGGCAGCGACGCAACCTCGACCACGACTTCTTCTTCGACCACATCGGTGAGCAGTGGCGGCTCCAGATCGCGCTCGGAGTCCTCGGCCCCAGCGAGCACATCGATGTCACGCGCCGGCGCTACGGTGGCCGGTCCAGGCGCCAGTTCGCCACCCTCCTGCAGTTCCGCAGCTCCGCCGGTATCGTTGATCGGCGCGCCCTCCGGCGCCCGATTCGCCTCGTCGCGCAGTGGCCTGCCGCGCGGGGCGCGCGCATCGGCAGCCTGGCCCCGAGAGGTCGGGCCGATTCGCTCGCGCGTCGACGGCCCGTTACGGGACGGCATCGCCGATTCTTCGGGGATGGCGTCGGTCAGCAGCGGAATGCCGCCATCACCACCGCGATTCCTCCGCATCAGCGCGTCGGCTTGCTCGAGCAATTCGCGGGCGGTGGGCATGGCGAGCAGCTTCTATCAGCGCTCGGCGAGGCTATGCGTGCGCAGCTCGTAGCCGCGTTCGCGGTAGAAGCGGAAGCGCGCGCGACCGGCAGCAGCATCGGCCTGATCGATGCCGACGATTTCAGCCAGGCGCTCGAAGCGGGAAAAGAAAGACGGCGGCTCCGCATGAAGATTGATCAGTACGGTGGCGGGGCCGGGATGATCGTCGACGTGATCGATCCAGATGGGCGTTTCGCCCGCCAAGGCGCTGCCCACGCGGCAATGCGGCAAGAAGGCAATAGGAGGCTTGAGCCACAGCCAGCGATCGAGCTCTTCGGTCGTCGCGGCATCGGGCGTCAGCACGCGTACATTGCCATGCTGCGCAAAGGCCTTGGCGACGAGCTTCGCCGTTACTTCCAGGCGATCGGCCACGTGGGTATAGAAATCAATGGAGGTCATGATCGCATCGGCTGTTATGCCTCGACCTCCTTGCACCCAAAACCCCTTGCCGCGGGCTCACGCCGCTCCCTCCTGCGACAGGAGCCACGTCGCGAGCAGCGGCACGGGGCGCCCGGTTGCGCCTTTTTCCTTGCCTTCCTTCCAGGCGATGCCCGCGATGTCGAGATGCGCCCAGTCGTATTTGCGCGCGAACTTGGAAAGAAAGCATGCGGCGGTGATGCTGCCGCCGGCGCGGTCGCCGATATTGGCGAAGTCGGCGAAGTTGCTGTTGAGCACCTCGTGGTAATCCTCCCAGAGGGGCATTTGCCAGGCGCGGTCGAACGCTTCCTCGCCCGCGCCGAGCAAGGCCCGCGCCAGGCTGTCGCTGTTGCTGAACACGCCGCAGGCGATGTGGCCGAGCGAGATGACCATGGCGCCGGTAAGCGTCGCGATGTCGACGACTGCGGTGGGCTCGTAGCGCTCGGCGTAGGTGAGCGCGTCGCACAGGATCAGGCGGCCTTCGGCGTCGGTATTCAGAACCTCGACCGTCTGCCCCGACATGCTGCGAACGATGTCTCCCGGCTTGGTCGCGCGGCCGTTGGGCATGTTTTCACAGGCGGCGACGAGGCCGACCAGGTTGATCTTGGCTTTGAGCTCGGCAATGGCGCGAAAGGTACCCAGGACGCTCGCCGCGCCGCACATGTCGAACTTCATGTGATCCATGTCGTGCGCGGGCTTGATCGAGATGCCGCCGCTGTCGAAAGTGATGCCTTTGCCGACCAGGACCATAGGCTTCTGTTTCTTGCCCGCGCCGTTGTATTCGAGAACGATGAACTTCGGTGGCTGCTCGCTGCCGTTGGTGACCGACAGGAACGAGCCCATCTTGAGCTCCTCGAGCTGCGGCCGGTCGAGCACCTGGCAGCTGAAATTGAGGTCCTTCGCCAAGGCTTGCGCCCGCTCGGCAAGATAGGTCGGAGTGCAGATGTTGCCTGGAAGGTTACCGAGATCGCGCGCGAGATCCATGCCGTGCGCGATCGCCAGCCCCCGCGCGGCTGCCGCCTCGCCTGCGGTGAGGTCGCTGCGTTGCGGCACGGAGAGCGTGAGCTTGCGCAGCGGCCGGCGGACATCGGCAGGCTGACTCTTCATCTCGTCGAAGCGGTAAACCGCCTCCATCGCCACCACCACTGCGTGTTCGACGCGCCACGCGACTTCGCGCCGCTTGACTTTCTCCTCGGTGAGATAGACGACGGCCTCATAAGAGCCGGTTTCATTGAGCAACCGCACCGCGGCGCGCGTTGCGGTGCGGAACTCGCGCTCGCGGAAGTCGCGCTCTTTGCCCAGACCGACGAGCAGAACGCGGTCGGCGAGCGTCCCGCGAACGTTATGCAGCAACAGCGTGCTGCCCAGTTTTCCCTCCATATCGCCGCGGCGAATGATCTCGCTGACGTATCCTCCCGACGCGCGATCGATCAGCTCCGCAGACAGGCTGGGCTTGCGGTTGTCGAAGACGCCGACGACCACGCAGGCGCTGCGCTGCTTCTCCGGGCTGCCGCTTTTTATGGTAAATTCCATCGCCGCTCCCACGCACGATAAGTCGCCTTTAGTATGGCTTTAGGCGATGTCAGCGGCATTATCGGCAAATCAGCCCGAAAAAGTCAAAATTTTTCCGCCGTCATGGTCTTCCGCCGCAGCCTGGTGCGAGAACTGACCGCGACTGCGGTTGCCCTTTTTCTCGTCTTACTCGGCATTCTGTTCACCAATCTCGTGCTGCGACTGCTCGCTCGCGCCGCGGGTGGAACGATCGCGCCGGAGAGCATTCTTGCGCTTCTGGGGTTCAACGCGCTGTTCTACTTCAACATCCTCCTATCGGTCGCGCTGTTCGTCACCGTGCTGCTGACCCTGTCGCGCTGGTATCGCGACAGCGAGATGATCGTCTGGTTTACCTCCGGTCAGGGACTGACCGCCTGGCTCAAGCCGATTCTGCTGTTTGCGACGCCGTTTTTGATCGCCATCGTCGTGCTATCGCTCTGGCTTTCGCCCTGGGCCGAAGGCCGGCGTCTCGAGTACGAGCGCCAGCTCGAATCGCGCGACGAAGTTGCGCTGCTGGCGCCCGGTCTGTTCAAGGAATTCCGTCAGGCGCGGCTCGTCGTGTTCATCGAAAGCATCAACACCCTCAGCAGCACGATTCACAACATCTTTCTGCACTCGATCGATGGTGGCAAGGACGTAACCACGGTTGCGCGTTCCGGTTATCTCGAGGACGCGCCAAACGGCGATCGCTTCATCGTGCTCCAGGAGGGCCGGCGCTATGAGGGCCAGCCGGGAACCGCCGAGTTTCGCAGCGTCGAGTTCGAGCGGCTGGGCCGGCGCATCGAACCCGCGGAAGTTCGCGCCCTGCCGCTGTCGCTCAAGGCCCTTCCGCTCGAGGCGCTGATCGCGAGCAACGGGACACCCGAGCGCGCCGAGCTGTTCTGGCGCCTGTCGGTGCCGATCAGCGCCTTTGTGCTGCTCCTGCTGGCGATTCCGCTGTCTTATGTCAATCCGCGCATGGGCCGTTCGTTCAACCTCATCGCGGCGGCGTTCATGTACATGGTCTACAGCAACTGCCTCAATATCGTGCAGAGCGTCATCGCGCAGGGACGGCTGTCGATGCCGGCCGGGTTGGTCCTTATCCACAGTATCGCAATCGCCGTTGTCATTATCCTGTTCTGGAACCGGCTGCGGGTGGTCGCCGTATTCCGTCGTCGTCGCCCGGCGCACGCATGAAGACGCTATCGCGCTACATCGGTCGCGAAGTGCTCTACGCGACGATCCTCATCTTCGTCGCGCTCTTGATGCTGTTCGCGTTCTTCGACCTGATCCACGAGCTTGGCAACGTCGGCAAGGACGGCTATCCGCTTGGCAGGGCGCTGCTCTTCGTCGGCCTGTCGGTGCCCGGGCACATCTACGAGCTCGTGCCCACGGCGGCGCTGATCGGAACCTTGTCTGCGATCGCCGGACTGGTCGCGAATTCCGAGTACACGGTGATGCGCACCTCAGGCGCCTCGCTGACGCAGATCACGCTGGCGATCGTCCGCGTCGGGATTCCCTTGGCCATCGCTACGTTCCTCGCCGGCGAGTTTCTCGCCCCACCCGCCGAGCGCCTCGCGCAGCAGGTCCGCGTCCAGACTCACGGCCAGGTCAACCGCATCATCGCGCAGCAGTTCGAGTCGGGATTCTGGTTCAAGCAGGACCTGACCTTCGTCAACATCAAGAGCGTGCTGCCGGACACGACGCTGCTCGGCGTGCGCATCTACGAGTTCGATCGCGACCTGCGCCTCAAGGCGCTGCGCGTCGCCGACTCCGGAACATTCGTCGAAGAAGGGCTGTGGCGGCTGAAGAACGCGCAAACCACCGCGCTCGGACCCGCCGGCGCCAACGTTACGCGCGCCGCGGAGCTCGATTGGGAAACCGTGCTCAAGCCGTCGATCCTGACCGTATATCAGGTCGCTCCGGAAAAGCTGGAGTTGCCGACGCTCTACGACAACATCCGCGTGCTGGGCGGCAATCAACAAAAAACGTCGCGCTTCGAGATCGCCCTCTGGAACAAGCTCTTCTATCCTGCGGCAGTGCTCGTGATGATGGTGCTGGCGCTGCCGTTCGCTTATTTTCAGCGCCGCGCGGGCGGCGTGGGCTTGCGCATCTTCGCCGGGACGATTATCGGCCTCGTATTCTTTCTCCTGGGAAGGCTGTTCTCGTATCTCGGCGTCATCAACGACTGGCCACCGTTGTTCTCCGCGGCATTCCCTGTGTTCGCCTTCGTGACCGTCGCGGTGACGATGCTGTGGTGGCTGGAGCGGCGGTAGCTGCGAATTCATTCGCACGCTATCGTCCGCATGATCCGCCGCGGCCGGATGAATCCGGCCCTACGTCCTACGAAAACACGCGAAGCGTGAAAAAAATCGCCGCCGTTAGCGGGGATTCTTTGAACTGTGTTGCAACCAGCGCGTCTAGGATGCCGCCGGCACGACGTTGACGATGGTCTTCTGGTCGGCGCCCTTGACTCTGAACTCGACTTTGCCATCGACGAGCGCAAACAGCGTGTGATCCTTGCCGATGCCGACGTTGACGCCGGGATGCACTTTGGTCCCGCGCTGGCGGACGATGATGGCCCCCGCAGTGATCGGCTCGCCCCCGAAGGCTTTGACGCCGAGCCGTTTCGATTGCGAATCGCGGCCGTTGCGCGAGCTGCCGCCTGCCTTTTTGTGTGCCATGTCCGGTTACCTCTCGGCGTTGCGGTTCAACCGACGATGCCGTCGATCTTGAGCTCGGTGAAGCCCTGACGATGGCCCTGATGCTTCTGATAATGCTTGCGGCGGCGCATCTTGAAAATCTTGACTTTATCGCCGCGGCCATGACCAAGCACGGTGGCCGTCACGGTCGCGCCGGCAACGATCGGCTGACCCAGACGAACGGTTGACTCGTCTCCGACCAGCAGCACCTGGTCGAGAACGATCTGGGCGCCCACCTCCGCCGGTATCTGTTCTACCTTGAGTTTTTCGCCGGGGACAACCTTGTACTGCTTGCCGCCGGTTTTTATGACCGCGTACATGAGAACGAACTCCAGGGGATGCTGCAGAAAAGAGTGCTATTTTAAGACCTTAGCGCAGCAATGTCAAAGCGCGCTTCGGCCACCACACTCCGGGCTTCGGTCACAGGCTTGGGGTTAGAATACGCCCGCGGCGGACACCGCACGCGCGATTGGAACCGGTGGCAACGTCCTGCCCGATCGCGGCATCCTCCATCGGCCTCGCCCAACTTCGTTTCGTGCCCACTCAACTGCTCGAATCGGTTCTGCACGACGACATGCAGGCGGTCGACCGCGTGCTGCGCGACAGCCTTGCGTCGGACGTCGTGCTCATCCGCCAAGTCGCCGAGTACATCATCGGCAGCGGCGGCAAGCGGCTGAGGCCAGCGCTGCTACTGCTCGCCGCGCGCGCCTGCGGCTATCGCGGCTCGCATCACCATACCCTGGCGGCCGTAATCGAGATGATCCATACCGCGACGCTGCTGCACGACGACGTCGTCGACGAGTCGTCGCTGCGCCGCGGCCACGCGACCGCGAACGCGACGTTCGGCAACGCACCCAGCGTGCTGGTCGGCGATTTCGTATACTCGCGCGCATTTCAGCTCATGGTCACCGTCGACAACCTGCGCGTACTGCGCATTCTGTCCGACGCGACCAATGTGATCGCAGAAGGCGAGGTGCTGCAGCTCCTCAATGCGGGCAACCCCGACGTCGCAGAGCAAGCCTACCTCGATGTCATCCGGCGCAAGACCGCAAAGCTCTTCGAGGCTTCTGCTCAGCTCGGTGCAGTCCTCGGCCGCGCCGAGCCGGTGATCGAAGATGCGCTGGCGCGCTACGGCATGCATCTGGGCACCGCATTCCAGCTTGTCGACGACGTTCTCGATTATTCGGGCGACTTCGATGCGATCGGCAAGAATCTCGGCGATGACCTCGCGGAAGGCAAGCCGACCTTGCCCCTGATTCGCGCACTCGCTGTAGGATCGGCCGCCGATGCGGTAGTGATTCGCGATGCGCTCGCTGGCGGTCACCGCGACGATTTCAAGCCGGTTCTCGCAGTCCTGTCGCGTACCGGTGCATTGGAGTATGCGAAGCGTTGCGCAGAGGAAGAAAGCGCACAGGCAGCGGCGTGTCTGGACGTGCTCGCGAATTCTCCGGCCCGCGAAACTCTGCTAGAATTATCTCGTTTCGCAGTGCAAAGAACGTACTAGGAATATTTCCGGTGCTTCCCGATCGCTGCGACAAGTCGGGGTGTAGCTTAGCCTGGTAGAGCGCTACGTTCGGGACGTAGAGGTCGCTGGTTCAAATCCAGTCACCCCGACCAGTCGAATCCCCTCTCGTAACTCCTCCCGTAACTCCAGCCACTAGCGCCCCGCTAGGCTCGCAGAGGGGCTTCCGGCTAGCGACGTAGCACTCGACCGCCGCTGCATTGTGTCCTGTGGGGACACTCTAGCGTTTCCTCGAGTTCGCTGCGCGGACGACCATGATTACGACTAGATCAGGTGGGAGCCTTCCGCCACACCATTACGAACAGCTGATGGTGTTCATGGATAGGACTAACCTGTTTGAGCGCCTCAAAGCTGAAAGGATCGTTGTGGCGTCGCTGTACAACCTCCTCGTTTACTATTCCGACCAGCGGAAAATCGTTCGCATGTACCTGTACACGATTGAGCAACACCGGCAAGCGGCAAAAGCGAGGCATGGCGAGATTTTTTCGACAACATTCGCGTCGTACTCGGGACCGGGGTCCCAAAGGGGGACGGCAACATCAAGGAAAAAGGCGTCGATGCGCTGCTGGTCGCCGATCTTGTTTATCACGCAGCAGCAAAAAATTTCGATCACGCGCTCTTAGTGAGTGTTGACACTGACTTCGAATTTGCCATCAAGCGAGTGGAAGACTTCGGTTGCAGAACGTCCGTCCTCGGCGTGTTCGCCGATGTACCGGAGAGGCTTCGTAATGCCTGTGATCAAACGATGCAGGTCAAGAGGAAAGAAATGATTAGGCAAAACCTCGCAACGGAAGCCCCCGAAGGGCATCCAGCTACCTAAGGGAGCCGGACGAGCCGCCGAATTGTGCCCTGGCCGATTTAAGCGCGCCGGCGGGCACGCTACGCGGTCGGCGGGCGACGGTCTACGGGAAAAAGAAAAGCGGCCCACATGGGGCCCGCTCGTCGAGCGTGGGACCTGTTATTGAAGCGTGGCCGGTGCGTACTCCTCGGCAATCTAGCGAAGCTTACCCAACGCGATCGGGCACCTTTCGGGCAAGCCGTGCGTTCTCCCTTCCAACCCTCGCGAACCGCTGTGCAAGCCAGAATGGCTAATCAAGAGTCTTGACGGGAACGACGCGCAGTCGGCTGGCGGCGATCGCAGCATGGGCATGGGTTACCTGGGATGTTGTATACACTATGTTACATACTACTTGACAATGTCGTATTCCTGAATGACACTGGCATATCTGCTACGGCCTGCTATTGCGGTTTGCTTATCCGTAGACGGACGGGAACATTGTCACCGAAAACTCGCCAGCTCATTGCATGTTCGATTGAGCGGAGTCAGCGACCATTGCTATCACCCCCACTGGTCCGGTGAAGGCTGGTGGGGCAGGAAAAGGAGGTTAGGCTATGCAAGCTCGTACTCTGCGTTGTTCTTCCATCCTTCTGGCTCTGGTGGGGGTGCTGTTGATCGTGCGGCCCTCCTCTGTCGCGGCGTTGACGGTCGGAAACCCTATCTGTCCGGTTGAGGTAGTTGACTACAATCCGGGCAACGGCGAAGACATCGTGGTGCCTTCGGGTTACAAGGTGTCCGTGTTCGCCAAGGATCTAAACTTCCCGACCGCCGTCGCATTCAAGGGCAACAAGAATCAGTTCGAAGTCTACGTGCTGGAGTCAGGGCACGGTCTGCCGAGCATCTGTAACGACGAGGAGAGCGCCACCGTCGGGGGCGTGTCCTCGCCTACCAACCCGTTCACGCCCGACATTCTGGTGTTCGACCAGAATGGGGGCCTGGTGCGTGGTCCCCTCGCCAAGCCCAGCTCGGGGCCGGACAGCTTGCAGGCGCACGGCCCCGCGATCGATATCGCGTTTGAGAACGGCTTTCATGGCGGGCGCCTCTTCGCCACGGATTCGAACCAGGCCATCCGCACAGTGGGGGCCCAGAACAACAGTTCGCGCATCGTGACCGTGGACCCTGACAGCGGAAAGGTCACCCCGTTCATCTCCGGCCTGCCGACGGGTGACCATCCGGCCGAGCAGATCACCTTCGAGGGCGCCTGGATCTACTGGTCTCAGGGGTCGACGACCAATGCGGGTGTGGTCGGACTCGATAACGGCGGGGGCGCCAATCAGCATGACATCCCCTGTCAAGACATCGTGCTGAGCGACAATGTGTTTTCCTCCGGCGGCGGGGTCTTTACCAGCGGGTACTCGGACCACGGCGTCACGAATCCCGGCGGCACCGTCCTGGCGTTCACGGGCGCCACGGGGCCGGGTATCTGCGACGGCGCCATCTTGAGAGCAAAGGTCAACGCGACAAACCCGAAGGCCACGATCGAGCCCTTCTCGTGGGGCTACCGCAACCCATTCGGTATCCGGTTCGCGCCGAACGGTCATCCCCTAAAAGGCGGATTGTTGGTGACCGAGAACGGCGAAGACGAGCGGGGCGCACGGCCGGTCAACAACGCGCCGGACCGCCTAGCGCTCGCCCAGCAAAATAAGGACGGGAGTCCGGACTACCACGGGTGGCCGGACCGATTTGGTTTCCTGGAGTCGACGCAGGCGGTGTTCAATCCGGTCTGCGGACCTGGTGACGATCTCTTTCCGGACTGCGCCGCGATCTTCGCGCTCGATATCCCCATCAAGCCCGTCCTCGCGTTTCCACCCCAGCCGATCACGGCCCCCCTGGCCCTGGAGCCGGCAGACGTCGCGGCGGTCGGGCTCGACTTCGTGCCGGATTCCTTCGTAACCGGCCCGGTCAGGAAGGGCGCTGCGCTCGTCTCGCGCGAGGGGGATTTCGGGTTCTCGGCAGCGAATGGCGAGCCGGAGGCGGGGCACGATATCGAGCTAGTGAACTTCAGCGGGCCGCCGCTTGAGCTTCAGCAGACGCGGTTTGCGCATAACACGACGTTCGAGCAGGCGTTCGTGGATGGGCTTCGCGGCATCAACCGTCCGGTGGATCTCAAGTTCGGGCCCGACGATTGCGCGTACCTCGTCGACTACGGGGCCGTGCGTGACTTCGGGCAGTCCGATCCCGCCAGCAAGTTCATTGATCCCGCAGATGCTCCGCTCGTCCAGATTCCCGGGACGGGTGTGATCTGGAAGATCTGCAAGCAATAGATAAGCCTCTGACAAGCAAAGGGGGCGGCTTCGGCCGCCCCCTTTGCTCGCAACCGGAGCTTAACTCCTGCCGCGCCCGGCCCACGCTGAAGACCCCGAACGTTTTCGTGCTCAAGACGTCGCGCTCAAAGGCACTCTTGAGCAATCGTTCGCACGAAAATGCGCGCGACGTTTCATGATCTTAAGAAGACGCGCGTATTTGCAGATCTGGTCGCGCATTTTCGTGCTTTCCGCGGCGTTTTGCATTTGAAGACGGTCAGCGCCCGAGCATGGGCAGGTTGAGCCCTTGCATCTTAGCGACCTCGATCGCCTTCGCATATCCGGCATCGGCGTGGCGCGCGACGCCGATCGCAGGATCGTTCCACAGCACGCGCTCGATGCGCTTCGCTGCGGCGGGTGTGCCGTCGCAGACGATGACCACTCCAGCGTGTTGCGAATAACCCATGCCGACGCCGCCACCGTGATGGATCGACACCCAGGTTGCGCCGCCGGCGGTGTTGAGCAGCGCGTTCAACAGGGGCCAGTCGGAAACCGCGTCCGATCCGTCGGCCATGCCTTCCGTTTCCCGATTCGGGCTTGCCACCGAGCCGGTGTCGAGATGATCGCGGCCGATGACGATGGGTGCCTTGATCTCGCCGCTCGCGACCATCTCGTTGAAGGCGAGCCCTGCCCGATGGCGTTCACCCAGGCCAAGCCAGCAGATCCGTGCCGGCAGCCCCTGAAAGGCGATCCGCTCTCCCGCAAGATCCAACCAGCGATGCAGCGCGGCATCGCCCGGAAAAAGCTCCTTGACCTTGCGGTCGGTCTTGCGGATGTCTTCCGGCTCTCCGGACAAGGCGACCCAACGGAACGGTCCCTTGCCCTCGCAGAACAGCGGCCGGATGTACGCCGGTACGAATCCCGGGAATGCGAAAGCGTTGCTCACGCCTTCGTCGAACGCGACCTGGCGAATATTGTTGCCGTAGTCGACCGTCGGGATGCCCTGGGCGTGGAAGTCGAGCATCGCCTCGACATGCGAGCGGATCGAGCGCCGCGCCGCGGCGGTCAGCTCGGCGTGCTGCGACGGATCATCCTGTGCCGTGCGCCAACGCTCCAGCGTCCATCCCGCCGGCAGATAACCGTTGACCAGATCGTGCGCGGAGGTCTGGTCGGTGACGAGATGCGGAGCCACCTTGCGCCGGACGAGCTCCGGTAGGACCTCCGCCGCATTGCCGAGCAACCCGACCGACGTGGGCTTGCGCGCGGCGCGGGCCTTGTCGATGATCGCCAGCGCATCGTCGATGTCCTGCGCGAGGACGTCGAGATAACGCGTCTTCAAACGCATCTCGATGCGCGAAGGCTGGCACTCGATGGCCAGCAGCGACGCGCCCGCCATCGTCGCCGCCAGCGGCTGCGCGCCGCCCATGCCACCCAGGCCCGCGGTCAGGATCCACTTGTCGGCGAGCTCGCCCCCGTAGTGCTGGCGGCCCGCTTCGGCAAAGGTCTCATAGGTCCCCTGCACGATGCCCTGGCTGCCGATATAGATCCATGACCCGGCGGTCATCTGGCCGAACATCATGAGACCTTTGCGGTCGAGCTCGTTGAAATGCTCCCACGTCGCCCACTTCGGCACCAGGTTCGAATTGGCGATCAGCACCCGCGGCGCGTCAGGGTGCGTCTTGAATACGCCGACCGGCTTGCCCGACTGGATCAGCAGCGACTCGTCGTCGTTCAGTTCTTTCAGCGCCGCCACGATGGCGTCGTAACACTCCCAGTTGCGCGCGGCGCGTCCGATGCCGCCGTAGACGACCAGGTCCTGCGGCCGCTCCGCCACCTCGGGGTCGAGATTGTTCATGAGCATCCGCAGCGGCGCTTCGGTGAGCCAGCTCTTCGCGCTCAGCGTGCTGCCGCGCGGCGCGCGGATGACGCGGTCTTGCGAACGCGTGTTGGACAAATGGCTGGGGTCGTCTCGCTTCATGGGTGTCAGCTCCGCCGGCGCGAATGCTCATTGTCGCGCGACCGGGGCCGCGCGTCATCCGCCATTGCCTGCGCATCTGGTGTAGCCCGGGCTGAGCGCAGCGATGCCCGGGAAGATAACGGTTCGTCGCGACGATGTCCCTTTTTCCGATGGCGCCCCGGGCTTCGGCCTCCGGCCTCAGCCCGGGCTACATCATTTACAGGATCGCGCCGACGAAGGGCGTGAATTCGCCGCGCTCGATGCGAGCGCGCACGCGCTCGAGGTCCGGCGCAAACGCCCGGTCGCGATCCCAAAACGCCGCATCGCTGCGAATGAGCTTGAATGCCGCCTGCAGCTGCGGCGAGGTCGCTAGTGGCGCGCGCAGCTCGACGCCCTGCGCCGCGGCGAGCAACTCGACGGCGACGATTGCCGCGGTGTTGCCGGCCATCGGCGCCAGGCGCAGCGCGGCGTTGGTCGCCATGCTCACATGATCTTCCTGATTGGCCGATGTGGGGAGCGAATCGACGCTGCGCGGGAGGGAGAGCGCCTTGTTCTCGGACGCGAGCGCCGCGGCGGTCACCTGCGCGATCATGAAGCCGGAGTTGACGCCGCCATCGCGGACGAGAAACGAGGGCAATCCTGAAAGATTGGCGTCCATCAGAAGCGCGGTGCGCCGCTCGGACAACGCGCCGATCTCGGCGATCGCAAGCGCCAGGCCATCCGCGGCAAACGCCACCGGCTCGCCGTGGAAATTTCCGCCAGCGAGCACCTCGCGCGTTTCCGGAAACACGAGAGGATTATCCGATACGGCGTCGGCCTCGGTGAGCAACACTTCCCCGGCGCGGCGCATCTGGTCGAGGCAGGCACCCATGACCTGCGGCTGGCAGCGCAGGCTGTACGGATCCTGGACGCGCGGGCAGTCGCGGTGCGAGGCGCGGATGGCGCTGCCAGCGAGGAGCTCGCGCAACACGCGCGCCGCGTCCGCCTGCCCGCGATGTCCGCGGAGCGCCTGGATGCGCTCGTCGAAAGGCGTGTCGCTGCCGAGGCAAGCGTCCACCGAGAGCGCACCGGCGACCAGCGCGGCGGCAAACACGCGCTCGCCTGCGAACAGGCCGGCGAGCGCGAGCGCGGTCGAGACCTGCGTGCCATTGAGGAGCGCGAGCCCTTCCTTCGCCGCCAGCCGGAGCGGCGCGATCCCCGCGTGCATCAACGCCTTAGTGGCGGACATCGTCCTGCCCTCGACGCGCGCCTGGCCCTCGCCGATCAGCACGCCCGCGAGATGCGCGAGCGGCGCCAAATCGCCCGACGCTCCGACCGAGCCCTGGCTCGGCACGACAGGAATCACGTCGGTGTTGAGCAACTTGAGCAGCGCGTCGACGACCTCGTAACGCACGCCGGAATATCCGCGCGCGAGCGACGCGATCTTGAGCAGGAGCGTCAACCGCACCACCGCGTCGTCCAGCGGCGGCCCGGTGCCGGCGGAATGCGAGAGCACCAGCGCGCGCTGCAGCTCGGCGAGGCGCGTGGCATCGATGTGCGTGCGCGCGAGCAGCCCGAAACCGGTGTTGACGCCGTAGACGATGCGGCCTTCGGCGATGACGCCGGCAACGGCATCCGCAGCGGCGTCGATCCGCGCCCGCGCGTCGCGCTCCAGCGTAACGGCGACAGGATGGATCCAGGCCGAACGCAGCTGGTCGAGCGTCAGGCGCCCCGGCGAGAGATGCAAAGCGGTCATCGATGTTGCTTAAGTGTTGCTTAAGTAGGGTCAGAGACGACTTTCGAGCAGGTCCGGAGTAACTCTGAACGTTCCAAGAAAATCGTCTCTGACCCTACTTAAGCCGGCGAACCAGGCTGCGCAATCGCCTGCCTTCGCACGCGGCGATTGTGCCAGAAACGCTAAGGAACCCATGCCGCGGCGCGCCGTCCGGTGCGCGCCCCGATAGGCGCAGGGCTCGGAGCCGCGCGAGCTCAGCGCGCCAACTTGCGCTGCATCGCCGCGGTCAGCCTCTGGCGGCGACGCTCATAATCCGCCCACGGGTCCTTCTTCTTCGCGATACGCTCGGGGACGGTGGCGATGGTGAACGCCGACGGCGGCACCTTCGCGGAGAGCTCGTCCCAGGAAAGTGGCGTAGCCACCGTCGCTCCGGTTCGCGCGCGCAGCGAGTACGGCGCGACCGCCGTCGCGCCGCGTGTATTGCGCAGGTAGTCGACGAAGATCTTGCCGCGGCGGCGCGCCTTGGTCACTGTCGCGGTGAACTGCTCCGGAAGCGTCTTGGCGAGATGCGCGGCCACGCTCTGCGCGAAGCCCTTGACGTCTTCCCAGCTGTGGCGGCGCTGGAGCGGTACGACAACATGCAGGCCTTTCCCGCCCGTTGTCTTGACGAGGGCGTCGAGGCCGAGCTCGTCGAGCAGTGTCCGCGTCAGCTGCGCCGCCTTCACGACCGTTGCCCATGGCAGCTCCGGATCCGGATCGAGGTCGAGCACCATGGTGTCGGGGCGCTCGAGCGTGGCCGCCTGTGCGCCCCAGACGTGGAGCTCGAGCGCATTCATCTGCGCCAATCCAACAAGCGCCTTCGCCGAGTTGGCGACGATGTAAGGATTGCGTCCCGTGCTGTCTTCGATCATCGCCACGTCGATCCCCGGGACCTTGTAGCCGCCGATATGCTTCTGGAAGAAACACGGCCCTTTCGTGCCCTCGGGACAGCGCACGATCGACAGCGGCCTGCCGGCGACGTACGGCAGCAATCGCGGCGCGACCCGCGCATAGTATTCGGC
>WNGA01002893.1_pt1 | contig 26006 bp, 27 predicted proteins | sample 5400061 | NCBI WGS metagenome assembly WNGA01 (sample SAMN13153366, study PRJNA577476) | soil metagenome | isolation source: 100 cm soil or saprolite under grassland replicate 2 | place: USA:California | collected 2016-06-15 | reverse complement strand
CGGCTGGGCCGTGGCCGCTTTGGACACCTTGCGCTGAACGAATTGCGACCGCACGCTGGAACGCGTGTCCCTACGTAGCGTTCTCATCGCCCTCGCGCTTCTCTTACTCGGCGCTGCGATCGTCTGGCCGCACAGTTCTTCGTCAAAGTCGCCCTATCACGCCGACATCACCCGCACCCCGGGGGTCCTCAACCCCGAGGTAACGCAGGCAACGATTCACGCGACCATCTGCGTTCGCGGCTGGACGAAGACGATCCGGCCGCCGACCAGTTACACGAACGAGCTAAAGCTGAAGCAGATGCGTGAATACGGCGTCGGCGGCTCGAAGTCGGACTACCAGGAGGATCACCTGATCAGCCTGGAGCTCGGCGGCCACCCGACGGACCCCCGAAACCTCTGGCCCGAGCCGTATCCGCGCGCGTCCGAGGTCGACGCGATCGAGAACGACCTCAACGACAAGGTGTGCTCCGGCGAGCTGTCGCTCGAGGACGCGCAGCTCAAAGAGTCCACCGTCAAGCACACCGACGGCTGATGCGACCTAGGCCGTGGCGACCTCGACGTCGACCGACGGCACGTCCCCCCAGAGGTCTTCGAGCCGGTAGTAGGAGCGCGCCTCCGGCGTGAAGATATGCAGGACGACGTCGAGGTAGTCGGCGACGATCCAGGTCGACTCGCGCTGCCCGTCGACCGAGTGCGGCAAAAGCCTGACGTCGTGCTTCATCCGCATGTGCACCTCGTCGTAGATCCCGGCAGCCTGCCGCGGGTTCTGGCCCGTACAGATGACGAGGAAATCCGTGTAGGAGACGACGGGCCGCATGTCGAGAATGACGACGTCCTGCGCCAGCTTGTCCTGGGCGAGGCCGGCGATGCGGCGCGCTTGTTCGAGTGACGTCAGTGTGGCTTCAGATCCTTTCCGCGTGCGGGCCGAAGTGTAGCCGTGTCAATGGACACCTCGGTAGAGGCCGAGCGAGGCGATCAGCTCGGCGACTGCGGGCGGGACGAGTCCGTCGATCGGCTCGCCGCGGGCCACGCGGTCGCGGATGTCCCGGGACGAGATGGGAAGCGGCTCGATCTCGAAGAGCTCGATCCGGTCGGGCCGGGAAAGCTTGCGCAGCACGTCGTCGAGCCGATCGCGCGGATAGCCAGGTCGCGTGGCCACGCCGATCCGGGCACGAGCCGCGACGCCCTCCGGATCCTTCCACGTGAGGAAGTCGCTGAACTCGTCCGCGCCGATCAGGAACAACGGATCGCGCCAGCGCCCGGCCTCGAGCATGTCGACCGTGCGCTCGTATGGATCGAGCTCGACTTCACGGTCCGGGAAGGCGGCCTGCGCGAGCCGCAGGCGTGTGTCGCCGTCGAGCTGGACCTCCTTGTGTCCCGGACGGACGGCGACGAGGACGACGACTTCCTCGAGGTCGAACCGCTCTTCGGCGGCCTTCGCCAGGGCGAGGTGTCCGTAGTGCGGCGGGTTGAACGTGCCGCCGAGGAGGCCTGTCACTGGACTTCGAGTATGTCGCCCCCGTCGACCTCGACCTCGTCACCCGTCCGCGCACCCGCGGCCTTCAGCGCCGCGGCGAGCTCTTCCTCGTCGGTCGGCACGTCGCCCGCGATGCGGAAGCCACGATCGGTACGCAGGATGCGGAAGCGACGGCCGCCGGGGCTTGGCCGGTAGACGAGGAAGTCGACGAGGCCGTCCTCGGCAGGCTCCGGCGTCGCTTGCGGCGGACACAGTTCGAAGAGCGCCCGCTTGAGCTCGTCGATTCCGGCGCCAGTCGCGCAGGAGACGCGAAAGACGCGCACGATCCGATCGTCATCCACGTCGAACACCGGTTGGTCCGGGCGTAGGTCGACCTTGTTCAGGACTATCGCCTGCGGCCGCTCGTCGAGCCCGGCCCCGTACGCGGCCAGCTCACGGTCGATTGCAACGAATCGCCCGGCCGTGTCGTCTTCCGCGGCATCGATCACATGCAGGAGTAGATTGGCGCGCTCGAGATGGGCCAGGAACTCGTGTCCGAGGCCGACCCCCTCACTCGCGCCCTCGATCAGGCCGGGTACGTCCGCGACCGTGAGCTGGCGCGCGCCGTCGGGCGAGTCGACCGTCCCGAGCACGGGTGCGAGCGTCGTGAAGGGATACTCGGCGACCTTCGGCCGTGCATTGGAGATGCGCGTCAGCAGCGACGACTTCCCGGCATTCGGCAGGCCGACCAGGGCAGCGTCCGCGAGCAGCTTGAGGCGCAACTCGAGCGTCGCCTCCTCTCCGGGCATTCCGGTCTCTGCAAACCGAGGCGTGCGCCTCGTCGGCGAGGCGAACCGCTTGTTGCCTCTGCCGGCGATTCCTCCGCGCGCAACGATCGCGCGAGCCCCAGGGCTCGCAAGGTCTGCGATCAGCTGACCGTCGTCGTCGATCACCTGCGTCCCGACCGGCACGCGCAGCTCGACCGTCTCGCCGGTCGCGCCGTGCTTCAGCGCACCACGGCCGAGCTCGCCGCTGCCCGCGCGAAACCGCCGCCGGGAGCGGAAACCCGAAAGATCACGGAGGTCCGGATCGGCGACCAGGACGACGTCGCCGCCGGGACCGCCGTCACCGCCGTCCGGGCCGCCTTTCGGAACATGCTTCTCGCGGCGGAAGTGCAGGCTGCCGTCGCCGCCGCGACCCGCCTGCACGTGAATGCGGGCGCGGTCGTGGAACATGCGGTCTTTTAGAACGGCCGTGTCGGCGAAGCCGTCACGGCCTCTTTGGTCGGCGTCGCAAGCGAGCGCCTGAGTCCGTGCCGTTGACTTCGACGAAGCGGCACTCGCCCACGGCATCGCTTGCGATGCCGTTTGAGAGGTCGACCGGCCCTGCCGGGCGACCTCTCAAGCCGCTTCTAGGTTTCGTCAACGACGGAGACAAACCGACGCTCGCCACTAGTCCGGAAGGCGACCGTACCGGGCCGCGTGGCAAAGATGGTGTCGTCTCGACCGATGCCGGTGCCGTCGCCGGGGCGAAACTTCGTTCCGCGCTGGCGCACGAGGATCATCCCGGCCTTGACCTCCTGGCCGGAGAAGATCTTCACGCCGAGCATCTTCGGATTCGAGTCGCGCCCGTTGCGTGACGAGCCCAGTCCCTTCTTGTGAGCCATTCAGCCTTCTTTCTCGTTCTTCACTGCGATCGCGCTCTCGAGTGCGGCGATCGCGCCCTTGCGGTTCGCATTCGCACGCTCGAACTCGAGCGACGCCTCCAGCTGCTCCAGCCTCCACCGCTTCGACTTTTCGGTGATCTCTGCCACGGTGAAATCGGCGTACCCGCGCGGCAGCTGGGCTGCCACGGCTTCCTTCGGCTCTTCCTTCGCCTTGGGCGCCGGCGCTTCCTTCTCGGCCGCGGCGGTCGTCCGCTTCGCAGCGCCGATTCCCTGGATCTCGATCTGCGAGAGCTGCGCGCGGAAGCCGGTCTGGCGGCGGTAGCCCGTCTTCGGCCGGCGCTTGCCGATCCGGATCTTCTCGCCCTGGACGTGGCCGAGGACCTTGGCCGTCACCTGCGTCCTCGGAGCCAGAGTTCCGTCGCCGTCCCCGCCGAGGAAGAGGACGTCCGGGTGAAACGTCTTCCCCTCGTCCGTCTTCAGACGGTCGACGAGCAGCCGCTCGCCCTCGCGGACGCGGTACTGCTTGCCACCGAGTGAGATGATCGCGTACGTAGCCATTTCGTGGAAAACGCGGGCCTTTTGCCCGCGAGCCGAGGCAGTCTAGCGGCCGTGGCGCGGCCTCGCCAAGCCGGTCCGGGACTGCGGGAGGTCTGCGCTCTCTGGGGGCTCTATCTCCTCGTGGCCGCGGAGATCTTCGCCACCTATTCGCGCCTCCCCGTCCACGAGCTCTACCACGTGAGCGAGAACGGGCGGGCCGGCGGTGCGGGCCGAGTCCTCGTCTTCCTCAACTGGCCGACGGCGCTCGCTGCGATCCCGATCCTTGCGGTGGTCGCCGCGGAGGCACGAAGTCGGACGGTCTCCCGGCTGGCGCTTCTCGCGGCCGTCCTGTGCGCGTCCGTCTTCTGGCCGAGGGTCGTCGAGCAGGTGGACCTCGATGCGAAATGGTCGAACGCGAGCGCGGCGATCGGTGTTCTGCTGGCCCTCGGACTCACGGTTGTCGTACTCTCTCGTAGTGGCCCCGGCATGCGCACGCGCGCGCCCGGGGACCGCGTTCGCTTCGGCGCGGCCGTCGTTCTGCTCCTGGTCTCCCTGCCGTGGATCACGGCCGACCTCGGCTTTCTGATCGGACGCTGGCCGCTGCTCGGCTCGATTTTCTATTCGGACGAGTGGTACGCGGGCTTCGGTCACGCGAGGGCGGGCTGGGCCGTGCACCCGGGAAACCACCACGGCATGGCCGGAACCTTGCTCGCGCTGACGGCGATCGTGCTCTCACGCGTCCTGCCAAGCCTCGGCGCGAGGTCGCGCGCGGCGCTCGGCTCCTACCTCGCAATTCTCTTGCTCTACGGCCTCGCGAACGTCGCGAACGACTTCTGGCTCGAGCAGATCGTCAAGCGAGGGATCACGGGCTGGCAGGTGCCGTCGATGATCGTCCCGGCGCCGAACCTGCCGTGGCTCATTCTGCTCGTCCTGGCAGCGCTCGCGTACGTGCTGGTGTTCAGGCGCGTGGGGTCCCCGCAACCCGTCGGCGAGCAACGACTCCTCTGGCCCGCCGCGCTTCTGTTCGCGATCGTCGCTTTGGTCGTGGTCGGTCTCGGTCACGGCTCGACGCATCACGTCACGCCGCCCGGGTCGGCGGACGGCATTGCGTTCGTGTACGCGCCGGAGGGAACGTCACACATCTTCCTCACGCGTGAAGGGGAGCTCGTGCAGCTGACCGACAGCGACGACTCCGAGCTGGCTCCTATGTGGTCGCCCGATCATCGCCGCATCGCGTTCCAGTCGAACCGCGACGGCAACTGGGAGATCTACGTCGCCAATGCTGACGGGAGCGACGTTCGCCGTCTGACCGACGACGACGCGCAGGACGGAGAACCCAGCTGGTCACCGGACGGCAAGCGCATCGCTTTCGTCCGCGACGGCCACCTCTACGAGATGCAGGCGAATGGAGACGGAGCGCACGGCTTGGAAAACGAAGGTGAATGGCCCGCGTGGTCCCCGGACGGACAGGCGCTCGCCTACGACGTCGAGTTCGGCGACCACTACCACGGCCTTGTCGTCAGCTCACCGGGACGCGGGCTCGGCGAATCCGGAGCGCCGGACGATCGACGACCGGCCTGGTCGCCCAAGGGTAACGTGCTCGCCGATCAGTGCAGACGCGGCGAGCGCTGGCGCATCTGCCTGCTGAATCCGCAATCCGGATCGCTTCGAGTCCTGACAGCTCATGATTCCGACGCGTTCGCTCCGACGTGGTCCCCGGATGGAAGGCGTATCGCCTTCATCAGCGACCGCGACGGGAGAGATCAACTCTTCGTGATGCGAGCCGACGGGACGGCCGTCGTCCGACTTACGAGCAGTCAGTTCGACAAAGACACGCCGACGTGGGGCCGCTAGTCAGCGTACGTCGTCCCCCCACTCGGACATGGGGACGTACTCCCAACTCTCGGCCGGAGCAGGCTCGGGGGCCTCGGTCTTCGAGCCGTCGCCGGCGGCAACCGACGCCGTCTTCTTGCGCCCACGACCCCCGCGCGTGCCGCGCCGAGTCTTCTTCTTCGGTTTGGGCGCCTCCGCACCATCTTCGCTCGGCTCCTCCGCGGCGGGCTCCACCTCTCCGAGGTCGGGATCCGGGACGTGGATCTTCGCCGCCACGGGCGCGGTGACTTCGGCCTCGCCGCCGCCGCTCCCGGCCGCGGCCGGAGTCGCGGTCGTCTTCTTCTTGCGCCCGCGACCACCACGCGTGCCACGCCTGGTCTTCTTCTTGGGCTTGACCTCCCCTTCGGAAGCTTCCGTGGGAGCCTCCGCAACCTCGGGAGCCTCCGCAACTTCGGGAGCCTCCGCAACTTCAGGAGCTTCCGCGACCGCGGCGGCGGCACCGGCCCCGGCTTCCGCATCGGCCTTTCTCTCCGCCGCGGTCCGCCGCGTCGGCTTCTCGGCCTCGCCCTCGGCCGTGATCGGAAGCTCGGCGACCTTGGCCCGGCTGACGATCGTCGCGTATGCCGTTCCGTCGAGGACCCGCTCCACCTGCACCTTCACCGTCTTCCCGACCAGCTTGGCGGCGCCCGCGACGCACACGGCGAACCCGTCGACCTTGCCCACCCCCGCTTCGGGATCGTGCAGGCCGACCTCGACCAGCTTGACGTCGATCTTCGCACCCTCGGCGACAGGTGTCTCCGGAACGAGCTCGTCGCGCTTGCCTTCGGCGAGGACGAGGAAGTGGTCGAGGTGGACGTCCGCCTTGGGCTGGAGGTAGAAGCGTCGCCGCGTCTGCCGCTCGAGCTCGACGAGCCGTTCAGCTCCCGGTCCAACCAGGATCGAGGCGACCCTGGCGGCAACCTCCACGCGATAGGCCTGGTGGCGTGAAGCGGCCGCGAGGGCGCGGAGGCGCCGTTCCACCTCGACGGCGGCGGATGTCTCCGAGATGACGATCCCGTCGCCTCCGCACGTCGGACACTTCTTCGTCATCACCTCGCGGGGCCCGTCGGTGACGTTCTGCCGGGTCATCTCGACGAGACCCAGCGGAGAGATCTCCACGACGTACGTCTTCGTCCGGTCACGCTCGAGCTCAGAGCGCAGCGCTTCCTCGACCGTGGCGCGGTTCTTCGGATTCGCCATGTCGATGAAGTCGATGACGATGATGCCGCCGATGTCGCGCAGCCGGAGCTGGCGCACGACTTCCTTCACGGCCTCGAGGTTGTTCTTCGTGATCGTGTCTTCCAGCCTGGCCCCGGACGACCTCGACCGCGACCCCACGAAGCGGCCCGTGTTGACGTCGATGACGGTGAACGCCTCCGCATAGTCGAAGATGAGGTAGCCGCCCGAGGGAAGATCGACACGGCGGCTGAGCGTCGACTTGATCTCCGCGTCGACGCCGTACGCCTCCATGAGCGGTTGTTTCTCCTTGTATCGGACAACGCGTTCCACCATGTGCGGGGACGTCTTCTTCAGGTAGCCGACGATGCGCTTGAACGCACGCTCCTCGTCGACCAGCGCGCGCTCGAACCCCTCCGTGAAGAGATCGCGAGTGACGCGGAGCGGCAACTCGGCTTCCTGGTAGAGCAACGTCGGCGGCTTCGCCGTCTTCGCGCGCGCGTCGATCGACTTCCAGAGCTTCTGGAGAAAGACGAGGTCGCGCTCGATGTCCTCCGCCGATGCGCCTTCGGCGGCCGTCCGGACGATGACGCCACCGCCCTTCAGGTCGAGGCCCTTGAGGACGTCCTTCAGCCGTGACCGCTCGTCGTCGTCGAGCCGCCGCGAGACGCCGAAGCCGTCGCCGTTCGGCTGATAGACGACGAAGCGACCGGGGAGCGAGATCTCGGTCGTGAGCCGCGCGCCCTTCGTCTTCATCGGGTCCTTGACCGCCTGCACCATGATCGTCTGGCCGCGACTGATCAGATCCTGGATCTTCTTGCCGTGTCGCTTCCCCTCGAGCTCAGGCGTGACGATCTCGTCCACGTAGAGGAAGCCGTTCTTCTCGAGACCGATCTCGATGAAGGCTGCCTCCATCCCGGGAAGGACGTTGTCGACACTCCCGAGGTAGATGTTGCCCGCGATTGAGCGACGCTCGGGTCGCTCGAGGTAGACCTCGGCGACGCGGTCGTCCTCGAGGACGGCCACGCGCTGCTCACCCACGTCGACGGATACGAGCAACTCGCGCTTCGCCTCGGGCAGCGGGGCACGGCGCGGCGGCTCGCGACGGCGACGCTGCGGGCGCTCGCGTTCACGCCGCGGCGCGGCCGGCTTCCGCTCGGGCTTCTTCGCGGCAGGTTTGGCTTTCGGAGCCTCGGCCTTCGGCTCGGCGGCCTTCGTACGAGATCGGCCGCGACCGCCGCGGCTGCCGCGACGGCGTCTGGGCTTCGTGGTGGTCGGTTGTCCCGCCTCGTCGGCGGGCTCAGCAATTACAGGTTGGGGTGCTTCTGCGGGAGCGGCAGCCTCGATGGGCGCCTGCTCCTCTGACGTGTTCCTTCGTCGAAACCAGCGCAAGCGAAATCTCCTTCGTGCGCGCGCGCTGCAGCAACGCCTGATAGGGCGGCGCGGAGCGTGCGCGGCAAATCGTGATGGGCAGTGATGAACATCTCCGATACAGGCTAGCAAGCGCTCCGTCTGGACAGTCCGTCCGGTCCAGGACCTACTCTTGCCGCATCAGCGACGGAAGGTGAACCTCTGGTGGCCGGACAACGCCAAGCCCATGAGTTGCTGCTGATCGAGGAGGCTGACGCCTGGTTCGAGTACCTCGAAGCGACCCGGGCCCAGTCCCCACTCCGCTACAAGGACGTCGAGCCCTGGGCCTGGGCACGTCTGACGCAACGGCTGCGCGCGATCAAGACCCGCCGCGCCAAGCTGCGGCCGGCGACCAAAGCCGCTTAGGCCTGGCTACCGACGCCCGCGGGCGCGCACCTGAATCGACAAGAGCAAGCCTACCGCGATCAGGTTCGCGATCATCGACGAGCCGCCCACGCTGACGAACGGAAGCGGGATGCCGGTGACCGGCACGATTCCCATCGTCATCCCGACGTTCACAAAGATCTGGAAGAGAAACGCGAACACGAGCCCGCCGGCGACGATCGCCGAGAAAGGATCGCGTGAGACCGCCACGATGCGGAGCCCCCTCCAGACGATCAGCAGGTAGAGCATGAGCAGCAACGCCGCCCCGACGAAGCCGCGCTGCTCTGCGAGCGATGCGAAGACGAAGTCGGTGTGGTGCTCCGGGAGAAAGTTCAACCTTGTCTGCGTCGCGTTGTCAGGGCCGCGCCCGCGTAACTCCCCGGCGCCGATGGCGTTCTTCGACTGCGTGATGTTGTAGGTCGCCCCACCCGGATCCTCGTCGGGATTCAAGAAGCTCGTCACGCGCTTCTGCTGGTAGTCCTTGAGCACGGGAATCCCCGCCGCCGGCAAGACCCCCAGCACGAGAACGGCCAGCCCCACCGCACCCGCCGCCAGAACGCTCAGGTGCATCCACGGGGTTCCCGCAACAAAGAGCACGGCCGCGACCGCAGCGCAGTAGACGACCGCGGTGCCCACGTCGGGCTGGAGTAAGACGAGGAAGATGGGGATCGACGCGAGCCCGAGGGCGGCGAAGGTCATCCGGACTTCGTTCAACCGCCTCGCCCGCTCCGCGAGGAAACCGGCGAGCGCGAGCACGAACAGCACCTTTCCGAACTCCGATGGCTGAAAGGTGAAGAAGCCAAGATCCAGCCAGCGCTTGGACCCTCGCGTCACCGGGCCGGCGAGGAACACGATCGCGATCATCCCGACGGATCCCGTGAAGACCGCGCGCCAGTGACGACGGTAAACCTGCGGATCGATGAGGACCACGCAAAGGAGGCCGAGCGCCCCGATACAGGCGAAGATTGCTTGCCGAGTCAGGAAGTAGTTCGGATCCGGCGCGTAGCCTTGTGACGCTCGGTCGTGACGTGTGATGCCTGCGATCGCCCACAGCCCGAAGGCGACGAGCGCGCCGACGGAGCCGATCAGGATCCAGTCGAGCCGACGCACGAACGACGCGACGTCGGTCGCCTCGCGGCGACGTGCGCGCGCGGCTGCTCTCGAGGTGGAGGCGTAGTCGACCATTAGTCGGAGTGGATCGGCCCGCGCTGGACGGCCTCCTTGCCGAAGAACGCCTCGAACACCTTCAGCGCGGCCGGCGCCGCGGCGTCACCACCGTGACCGCCGTTCTCGATCAGCGCGCACACGACGAGGTCGGGGGAATCCGAGGGCCCGTAACCGCACCACCAGGACTGGTTGAAGGTCCGCGGGTAGCCGTCACCGGGATCGATGATCTTCTCCGCCGTGCCGGTCTTGCCGGAGATCGGGATCGGGAAGCCGCCCAAGATCGCCGCGGATGTTCCGAACGAGTAGTGCGTTGCCTCGTAGAGGCCCTCGCGCACGACTGCGAGGGCCTGCGCGTCGACATTGGTCGGCTCGGGCGCGGAGAAAGGCTGCGGACCCGGAACGGTGGCCCCGCGGCGTCCGTTCGAAGGGGGCTGCTCCACGTCGAGGAGGAGGTGCGGCATCACGAGGCGCCCGCCGTTCGCGATCATCGCGTAGAAGCGCGCCATCTGCATCGGCGTGACGAGTAGGTCCTTCTGACCGATCGCGAGCTGGATCGAGTCACCCGGTTTCCAGAGGCTGTCGATCTCCCACCGCTCCGGATCCGTCTTCTTCGTGTAGGTCTTCTTCCGCCAATCGGGAGTCGGCAGCAGCCCGGAGCGCTCGGCCCCGAGGTCGATCCCGGTTCGCTGCCCGAACCCGAAGCGGCTCGCCCATGCCTGGAGCCTCGGCCCGCGCGATGGGGGCATGCCGTAGAAGCGGTAGCCGACTTGGTAGAAGTAGGTGTCGCACGACTTGGCGAGCGCAGTGGGCAACGTCATCGACTCGTTCACGAACGGATCCCAGTTCTTGAACACCTGGCCGTTCTTCTCGTACGAACCGGTGCAGGCCAGCGACTCGTACGGCTGCAGGATGTGCTCCTGCATGGCGGCGATCGCCGTCACGGGCTTGAAGGTCGAACCGGGTGGATAGGCGGCGTGGATCGTCCGGTCGAGCGCCGGGAAGTTCATTGCCTCCGCGGTGCGGGGAGTCAAGCCCGCCGCGTCGAGCGCTCGGCGGCGGACGCGACCTACGTAGACCGACGGCGAGTATGTGGGATACGACGCGAGTGCGCGAACCGAGCCATCGCGCGGGTCGAGGGCGACGATGGCGCCGCCGTTCGCATTCCAGCAGCCGAGGCAGGCCGAGTTCCGCGCCCGCTCGATCCCGTAGCGAATAGCTTCTTCCGCTGCGAGCTGCAGCTTCAGGTCGAGTGTGAGCCGCAGCGCGTTTCCGGAGTGCGGAGGGTCCTTGGGAACGATCGGGCTCTTCGGTCGACCGAGCGAATCGACGCGCAGCTGCGCCTTCCCCGGGATCCCGCGCAGGTACTTGTCGTAGACGGCCTCCACACCTGTCTGCCCAATCGTGTCGCCCCCCTCGTAGCCCTGCGTCCGCAGCTGCTTCAGCTGCTGCGGTGAGATCTCGCTCACATAGCCCAGGACGTGAGCTGCGAGCTCGCGATGCGGGTAGTAGCGCAGGTACGTCCCCGCAATCTGCACGCCTCGAAAGTCCTCAGCCCGCTCCTTGAGGTAGCGGACCTGCGCCTCCGTCACGCCTTCCTTGATCTTCACCGGCGTGAGCAGATCGCTGCGGTGCCGGCGGAGTGTGGCCCCGATTTGCCGTGCCGGTACGCGAAGAACGCGCGCGAGCGCGCGGATCTCGCGCAGCCGGACGCCGCGCCGCTTCGGAAGGTCAGACAGCCAGATCTGGACCGCTGTGCCCGGCACGTTCGTCACAAGCACTTGTCCATTCCGGTCAAGGATCGGGCCGCGCGGCGCCGGAATGCGGAATTCGCGACGCTGGTTGTTCTGCGCTGCCCGGAGCAACTGCTCGCCGTTGAGGATCTGCAGCGACCAGAGCCGGAGAAACAGCGCGGCGAACACGGCTATTGCGAGCATGCCTAGCATCCCGATGCGAAGCGCGAGCTTCGGCGTGAGGCGATACGGCTCCTCGACGCGTGGGTCGGGCGGCAAGAACCGGCGCGAGATGACGCGCCTAGCCAAGTAGTCGGACCTCTCGGGCGACCCATTCGCGCGGGTGTAGCAGCCGGCGCGTGAGCGCGTAGACCGGAACGGTCAGGATCAGATTGAGCACGACTGTCGGCGCGAGACCGGAGAAGATGTGGCCTGCGGGGGCGTGTTCGCCGAGCATGAAGCGCAGCACGAGCGCGGCGACCTGGTACAGGACGGTGATGACCGCGACGGAGAGCAGCGGGGCGTGCGCGCGGTCGCGCCCGGTCGTCTCGCCGTACCGGCCCGTCCAGTAACCGGCGAGCGTCAGCAAGAGCGCGGTGAAGCCGAGCGTCCCGAAGACGCCGGTGTCTGCGAGGAGTCCCGCGCAGAAACCGGCAACGGCGCCGAAGGTCGCCCCGCGTAGCAGCGCGAGGGAGACGAGACAGACGAGGAGAAGATTCGGACGCCCGCCGAGGATGTCGACGTTGGCCATGATCGAGAGCTGGACCACCACCACGAAGAACAGCAGGGCGACCGCTTTGGCAGCGTCCGCGAGCATCAGGGCGCTTTTGGCGTCGCCTTCCGGGTGATGAGCGCCGTGACGGCGTCGAGCGACGAGAAGTCGACGTACGGGACGACCTGGACCTGCTTGTAGCTCGCCGTGTCGCTCTGACCGACGCTCGTTACCACCCCGATCTGGATTCCGCGCGGGAAGAGCGACGGATACTGCTTCGAACGCGTTCCCGCGGTGATGATGACGTCGCCCACCTGCACGTTCCGGTCCTTCGTGACGCGATCGAGGATGAGCGTCCCTTCGCCTTGACCGGGCCGAACCAGACCGACGGCGCGAGTCTGCACGTCCAGCGCCGGAACTGCGCTGTTCTCGTCGATGATCAGCGTGACCTGAGCGGCGCTCCCGTTGAGATCAGTCACGCGGCCGACGAGTCCGGCGCGTGTGACGATCGGCGTGTCCTGCCGAATTCCGGCGGCAGAGCCGGCGGAGATCACGACCTGCTGGTCGAACTCGCTCGCCCACGAGAGGATGCGTGCATTGACGGCGTGATAGTCGACGGGGAAGCGCGGTCCGTCCTGGTAGCCGAGCGCGGCGCGCAGCCGCTCGTTCTCCTGCCGCGCGGTTTCCCCCTGGAGCGCCACCTGGCGCAGCCGGTTGACCTGGTCGCGCAGGCGCTCGTTCTCGCTCTTCGCATGCACGAGGCCGCGGAAATATCCGTAGACGTCCCGGAAGGGACGGGCCACCCGCTCGGCCGCGACCTCGAACGGACGCAGGACGGTCGCTCCCGCGCTCTCGATCCCGTGCAGGGGGCCGCCGGTCGGATCGCGGAACGAGAGAGTGATCAGGACGAGCGAGAGGAGCACGAGGCCCCCCACCACCACACGGCGCCGAAGTGCGGATCGGCTGCGGGAGGGGAACGCCTGTGGTCTCGGTCTCGGAACGGACGAGCCCAGGACCGCGCTGACACTGCGGTTGCGAGGCACGAGGAAGACCTAGGTTAGCGCGGTGACCTAACGGCGGTGGTTGTTCCGCCGGGCTTTGGAGCTCCTGTGGATCGCCTCGAACTCCTCCAGGCTGCGTCCCGAGCCGACCGCAACGCAGGTGAGAGGGCTCTCCGCCAGGTGAACCGGCATCTGGGTCTCGTGCCGAAGACGCTCGTCGAAGTTCGTCAGGAGGGCCCCGCCCCCGGCGAGGACGATGCCCCGGTCCATGATGTCGGCGGCGAGCTCGGGCGGTGTCTTGTCCAGCGTGGACTTGATCGCCTCGATGATCTGCTGCACCGGTTCGTCGAGCGCGCGCCTGACCTCTTCCGAGCTGAGGACGACCGTCTTCGGCAGACCGGTGAGCATGTCGCGCCCGCGAACCTCAGCCTGCAGTTCTTCGCGCATGTCGTAGGCGGAGCCGATCTCGAGCTTGACCTCCTCCGCGGTCTGCTGGCCGATGAGCAGCTTGTACTCGCGCTTGATGTGATTGATGATCGCCTCGTCCATCTCGTCGCCGCCCACGCGTAGGGACTGCGAGACGACGATCCCTCCGAGCGAGATGACGGCGACCTCGGTCGTGCCTCCGCCCACGTCCACAACCATGTTGCCGGTCGGCTCCGCAACGGGAAGGCCGGCGCCGATCGCGGCGGCCATCGGCTCCTCGATCAGGTACGCCTGTCGCGCACCCGCGCTGAGCGTCGCCTCCTCGACCGCGCGCTTCTCGACTCCCGTGACGCCCGAGGGGACGCACACGACGACGCGCGGATGCGCGAAGCGGTGCTGGTGCACTTTCTGGATGAAGTGGCGCAGCATCTGCTCCGTGACGTCGAAGTCGGCGATGACGCCGTCCTTGAGCGGCCGGATCGCAGAGATGGTGCCGGGCGTGCGACCGAGCATCCGCTTGGCCTCGACGCCGACGGCGTGCACCTCGCCCGTGCGCTGGTCGATCGCGACGACGGAGGGCTCGGACAGCACGATTCCCCGTCCCCTGACGTAGACGAGCGTGTTCGCGGTGCCGAGGTCCACAGCCATGTCGCGGCCCCCGAAGCCGCCCAGGTTGTCGAAGAGGCCCATGAGGTCGTTCGAGTCTAGCTGGGTCTTTGCAATTAGCCGAATCCGTAGGTCCCGGCGAAGCGCTCGGCCAGCAGCCGCACCAGCAGCGCCGCCGGAAGGCCGACCACGTTGAGATAGTCGCCCTCGATCGCGCAGACGAGCGCAGCGCCGCGGCCCTGAATGGCGTACGCACCGGCGCGTCCCTCCCACTCGCCGGTTGCGAGATATGCCGCAAGGTCGCGTGGCGTCAGGTCACGGAACGTCACGCGAGTGCCTTCGTGCTCGACCACCTCCCAGCCCGGTGTGAGCAGGCAGAGGCCGGACATGACGACGTGCGTCTTGCCGGACAGCTCCTCGAGCATCTGCTCCGCCTCGGTGGCATCCGCGGGCTTGCCGAAGATCAGCCCTTGCAAGACGACCTCGGTGTCGACTCCGAGCACAGGCCGCTCACCCGACTCGTTCTCAACGCTGCGGGCCTTGCCCTGCGCATGTTCGCGCACGACCTGCACGGCGTCCGCGATTTCGGGTGTGTGCTCTTCGTAACGCGGCGTCACAGCGTCGAACGGAATGCCGAGCTGTTCCAAGATGGCGCGGCGCTGCGGCGAGCGCGACGCGAGCAGAAGCGGAGGTGCCGGCGCGGCGTCAGCCATCGCGCTTTCGCGCGAGCCAGATCTCCTCCGGCGGCCATTTCCGCGCCCAATCCGCCGTGACGTACTTGTAGTACGTGTGTGTCTCGGCATCTGGCGGTGCGAACAGCTCGATAAGGCGTTCGATTTCGAAGCCGTTCGCACGCAGGAGATCGATCCAATCGCCGTGACCGAGCTGGAACTCGACCTCGAGGGTGTCCGGCCACTCGACTTTGTGCAGCCCGAATTGGGGCCGCACGAGCTGCTCACCTACACCCTCCATCGTCATACAGAGCACGGAAACGGTCGAGTTCCGGAGGAAGATCAGACGCCCGCCGGAGCGCAGCAGACGCGCCGCTTCAGGAATCCAGCGGTATGGGTCAGCCCAGAGCGAGGCTCCGTACTCCGAGTGGACGATGTCAAACGACGAATCCGGAAGAGGCACGTCCTCGCCGATCGCTTCGATCAGCGGAAACTCGATGTCTGTTTCTTTCTGCAGCCGGCGCGCCGTCTCGAGCTGAGCCGGAGTCGGATCGACGCCGATCACGCGGGCACCGCGCCGCGCGAGCCACGCAGAGAAGTAGGCGGTCCCGCAGCCAAGGTCGACGATGTCGAGGCCGCTCACGTCGCCGAGAATGTTCAGCTCTGACTCGGGCGCGCTGAAGACGCCCCAGGTGATCTCGTCCTGCCCCCACGCGCGTTCCGCTGAGGCGTCCGTGTATTCCGCGTTCGCACGCGTCCAGTTGGCGACGTTCTGCTGAACGTACTCGGGTCGGTCAGACGAGTTCATCGTCCGAGAACCAGAGGGCGATTTCACGCTCCGCCGACTCGCGTGAATCGGAGCCGTGGACGAGGTTGTCCGGCATCGCGAGCGCGAGGTCGCCGCGGATCGAACCCGGCGCCGCATCGGCGGGGTTCGTGGCGCCGATCGTGGTCCGGAGAGTCGCGATCGCGCCCTCGCCCTCGACGACGAGGGCCAGCGTCGGGCCCGAGGTGATGAACTCGACCAGCTCGCCGAAGAACGGCTTCTCGCGATGCTCCGCGTAGTGCGTTTCGCCCAGCTCCCGCGCGACGCGGATGAGCTTTCCGGCCCGCAGCGTAAGCCCCCGGCGCTCGATGCGTGCCAGGATCTCCCCCACAAGTCCACGCTCGACGGCGTCAGGCTTGATCAGGATGAGCGAGCGCTCGACCGCCATCGAGCGGCCGAGTCTACTGCGAGCGGCGCCTCCGTCTGGGCGGACGGACCTCGAAGGTCGGGAACTCGACGGCAGCCGGTTCGACCGCAGTCTCGCAGTACGGACAGACCTGCCAGAGCGCCTCGAGCGGCGCCTTGCAGTTGGCACAGGCCTGCTTCAGCTTCGTCGTGCAGACCGGGCAGACGAGAAAGTCGGCGGACACCTCGGCGCGACAAACCGGGCAGTAGAGGTCGCGGCGTGCAAGACGCTCCTCCATCGCCCTGATCTCGAGCTCGCGCTCGCGCACGTCCTCGAGGTACTCGGGCGGCCGGAAGAGCATGTAGACGAGCGCGCCGAGGTACGGGGGAATCAGCCCGAGGACGACGGCCATCGCCACGAGCAGGGGATCCTCGATGCGTCGGCGCGCGTCCTTGTAGACCCAGTAGCCGACCGCGAGCCAAAAGACGACGAGGAAGAACAGGAGCAGGTTCCGGATGACTTCCCAGGTCCCGGAGGCGAAGAAGTCGTGGATCCCGCTGAAAGTGCTACCGATCACAGGAGGATTCTTCCGATCAAGTACCCGGCGAGAAACGCGAGCCCGACGATCGCTGCCAGCACGAACGCCGCGAACGCAAAGACGATCAGCCTGTCGCCAACGTTCGGCATCGTACGCTCTCATCCTTGGCGAGATCGGCCAAGAGGTAAAGGGAGCCGGTGACGAGGACGGGCTCAGCCGAGGCACGGGCGTGCGCAAGTGCCTCCGCCGGATCGTCGATCGCCTCGACCTGGCCGAAGTAGGGCCCGGCCCGCTCAGCCAGGTCCGAGGCCGAGAGGGCGCGCTCGTTGCTCGACGAGGTCGCGATGAGCCGGTCACCCAGGGCCGAGAGGGCGGCGAGCATCCCGTCGACGTCCTTGTCCGCGAGGATCGAGACGACGAGGACGTAGCGGGCGCTGGGCAGGCGCGCGAGGACGTAGCCGACGCCGCCCAGGTTGTGGGCGCCGTCCCAGATCTCGAGCGGCTCCTCGCTGCGGCGCTCCAGCCGCCCGGGAAGCTGGACGTCGACGTGACCCTCGACCGGGTGACCGACGAAGGCCTCGGCGGCGGCCATCGCGAGGGCGAGATTGCTGCGGCCCGCCACCACGATCATCGCGGCGCCGTTCTCGCGCGCGAGCTCCTCCCACTCGGGCTCGCCGAGCACGACGGTGGCTCCGGGCTGGACGACGGCGAGCTTCTCCGCGGCGATCGCCTCGCGGGTCGTGCCCAGCACGTCGGTGTGCTCGAGCGCGACGTTCGTCAGCACCTGCACCGGCGAGCGGAGGACGTTCGTCGCGTCATGCCGGCCGCCGAGTCCCGCCTCGACGACCGCGACGTCCACGTCCGAGGTCGCGAACTCGGCCAGCGCGGCGGCAGTCAGCACCTCGAACTGCGTCGCATCGTGCCGCTCGGTGTGAGCTCGGACCCGCCCGACCGCGGCCTCGAAGTCGGCCTCTTCCCCGTTGACGCGGATCCGCTCGCTCCAGCCGCAGATGTGTGGAGAGAGGTAGGCGCCCACCGCCAGGCCCGCATCGGCGAGCAGGACCTCGACCGTACGCGTGACCGTGGACTTGCCGTTCGTGCCGACGACGTGGATCGAGGGGTAGCGGAGCTGCGGATTCCCGAGCTCTGCGAGAACGGCCGTGATCCGGTCGAGCCCGAATCCGTCCTGCGGCCAGGGGCTCAGAGACTCGACGTAGTCAGTTGCTGAGGGCATCGAGCTCCCGCTTGTAGCGCGCGAGCTTCTCGCGCTCGGCCTCCACCACGTCGGCCGGCGCGTTCTCGACGAAGCGCTGGTTCGCGAGCATCCCCTCGGCACGCGCGATCTCCTTCCGAAGACGTTCGATCTCCGCCGCGGCGTTGCCGTCGCCTGCGACCGTATGCGGCTTGACGACCGCCTCGAAGATCCGGAGGTCCTCATCCTCGAGCGCGACACGCACGCCGCTGCGGCGGAAGATCGCGGCTGCATCCTGCACCGCCTGAATTGCGCCCGCCTCCGACGCATAGGAATCGTCCGGCTCCGGCCATGGCGCCGCAATCAATCGTGAGTCTCGGTCCGGCAGGTTCGACCAGATCTCTTCGGTCACGTGCGGCATCACCGGATGGAGGAGCTTCAGGAGACGCTCGAGCGCTGTGAGCGCGGTCGCCTGGGCGTCTTCGTCGCGTCCGTAGAGCCGCGGCTTGACCGCCTCCGCGTACCAGTCGCAAAAGTCGTCGAACGTGAGGTGGTACAGCCTGTTCACGGCGCCGGCGAAGTCGAAGCCGAGCAGGTCGGCCTCGACCTCTGCGCGTGCCTCGTCGATCCGCGCGAGGATCCAGCGCTCCACCGTTTCTTTCGGACGCGGCTCGTGCCTGGCACCAGACGTGTTGGAAAGGATCAGGCGCGACACGTTCCAGAGCTTGTTGGCCAGCTTGCGGCCCTCCTCGATCGCACCTTCGGAGAAGCGCGTGTCCTGCGTCGAGGAGATCTTGAGTAAGCCGTAGCGCGTGGCGTCCGCGCCGTGCTTCTCGATCATCTCGTCGGGGGCGACGCCGTTCCCGAGGCTCTTCGACATTCGTCGCCCGTCCGGCGCGAGCACCATCGCGTGGATGACGACGTCGTGAAACGGGATCTCCCCCATCAGCTCGAGCCCGCAGAAGATCATGCGGTTCTCCCAGAGGCGGATGATCTCGCGCGCGGTCGTATTCAGGTCGCCCGGATAGAACGCCCGGAGGTCGGGCGTGTCGTCCGGCCAGCCGAGCGTCGCGAAGGGCCAGAGAGCGGACGAGAACCAGGTGTCGAGCACCTCCTCGCTGCGCCGCAGGTCCGCGGAGCTGCACTCGGCGCACGCCGTGGGCTCCGTCTCGGCGACCGTCACGTGATCGTCCGCACAGGACCACACGGGCAGCCGATGTCCCCACCAGATCTGGCGGGAGATGTTCCAGTCCGGCGCCGTCTCGAGCGACGCGATCGCGAAACGGTGTTGCGACTCGGGGTGGTAGCGGACGCGTCGCTCGCGCAGCGCTTCGATCGCCGGCCGCCCCAGCTCGTCCATGCGGCACCACCACTGCAGCGAGATCAGCGGCTCGATCCGCGACTCGCATCGCTCGCACAGCGCAATCGCGTGGCGGTACGGCTCCTCGCCTTCGAGCAGCCCGCGCTCGCGGCACCATTCGATCACCAGCCTGCCGGCTTCCTCCTGCGTCAGGCCGGCCAGATCGCCAGCAGCCTCGTTCATGCGGCCGTCCGGGCCGATCACCATCGGCTCGGGGAGACCGTGAGCCCGTCCGATCTCGAAGTCCGTCGGGTCGTGTCCCGGCGTCACCTTCAGCGCACCCGTGCCGAACTCCGCCTCCACGCGCTCGTCCGCGATGATCGGCACGCGCCGCTCCACGTAGGGCACCACGACGTCCTTGCCGACGAGGTCGCGATAGCGGTCGTCGTCGGGATGCACAGCGACGGCGACATCGGCGAGGATGGTCGCCGGCCGGACCGTTGCGATCGCGATCCCGCCGTCGCCATCGGCGAACGGATAGCGGATGGTCAGCAGTGTGTCGTCGACCTCGACGTGGTCGAGCTCGAGGTCGGAGAGCGAGCTCTGGTGGAAGGGGCACCAGTTGATGATGCGGTTGTCGCGGTAGATCCAGCCGCGCTCGTACAGATGCACGAAGAAGCGGATTACGGCGCGGGTGTAGTCGTCGTCGAGCGTGAACCGCTCGCGGCGGTAGTCGAGGGAGGCGCCAATCGCGCGAAACTGGTTCATGATCGTCCGCCCATACCGGCGCAGCCAGTCCCAGACGTAAGCCTCGAATGCCTCGCGCCCGAGGTCCTGGCGCGTTCGGCCCTCTTCCTCGAGCGCCTTCTCGACCGCGGCCTGCGTCGCGATCCCCGCATGGTCGTATCCGGGTTGGAAGAGCGTGTTGAAGCCCTGCATCCGCTTCATGCGCACGATCGCGTCAGCGAGCGAGAGCTGCAGGGCATGCCCCATGTGCAGCTCGCCCGTCACGTTCGGCGGCGGGTGCGCGATCACGAACGGCTCGCGGGACGGATCCGGATCGGCCGCGTAGAGCCCTTCGTTCTCCCATGTGCGCTGCCAGCGCTCCTCGACGCCCTGCGGCTTGTAAAGAGGATCCATCACGTGCGCGATCCTAGCCTTGCCTCGAAGGCTGCTCAGCGGGCCGGTGAGATCACGCAGCGACTATGCCCCGAGTTTAGCGGCCGACGGCGTAGCCCTGCATCCCGCGGGGATTGGCAGCTGCGCGCAGCTGCCCGTTCTCCTTCTCCACCGCAGTCACGCGGCCGAGTGACCAGTCCGGCGAGACCGTCACCTCGTGGCCGCGCGCCCGAAGAGCTTCGATCGTCCTCGGCTCGAAGCGCGACTCGAGCTCGAGCGACCGCGGCACGAAGCCGCGTGGATAGAAAGACGAGATCAGGTGCTCGGTGTGGAATTCGGGCGCGTCGATCGCCTCCTGCAGGTTGAGCCCCCGCTCGACGTGCCGCAGGAAGACGTGGAACGCCCACTGCTCCTGCTGGTCTCCGCCCGGCGTCCCCCACGCCAGCCACGGCTCCCCGTCCCGCAAGGCCAGGCCGGGACTGAGCGTGGTGCGTGGGCGTGCGCCGGGGCGGAGAGACGACGGCAACCCCTCTTCCAGCCAGAACATCTGCGCGCGCGTCCCCAGCGGCCAGCCCAGCGCCGGGATCAGCGGCGAGCCGTACAACCACCCGCCGCTCGGCGTGGCGGAGATCATGTTTCCCCAGCGGTCGACGACGTCGAGGTGGACGGTGTCGCCACGGGTCGGCTCTCCCGCTCCGGCAAGCGGCCGGGCGGCGCGGACGAGAGTGGGCAGCCGTCCCAGACCAGGCTCGTACTCCGGCGACGCTTCCTCGCCGACGAGGGCCCGCCGGCGGGCGTTGTAGCCGCGCGAGAGCAGCGTCTCGAGCGGGACGTCGGCATCGCCGTAGAGCGCGTCGCGGTCGGCGAACGCGAGCTTTGCGCACTCGATCACGACGTGCACGAACTCCTCCTCCGACAGCTCTGCCAGGTCGAAGGCCTCGAGCAAGGCGAGCTGCTGGAGGGCGACCGGTCCCGATCCCCAGGGACCTGTCTTGCAGACGTCGACGCCGCGGTAGTCGAAGGTGACGGCGGACTCCAGCGTCGCGCGCCACCCAGCAAGGTCGTCGCCGGTGAGGAGGCCGTCTTCGGCCTGGCAGAAGCGGTCGATCTCCTCCGCGACGAATCCCTCGTAGAACGCGCGCCGCGCGCGTTCGATCTCGTCCTCGCGCGACCCGCCCCGCGCCTCGTCGAGGATGCGCCGGTACGCCGTCGCCAGAGCGGGATTGCGGAATTGCTCACCGACCTCCGGCGGTGGTAGGTAGAGCTCACGGGAGCCGGGCCATTCCGCGAGCAGGGCGGCCTGGCGCTCGATGGCGATCCGCATGCCTCCGACGACCGGGAAGCCGTCCTGCGCGTACCCGATCGCGAAGGCGAGCACGTCCTCGAGCCTCCACGTGCCGAACTCGCGCAGGAGCAGGAGCCAACCACCGAACGCGCCAGGAACGCACGCCGCCAGCACGCCCGTGCCAGGGATCAGGTCATGACCGAGCGCGTGAAACCGCTCGATCGTCGCGGCCGCGGGCGCCACGCCCTGCCCGCAGAGAACGCGTGGCTCTCGCTGTTCGACCGCGTAGAGGATCGCCGGTACCTCGCCGCCCGGCCCGTTCAGGTGCGGCTCGACGACCTGCAAGGTGAATCCCGCCGCGACGGCGGCGTCGAAGGCGTTGCCGCCGCGCTCGAGCACCGCCATTCCTGCCGCCGAGGCCAGCCAGTGCGTCGAGGCGACCATCCCGAAGCTTCCACGCAGCTCCGGTCGCGTGGTGAATTCCACGGGCCGTGACTCTAGACCGTGTGAAGCATCGAGCGCCGGGGCCCAACGCAAGCGACGCCCGCAGCCTCGAAGAAGACGGACGCGAGAACTCGGTCCGACCCGTCCGCTGTGTGCACGCGTGATCCGGCACACATTCGGCAAAGCTCAGGTCGATGGGCCGAGGTACACATCGCCCATGGGCCGTCGTACACATGTGATGTTGACCGAGCGCCAGTACGCGTTTCTTGTCGACGAATCCGCCCGTACGGGTCTTTCGATGGCGGAGCTCGTGCGGCGGGCACTCGACCGCACCTATCGCCCGCATTCGCGTCCGCGGCTACGAGGTTTCGAAATCAGCGTCGGTCTTTGGGACCGGCCGCCCGCCGCCATCGCCGGCCGTCGGCGGCTGGGCATCTAGATCGCTTGGCGGCCGCTTTTCGCAACTCGAAGCGCTCGCTATCTTGCCCGCGTGAAGCCGCTCGAGGCGGGGGTTCCGGATCGACGCAACCTCTGGGCGTACGTAGCTCTTTGGCTGGTCGTCACGAGTTGGGTCCTACTCGGCCTTGCCTCCGGATGATGGCCGGTGAGATCGGCGCGGTCGACGACGCCATCGACTGGGTCTACGTCGGTGTGGTCGGGGCAGGCTTCCTCGTCGCGGCGGTAGGAGTCACGGCAATCCGCAAACGGGGCGAGCCCCGGCTTGCGGTCGCGGTCCTCGCGTTCAGCCTCGTGCTTCCGACTCTGTACGTGTGTTCTTCCTGCTCTTGGCGCCGCTTTTCCCCGACGGGGCAGCCGACTAGCGGGCTTTCTCGATCTTCCGCGTCGTCCACGCGGGACTCGGCTTTAGTCTCAACCTCGTGCACTACGGCATCTGCCTCGCGAATATCGGGAGCTACTCCGACCCACGCGAGGCGGTGCGGATGGCGCAGGCTGCGGAGGCCGCCGACTGGGAAGCCGTCTTTCTCTGGGACCACCTCGCTTTTGTCTGGGGGCCGCCGGCCGCCGATCCGTGGGTGACGCTCGCCGCGATCGCGTCGGCGACGTCGAGCGTGCGGATCGGAACGGCGGTCACACCTGTCGCACGCCGACGGCCACACGTCCTTGCGCAGACGGTGGCGACCCTTGACGTCCTCAGCGGCGGGCGGGTGATCTTCGGCGCAGGCCTGGGCGGATCTCCGTCCGAGTTCGGGAAGTTCGGGGAGCCGACGGATGCGAAAGTCCGCGCGGCGATGCTCGACGAAGGCCTGGAGGTGCTACGGCGGCTCTGGTCGGGGGAAGAGGTGAACCACCACGGCGAGCACTACACCGTGGACGGCGTCACGCTCGCCCCCACGCCGGCTCAAAAGCGCCTGCCGATCTGGATCGGGGGGAACAAGAAGCCGTCGCTCCGACGAGCGGCGCGGTGGGACGGCTGGCTGGCCGACAGCGCCGACCCGACAGGCATGACGCTGTCGCCGGAGGACGTTGAGCGCAGCATCGAGCTGATCGGGCGCGGAGACGACTTCGACGTCGCCGTGCTCGGCCAGACGGACCGCGGCGATCCTTCGGCGTACGAGCGTGCAGGGGCGACGTGGTGGCTCGAGAACGTCCATGACCTGCGCGGCTCGGCCGAGGAGATGCTGCGGCTCGTCGAGGCAGGACCGCGCGCCGATCAGCCAAGACGTTCGTAAGCCGGCAGTGTGAGGAACTCGACGAAGCGCTCGGCGAGCGCGACCTCCTTGAAGACCTTCTTCGCAGCGGCACCTGCATCGATGCGGGCGACTTCGTCACGGACGCGCCCTGCGTCGAACAGCCCGGCGTGCACCCAGCTCCAAACCTGTGCGCGCGAGATCTCCGCCGTGGCGACGTCCTCCATCAGGTTGTCGATCGCGGCCGCGCCGACGCCGTTGAGCCAGGCGTCCAGGTAACGGACGCCGACCGAGACATTCGCACGGAGGCCTTCGTCGGTCACCTCGCCCCCGGGAACGTCGAAGTCAAGCAGCTGCTCGGCCGAGACCCGGACGTCCTCGCGCAGCCGTTCGACCTGATTTTGCCGGCTGCCGAGCACACCGTCGAAGACCTCCGTGGCCACGGGAACGAGATCCGGATGCGCGACCCACGTCCCGTCGAAGCCGTCGGATGACTCCCTCACCTTGTCCTCCCGCACCTTCGCGAGCGCAAGCTCGTTGACCTGCGCGTCTCGTCGTGACGGGATGAACGCCGCCATGCCGCCGATCGCGTGCGCTCCGCGCTTGTGGCAAGTGGCGACGAGCAGCTCCGTGTAGGCGCGCATAAACGGGACCGTCATCGTCACCCGGGACCGGTCAGGCAGCACCGCGTCGAGTTTCTTGATCACGCTGAAGATGTAGTCCCAGCGGCCTGCATTCAGGGCCACAGAACGTTCCCGCAGCTCCCAGAGGATCTCCTCCATCTCGAAGGCGGCCAGGATCGTCTCGATCAGCACGGTCGCCCGGATCGACGCGCGCGGCAATCCGAGCTGCTCCTCCGCGAGCGTGAAGACGTCGTTCCACAGGCGCGCCTCGAGGTGGCTCTCGAGCTTCGGCAGGTAGTAGTACGGGCCCGAGCCGCGCTCGAGCAGCTCAGGCGCGTTGTGGAAGCAGGCGAGTCCGAAGTCGAACAGGCTCGCCGAGACAGGCTCCCCGTCGACGAGCACGTTCCGCTCGGGAAGGTGCCAGCCACGCGGACGGACGACGAGCGTCGCCGTCTCCGCGTCAAGACGGTACGTCTTGTCCGCCGTCTCGAGGGAGATCGTTCCGCGCACCGTATCCATCAGATTGCGCTGTCCCTCGACGACGTTTCGCCACGTCGGGGAACACGCGTCCTCGAAGTCGGCCATGAAGACGCGCGCGCCGGAATTGAGCGCGTTGATCATCATCTTGCGATCGACCGGGCCGGTGATCTCGACGCGGCGATCGACCAGATCGGGCGGTGGAGCGGCGACCGTCCAGTCACCCTCGCGAACGTCGCGGGTCTCGGCAAGGAAGTCGGGCCGACCGGGGCGCCGTTGGCGCCGCGCGAGAAGCTCCGCGCGCCTCGCGCCGAACTCGCGCTGGAGGAGCGCGACGAACGCGCGCGCATCAGCCGACAGAACGTCGTCGTCGGCCGGCGCAAGCACGTCCAGACCTGACGCTTTCACCGTCACCAGGCGAGCGTACTCCGCCTACGCGAGCAGACGGAAGACGAGCTCGGCCACGCAGACCGGCTTCTCCTGGCCCTCGCGTTCGACAGTGGCCGCGATCCGCGCCTGCTCGCCGCCGTCGAGGGCGGTCACCTCTTCCACGCGGAACGACGCGCGCACGCGGCTACCGACGGGCACCGGAGCGGGAAAACGGACTCGGTCGACGCCGTAGTTGATGGTCAGCGGATGGCCTCCCTCACCGGCCACCTCGAACCAGAGCGCGGGCAGCAAGGACAGCGTGAGGAAGCCGTGCGCGATCGTCGTCCCGAACGGTCCCTCGGCGGCCCGCTGCCGGTTCGTGTGGATCCACTGGGAGTCTTCTGTCGCGGCGGCGAAGGCGTCGACGCGCTTCTGGTCGACCTCGAGCCAGCGCGTAGGTCCGAATTCGTCGCCCGCCTTTACCACTCCACCGTAACTTTCGAGGATCGTCAACCCGAATCGTCGGGGGAGGCGCGCTCGGTGGGCTCAGCTGCGGCCTCTTCGAGCCGCTCGGCCTCATCGAGCGTCTCCTTGGCTTCTGCCTGCGTCTCACGGAGGCTTTCCCGCGCCGCCTCCTCTTCGCGGCGCATACGCTCTTCGCCATCGTTGCTCATGCGTCTCATGATGCCCCTTTCGGCCGACCGCTAGAGCGAGCGAAGCCGGTCTCTAGCGGGCGACCGAACTGATGCGGGCGGGGACGCAAAGCGCCACCGCCCGCACGACGATTCCCGTCGCCGACCCCGCAAGAGCGCGCGGGCTCAGCCCGCGCGCGGTCACGCGAAGCGACCGATCCCAAAATCGAGCGAAAGCGCAGCTTTCGCTCGACGCCTAAGAGCCTATTCCGATAGGCAGGGACCCGGACCGAGATAGCGAAGTCCGACCTCGTTGCTGAAATCGACGGGGGAGGACGTGATGGGTCTTGTGGTCAAAGACGACGGTTGGCGGATCCCGGACAAGGTGTGGG